>Ga0247843_1001629_pt1 | contig 44433 bp, 37 predicted proteins | sample LaCruzMarch2017__FD_192420 | JGI IMG/M metagenome (GOLD analysis project Ga0247843, IMG submission 192420) | Freshwater microbial communities from meromictic Lake La Cruz, Castile-La Mancha, Spain - LaCruzMarch2017_8m | ecosystem: Environmental > Aquatic > Freshwater > Lake | place: Spain...
GAACAAACATCACCCAAAAGTAAAATAAACACATCTGGGACACCCAAAAACACCCGGACAACAACGCTATCTATATGATATACAGATTATTAAAAAAAATTGGGGAAAAGCCTGCGGAAGTCAGGAGAAAAGCAGCTAATTGCTTGTTTTACCTTGCGTTCAGCTGGGCTTATTTGAAATTTTTCGATGCACCGTTCCAGCCGCTAGGCCCCTCCTTTTTCAAGAACAAACGTCCCCGCTTAGGGTTTAAATGCATTTTCACGCCCATTGCAGCGCGCCCATAAACTCCTCACGAAAAGATTTAAAAACTATTGAATCGGCGAAATAGTCAAATCAAACCGGCCTTCTGAAATGGAAATGGAATCGCCGTTGTTGTTAAAAACACGCAGTTGAAATTCACCCCCTATACGGCCTTGGTCCGAAGTACTCGGTGCTTTGTAATTCCGCACAATCAAAATACCAGGCCGGTTGGGAATGGCTCGGTACCCCGCTGCCACTGTATTTCCAAGCAACACCGAATTGTTGGTTGAATCTAAGGCAAATGTATCTACGTCAGCAAACTGGGTTAGCCGCATCGAAATGGGTAAAAAATCCCGGCTTTCTGCGTTGATGTACAAGGCACTGTCTCCACCAATCGCAGCAAAGGCATAGGCATCGCTGCGCCAAAATTGACCGTCAACTACAGCGTTTACTCCACTAAAAGAATCTCCGCAAGAGCTGAGTTGAAACATCAACATCAAGCCAGCCGAAATTCCCAGTAAAACGCTTGCTAACCGACTCATACAAAGGCATTGATGCCGGTAATATCCAGGCCGGTAATCAGCAAATGAATGTCGTGGGTTCCTTCGTAGGTTACCACCGACTCTAAGTTCATCATGTGCCGCATAATGGGGTATTCGCCGGTAATTCCCATGCCCCCCAAAATTTGACGGGATTCGCGAGCCACTTCTAAAGCCAAGGCCACGTTGTTCCGTTTGGCCATAGAAATTTGCGCCGGATTCGCCCGGTTTTCGTTTTTCAAGGTTCCCAAGCGCCAAACCAACAGCTGTGCCTTGGTGATTTCAGTAATCATCTCGGCCAATTTCTTTTGCTGCAATTGAAACGATGCAATAGGCTTTCCAAATTGAATGCGTTCTCCTGCATACCTCAATGCCGTATCGTAGCAATCCAAAGCTGCCCCCAAAGCGCCCCAAGCTATGCCATATCTTGCACTGTTCAAACAGCTTAAAGGCCCTTTTAATCCTTTCACATTGGGCAACAAATTTTCTTTGGGAACCCGCACATTGTCAAACACCAATTCTCCTGTGGCCGAAGCCCTCAAAGACCATTTTCCATGGGTTTCAGGCGTACTGAATCCCTCCATACCGCGTTCAACAATCAATCCGCGAACCACTCCGGTTTCGTCTTTGGCCCACACCACTGCGATGTCGCAGAAGGGTGCGTTTGAAATCCACATTTTAGAACCATTCAACACGTAATGGTCGCCCATGTCTTTAAAGTGGCTAACCATGCCTCCTGGATCTGAACCGTGGCTCGGCTCGGTCAATCCAAAAGCACCCATAAATTCTCCGGTGGCCAACTTTGGCAAATACTTCTGCCGCTGTTCTTCGCTGCCAAAGGTGTAAATGGGATACATAACCAAGGACGATTGCACCGAGGCGGTTGACCGAATTCCGGAATCGCCCCGTTCCAATTCCTGCATAATAATGCCATACGAAATCTGGTCTAAGCCTTGGCCTCCATACTCTACCGGAATGTAAGGGCCAAAAGCCCCTACTTCGGCCAAGCCTTTTAGCAAATGCCGGGGGAATTCAGCCCGCTGTGCAAAGTCTTCAATAATAGGTGTAACCTCTTTTTTCACAAATGCCCGAACCGTTTCCCGAATCAAACGGTGCTCATCGGTTAGCAGTTCCTCCACCAAATAATAATCGTGGTACTGAAAACGGTCTTGGTACATAATTGCTCAGAATTAAATAATCAACATGGCATCGCCATAACTCAAAAATCGGTATTTCTCTTTTATGGCTTCTCGATAAGCCTCGTGCATCAAATCCAAACCGGCGAAGGCACACACCATCATAAATAAGGTAGATTCAGACCGGTGGAAATTGGTGAGCATTGAATTGGCTACACTAAAATCGTAGGGAGGAAAAATAAACTTATTTGTCCAACCTTCATAGCTTTTTAGCAATCCATCGGTCGAAACTGAACTTTCTACAGCACGCATCACACTGGTATCTACGGCACAAACCCGCTTTTTAGCCAGCCGAGATTGATTCACGACTTCTACGGCCGATTGAGGAATAACGCACTCCTCCGAATCCATTTTATGCTTGGTCAAATCTTCTACCTCAACCTGCCGAAACGCTCCCAAACCCAAGTGCAGGGTAAGGTAAGCAAAATTCACCCCGCTGATTTCAAGGCGTTTCATCAATTGCTTCGATAAATGCAAACCGCCGGTAGGTGCCGCAACCGCCCCTACTTTACTGGCATATATGGTTTGATACCGCTCACGGTCTTCGGGTTCTACCGGACGATTGATGTATTTAGGCAAGGGCGTTTCACCCAAATCCAACAGCATCAGTCGAAACTCCTCAGAAGTCCCATCAAATAAAAACCGCAAGGTGCGACCGCGCGATGTGGTGTTGTCTATCACCTCGGCAACCAACGAATCGTCTGCACCGAAATACAACTTATTGCCAATCCGAATTTTTCGGGCTGGATCTACCAATACATCCCATAATTTGCTCTCAGGATCTAATTCACGCAGCAAAAACACCTCAATCTGAGCCCCGGTTTTCTCTTTGTTGCCATACAAACGCGAGGGAAATACCGCCGTATCGTTCAATATCATGCAATCGCCCTCGGTAAAATACTCGGTCAAATCACGAACCGTTTTGTGCTCTATGCTTCCGGTTTGCCGGTTTACCACCAACATTCGGGCTTCATCTCGGTTGGGAGCTGGATATTGAGCAAAAAGTTCTTCGGGCTCTTTGTACCGGAACTGCGATAATTTCATGTACCTTTCTTAAGTAGTTAACACATTTCAAGGTGCAAAATTAGTAAAAGGTAAGCCAATGCAATGTATACTTTAAGGTATTTGTGTTGATTTACGTATTTTTGATTGCAGTCCCTTAGTAAACCTCAATAATCGCAAGATGGTTCAACCAACTCCCCGCTTCTTTGCCGCTTTTCTTATGGCTGGATTTTTATTCGCTTTGTTTTTTACCCAGGGCTGCTCAGACAAATGCCCTGAATATCAAGAAGTCTGCACAGATACTCCCCCCATCGACGAGCTGTGCCAAGCCTATTTTCAGCGTTGGTTTTTTGATGCTTCTACCAACCAATGCCAGCAAATTGGGTACAGCGGTTGTGGGCAATATGGCTTTGCCACCCAAGCCGAATGCCAGGCTTGCCAGTGCTCAGAATAGCTTAATCACCCATGTTGCGTGTATTAATCCTACCTTTGCTGAAAATTAACCGATGGAATCGAGAAAAGAGCCGGGCAGAAACCGGATACCTGGGGGCAGAAAACCTGCTTCCCCCTCTGATGCAAGCCGCCCGGCTCGCAGCAAAAACGATGGATTTTCCCCAAACCCAGACCGTGCCTATGTTCGGCGCAAAACCGAAGGCACGGAAGGCGAACGCCCTGCACGGCCCAATAAAATGGTGAGCAGAGATTACAGTCCTAGGCCCGATCGGGATTCCGATTCAAGCCGAGAACGCCCAAACCGCAGCGGAAATTCATTTTCCCGAGGTCCAAAACCTGGTTTTAATCGTTCCGACGACCGACCCAGACGTTCTTTTTCCGACGGAGAACGACGCTCCCCGGCAGGAAGGCCCTCCCGACCTTACTCCGCTACCGATGGCGATAACCGCAGCGATAGACCTTCCCGCTTTAATAAACCTGGGGAAGACAGGGCCGGAAGCAACCGCCCATTCCCCTCACGCAGCTCCGACGACCGTCCCTTCCGACCCAAACCCGGCTTTAAAAAACCCTTTGGCTCAGGGGATTCCGACGACCGTCCCTTCCGACCCAAACCCGGCTTTAAAAAACCCTTTGGCTCAGGGGCTTCCGACGACCGCCCCTTCCGACCCAAACCCGGTTTTAAAAAACCCTTTGGATCACGGGATTCCGACGACCGTCCCTTCCGACCCAAACCCGGTTTTAAAAAACCCTTTGGCTCAGGGGCTTCCGACGACCGCCCCTTCCGGCCCAAACCCGGTTTTAATAAACCCTTTGGCTCAGGGGATTCTGCCGACCGTCCTTTCCGGCCCAAACCCGGTTTTAAAAAACCTTTCGGGGAACGGGATTCCGAAGACCGCGGCGATCGACCTAGACCTTATCCAAAACGAGAAGGTTCTGATTCCTACAACGGGGACCGACCTAGGCCCTACGGCAATCGAGAAAGACCATCTTCCGACCGTCCCGACCGGCCTTCCTTTTCAAAAAAACCCTATGGTTCGAGGAATACCGAAGACGGGGAAAAACGATACAGTCGATTTTCTAAGGACGCCGATGGGCGTCCAGCACGCACAACCTATGCATCTTCCCAGCCAAGGCCGTCCAACAATACGGAGGAAGGAACCGGCGAAGAGAAACCAAAACGAATCTACACCCGGCAAAGCGCAGAAGACGGCGAAAGCCGCCCAGAACGAAGCCCAAGGGCTGATTTCAAAACAAGCAGACCTGGAAAAACCTTTGGCCACAACCGCAAACCCCGACCCGCCGAAGGCGAAGAGTTAGGCCCCAAAGGAATACGCCTGAACAAGTACCTGGCCAATGCCGGACTTTGCAGCCGCAGAGAAGCCGACCAGTTTATTGAAACCGGAGTGGTTGAGGTGAACGGGGAAATCATTACTGCCTTGGGACACAAAATTCAGCACGAAGACGTGGTTCTTTTCGGAGGCAAGCGCGTGAACGGCGATAGGCCAACCTATGTTTTGCTCAATAAACCCAAGGACTATATTACCACCACCCGCGACCCCGAACAGCGAAAAACCGTTATGGAACTGGTTGGAAGTCTAACCCGAAGCCGGGTCTTCCCTGTAGGCCGCTTGGACCGAAATACCACCGGAGTTTTAATGCTGACAAACGATGGCGATCTTTCAGAAAGGCTGCTGCATCCCTCTCGGAAAATTACAAAGGTGTACCAAGTAGAAGTCGATAAACGCTTTAAAATTAAAGACCTGAAAGCCCTTAAAACCGGCATTGAACTAGAAGATGGTATAATTAAAGTTGACGATGTTAGCTTGGTCGAAGGAGGAACACCCATGCAAATCGGCATCCAAATTCACTCCGGCCGCAACCGCATTGTACGCCGCATGATCGAACACCTAGGCTATGAAATTATTAAGCTAGATCGAGTCATGTTCGCCGGTTTAACCAAAAAAGGACTTAAACGCGGGCAGGCACGCCTCTTGACCGAAGAAGAAGTAATCATGCTTCGACGTCAATAACCCAATGCTATGGTACTGCTGGGAAGTCTCATAAAAAGAGGTTTACGCCTTCGAAAAACCATAAACAAAGTACGAAAAGGACGCTCAGCCATTCAGTGGCAACGCGAAACATTGGTGAAGCTGCTCAAAAAAGCAAAATCCACCCAATTTGGGCATGCCTACGACTTTGATGGCATCTTGAAATTGGATTCCCCTATGGTTGGCTTTCAACAAAGTGTTCCCATTTTTGATTACACCCGCATGCACAAAGATTGGTGGAGCAAAAGTTTGGCGGGTGAACATGACGTATCCTGGCCGGGTAGCATAAAATACTATGCCCTTAGTTCTGGAACCAGCGGGGCCGCCTCCAAATACATCCCCGTAACCAGCAGCATGATTAAATCCATGCGCCGAACCTCCATTCGGCAACTCCTTACCCTGGTCAACTACGATTTACCTGAAGACCTTTTCGGAAAAGGGGTTTTGGTGCTGGGAGGCTCCAGCGACCTTGAAAAGGTTGGAAATTACTTCATGGGCGACCTGAGCGGAATCAATCAGGCAAATATGCCTTTTTACTCCACTCCTTTCTACAAACCAGGCAAAGCCATTGCCCGCCAAAAAGACTGGAACCTGAAAATAGATGAAATCGTAAAAAAAGCCCCTTCTTGGGACATTGGCATGATTACCGGCGTTCCGGCTTGGAATCAAATCGTATTGGAACGCATCATTCAAACCTACCGCCTCAATACCATTCACGACATCTGGCCCAATTTGTCGGTGTTTATTTACGGCGGTGTGGCCTTTGAACCCTATCGAAGCGCCTTCGATCGCCTGCTCGGAAAACCCATCCATTGCCTGGAAACCTACCTAGCCAGCGAAGGGTTTTTGGCCTATCAAAGCAGAAAAGAGGTGAAAGGCATGGAACTGGTACTAAACAATGGGATTTTTATGGAGTTTATCCCCTTCAACTCCTTAAATTTTAACGAAATAGGGGAACTCCGCCCCGAAGCACAAATCCCCTTGCTCATCGATGAAGTACGCGAAAACGAAGAATACGCCATTCTAATTTCAACCAACGCCGGCGCTTGGCGATATCTGATTGGCGACACCATAAAATTCAGCTCGGTTGTACACCGCGAAATCATCATTACCGGCCGCACCAAACATTTTTTAAGCCTCTGCGGTGAACACCTTTCTGTGGACAACATGAGCCGAGCCGTTGAATTGCTCGCCGAACAACGGGCTGCCTCCTTCTTAGAATTCACCGTTGCACCCATGCCCTCTGGGCACTTCTTCGGACACCACTGGTACATCGGTTGCTCCGATTCCATTCCATTGGACTCCGAATCCCTCGCCTCTCAATTGGATTCCATTCTGTGCATGCTCAACGACGACTATAAAGTAGAACGCCAACATGCACTAAAAGAAGTTCAAGTAACCCTGTTGCCGGTAGCCTGGTTTTACGAATGGCTTGAAATTAGAGGCAAAATAGGAGCCCAAAGCAAATTCCCTCGGGTTTTAAGGGGCGAACTGCTCAAAACCTGGGGCGAATTCATTTTACACAAGCAACGGCTAGGATAATCCATTTTGCTTTTCTTTGTGCATGCCTGATTTCATTCTTTCTGGTTTCTTGATGGGTTTGCTCCTAAGCATTGCAGCCGGCCCAACCATGTTGGCCTTGATCCAAAGCTCCATCGCCGAAGGCGCAAAGCGTACCCTGTTCATGGAATTGGGCGTCCTAATTAGCGATGCCTTTTTAATCGGACTTACCTATTTTGGCTTAGGTCAGTTTTTGTCCGTTAGCCCCAAACTAGAACCCCTGTATTTAATCTTGGGCGGAGCCTTGCTCATTGGTATGGGTGCCTATAAATTGAAAATTCGGCACAGCCAACTTAGGCAAGCACACCGATGGATGGATGGCCAAAAAAGCCCTCCCCTAACCCTTCTTTGGAAAGGTTTTTTTTACAACTCCATCAACCCCTCGGTGTTGTTGTTCTGGATTGGCAGCGTTACTCTAATTACTGCCCAATTTGAACAAAATTCCATGAAAATTGCAGGACATTTTTTAACCACCCTGTCGGTAATGATTGGGACCGATATCCTGAAAATTTATGGCAGCAGCCGCCTGCGAACCCTGATGACCCCCCGCCGCCTTATTCGCCTCTCCCAGTTCATGGGTTGGGCCTTGATGCTGTTTGGCGTTTTTATGCTCGTTCAGGCGGGCATTCGATTATACCAAACCACCTAAGTCCCCGTTTGTTTAGGAACCATCTTCTCAATGATACCCCAACCAACCCCTGCCCTACCAAAAAAGAAAAGACGCTGGCTTATTTGGTTGGCGTTGATTCTTTTTATGGTTTTCGTTTTGCCGGTGGTTTTAACCTATCTGTTCAAAGACGCTTTGATTTCGGCTGTTCTTGAATCTATGAACCGCCGGCTAAACACCAAAGTACAGGTCGAAAAAGTCGATTTAACCTTTTGGTCCACCTTTCCCTATGTATCGGTCGAATTGCAAGAGGTGCGCGTATTGGAGGCCGGAACCCTAGCCCGCCCCGATTCTCTGCTCCTACATTGCCAATCCCTTTACCTTCAAGTTAAACCCCTAGACCTGTTTCAAGAAAATCCCGTGGTTCGACGCATTTCAGTAAACCACGGCAAACTTAACCTCCGATTCGACCCCAACCGAGGCAATAATTTTAGCATTCTAAAAGAAGACAGCGTCCAAGCCGATTCCAAATCGACCTTCGAAATCGAACAATTGCGCCTAAACCACATGCAGATTTCCTACAGCAACGGAACCTCCAATCCCCTGCAGTTAAACTTGATTGCGGCCCTATTCAAAGGTGCATTTTCACAAAACAACTACGAACTCGAAACAGAACTCACAGGCAACCTTCCCTATTTCAGCGATTTGGAACTGGAATTGAAAACACGGGTCAACATCAACCAACAAAAACAAGAACACCTCATTGATCGCTTAACGCTTCGCTTCGGCGAAATGTCCCTGGCCGGTAAAGGTCAACTGAACACTGGAGAGGTACCCGAAATCGATGTGGAATTTCAAGGAAGCAACCTTGACCTGTCTGAATTAAACCGAATTTTAGTGAAAGCCACCTCAAACCCGGTATGGAACGAATACGCCGGGCAAGGACAGGTCAGCCTAAACGGCCGCTATGCCGGCAAATGGCTTAAAAAGAAACAACCCGAACTAAACCTGAATCTAGAACTAAAAAACGGTCAATGGGAATACGCCCCCTCTTCAACCGTTCTGCAAAACATCAACCTGAAAGGTTCCGCTCAACTGAATTCCAAAAACCAATGGACCATTCATGTGCCTGAATTCTCGGCCAACATTCAAGGACAAGCCATTCAAGGCGGCATGCGCTACAGTGAGCCGGAACAAGGAGCCCTAGAACTTCAGCTGCAAGGGGAACTAGACCTGCAAACCTGGAAACCCTTTATCAATCCGGACCCCGAACTCCAACTCAAAGGCAAAGCCAACCTACAAATCAACTACAAAGGAAAATCGGGCGAATGGAAAAGCGCCGCCAGCGTAGAACAAAGTTCCGGCCGCATTGGCCTACGCGAAGTCGAAATTACCCACAGCGGATGGATTCACCCCATATCAAACCTTTCGGCCAACATTGAAATTGACCAGTCTGGCATCCGTAGCCCTGAACTGCAGGCCCAGTGGGGCGAAAGTCGGGTAACAGGAAACCTAACCTGGGTTGGCGGCCTGCAATACGCGTTGGGACTTGACAGCAGCCTGCAATTTACCGGAGACCTGCACATCGGATTCCTAAACCCCGAAACCTGGCTTGGAAACAGCAGCGGCAATTCCTCCGCTGAACCCTTTACCTGGCCTCAAAACTGGAACCACAACCTGAACCTGCGCATCGATACTCTACACTATAAAACCTTCCGAGCCAACAACCTAAAAGCCAACCTAAGCTTACAAGCCTCAAATCTGTACCTGCGCGGCATTCAATTCAACGCCCTGAACGGTGAATGCCTGGGCCAAGGACATTGGCTCAACACCAACGGAACCCAGCAGATTTCTGCCTCCTTTTCCTTGGGCAACGTGAATGTGCAAGAACTGTTCAGGCAGTTCAACAACTTTGGACAATCCAGCCTGATTTATCAAAACGTGGAAGGCAGCTTGTTTGCCGATGTTTCAGTAAAAAGCAACCTGAAAAACGACCTAACCCTTGACCTGCCAAGCCTGTTGGTACAAACCAGCCTAAACCTGGAAAAAGGCCGATTAAAAAACTTTGAGCCCCTAAAACCCTTGGCCGCCTTTATCGACATGAACGAGCTCAACGACATTCGGTTTGCTACGCTGAGCAATCAAATTGAAATTCGCAACGAAACCATTTACATTCCCGAAATGAGCATCCGCTCCAACGCATTGGACCTAAACCTATCGGGAACCCATGGATTCGACCAAACCATTGATTACCGATTTAACCTGTTGATGCGCGATTTGCTGGCCAATAAATTCAAAATCTTTAAATCGCGCCGGCAAGACGATTACGGCGACATTCAAGAAACCGAAAGCACCGCACGCATCTACCTGAAAATGACCGGCTCCATGGACCAGGCCAAAATCAGCTACGACATGAAAAACACCTTCCAGAAAATGGGGATTGACATGAAAAAGGAAGGCCAAACCCTAAAAGAACTGCTCAAAGAAGATTTCGGCTCCCAAAAACCCGGCGAAAAACCCCAGGAAGGCCCCGGTAAACGACCCGATGCCAATCAGGTCGATAAATCCTCCGATTTTGAATTTGAATAATAAATCGCAAGTAGAGACGCAACATTTTGCGTCTCTGCGATTTCATAACGATACCGTAGTACAGACGCAACATTTTGCGTCTCTGCGATTTCATAACGATACCGCATAGCCGCAATATTTTGCGTCTCTACATAACGGCCACGAGTGGCGGCAGGGATTGACGCGGCTACCCCGCAAAGGCCGAAACGGCAGCCGGCCCTTGCGCGGCAGAGCGACGCGAGGAGCTACTGCCGGGCTTGGGCCGGCCCGTTTTCGGCCTGCGGAGTAGCCCGGAAAGCCCGGCTGCCGCCCAAAATCCAAACTCTATAAAAACCTGCTGCAAAAAGCCGCGCTCCAGCATCAAATCCCAGATTTCAAAGGACCCAATTTGATAAAACCCTCTTTTTTTGGCACTTTTGAACTCAAATCTGTTGAACCTATGCACGCTTTCTTTCGCTCCCTAATCCTATCCCTGTTCCTAATCGGCAGTTCAGCCCTGCATCTGCTTGCCCACGAAGGCATGTGGCTGCCGCTGTTCCTGCAAAAACTCAACGAACAAGAAATGAAAGACATGGGGCTGCGCATCGGCATCAACGAAATCTATTCCGTCAACAACGGAAGCCTGAAAGATGCCGTTTTTATTTTTGGCGGGGGCTGCACCTCCGAATTGATTTCAAGCCAAGGCCTGCTGCTCACCAACCACCACTGCGGCTATTCGGCCATTCAATCGCATTCCAGCATGGCCAACAATTACCTGCGCGATGGATTTATGGCCAAAACCCAAACCGACGAACTGCCCAGCCAAGGACTCACCGCTACCCGCATTGTACGCATCGACGAGGTTACCTCGGCCATTTTAAATGAGGCTGTTGACCAAAACGGCAAGCGCAACGAAGCCCAAATCCAAGCCAACATTCAAGCTTTAAAAGAAAAAACCGCCGCCGAAACCGGCTACACCCCCGTGATTAAATCCTTCTATTACGGCAACCAATACTTTCTTTTTCTTACCGAGGTGTTCACCGACATCCGCATGGTGGCCGCACCGCCCTCGTACATCGGCAAATTCGGCTACGACGAAGACAACTGGATGTGGCCTCGGCACACCGGCGATTTCAGCATCTTCCGCATTTATGGTGACGCCGACAACAAACCCGCCCCCTACTCTGCCAACAACAAACCCTACAAACCCTACCGCCACCTTGAAATCGACCTGAGCGGAGTAAAAGAAGGCGATTTTACTATGGTGTATGGATTCCCCGGACAAACCCAGGAATACCTGCCCAGCGAATCCATTCGGCTGCTGATGGACCGAACCAATCCCGCCCGCATTGAACTGCGCCAAAGCGCCCTATCGGTCATCAACTCCGCCATGCGCCAAAGCCCCGAAACCCAACTTCAATACGCCGCCAAACAAAGCCGAATCAGCAACTACTGGAAAAAATGGATTGGCGAAAACCGGGGCCTGCAAAAGCTCAACGCCGTTCAGCAACGGCAAGCCATGGAAAAAGAATTCCTGAAATTGGGTGGCAGCCCCGAAACCCTAAAAGCCCTAAACGCCCTTGAAATCGCCAGCGCCGACGTTCAAATTGCCTACGAAACCTACGTCGAATTCCTGCAATCGGGCCCCGAACTGCCCAAATTCATGCGCAGCTACCTCAGCGCCCTCGAGTCCATTTCAAGCAGCAAAGACAAAGCCGAATTGGAAGCCCTAAGCCTAAAAACCCGGCAGCAGATTGCTTCGTTTTACGAAAAAACCGACCTAAAGGTCGATAAAGCCATTTTCCAAGAAACCTTTCCGGTACTCAAAAAACACCTGCCCGCCTCCTACTGGCCTGAATCCCTGAACGCCCAAGTCGAAGGCCGTGGCCTTCAGGTCTTTTTGCAGGGATTGTACGAATCTTCCGTCTTCGCTTCGGCAAAGAAACTCCAGGCGCATTGGGACAAATCGGTTGCCGCCGGTCAAGCCCAGCCCGAGCCGGCCCTGGAATTTGTGCGGGGTCTTTACCAATACCTGTTAACCGTGGTGCAACCCGCTTACACCACGGCAAATGCCGAGCGCAGCGCGCTGATGCAGGGCTACATGGCCCAATTATTGAAAACCTTTGAAGGCAAACGCCGCCTGTATCCAGACGCCAACGGAACCTTAAGGCTTGCCTACGGCAAGGTTGAAGGCTATTCCCCGCGCAGCGGAGTACGCTACCATTGGCAAACAACCCTAAGGGGTTTGCTCGAAAAATACCAGAAAGACCATCCGGATTTTCACCTTCCCGATACTTTTATTCGGGTTGCTGGGCGGCAGGATTTCCAGCCCTACTATTACGGCAAAGATTTGCCGGTGGCGTTTATCGGCAGCAACCACACCACCGGGGGCAACAGCGGCAGCCCAGTGTTGAACGAGTACGGCCGGCTGGTCGGCTTAAATTTCGACCGCACTTGGGAAAGCACCATGAGCGACATCATGTTCGATCCCGAACGCTGCCGCAACGTGGCCTGCGATGTACGCTACATCTGCTGGGTGGTCGATAAAGTCATGGGCGGACCGCATTTAATCGAAGAAATGACCTTAATCGAGCCCTCATCCACGCGCATGCGTTAAGGGCCGACAGGCAGGCAGGTTTCGGGATTTTCCTTCTTTTTTTGGGGGGCGGCTGCGGGCTTTCGCAGGTAGTACGCGGGTGGCAGGGGCTGCCCCAGCGGGCTTGCGGTGGCTCCTAAAGTCGCCTCCGCGCCGCGCGGGCCAGGCCCCGCCACCCTTGCGCGCTACCTTGCTCAATCCCTGCCGCGGGCGCAATCAAAAAAAAACCAGCAATTTGAAGTTTGTTTTAAAGGATACGTTGATCAACAAAACCCGTTTTCCCTCTAAAAATTCAGGTTAAAAGGGTGGTATTGAGGCAACCCTCCTGATTTTTTTATAGTTTTGAAAATGATCCCTCTACTCAGAAAAACCTCTATTCAAAACCTATCCTTTTTTAGTGCGATTGTCTTTGTCATTTCGTTTGCATTCCTAAGCTACGATTGGAATAATTTTACTTTTTGGAATTCTTCATTGACTTTTGGATTATTGCTTGTTTTTGCTGGGTTGATTTTCCATTTTTCTAAACAAAAATTAGGTCCTTGGTTAGACCTGATTTTTGCGGGGATTATTGCCGGTATTTTATACGCTATTTGGCCTCACACCTTCTTTGATGATGCCGGATTTATTTTGCGGTATCTAGAAAACACCAAACAAGGGGGCTGGTTTCGATTCAATGCTGACGAATTGCCCGTTTACGGAATTTCAGGCTTTATTCATGGTTTGTTTTGCTCTGTTCTTGTTGTTCTGAGTGGCATCTCACCTGAAAACGCATTGCATGTCTCGAATTTAACAGGCCTGTTTTTTATAGCCTTGTTGTTGGTCCGCATTTTTCGAAGGTTGCTGCCCGGTTCCAAATTTCATTTTGTGTATGCCACAATCATTTTGATGTACTCTAAATACCTATGCGACGTGCTATTCCAAGGTATGGAAACGCCATTGCATATTGCTATTGTGCTTATGGCCTTGCATGAATTGCTGATGCAAAGGTCCAAATCTTTTTTCCTTTTTGCTGCAATTTCAATTGTATCAAAACTAGATGCGGTGCCTGTTGTTGCCGTTTTATTTATAATCTATTTTATCGATTTAATTTTTAAAGAAAATTTCATAGATATCTTCCGTAAAAATTACAAACCCTTTTTGCTTTGTTTTTTGATTCCCCTTGCCGTTTGGATTCTCTTTTCGTATTTCTTTTTTGGAAGTCCATTGCCCCAATCAGCTAAGGCAAAACTAATGTACCACAGCGGAAGCATTCAATCGACATTCCCATTCTTAGAGGTCTTTATAAATGACGCATTTAGAATGCCGCTTTTGATTTTATTGGGACTTTTCCTGATTTTACACCTATTTCTTGCCAAAACAAAAGGAATAAAATTCATCACTTTTTATTTTATTTTCGGTTGGATGTTCATTGCCTTGATGGTTCTTTTTCATTTCTACAACCCAAATGAAAGAATGCTCTGGTATTATGCAATGCCTGATTTGCTGCTCATTTCACAATGTGTCTTGTCATTAGGTCTTTTAGCTTCATCTAAACTTCCGTTTCCTGATTTTGCTCGAAATACGGCTTTGGCTTTATGCTTGGTAATCTTCCTGAAATACGATACCGACGGGGCAAAAAACTGGATGTTTGGATACCTTGAAAGAGTGGAGCAAGAGCGATATGAAGTAGGAAAATACGTAGCTCAATTAGGCAACAAATCAGACACCCTTCTGGCTTGGCATGGCCTTACTTCGCACCCTTTTCCTGGTTTTGTGATTGATGGCACGGGGTTAAACTCAAAATTAGCACTTTCGTATCGACTCGATAGCGACAGCCTGATTTCCAACCTGAATCCAAGATTTATTGTTCAAGTGGCCAACGATTTTTTGGTGGAACGCTTTTCAAAGCACAACTATAAAATAGTGGGTGTCTTTGGCGATATTACCCTTGATAATACGGAACCCTGGCTGGTGTGGAGCAAGGCAAAAGAATCAAAAAGTCAAAGGTTTGCATCTGTTGTACCCAAGGCGAACTTGCTTCAAGGAAATCAAGTTGAAAATGTGTTGTTTTTTAAAGCCTTTGGAAATCCTATAGAATTTTCCTGTTCATCAGAAAATGCAATGCCAAAAACACTGTGGTTTGTCCTTGAATCAAACGAGCGGAATCAACAAAATTTTGCCTGCGAAATTTGGTCGGGAGGCTCTTTGCTTAAATCCGAAAGGGTAAACTTAAAAGCCAAAGGTCAAAATCAAGGCCCATCAAAATTCACCCAAACCGTTTCAATCAATTTGGCCGATTGTTCCTTTAAGTTTGACTCCTTTCAAGTCAAAATAGCAACTTCAAAACCGGAAGAGCCTTTAAAACTAATTTGCCCCATAGTTGAATACAGCCTTGAATCAAAGAAAAAATAGCCCATTGATTCCCAAATCCCTCTATTTTTCTGATTTTGGCCCCATTGTCCACATTTTCAACTGAATTTTCTTTTTTGGGGCCTTTCTCCCGACTTTGGTTCGGTCGAATCCCTGCCGCGGGCGCAATCAAAAAAACCTTCCTCAAAGTAAAAGCCTGCCGCACAACCCTGCAAAGGTTCATTGCACAGCATCTTACAAAACAAGCAGTCCAACCCCCAGCCAAACAGGCTGGGTTTTAAATCAAAGTAAATATTTAGCCATCCATTGGCTATAGTTAGTTTAGCGCAATGTCAGACCCAGCCTTTGCGAATTGCCATGGCAATCATTTCGGAAGTATTTCGGGACTTCGTTTTAAATAATAAATTTTTCCTGTGGGTGCTTACTGTATCTGGACTGATGTTCAATGCTGAAGCAATTTCTTTCGTTTCCTGTCCATTTATAAGCAGCAGAAGAATTTCCTGTTCACGGCTTGTTAAAAAAGTGGAAGGAATCGGAAACACTTTTTCAATCTTAATATCTATAAAAGATGGCTCTCCATTTAGTCCGATAAAGGAAACCACTGGATTGCCTTCTTTTTTTAAACTCGAAATGTCGGTGTGCACTACAAAAGTTTTCATTATTCCTCCGATTTCACTGTATTGAAGGGTGATGCTTTGTTGAAGAATCCGAATATAATCTCCGTTCTTCTTTTGAATTCTATAATCGTAGCGAAATTTATAATTTGGAATTTGATCTAAAGTGAGGCCGCCCAGAAATTCGGTTATTTTACTTTCAATATTGAGAAACCATGGCTGATCGTCCGGATGAATTTTATTGATCAACATTGAAACATCCATTTCGCTTGGTTTATAACCCAAAACAGCCTCGACTTCCTCACTCATCAAATCAAATTTGGATTCCTTGATGTTGAAAATGAAATAGTAACAATCGCCAACAGCGAAAATATTCAGAAGTTTTTTTTGAACCTCAAAATCAAATAAATCCGAATTGGATGGTTCTCCAACGGTCACCCTATTCCAAATTTTCACCGCCTCTTTCAAAAACTCAACATTCATAATATCATCACTATTGGGTATTGCACGAGGTAATGTATATATATTCTTTTGTATCAGGGTATTTAGTGTCCAAATAAAAAATAAACGAAACAATGAAAAAACCATCAATTAATTTAATTCTTGCATCAAGGGCAATGATTATTGCGTGTTCTATATTCTTGGGTTCATGTAGTAAAGATGAAACACCGCCTGCAAGTTTTTCTGATTTTGAATTTTCGGGAATATTTAACGGTTCTCTTTATTCAATGGGTTCAAGTTCTCCTATTGAAGGATATGTTACAATAGATGCTTCAGGGGCAACTACGCTCGATCTTTTGTCTGGGAGAATGAAAGGTACTGCTTTGAAAACCAGCACCAATTATAATATTGCTATAACCGAGGTGACAGGCATATTTAAAAATGTTACTAATATTACCGGTACAATAGAAATTGCTACTAGAACCCTATATCTGAGCGGAACCAATGCCGATGGTTCTCAAGTAACTGTAGGAGGCACAACACCTGAAGTGCTAACTACCGGAGGCTGGGAAAATTTATCTAAATCGGCTGTATATTTTACCCACAATGAAAGTTGCAAAGCATCAATTACAATCAACGGTGTTACTTTTAGCGGTTTAGATAACCATTATGAATCTGGCGGATTGTGCAGTCCTACCTATGCTTTATGTAATACCATACGTTCAAATCATGATAATAAACAATCTAAAATTTTCTGCCACGATGTAACACTGTTAGGGTTAAATGGACAGCCTATTACTTTTACAGATTGCAATACCGTAGCTTATTATTTAAATAAAAATACTGCCTATAATTATACCGTAAATTGGGAAAACGGCCAAACATCGTCTGGTTCATTTACTTCTCCTAGTGGGGGAGGTCAATTGCCAATATGTATTTCAAACAACGGTCCCGAGTGCAATTATTCCTTAGATGACAAATGGATTACTTCAAGTGGTACAGGCATTAGGATTTCGGGAACAACGGGGGTTTACTTCTCTTTTAACAACAGCTGGCAAGATTTTGTTAATGCTGGATTTTTAAGCGCGGGAAGTTTGAGTCTTAAAAATATTTCGCAAGTAAATTCTAGGGAATGGAATTGCCACGCTTTATACAATATTCGCATGGATGGAGCCCCAGATTCCATTAATTGGGCAACCGATGGAACTATTGTAATGAGTGCGGACGGGAATACCATAACGGTTTCAGCCACACTTAACACTGGTTATGCTTCAGCAATATATACAAGGGTTTTGTAAGCTTGAAAATGTTTTTTACCAAGATAGACCGTCTAAAATTTATGTACCCAATCAATACATCCAACGCAGCAATATCAAAAATGCATTTAGTCGATTTTGTTTGTTTTTTATTTCAGCATCGGTAATTGACCATAAAACGGCAAAGCTCACAGCACCCCAGAAAGAATTAAACTGACTATAGGTTTTCTGTTTGACTTTAACGTTTCGGATTGCCCGTTCTGAAACCTTGTTGTCTGCTGAGTCATCTGGATAATTAAAAATAAGGCTTCGTGCCTTGTCTAAGGACAGCAATCAGATGGAAAATTTAGGCACAGCAAACAAAAATGAAAAACACTGAAAATAGCCCTCCGTCAATCCAACATTCATAATATCATCGATATTGGGTATCGCGAGACACCTCCGAATGAAGGAATGGTTTATGCCTCTCCTACTGCCAGACCATAAACGTAAACCCCCCGTCCTCAGGCAACCCTTCGAAATTAAACACCTCAATCCAGCAATCCTGGGTTTGAACCGCCGCAATTTGAACCATGTTGAGCGGAATGCCGACGGGCCTTTGGCTCACCGTGGCAGGACTTGCCACCACGGTAGGCGGGCGAGAAAAGGCGTTTCGGAAGCGGATGCGGTACAACCCTGCCCCATGCTTTTCTAAATCAAAACCAAAGCCCTGTACGGTTTCGCCTCCGGCTCCTATCCAACCGTGCAGCAACTGTGGAAAAGCCTGTGCCGTAGTATCTGAGGCCGATGATCGTTTTGGTTCCGGAACCACAAAGGTCCAAGCCGTTGCTCCGTTTCCGGGCTGCACCGGACCAAATTGCCAACCCTGGCCCTGAAGCAGCACAAAGCCGCCGTTCCAACCCTGTGGGTGGACTCCCAAGCAATGCAACCGATAGGTTCCCGGCACCAATTCCAATTCCTGTTTTCGATTCCAGGATTGTTCCTGACCTGGGCCGCCCCAATCCACTACCTTGCCCGCTGAATCAACCAATTTCCAATGGTTGTTCGCGGCGTGATGGCTGTACCAAACAAACAAAGAAACCGAAGAAAACTTGGATTCTTTTGGATTCGATGCCGGAGGCAAGCCTACTTTTGGCAAAGCATTTTTCCGTTCAATTGGTTTACTTAGGGCGTAAACCGACCCAGGGTGAGGGACATGGGCCGCCAACAAAGGCAAGGCCAAACCAAGCAGGTATTTCATGTCCATATGTGTTAGGATTCAAAGTTCCCATAAAATCTTCAGCTTGTCAAGGGCAATATTTACTTTTGTTGAAAATTTAGATTGCCACCATGAAAACTGGAATCCTTGTCTTGTCCGTTTTTCTCTCTACTGTGGGCCTCTTCGCTCAAGGAAATCTGCAATTTAATCAAGTAGTTAGCCATTCCGGAACAGCCTCAGGCTCGTTTTCGTACACCAGCCCCACCTGGACGGTTCCAGCCAATAAGGTTTGGAAAATTGAGGCTGCAGCTCCATTTGCCGGCCTAAACACCGCGCACGTTACCCGCACCATTCAAGTAAATTCTGGAAATGCCTGGGGAGCCCACTCTTTGTTGTCGGGCAACCCCACTCCTATTTGGCTAAAGGCCGGAGATCAGGTTCGGCTGGAAGCTTCGGCCAGTTGCTGCAGCACTTACCCCTTTAGCTACCACATTTCCGTTTTGGAATTCAATGTTGTTCCCTGAGTTCGGTTTGACTTCGGAAGCGAATGGACGGGGTTAAGGCCAACTGGGCCTTTCGCGCTTTAGTTCAGGTTTCCAAATGAGCAAAGAGGCCAAGGCTTGTTGGTAAAGCATTCCACTGCCGTCTCGAACCTGGGCACCTCGGGCAGCGGCATGCTGTAAAAACAGACTGGGCGCTGGATTGTAAATCAGCTCGTACACACAATGCTGGGGCAACAGCCAATCCACATTTATGGGCGGTTGTTCCTGTGTGCTTGGCCACATCCCCAAAGGGGTTGACTGCACAATCAACTGAAATTGCTGCACTAGGTTGGCATCCAATTCCTGCCACAGCAAATCGCTGGCATTGCGGCGGATTCGACCTACTTGGGTATTTAAAATCTGGTTTTGGGTTAAGGCATACGAAACCGCCCGTGCCGAACCTCCGTTCCCCAAAATCAAGGCGTTTTTTGGTTTTTGGGGCATCCAGGCCTGTAGGTCGTTCCAAAATCCTTGAGCATCGGTGTTGTATCCAATCCCCCAAATGGAATGTTCATTTCGATGAACGGCAACGCAGTTAACAGCGCCAATGGCTTTTGCCTCGGGGCTGAGTTGCAAACTGGGCAAAATGGAAACTTTGTGGGGAATGGTAACATTGAACCCAAGCAAGTTGGGGGACTCAGCAGCCCATGTTTTCCAACGTTCAACCTGGGCATGAGGCCAAAGCTGGTATTCGGCATTTAGCTGATGGGCTTGAAAAAAACCTTGAAACAAGCTGGGGCTGTATGAATGCCCCAGAGGAAATCCAAAAAGCCCAAACAGATCAGAATTCCCGGCGTTGCCCAACATATTCTAAAACCAAAATAAGGGCAAGACCTACGGCTGCACTTATCAGAGCTGAAACCAATTCGGCTGGTGCTCCAGTTAAAGCCTCAAAAATAAAAGGGCTCACGTTTTCTTGAACCAGAGGGATAATTTTACCTTCAATCTGGGTTGATTCCAAGGTGATTTTCCATGGCCAGACCTTATTTAAACTACCAACCATAAAGCCGCCCAGCACGGCAATGCTCAGGTCGTGGTAGCGAGAAAAAAGCCATTTCACCAAGCGAACAAACGAAAGCAAACCAATTAAGCAACCTGCCATAAAAACCACGATGACGTCGATTCTAAGTTCGTGCAGGGATTGCAGCATGTATTGGTATTTGCCTAAAACAACAAGGATAAAAGACCCGGAAATACCTGGCAAAATCATGGCACAAATGGCAATGGCACCCGATAAAAATACGAACCAAAGCGCATTGGTGGTTTGGGCTGGAACCAAGGTGGTAATCCACCAAGCAAAGGCGATTCCAACAATAAATGGAAACAGGTGAATCCATTTAACCTGTTTCATTTGACGTTGTACCACCACCACAGAGGCAACGATAAGGCCAAGAAAAAAGGACCACAATGGAATTGGATGAAACTCCAGCAAATACGTTACCAACTTGGCCAAAGAAAGTATGCTGCTGCCAATTCCCGAAAGCAGAATCAGCAAAAAGAGTCCGTCCACCTTTTTCCAAACGGCTAAGAACCCTTCTTTTCTAAGCAATTGGATTAGGCTTAAATCAACGGAAGACAAGGCATTGATAAGCCGTTCGTAAATTCCGGCAATAAAGGCAATGGTTCCACCGGAAACCCCAGGAATAACATCGGCAGCGCCCATTGCAATGCCTTTAAGAAATAGAATCAGTTTGTCTTTCATTTATCCTAAATTGATGTTTGCGTCTATTTCAGCGGCCCATGCCAAAATGCCCCCTTTTAGATTAAGCAAATTGGAATAGCCAAATTCTTCTTGAAGCACCTGAATAACACTGCCAGAACGGCCTCCCGACCTGCAGTGCACAACCACCTTGCCGCTTGTTGGAATTTCGTGCAATCGGCTTAACACCGTGCCCATGGGAATTAGGGTGCCGCCTATATTTGCCATTTCGGCCTCGTAAGGTTCACGCACATCGATAAGGGTAAAAGGCGCTCCAGAATCCATCAAAGCCTTTAATTCATGAACTGAGATCTCCTGCATGGCAAAAGGGGTTATTTGGGAAAATCAAGTTTAGTGACATCAGACTGGGCCAGGGAATCTGGCATAAACTGAAAAAAGGTGTCTCCGCGTAAGCCTAAGCGTAGGGTTTCTAGGGGAATGACATCGTCGGGGGCAATGTTGCCCAGATTTACATTGGCGCCCAGCAGTTTAATCCAAAATACCTGTTGGCTTTTTTGGGGCGCCTCCCATATCAGGTGATTTTGATCAACCGCAGCGAGGATTTTAGAAACCAAGGAGGTATGGGCTTTGCCAGAAGGACGGTAAATTCCAACCGTTCCGCTTTCTCTGGCCTCGGCAATCACCTTCCAAGCACCGGCATTTCGCTCGTCTTGTATCATTTGCTTCCATTTGTTGGGAGCGATTAAAATGCCTTCTTCTTTTGAACCTACCTCTGAAAGCACCAAAGCCCGCTTGGCTAAGTGTTCAATTAGTTTGCATTTTAGTTTATTGGAAATATGAATGCTGCCATCAGATACCTCAACCGTATCAAGGTTCCATTCGTCTAGAATGCGGTAGTATTCGATGAGCGCGTTTCGCTTGATAAAAGCTTCTAGAAAGGTTCCCCCCAAGTAGACTTTAATGCCTGCGCTTTGATACACCTTTATTTTTTCAAGCACATTTGGGGTTGCATAAGAGGTTCCAAAGCCCAATTTTATAAAATCAATCAAATTGGAACTCACTTCAACCAAGTCTTGAGCTTGCCGGATGCTCAGGCCTTTGTCCATAACCATGTTAAGCCCGTTCGACCTTGGCTTTTGGGGGCGTTCTGGAATATGAGATAGGTTAATTTTCATGCGTTTTGTGGTTTTCAATGAGTTGGGAAATAGCGGAATCGGCGGCGAGTTCCGGGATCAAGTCCAGCATTTCAGGGTAAGCGGAGTAATCCAACGTTAAGGCCTGTTGTAAAAATTCTTCCCCCAATTGCCTTGAACCTTGCCGGTAGGCAATAGCGGCGATTCGGTAATGAATAAGGGCTGAAGTGGGTTCGCATTTTAGGGCTTGCATGCTGGTTTCAAGGGCCAAAGTCAAATCGTCCATGCGCACATACAAGGCGGCCCAATCGTAATACACTTCCCAATTGCTGCTGTCCATCTCGGCTAGGGTTTGGTACTCGGTTTCGGCCATGCCCAAAGCACCTGAGTCCCGAAACCAAACGGCACGAATAAGCCGATATTCGGTGTATTCTGTTTCCAATTCTATGGCATGATCCATGTGCGATATGCCTTCAGGCACCAACCCCAATTCGCAGAGGCAAACACCAATTCCCATCCAGGCTTCTGCATAGCCGGGTACCGCTTCGGCAACCTTCCTGTAATACGTTAATGCACCATCCCAATCCTCTTGATTCTCAAGGCATTCCCCGGTCATAAAATCCAAACCTACGGTTTCGCCTCCCTGCTTGCGTGCTTGTTCAATGGAACGTTTTGCAGAGGCCCAGGACTCCATGTGCATAAAGCATGAGGCCATTTCCATATGGGCCTCATGGGTTGTTTCGTTTATGGTAATTACCAGGTCGAAGCAGCGCAGAGCCTCCTCAATCAAATCCATTCCTTTGTAGGTTAGGCCCAAGTAAAACCAGGCCATCCAGTTGTAGGGATTGGCATCGGTCATGCTGCTAAAAAAGGGAATGATGTCTGGCCCCTTATCCAATTCATCGGCCAGATGAAACAGGGTTGAGTAGGCTTGTTCTCCTTCGGGTTGTAGTCGAATGGAACGTTTTAGGGCATTAATGGCTTCGGCCTGGTCGTCTTTCATGACATATTCATGGGCCATGTCCATCCAAATCAATGCTTTTGCCTCCTCTGCACACACTTTAACCACCTTTCGGTAATACAGCAGAGCAAGGTCATGTTCCATGAGGTCGCTGTAAATTTCAGCCTTCAGGTGCCATATCACCTCCAACATTTCCACGTCGTCGGGTTCTTTTTCCATGCAGGTCAGAGCTTCGGCCAAACGGCCATCGAACATCAGAATTCGGGCTTTGAGCAAAGGGATCCAGGCATTGTCCCCATGAAATTCAGAAGCCCAATGCCATGCTTTCCATGCGTTTTCGGCATTGTTCCGGATTAAAAAAAACTGGATTAAGGCCTCGAAGTCCTCTACATCAAAAAATACCGATTCGCTTCGGCGAACTCCTTCACGGAACCGCTCCAACAAGGGGTTTATATCGTCGTCCTCAAAATCGTCAAACATCGCTGTGAAGGTAACAAACAAATTTAGGGAAATATTGTGGTTTTTGGAATTGTTGGCCTTTATTTGCCTCAAGCGGCTTTCGAAAAACCCCCTATTCTTTCATAGGGAATGTCCACCTCTCTGCCTATCTTTGCACAACAATGAAGGTTTGATTTTGCACCATTATCTATGACATTGATTCAATCTGTTTCTGGCATACGGGGAACCATTGGTGGAGCTTCGGGCAGCAATTTAACCCCTACCGACGCGGTTCGATTTGCCTCGGCTTACGGGCATTGGCTGCAACAGCGGCATCCCCAACCAAATGTTGCGGTGGTAATAGGCCGCGATGCCCGGCCTTCGGGCCCCATGATTTCAAATTTGGTTGGCCAAACCCTGATCGGAATGGGAATTCAGGTTATAGATTTGGGCCTCTCGACTACGCCTACCGTTGAAATGGCCGTTCCTTTCTATGCTGCCCAAGGCGGCATCATTCTAACAGCCTCACACAACCCGGTAGAATGGAATGCCCTGAAACTGCTCAACGAAAAGGGCGAATTTTTATCGGCCGAAGACGGGCAAGCCCTAATGTCAATAGACCCTGCCGATATTTTATTCGCCTCGGTCCAGGCATTGGGCAGCATTCAACAACCGGGTGATTTTATGGATCAGCACATCGATGCCATTTTAAAACACCCTTTGGTGAATGTGGAAGCCATTCGCAAGGCGCGGTTTCGCGTTTCGGTGAACGGAGTGCATTCCAGCGGCGGTGTCGCCGTTCCTAAACTGCTCGAAAAATTAGGGGTCATTTACATCCACAATCCATACGGAGAACCCAGCGGAAAATTCCCCCACAATCCGGAACCCTTGCCAGAACACTTAACCACCTACTGCTCAATGGTTAAAAGCGAGTCGGTTCATTTAGGAGTTGTAGTAGATCCCGATGTGGACCGCTTGGCTTTGGTCGATGAAAACGGAGCCTTTTTTGGGGAAGAAAACACCTTAGTGGCTATTGCCGATTATGTTTTGGGCTTACGGCCAGGCCCTGTGGTTTCGAATCTATCTTCAAGCCGGGCCCTGAGCGATATTGCTAAAAAATACGGTTGCCAACGCTTTACATCGGCCGTGGGCGAAGTGCATGTAGTGGCTAAAATGAAAGAAGTGGGTGCCGTACTGGGAGGCGAAGGCAATGGTGGAGTTATTTTGCCCGATTTGCATTACGGACGCGATGCCCTAGCAGGCATTGCCCTATTGCTCTCGCACATGGCAGTAAATCAAGTTCGGTTGTCGGACCTTAAAGCCATGTACCCCGAATACGTTATGGTAAAATCGAAAGTGCAAGCAGGGCCGCATTTGAATACCCAAGAAATACTGGCAAATTTGGCCGAACAGCTAGCCGATTTAAACCCCCTAACCATAGATGGTTTGTGGGTTGAGAAAGAAGAGGGTTGGATTCACATTCGGAGGTCAAACACCGAGCCTATTTTTCGAATTTACACCGAGGCATTGACAAAAGAAACCGCTGAGGCCTACGCCAAACAGGCCCACGAATGGCTGAATGCGCTAATTTAAAAAAGCATGAAAAAAATATATTTAGACAATGCGGCAACCACGCCTGTTGCGGCAGAAGTGGCTCAGGAAATTTCCGAATTGATGCAAAGTTGTTTTGGAAACCCATCTTCCATTCACGGGCATGGCCGGGAAGCCAAGGCGATTTTGGAGAAAGCCCGGCGCAAAGTTTCAGAACTGATGGGAACCCAACCCTCCAGAATTTTCTTCACCAGCGGAGGAACCGAGGCCGACAACATGGCCATTCGCCAAACCATTGCTCAAATGGGAATTACCCATGTGATTTCCTCGCCCATTGAACACCATGCTGTAACCCACACCATCGAAGAGCTGGCGGCCGAAGGAAAAGTAAGCGCCACTTGGTTAAAACCCGACCGTTTGGGTCGCCACAGCTTGGAAGAATTAGAAACCGCCCTTCAAAAGAATCCAGGCTGTTTGGTTTCGCTGATGCATGCCAACAACGAAATTGGTACCTGCATTGACCTGCAGGCCGTTGGACAGCTTTGCCGAAAATATGGAGCCCTGTTTCACAGCGACACTGTGCAAACCATGGGGCATTTTGAATTGAATTTTGATGCCCTTCCGGTAGATTTGGCCACCTGCTCGGCCCATAAATTCCATGGGCCCAAAGGCATCGGGTTTTTGTATGTAAACCTAGACCGGGTAAAAATTTCGCCCCTAATCACCGGAGGCGCCCAGGAACGGAATTTGCGCGCCGGCACCGAAAACCTGTATGGGATAGCAGCCTTGGCCAAAGCCCTAGAGCTGGCCACCCAAGGAATGCACGAACACCGGCAGCATATTTATGCCCTAAAAATGAAAATGGCAAAGGGGTTGAAGGACTTATTTCCCGATTGCGAATTCAACGGAAGCATGGAGGAAGCCGATTTATTCACGGTTTTGAATGTCAGCCTTCCTCCTACTCCCGATGCCGAGATGTTTTTGATGAAATTAGACATCCATGGAATTTCAGCTTCAGGGGGCAGCGCATGTTCCTCGGGCTCGCAAAAAGGCAGCCATGTATTGTCGAACATTGGAGCTCCGGAAGGCAGACCGGCCATTCGCTTTTCGTTTAGCCGATACAACCAGACCGAAGACGTAGATTATGCCTTAGAAGTGCTGAAAAAAATTTGGAAACCCTTGGTTCAAAACGCCTAATCCATGTCAAAGGCTGGTTCCATTCGACTTACTTTTTTAGGAACAGGAACCTCGCAAGGCGTGCCGGTCATTGCTTGCCAGTGTGAAGTATGTACTTCCGAAGACACACGCAATCAGCGCCTGCGCAGCAGCGTATTGATTCAGTCGGAAACCACCACCGTGGTGATTGATACGGGACCGGATTTTAGGCAGCAAATGCTGAAAGCAAAGCCCCAGCGGTTGGATGCGGTGGTTTTTACCCATGAACACAAAGACCATGTGGCGGGTTTGGACGATGTTCGGGCCTTTAATTTTAAGCAAAAGCAAGACATGCCCTTGTACTGTACGGCCCAAGTTGAAACGGCCTTGCGTCGGGAGTTTCATTATGCCTTTGCCGAGCATAAATACCCGGGTGTTCCCAATTTGGAATTTCGGCGCATTGAAAACAAACCGTTTAAGGTGGGCGATTTGGAATTTATTCCCATTCAGGTCTTGCACCATCGGCTGCCGGTGTTTGGCTTTCGAATTGGAGATATAACCTACATTACCGACGCGAACTCCATAGAGCCGGCCGAGTTGGAAAAGGTAAAAGGAAGCAAAGTTTTGATTTTAAATGCCTTGAGAATTGCCCCGCATGTGTCGCACTTTAATTTGACTGAGGCCATTAATTTAGCTGAATACATTGCTGCGGAGCAGACCTATTTTACGCACATATCTCATTATTTAGGTCTGCACGAAACCGTGAGCCAATCCTTGCCCGATTCGGTTGCCTTGGCGGTAGATGGAATGGAGATTTGGGTGTAGTGAATTGGCGAAGCCTAAACACAGCCCACAATCCCTACGTCCGCCGCCACTCCACATCCCCTATCCCCATCCGCGAGTTCAAGGTCCTAGCCAACACAAAAAAGTAGTCCGACAACCGATTCAAATAACGCACAATTTCCGGCGGAGTCGTTTCCAACTCGGCCAAATGGCAAACCAAGCGTTCGGCACGGCGGCAAATGCACCGACACACATGTGCCTGAGCAGCACTGGCATGACCTCCGGGCAAAATAAAGTTTTTCAGCGGCGGCAACCCCGCTTCCATGGCGTCAATCTCTTGCTCAATACGCTCCACGGCCCCCGCCTCAAGTTCAGGTAAATACCCATGCTCTTTGCCCGGTTCGGCCGCCAAATGCGATCCCAACACAAACAAGTCTTGCTGTACGCCCATTAAAAATCCGTCCAAATCGCTCGGAACTCCGCCGCTGCGCAGCAATCCCAAGGCCGAATTCAGCTCGTCTAAGGTTCCATAACTCTCAATGCGGATGTGGTGCTTGGGCACCCGAGCTCCACCAAACAAGGCCGTTGTGCCCAAATCTCCGGTTTTGGTGTAAATTTTCATGCTTCCTCGGGTATGCGAAGGGTTACAGGGTTGTTTGGAGTGTCCGATTCAATCAATCCATCGCGCAGGCGCACAATGCGGGTCGAATGCCGGGCAATGTCTTCTTCGTGGGTTACCAAAATAATGGTGTTCCCTTTTTTGTGCAGTTCTTCGAACAAGCCCATGATTTCGTACGAGGTTTTGGTATCCAGGTTTCCGGTTGGCTCATCGGCCAACAAAATGGTGGGATTGTTAACCAGGGCACGAGCCACAGCAACGCGCTGCCTTTGTCCGCCCGACAATTCATTGGGTTTGTGCTTCATGCGGTCGCCCAGCCCCACCTGTTCCAGAACTTCCTTGGCGCGCTTCAGCCGTTCGGCTTTCGGCACACCCGCATAAATTAAGGGCAAAGCCACATTTTCTAGGGCAGAATACCGAGCCATTAGGTTGAAGGTTTGAAAGATAAACCCGATTTCCTTGTTCCGAATTTCGGCCAGTTGATTGTCGTTCAGGCCCGCCACATTGGTGCCGTTCAGCCGGTATTCGCCGGCCGTGGGCGAATCCAGGCAGCCAATAATGTTCATAAAGGTCGATTTTCCGGAACCCGATGGGCCCATAAATGCCACATACTCGTTCTTTTGAATCTGAATATCAATGCCTTTCAAAACATAGATAAGCTCTTTTCCCAGCACAAAATTCCGGGTCAAATTTAGGGTGCGTATCACTTCCATAGTCAAAGGCTGCCGGGGTTTTGCACAAGTTTACAAAATGCTTCAGAAACGGGGGGGCTGCCGACTCATAAAAAAGCGAAATGGGGGCATTTGAATGCGGTTTTTAAGCCGTTTGGCTTTGTTTTTTGGGGCGGCTGCGGGCTTTCTCCGGTTGTCCGCGGTTGCTGCAGGGACAGGCCCCTGCGCCTGCCTTTTAAAACGCGCAGGGGCAAGCCTCTGCGCCTACCCTTTAAAACCCAATGGTGCTAATTGCCAAGCCTCCGCGCCGCGCGGCCCAGGCCCCGCCACCCTTGCGGTCAACCCGGTTCAATCCCTGCCGCGGGCCGCTCAACGAATCGAATGTTTTTAGGTTGGCGAACAGTGCAAAGCCGTTTGCAAAGGTTGATTTTGCGGCCAACTCATATGTGTGCCTTTTTGGGGTCTTGATCAATGCGGTTTAACGGAAAGTTGGTTGATGGCGTTTTGCGATATATACCCATAATTTAGATTGCGCAAAATTAACCTTTGTCATTTCAGTCAAATTTTAGGTTATTCGAAAAATTTGAAAAATATTGTTTCTATTTATAGAAACATTTGGTATCTTTAAGGCGCAAAGCAAGACAGTATTGAATGAGATTTTTTAAGACAATATTTTTAGTTGAAGCGGACGAATTCATCTCGCAACTCGACCCAAAGGCAACGAAAAAAGTCTTTTACAATATTGACCTTGCTGAACAAACAAATGACCCAAAACTTTTTAAGAAACTTAACAATGACATTTGGGAGTTACGGACAATGTTCGCGGGTCTTCAAATCAGACTTCTTGCATTTTGGGACAAGACCGATAACAAAGAAACTTTGGTAATAGCGACCCATGGTTTCATTAAAAAAGTTGATAAAGTTTCGGCAAAGGAAATTGACCGGGCAGTAAGACTGAGAGATAACTATTTTAGTAACAAATAAAAAAGCAATCCTATGGCAACCAAAGAATTAAAGACGTACTCACTTGCCGAGATGAAAGATAAGTATATCGGCAAAGTTGGAACAAAAGAGCGCGACGACTATGAATATGAACTTCGAATGGACGTTTTAGGAAAGATGATTAAAGCAGCAAGACAGGAAAGAAACTTAACACAAGAAGAACTTGGACGAATAGTAGGTGTTCAAAAAGCTCAAATCTCTAAACTTGAAAGCAGTGCCAACAGTGCGACAATTGACACTATTTTGAAAGTATTTAAAGCCCTGAAAGCTGAAATAAACTTCAACGTGAAACTCGAAGGCAACTTTGTAAAACTCGCCTGACAGAAAGGAAAACCGAACGCATACCCTGCGTTTGGCGGCATGCCAGATGAAGCGCTTAACCTGCCCTATAAAAATGCGAAGGGGCAGGCCTTTGGGTGCCAAGGTAAATATCTATGCAAAAATTCATCCTATGTATTTAGCGTATTAAATTGGACAGCCACAAACACTACGAGGTGAATTTAATGACATTCATTTGCAAATCAAACCCCCAATACGTATCTTTGAATAAATAACACGTATCATGACAACCAAACTTACTTTGACGGTAGAAAAGACGGTCATTGAAAGAGCTAAATCGTATGCAAAAAAAACAGGAAGAAGTCTATCTGAATTGATTGAAAATTTTCTTGAAACCATTACAGAGGAAAACAACAATACGGACTTGTCTCCAAAACTCCAGAAGCTAGTCGGTTCGGTTAAACTACCTGAAGATTTTGATGAGAAGAAAGAATTGCGCTCGGCGATTGAAAAGAAGCACCTAAAATGATAAAGGTATTTCTCGACACGAATATTCTAGTCGATTTAATCGCCGACAGAAAGCCGTTCAGCAAACATGCCATTGAAATTTTCAAAAGTGCAGAGGAACACAAAACCCAACTTTACACATCTTCACATTCAATTTCAACAACGCATTATCTTTTGAAAAAATTTGTTGAGGAAAAAGAACTTAGAGATATACTATTTAACCTTTTTGATTTTTTTGAGGTGGTTCCGGTCAATTTAGATATCCTAAAAAAGGGTTTACGATCAAGTCATAAAGACTTTGAGGACGCTGTGCAAATTCTTTGTGCCTCTTCAATTACCGGAATCAATTGCATCGTAACTAGAAATAAAAAGGATTTTAAAACAAGCGAAATTGCTGTTCTAACTCCTGATGAAATGTGCTTAAAATTATAATCCGTTTGAATTATCCATTTTTAAACGGATTTGTTTAGAATGTTCCATGCCCCCAACAGCGCTAAGCTTCAATTCCAACTGCGTTTGCAATCCATAATTCTCAGAACCGCCACGAAAGGGCAGATGCAAAGGTGTGAAAAACGAACGCACAGGTCTGCCCCAACCTAAACGGCCAGGAGTAGCGGCAGGGATTGACGCAACTACCCCGCAAAGGTGCCGAAGCCTGGCCCGCTAGGTGCGGAGGCGACTTTAGGAGCCCCCGCAAACCAGCTGGGCCAGCCTTTCGGTACCTGCGGAGTAGTGCGGAAAGCCCGGCTGCCGCCCCACAACCCATAATCCAAAACCCGCCTCCAAAACCAACACCCTAATCTACAATTTTCAAAGCATTTCTTACTTTTGCACACCACTCTGTTCTATTTCATCAGGGAAACGGCTTTTGTATCCAAATCGCCAAACCCCCTTTAAAAATAAACAATGTGCCTTTAAACTTAGCTCGATTGATTCGGAATGATTACTGACACCTTGAAGCCAAATACCGGGTTTTTATTGCTGGAAGACGGCAGCGTTTTTTACGGATTGGCGGCCGGAGCCCCCCGCACAAAAACCGGTGAAATATGCTTCAATACTGCCATGGCAGGCTACCAAGAAACCTTTTCTGACCCTTCCTACGGTGGGCAAATTTTGGTAATGACCTCTCCACACATCGGAAACTACGCAACCTTACATGGAGAACAAGAAAGCCCCGCACCCACCCTTCAGGCCTTGGTTTGCCGGAATTATTCGGGCAATGCCCCCGGCGACCGCCCCGGCTGCATTCCCCTGAACGATTGGCTTAGCGCAGCCGGAATCCCCGTTTTACACAACATCGACACCCGACAACTGGTGCAAAAAATACGCAACGCAGGCAGCATGAACGCCCTGCTCAGCACCAACAACATGGATTTAGAACAGGCTCGGGCCATGCTGGCTTCCACGCCCAGCATGAGCGGTCAAGCCCTGGGAATACAGGCAGGCGCCTCCGAACCCACTCCCTACTCCAGCGCCACCGGAAAACGCGTGGCCCTAATCGATTTCGGATTCAAAGACTCCATGGCGCGTTTGTTGGCCCAAGCCGGAATCGAGGTACAGCTGTTTCCCAGCACCACCCCGTTTGAAACGCTGCTGGCTTGGAATCCCGATGGTTTTTTGCTGAGCAACGGACCGGGCGACCCCGAGCCACTCACCGAGGCTATCGAATTGACTAAGAGAATCATACAATTAAAAAAGCCTGTTTTTGGCATCTGCCTTGGGCATCAAATCATTGGGCTGTCTATGGGCTTGCAGACCTTTAAAATGAAGAATGGGCACCGCGGAGTAAACCATCCTGTGCTGAATTTAAGCAGTGGAAAGGGCGAAATTACTTCGCAAAACCATGGGTTTGCGGTAGATATGGAAAGCCTGCAGCAGCATCCCGACATGGAGCTCACGCACCGGCACCTGAACGACGGCACGGTGGCGGGCATGCGCCACAGGCATTTGCCGGTTTTTTCGGTGCAGTACCACCCCGAGGCCGCGCCGGGCCCGCACGATTCGCGCTACCTGTTCCAGCAGTTCATTCAGCAGCTGTAAAAGGGATTTTATTGTTTTGGTTTTCTTTTTTGGGGGCGCTTATCCCGTGCTCACCTGTACGCGGCTTTTCAAGGCCTTGGGCTGTGCGGCTTTGCGGGGTCCCTCCTAAAGTCGGGCCTCCGCAGCACGCACATCCCATAGGCCTTGAATGCGCCTTGTGCCGGTTCGCCCGGGGCGCCGGCCAACACTTTTCTTTTAAGCAATCGAATTTTATACCAATTCCACCGAATATCTTACTTTTGCAGCACCCAAAAAATCAACCATGAACACCCTTTCTCAACTGCTGGGAGAAAAAGCCTCCTACTATTTAGACCACCAATGCCAAACCATTCCCTCAAAACACCTGCACCTTCCCGGTCCTGATTTTGTGGAACGCAGTTTTGGCAGCAGCAACCGCAACCCCCAAGTTTTACGCAGCCTGCAAGCCATTTATGGAAATGGACGCCTAGCCAATTCCGGTTACGTTTCTATACTACCCGTTGACCAAGGCATTGAACACAGCGCCGGAGCCTCATTTGCTCCGAATCCAGCCTACTTTGACCCCGAAAACATTGTTAAGTTAGCTTTAGAGGGTGGGTGCAACGCAGTGGCTTCGACCTTTGGTGTTTTGGCGGCCTGTTCGCGCAACTACGCCCATAAAATTCCCTTCATTGTTAAACTCAACCACAACGAGTTTATTTCTTACCCCAACGGATTTGACCAAATTTCGTTTGGGTCGGTCGAAGAGGCCTGGAACCTGGGAGCCGTAGCCGTTGGTGCCACCATTTACTTTGGTTCAGATGAAAGCAAGCGGCAGTTGGTTGAAGTTGCGGCCGCCTTTGAACGCGCTCACGAGCTGGGTATGGCCACCATTTTGTGGTGCTATCTGCGAAATTCAGGGTTCAAAAAAGACGGAATCGATTACCATACCGCAGCCGATTTAACCGGGCAAGCCAACCACTTGGGTGTAACCATTCAAGCCGATATCATCAAGCAAAAACTGCCCGACACCAACGGTGGCTACACGGCCTTGAATTTCGGAAAAACGCACAAAAAAGTGTACGAACAACTCAGCTCCGAACACCCCATTGACCTTGCCCGCTATCAGGTAATCAACTGCTATTCAGGCAGAATTGGCTTGATTAATTCGGGGGGAGCCTCCTCGGGCGAAAGCGATTTGGCCGAGGCGGTAACCACGGCAGTAATCAACAAACGTGCCGGTGGGCATGGTTTGATTTCAGGACGCAAGGCATTTCAACGGCCCATGAAGGAGGGAGTAGCTCTTCTAAATGCCATCCAAGATGTGTACCTTAGCCCTGAAATTACGATTGCTTAAGCTAAACATATATGTGGTTTAAACGAACCAAAGAGGGCATTCTAACCTCGACCGCTGAAAAGAAAGAAACGCCCGAAGGCCTTTGGTATAAATGTCCGTCCTGCAAAGGAATTGTTCCAACCGAAGACCATGCCAAAGCCATGTGGGTGTGCCCAAGTTGCGGCTTTCATGAACGCATCGGCAGCGATGAGTATTTCTCCTTGTTGTTCGACGAAGGGAAGTTCAAAGAGCTGAACGCGAACATGACCTCGGCCGACCCATTGGGTTTTACCGACAGCAAACCCTATCCGGCTCGAATCAAAGCTGCCATTGGCAGTACAGGATTGAAAGATGCCATAAAAACGGCCTACGGAAAACTGCAAGGAAAAGAAGTGGTGATTGCCTGCATGGATTTTAAATTCATTGGAGGCAGCATGGGCACTGTGGTGGGCGAAAAAATTGCCCGCGGAATTGACCACAGCATCAAAACCAAAAAGCCTTTTATACTCATCAGCAAAAGCGGTGGAGCCCGAATGATGGAAGGGGCCTTGTCTTTAATGCAAATGGCGAAAACCTCGGCCAAGCTTTCTCTGCTCTCCAAAGCCGGAATACCGTACATCTCCGTTTTGACCGACCCAACCACGGGCGGTGTAACGGCGTCCTTTGCCATGCTGGGCGATTTAAACATTGCCGAACCCAATGCCTTGATTGGTTTTGCAGGACCGCGCGTGGTAAAAGAAACCATCAAAGCAGAACTGCCCGAAGGCTTTCAGCGTTCGGAGTTTTTGCTTGAAAAAGGGTTTCTGGACCAGGTGGTGCACCGGAATGAATTAAAAGCCCGTTTGTCTTCCTTTTTGGGCTTTTTAATGGGTCCTGTGTCCAAAAATTAAATCTAGACCAAGAATGAGCCCATTCGAATTGCACGCTCAATTGCTGTCCATCATAAAACCTTATGTACCCGAACCCGAATTGCTGGAACAGGTAAATGAGGATTCCGATTTTCTTCGCGACCTGAAAATCAATTCGGCCCACATGATTGATGTGGTTTTGGATGTAGAAGAAGCCTTTGACATACGCATTGAAGATGAAGATGCCGAGAAATTAAAAACCGTAGGCGACGCTCTGCGCTTGATTTCCAGCTTAACCGGGCAATGAACCCCGGAATCGATTTTTTTTACCTTCCCTCCTACGCATCAAATTGGTTAAATCCCTACGGCAAACACGCCATACGGGTTTGTCCTGAATGCAGTTTCCCCATGATTCCTGCTTTGGCTTGGGCGCTCAAAGAAGCCGCTTGGAAATCGCTCCCCGACCCTGAACAACCCAGCCGTTTTCATCCGAGCCAATTCAACCTATTGGAATGCAAAGACCAGCAAGCCAAGGTCGAGTTTCAAGCAAACAAACGGGTGCTGGAGCTAAAATACATAGAAACGAACCGGGGTTTTTTGGCCTACAGCCTGCCAGAATCTTATCGCCTTTATCTTAGCATTCCCGAGGAATATTCCAAAGCCCAAAACGGGCGGCCAATGCTGCTATCCGGCTCGGAATGGGTTCCGATTTCAATAAGCCACGATGGACCTTTTGGGTATGCGGGTTTACCGGATTTAGGGGGCGTGGGGGCTTGAATATGTTGGGGCTGAACCAAAAAGTACATCCCCATCATTTTTAATAAACCAAGGCCTAAACAGCCGAAAACCAACCATACCCACCCCCACCCACATAATTCCGTACTTTTGCACATGAGCCAAAACCAACCGGTTATTTTAGCCATCGAATCCTCCTGCGACGATACCTCTATCGCCGTTCTGAAAGGCCTCAGCGTTTGCTCAAACGTAACTGCCTCTCAACAAATTCACACCGAATTTGGAGGAGTTGTGCCCGAGCTGGCCTCAAGAGCGCATCAAGCCCACATTGTTCCCGCGGTGCAAAAAGCCCTGCAAGATTCAGGCATGAAGCTTTCTGACATCACCGGCATTGCCTATACCCAAGGTCCCGGTTTGCTCGGCTCGCTGCTGGTGGGTGCCTCTTTTGCGAAAGGCCTGGCCTTAAGTTTAAACCTTCCCCTGATTCCCGTAAACCACATGGAAGCCCACGTGCTTGCCCTGACACTGGAAGGGGCCGATTGCAAAAACCGCCACGGAATTGAATTCCCCTTTTTGTGCCTAACCGTTTCGGGCGGCCACAGCCAATTGGTTTGGGCCGAGAATCCCATGCAAATTCGTGTATTGGGCGAAACCAAAGACGATGCCGCCGGAGAAGCCTTTGACAAAGGGGCAAAAATGCTGGGCTTAGGCTACCCCGGCGGGCCCATTGTTGACCGAATGGCCAGCATAGGCGTTCGGGGAAACCACCGTTTTCCCCTGCCCAAAGTTGAACCCATGCATTTTAGCTTTAGCGGTTTAAAAACCAGCCTGCTCTATTGGGTTCAAAAAAACGGCAGACCCAAAACCGAGCAAGACATGGCCAATTTGTTGGCCGACTACCAAGAGGCCATCGTAGATGTTTTAATGAAAGGTTTGGACGAAGCCCAACGTTATACCTCCCTGCCTCGGGTGGTTTTGGCCGGGGGAGTGAGTGCCAACAGCCGGCTGCGCGAACGCGTGGAATCCTGGGCCCAAGAACGCGGACTTGAACTCAGAATTCCTCAACTGAGTTATTGCACCGACAACGGGGCTATGATTGGAGCGGCAGCATATTGGAAAATGAAGCAAGGTCTTTTTGGAAGCCATGCCGATCAGGCCCAGGCCCGCATGCCCTTAACGAAACACCGATAAGAATTCTGCCGATTTTTTTAGGAAAAACCCTTCCCCCCTTTCCTGGGCTTGTCAAAAATTCAAAATTCCCCACAGATACCGCATCTGCATTGTACCTTTGAAGCATGAACCCGCCAGAAATCGAGCCCAAACCTGCCGTCAGGCGCAAGCGCCGTTGGCTCTGGTCGATTCCCCTACTCCTGCTGGCATTGTTGGTCTCGCCGGTCTTCTTGGTTCAATTGCCCCCAGTTCAACGTTGGTTGGGGCAAAAAGTGGCTGCTTACCTTGAAAACCAAACCGGAAACCACATTGAAATTGACCGGTTGCGGATTCGGTTTTTCTCGGACGTAGAATTGCAAAACGTCCTGGTTTTAGATTTGCAGCACGATACCATCGCCTCCATTCACTGCCTGCAGGCGCATTGGCCAAAAATATCGGCCAACGCCCTTTTCTTTCCCCACACCCAATTGGAAGACGCCCATTTTTTCATGATTGGCGATTCAACAGGAACAACGGGATTTCAGCGCTTTATTGACGCTTTGGTTCCCGCCTCTCAGGGCGGCGGCACCTCCTCTACTCCCCGCCTAACCTTGGGCCGCGTGTACCTGCACCATTCTTCGTTTATGTTGGCACCCAAAGGCAGAAAAACACCTCAAAACGGGGCCTTTGATCCCGACAACATGTGGTTCAGAAACATCGATGCCCTGGTTTCAGATTTCAACATCCACAGAGACACCATTGAGCTGCAAATTGCCCATTTAAGAAGCCATGAACATGGTGGATTGTCCTTGGCTGAACTTTCAGGCAAATTCAGGTATTGTTCCCGGGAACTTAGTTTGCTTGATTTCCAGCTGAGTGCCGGAGAAGGAAAACTGGCCGGCGATTTGGCCATGAACTACGATTCCTTGGCCGATTTTGACGATTTCTTTAATCGAGTGCGCTGGAATGTGCGGCTTAAAAAAAGCCAGATGCCATGGGCTTACCTTGGATTGTTCCTACCTCAACTGCGGAATGTGCCGGGAAAAATACGGTTGAGCGGAGATATCACCGGAACCCTGAACAACTTAAGCAGCAAAAACCTACTGCTTTCGGCCGGGGCCTCAACCCGCCTTAGCCTAAACCTAAACCTGAAAAACCTGGAAAATCCGGCTCAAATGGAGTTGGACTTGGACGCCCCAGAAATTCAAAGCAGCTATGCCGATTTGCTGCAGTTGCCCATTGCTGCCTTTGCAGGTGTTCCCGTCGAGATTCCCGAGGTGCTGAAATTGGCTGGCTTGATTCAACTCCAATTGAATGTAAAGGGCAGCCTGAATGCGTTCAGCACCGATGTGATGGCACAAACCGGTTTGGGAAACCTATCGGCCAGCCTTGACATGAAAAACCTGAACGGCGAAAAACCCGAATACGCCGGAATGCTGGAATTGGACAACCTATTTTTGGGGCCGCTGATCAACGACAGCAGCTTATTGGGCCGGGTATCGGCCAAAGGGGAAATTCGAGGACAAGGATTCGGAGGAAGCGATTTTTTTCTAGCCTTTGACGGACTTATTCATCAGGTTGGCATCAACAACTACACCTACAAAAAAATTGAATTGACCGCAGACATGGGCCCCTCAATCTTTACGGGGCGCATTCGAGTTCAAGACCCCCACGCTCAGCTGCTGTTCAACGGCCGCATTGATTTTGGAAGCGAAGAACCCTATATGGATTTTATTGCCAACATCGATCGGCTCGACCTAATCCCCTTGGGCTTTGTACTTGGCGATTCCATTCAGCAAATTTCGACCATCCTTACGGTAAAAGCCAAGGGCATTAATCCCGACAAGCTGTTGGGAGAACTGCGTTTTGAAAACCTTCGGATGCGTTCGGCCGATGCCGATCATTCGTTTGGCGACGTATTGATTCAGGCAACACAAAAGGGAGCTGGCAAACTCCTTTCAATTGAATCGAACGTAGCCGAAGCCGAATTGGAAGGGCAGTTTACCATAGCCAACTTGTGGAACGACATACAAAACCGGATTGCGGGCCTGAGCCCTGCTACAGGATTTAAGAAGGTGCAAATTGAAGGCCCCAACCAACAAAATTTCACCCTTTCGCTGCGGCTCAAGAAACCCGATGTGCTGACCGATTTGTTTTTACCCGACTTACTTATAAACTCCAATTCCGTGGTTTATGGCAACTACAACGCCGCCGGCGGCGATGTACACCTGAATTTAAAAAGTGGCCTAATTCAATGGAAAGAAAAGCAGGTTCACAACCTTTCTATGGCCATAGACACCTACCGCGACACGCTCCGATTTTCAATGTTTGCCGACCAAATTGCTCTGAACGACAGCATGCAAATTGACCGGGCTTTTGCCAATGCCGATTTTATACGCGATTCCATGTATGTAAACCTGGGATTCAACAACCGCGGGCAAAAGGTGAATGCAGGCCGAATTCGGGCGCACACCCGTTTTACCGACCCAAGCATGATTCCTTTGGTATTTGACCACAGTTATTTTTACTACCAAGACAGCCTTTGGTTTATCAATCCCGACGCTGAAATTCGATTCTTCGCCAAGCATATAGATTTTGAAGATGTTCAATTGCTGCGCGAAAACATGGACCCCATATTAAGCATTCAAGGTCGGGCGGGACCCAACCACAACGACAGGCTTGGAATACAGTTCAAGCAGTTCCCCTTGGCCATTTCCAATGAGTTTATTGGCGACAAAGCGTTAGGAATTGGTGGCATTGTGGACGGCGACTTGACCGTTTTCAGAACCTTGAGCGATTCGCTGCCCTTGGTAACCGCTGACCTCAAGGTGCAAAAATTGGCCATGCTTGGAATGGTTCTAGGCGATTTAGATTTAATGAGTGGCTTTGGATTAAAGCAAAAGCGCGAAATCGAACTCGCCGCCAGTTTGCGCTCGGCCAATACCGAAATTCTAAGCATTAAAAACAGCCGGCTTAGGCCGTTTCAACCCGAACAGCTGTTGGATTTAGAGGTTCAACTCAACGGCCTAAACCTACAGTTCCTACAACCTTTGTTAACAGGCTCGCTGAACGAACTCAAAGGAATAGCCTCGGGACGTATTTTGGTGAAAGGGGCAGCAGAAGACCCATACATTAACGGAGGAATATACCTGGAGCAATGCCGGGTAGTTCCCACTTTTTTAAACAGTCCATTCAACCTTGATTTTCAAAATCAACCCATCATACTAACCAACCGTTCGGTGGTACTTCCCGACGTAAAAATCACCGATGATGCACAAGGTAAGGGCCATCTGATTGGCTTGCTGTTTCATAAGGCCTTTCAAAACATGGAATTGAATGTTTCCATTGACCGCATACAGCAGCTACAGGTAATGAATACCCGGGCAAAAGACAACGAGCAGTTTTATGGAAAAGCGGTTGTTACAAGCCAAGACATGTTGCCTAGGGGAGCCAAAAAGGCCGTTCAGATTCGTGGGCCGCTTGACAACTTGCTCATTTCGGCGTTCGTAGAATTGGGCAAAGGCACTAAAATCAACCTGCCCATCGCCTCTTCTACCTCGGCCACCGAAAATACCTTTGTAGGATTTGTAGAACCTGCTGCCGCTGATTCAGCCATAAATGCGAAAACAGAGCGAAAAAAGCTGAAGAAGAAAGACGCGGAATACAACCTTACGGTAGATTTGAACCTGAGAAGCCAAAAAGAAGCCATGTATCGGGTCATTTTCGATGAAACTGTTGGGGACGTACTTACAGCTTATGGCAGCAGCGAAAACCTAAGGTTGCTGGTCGATTTAAAGGACAAATTCTTTATGGAAGGTGCCTTTACCATAGAACGGGGCGATTACCTGTTTACCCTTTCAAATTTGGTAAACAAGCCCTTTGTGATTAAACCGGGCAGCACCGTTTTGTGGTCGGGCGATCCATTGGGCGCTCAAATCAATGCCACAGCCATTCACCCGGTTAGAGCCTCATTGTTCCCCTTGGTTTCGCCCTTTTTAAGCACCGAGACCGAGGCCGAGCGCTACCGAAGGGCCAGCCGTATTTTTTCAGAGCTCAGCCTAACCGGGCTGCTTATTGACCCCAGCATTGGATTTGGCCTTAGTCTGCCCGACGAAGATGAATCGGCCAAAGCCTTGGTTCGGTCGGTACTAAACAGCCCAGACGAAATCAACCGGCAGGTCTTCTCTTTGCTCATCATCAATTCCTTTTTGCCTCCAGAATCGATTGGTTCCTCTGGTTTTGGCAGCAACTTAGCCGCATCGGGACTGGGAAGCAATTCCCTAAGTTTGCTCAGCGGACAGCTGAACAATTGGTTGGGAAAAGTAACCCGAGATGTCAACATCAACTTAGACTATCAGGCGGGGGAACAAAACAGGTCTGAACGGGTCATGGTTGGTCTTCAAACCCAGTTGTTTGACAACCGGGTATTGATTGATACCGATTTGGGTGTGGGCGGCAACGATGGGAATTCGGGGAGCAACCAAAACACGGTGGTTGGAAATGTAAACATTGAGGTAAAGGCCACCGACGACGGCAGGTTGCGTATTCGAGCCTTTAACCGCAGCAACGAGTTCAACCTATTAAAAAACTCGGTGCCCTACACTCAGGGTATGGGTTTAAGTTATCAGCGCGACTTTGAAACTTGGAGCGATTTATTTAAACGTTCAACAGCAGAAAAGGCTGCAAGAAAAGGCAAGGCGTATTTAGAAACCGAGGGAGAACAAAGGCGTCCTTTATTCAACGATTCGGACCCGGAGTATTTGCGCGAACGGAAAGATGAATTTGAATCGCCTTTAGATGAGGGAAAGCCAGAGGATGAAAACCCCGAGCCGATTCATGATGTGGCGCCCGACCCAGTTGATATGGACTGAGGCTTTGTTGCCGTTTGGCATTTGGGATTACGTAGAGACGCAAAATTTTGCGTCTCCTAGATCCACGGCCCTAGGTTCCCGGCCCTAGGTTCCCGGCCCTAGGTTCCCGGCCCTAGGTTCCCCGCCCTAGGTTCACGATCCTAGGTTCCCGGCCCTAGGTTCGAGTGCAATTTTTAGCAATTTTCACCAAATCAAAAAGCCCACAGCTCTTTAGGCCTGACCCTGATTATCTGCTAAATGCCGGCTAAATCATGAATAAAAAAATCGCAACACGCTTAAAATATGCGCATTGCGATTATCGAATGTGATCCCATCAGGGTTCGAACCTGAGACCTACTGCTTAGAAGGCAGTTGCTCTATCCAGCTGAGCTATGGGACCTCTTTGGCCAAAAAAAAACCCCGTTTTACCGGGGTTCTTGTCGGGGTGGCAGGATTCGAACCTACGACCTCCTGCTCCCAAAGCAGGCGCGATACCGGGCTACGCTACACCCCGAAGTCCTTGGCGGTGAGGGGGGGATTCGAACCCCCGGTACCATTACTGGTACGGCAGTTTAGCAAACTGCTGGTTTCAGCCACTCACCCACCTCACCAAGGTGGACTGCAAAAGTAATCATTCAAGCAATCCAAGCAAATATTTTTTTCCTTTCCTGCTTCCCCTCTTGGTAGTTCATTATTATACCTATTTTTGAAAGGTGAACTCGAAGTTGTTTTTACTGGTCGCTGTGCTTGGTTTTGTCCTTTGCTCCTGCGGAAATTCTTCTTTTTCTGAAAAGGAGGCCTCCGTGCTAAATGTGCAATCTAGCTCTTCTTTTGCTTTACCAAATAGTGCCTGGGATTCAAGTTGGGCGGCCGACCACCGCCTGCAAATCGCCATGCCTTCTATCCCTTCCAACCTAAACCCCTTTACCAATTTAACCTCGACCGGTCAAGCCATTCAACGCCAACTCCACGGTTTTTTATGGAAAACCAACCCCAAAACCGGTATTCCCGAAGCGGAGCTTTGCGCCGCACTTTCTGCCCTACCCAACCAAAAAAACAATTGGCAAATCAACCTTCACCAGAACCGTTTTTTTGATCCCACAAAACCGGAATCCCGCTGTATTTCTGCAGACGTGGCCTTTACTCTGAAGGCCTTTTCCATGCCCGGACTGGCTCATGCCGGTTTTCAAAACGCCCTGCAAGCTCTAAAACAGGTTTGGCTGACCAACGACTCTACCCTTCAATTGGAGTTTTGGGGCAGCGATTCGGCGCTGATCTATGCCTTGTCCGATTTACCTATTCTTCGCGAAGCCGAATGGAACCCCAGTAAATCGCTTCGGAGTTTCTCCCAAACCAGTGCATTTACCTCGGTAGCGGATTACTCGGATTTACTAAAAGCAGGGCAGAAAAATACCCCCAGGCAAGGACTTGGAAACTATACTTTGCTTGAATTTGAACCCTCACAACGGGTACGCATGTGCCGCAAAGCCAATTCTAAGCTACCTATTATGGCCCCCGACACCTTAGATTGGATTTGGCTGGGCGATGCCACCGGACTTGAAAACCATCTGAAATATCAACGGGCCGATGTGTTCCCTTACCTTACCCATTCTGATATGCTTGCCTTTAATCGAAACCCTTCCATTAAAGCCCATTACCACCTCAGTGCCATAAAAACCGAAACTTTTACGTTTTTGGCTTTTAATACGAAGCCTGCTGAGACCGCCCAACATCCTGCATTGGCCGACCCTCAACTGCGAATGGCCCTAGCCTATTTAACCCCAAAACAAAAATTGCTTTCCGTCTTATTTGACTCCAGCTTAAAGCCCATTGAAGGTCTTGGACATTTGGGCCCAAAAAAAATCAAACCCGGCCCCAATTTTCAGCCAGAAAAGGCAAAAGCCCTCTTAAAAAAAGCGGGTTGGAACGATTCCGACGGAAATGGCATTTTAGATAAAATCCATAACGGCCAATTTGTAGAATTGAAGTTGACCCTGCTCTACAATGCCGCTTCTCGAATTTCAGAAGATTTGGCCAGCCTGCTGCAAGGGCATTGGATGGTTGCAGGCGTAGGACTTGAAAAAAAGGCTTTAGCCGCTTCGGCGTTTTTTACGGAAGCAGAAAACCACAATTACGATGTTATTTTAACCGGATTCGCAGGCAAGTATAGCCCCGCTCACATGCATGAATTGTGGCACAGCCAAAGTTGGAAAAACCGAGGGCACAACTACACCGGTTTTGGGAACGCATACAGCGATGAGCTGCTGCTGCAATTGAACAGCACCATAAATCCTGTTAAGCAAGAGGAGCTGCTGCTGAAACTCCAAGACCTGATTTTGGAACAAACGCCTTGGATTCCTTTGTACTACGGCCAACGATATATGGCCACCCATCGCCGCTGGCATGGGGTTCATGTGTTGTCGCTGCCCCCAGGGTTTATGCCTGAGGAATTTCGTTTGGGAAAAGGGAACTGATTTGCTGCGGCGGCTGCCCGCCCTTTCCAAAAAAATATAAATACACCCCTTTTTGGGTCTAGCCGCGTCAATCCCTGCCGCGAGCGGCCGTGGGTATAGGACCAGTCGTATTTTTATGGCTGTGAGCTTGTTGGAGATAATGCGAATTTTTGAGGCGGGAATTGGGCTTTGCGTTTTTTATGTGCGGCATCTGGGTTTTGTGTTTTTTTGGCGGCAACCGGGTTTTCATTTTTTTCGGCAACTGGGTTTTGGTGTTTTATTGGCGGCAACCGGGCTTTGCATTTTTTGCGGGGCAACTGGGATTTCCGCGCTAGTCCGCAGGCCGAAACCGGACCAGCCCACGCCCAGCAGAGCTCTTCGCGTCGCTCTGCCGGTCAAGGGCCAACAGCCGTTTCGGCCTTTGCGGTCTAGCCGCGTCAATCCCTGCCGCGGGCGGCCTTGGGTATAGGGCCTGTCGTATTTTTATGGCTGTTAGCTTGTTGGAGATAATTAGGATTTTTGTGGCGGGAATTGGGCTTTGCGTTTTTTATGTGCGGTATCTGGGTTTTGTGTTTTTTTGGCGGCAACCGGGTTTTCATTTTTTTTCGGCAACAGGGTTTTGGTGTTTTTTGGCGGTAACCGGGCTTTGCTTTTTTTGCGGGGCAACTGGGATTTCCGCGCTAGTCCGCAGGCCGAAACCGGGCCAGCCCACGCCCAGCAGAGCTCCTCGCGTCGCTCTGCCGGTCAAGGGCCAACTGCCGTTTCGGCCTTTGCGGTCTAGCCGCGTCAATCCCTGCCGCGGGCGGCCTTGGGTATAGGGCCTGTCGTATTTTTATGGCTTCGGGCTAGGCGAGTCAATCCCTGCCGCGAGCGGCCGTGGTTATAGGACCAGTCGTATTTTTATGGCTGTGAGCTTGTTGGAGATAATGCGGATTTTTGGGGCGGGAATTGGGCTTTGCGTTTTTTATATGCAGCAACTGGGTTTTGGTGTTTTATTGGCGGCAACCGGGCTTTGCTTTTTTTGCGGGGCAACTGGGATTTCCGCGCTAGTCCGCAGGCCGAAACCGGGCCAGCCCACGCCCAGCAGAGCTCCTCGCGTCGCTCTGCCGGTCAAGGG
>Ga0247843_1001631_pt1 | contig 44358 bp, 42 predicted proteins | sample LaCruzMarch2017__FD_192420 | JGI IMG/M metagenome (GOLD analysis project Ga0247843, IMG submission 192420) | Freshwater microbial communities from meromictic Lake La Cruz, Castile-La Mancha, Spain - LaCruzMarch2017_8m | ecosystem: Environmental > Aquatic > Freshwater > Lake | place: Spain...
ACTGGTGGCGGGTGAAGGATTTGAACCTTCGAAGGCAGAGCCGGGGGATTTACAGTCCCCTCCCATTGGCCGCTCGGGCAACCCGCCAAGGTCGAACAAGTACTGCGGCAATTATGGATAGTGCGAAGGGAAAGGATACCTTAGGCACGTGCGCGCACAAACCGCGCTTTCAACCAGTGAGGGAGCCCACACCATGGCAGCAGATAGCAGTTTCGACGTAACCTCCAAGATCGACCGTATGGAGCTCGACAACGCCATTAATCAGGCGGTCCGTGAGATTGAAACCCGCTTTGATTTCAAAAATACTGGTTCAAAGATCGAACTCGAAGGCGACAAAGTCTTGATCGAAGCAGACACAGAAGAGCGTGCAAAAGCAGCGCTGGACGTTGTTAAAGACAAGATGATTAAACGAGGCGTTTCATTGAAGCACCTTGATGCAGGCGAGCCACAACTGTCAGGAAAGATCTACAAGATCGCCGCTCCTTTAAAGGAGGGCATCTCAACTGAAAATGCCAAGAAGATTGCAAAGATGATTCGCGATGAGGGTCCAAAGTCAGTTAAGACCCAGATCCAAGGCGATGAACTTCGTGTGACATCAAAGAGCCGCGATGATCTGCAGGAAACTATGGCCATGGTCAAAGATGGTGGCTGGGACTTTGCAGTTCAATTTACGAACTTTAGATAATTGAGTAAAAACAAGCTCGGCCTTCTATTTGGTGTTAGTGCATACTCATTGTGGGGTGCCTTCCCATTGTATTGGCCTTTGCTTGAACCTGCCAATCCCCTAGAAATAGTTTCGCACAGAGCTGTATGGACTTTGGTTTTTTGTTTTATTGTTTTAGCTGCGACAAAGGCACTTAAATCAACCCTTGCAACTTTGAAACGTCCAACTGTTGCGGTGAAACTATTTCTCTCATCCCTTTTGATTTCTATTAACTGGCTTGTCTATATCTGGGCTACAAATAATGAGCATGTCGTAGAAGCGTCTTTGGGTTACTACATCAACCCACTCATCATTATTGGTTTTGGAGTTATCTTCCTAAAAGAGAAGATGCGGCCACTGCAGTGGGCGGCGGTCTCAATTGCAACTCTTGGGGTCTTGGTCTTAACTTTCGATTATGGTCGCTTGCCGTGGATTGCATTAGCTCTTGCTCTCTCATGGGGTAGTTATGGATTGATAAAGAAACGGTTGGGTCTTGGAGCTCTAGAGGGACTTGCCATTGAAACCTTCATCTCTAGTTTCTTCTATCTGGCATACCTGATTTATATAGGCAATCAGGGCACCGGTCAGTTTGGACATAGCTGGGGCTTAACAGCTCTTCTTATTAGCGCTGGAGCGGTCACTGCAATTCCGCTTCTATTGTTCAACGGCTCAACCAACAGGCTTCCATTTACAACTATTGGGCTGTTGCAATACATAACCCCGACACTGCAATTTTCTATCGGAGTGTGGGTTTTAAATGAAGATATGCCGACTGCTCGTTGGATTGGGTTCTTGGTTATTTGGGCAGCACTTGTGACGTTAACTATCGACTTGATTAAATCAAGCAGAACGGTCAATAACAGCGTCGCATAGCGACATCAACGCACCTGTTGCATCATTGATAGGCAATGGGCCAAGTGCTCCGCGCGCTTGTTTTGCGACTTGATGAAGTTGTTCGCGAGCCTCATCCAGTGCTTTGTGATTACGCAAAGATTTTAGTACTTGCTGAACAGTTGTTTCATCCTCAATAGGTCCACTTAGTAAACGCTTTAGCTCAGCATCTGCTGGCTCATTTGATTTCATGACATTTAAGGTAACAAGTGTTGGAACGCCTTCACGAAGATCTGTTCCTGGAGTCTTTCCTGATTGATTTGATTCACTGGCAATATCAATAACATCATCTGCTAACTGAAATGCCACACCGATCTTTTCACCAAAGACTGTAACTGTTTCGGTGATGTCTGCAGGTGCACCAGAAATCATCCCACCATATCGAGCAGATGCTGCAATTAAAGAACCAGTCTTATCAGCAACAACCTTTAGATAATGTTCCAGTGGATCTTGGCCAGGGTTTGGACCTTGCGTTTCCATGATCTGTCCAATAACTAAACGCTCAAAGGTTCGTGCTTGCAGACGAACTGCGGCTGGACCAAGGTCTGCCAATAAATCAGATGATTTAGCGAATAAGAAATCTCCAGTGAGAATTGCAATGGTGTTTCCCCAGCGCATGTTGGCACTTTCCACTCCCCGACGAAGTGGTGCCTCATCCATAACATCATCGTGATACAGGGTTGCAAGGTGGGTAATCTCGCAGGCAACAGCTGCCGCGATGATGCCATCGCGCGTTGGGTCCCCGTATTGCGCCGTTAAAAGGGTTAAAAGTGGGCGTAGTCGTTTACCGCCTGCTGCCACAAGGTGATGGGCGGTCTCATCAACAAATGGGTATTCACTGCGAGTATGACTTCGTAGCAACGCTTCGACATCGGCCATTTGGCTTATTAATTGCGCCTCTAAAACAGGTGCAACATTTGGAATGCCGAAGGTGGACATTAGCGAATGAAGGTTGCGAGATCAGTAATAAAGCTCAGTAGTGGTGCTGGATAAACTCCCAGCGCCACTGTGACAACAAGTGCGATAACAACTGTTGCTTGGGTCAAGATTGAAGGAATCTCAACACTTGTTCCATCTTCAGTTGCATCTGTGAAGAACATCAAAACGATTACGCGGATATAGAAAAACGCTGCGATCATAGAAGAAAGCACACCGGCAATTACGACGCCCTTAGCTCCGCTTTCATAGGCAGCAGAGAAAATAGAGAACTTTCCAATAAATCCGCTTGTCAGTGGAATTCCTGCAAAAGCTAACAAGAAGAGTGCAAATGATGTAGCAGCAAATGGAGAACGCTTTCCTAGACCCTTCCAACGGTTTAGATCTGTCACTTCACCAGATGAATCGCGGACCAGTGTCACAACACCAAATGCGCCAACGGTCGCAACACCGTATGCGAATAAGTAGAAGATTGTTGCATCAAGGCCTGCTTTGTTAAGAGCAATAACACCTGAGAGCAAGAAACCTGCGTGCGCAATTGAAGAGTAGGCCAGCATGCGCTTCACATCGCGCTGGGCGATTGCAACAAGTGAACCCAAAAGCATGGTCACGATTGCAATACCTGACAAGACTGGAGTCCAAGACCATTGAGCATTAGCAAAGACGGTGTAATAAATACGAAGCATTGCGCCAAAGGCTGCAACCTTTGTTGCTGCAGCCATAAACGCAGTTATTGGTGTTGGGGCTCCTTGATACACATCTGGTGACCATGCATGGAATGGAACCGCGCCAACCTTGAAGAGCAAGCCAATTGATAGGAAAGCAATACCGATAAGCAGCAGAACATCATTTCCGCCCCCACCAACAATTGATTCACGGATTCCTGCGAAGGTAATTGAGCCTGAAAAACCATAAAGATAGGCGGCGCCAAAGAGGAAAAAGGCTGATGCAAAAGATCCCAGAAGGAAATACTTCAGCGCTGACTCTTGAGATGCCAGACGGCGACGACGAGAAAGTCCAGCCATCAAATACAAAGGCAGCGAAAGCATTTCTAGTGCCACAAATAGCATGATCAAATCACTAGCAACAGGGAAAATCATCATTCCTGCAACAGCAAATAATGTAAGTGGATATACCTCAGTAACTTGATTTCCGGCTTGTGCAGCTTCACGTTCTTCAGCTGAGCCAGGAAGAGCAGCAGCTAGAGGAGTGAAGTGTTCAGTATCTGCAATTAAGAAGATAGAAATAATTGCAATGATAAGAATTGAGGCCTGTAGTAACACTGCTGGTCCATCAATAACGATTGAGCCCATTGCAGCGGTTAGTGATTGTTCTCCGCGAATGCGCCATAACTGCATTAGTGCAAGAAGCAGGGTTCCAAGTGTCAGAGTTAGCTGAACAACTGGGCGCAACGCCTTTGATACAAACGCGTCAACCAAGACACCGATGAGTGCGCCGCCAAGAAGAATAAGAATTGGTGAAAGTAATGTGTATGAAAGAACTGGCGCTGTAAATGTCATTACTTGCCCCCATTAGTTGGTGCTGGATCTGTGAATCCCATTTGTGAAATCACGTGTGAGGCCGCTGGGTTGATTACATTCAAGAGTGGAGCAGGATAGAAACCCAACACCACAATGATTGCAATAATTGGCGCAATGGCTAACTTCTCTCGCAAGTTAAGATCCTTCAGATTCTCATTACCTGCCGTTGTAGGACCATGCAGAGCTTTCTGAACTGGAATCAAGATGTATAGCGCAGCCAAAACAATTCCGAAGGTTGCAATAATTGCATGCACTGGATAACGAGTAAATGTTCCAACTAGAACTAAGAATTCGCTCACAAAACTTGAAAGACCAGGAAGTGCCAACGAGGACAAGCCGGCAATAAAGAATGTCCATGCCATAACTGGGGTTACTCGTTGCAGACCGCCAAACTCAGCAATTGTTGAAGAACCACGACGTGAAATCATCCAGCCGGCAACTAAGAACAGTGCTGCCGTTGAGAAACCGTGGTTAAACATATACAAAATCGCCCCGCTTTGACCTTGTGAGGTCATAGCAAAGATTCCCATAGTGATGAATCCAAAGTGAGAAATCGATGTGTATGCGATCAATCGCTTAATGTCCTTTGCACCAATGGCAAGGAATGCTCCGTAAATAATTGAGATGACAGCAAGCACCATGATCACTGGCGTGAAAGTCTTACTTGCTTCTGGGAACAAGGTGAGGCAATAACGAATCATTCCGAAGGTGCCGACCTTGTCTAGTACTCCGAGTAGTAGAACCGATGTTCCTGGAGTTGCAGATTGTGCTGCATCTGGCAGCCACGTATGGAATGGCCAAACAGGTGCCTTGATGGCAAATGCAATAAAGAATCCTAAGAACAAGAGGTTCTGAGTTGTCGATGACATCTGTAGCTCTGACAGTCTATTGATATCAAATGTATGACCACCTTGAGCACCTGACATCACATAGAGCGCGATAATTGATGCGAGCATCAACAATCCACCAACAAGGCTGTAAATCAAGAACTTAACAGCAGCAGCTGAACGCTCACCACTTCCGTAACCACCAATAAGGAAGTACACCGGAATCAACATGGCTTCAAAGATTACGTAGAACAAGAAAACATCTGTTGCGGCAAAAACACCGATCATCATTGTTTCAAGAACAAGAATAAGGATGTAGAAAGTCTTAACGCTCCAACGTCCACCGTGTGCCTCATTCCAACCCGCAAGCACAACTACTGGAGCCAAAATCGTAGACATCAAGATAAGAACTAGCGCGATTGCATCAACACCAAGAGCGTAGTTAATTCCAAAGCTTGGAATCCATGAGTACTTCTCTACAAACTGCAAATCCACATTGTCATGTTGGAATCTAACCGCCATCGCAATTGTCGCTGCCATAACAACAAGAGTTGTCCCAAGAGCGGCCTGCTTTGCAGCCTTCTCGCTAGCCTTTGGAAGTGCTGAAATGATTGCAGCACCTGCCAGTGGCAGAAGCATTAATAGTGTTAACCACTTCATTACTGAACCACCACCCAAATAGCTGCGATCAGTGCAACTGCACCGACCAAAATCAATGCGGCATAGCTACGAACAAAGCCGTTTTGCACGCCTCGAAGTGCTGATCCTGAGCCCATTGCCACCTGTCCAATACCGCGAACAGTCCCATCAACTACAGCATCATCTGCTGCAACCAATGTTGTTGTTAATGCCTGACCAGGACGCATAAATACGGCTTCGTTGAAACGATCCTGCATCAAATCTTGACGGGCAATCTTTGTAAAGACTGAAACATCTTCTGGAGCAATGCTTGCAACTTCTTGACGTGAGTACTTAACAAAGGCGATCGCCACACCGATTGCAACCATTGTTAAGGCAAGTCCTGAAACAACAATTGGTTCTAATAAGTGATGTTCGTGCTCTTCATGATGATCAAAGAGTGGATGCAACCAATGTTCTAAGGCATCACCACGAGAAAGTAAGTATCCAGATGAGACTGAACCAATTGCAAGAATTGCCATCGGTAGCCACATCAACCATGGCGATTCATGAGGATGAGCATCCTCGTCCCAGCGCTTTGTTCCGGTGAAAGTAAGAATCATTACGCGAGTCATATAGAAGGCGGTAATTCCAGCACCTAACAATGTAACGCTACCGAGAATAATGCCCTTTACTCCCCCAGCATTAAACGCCGTTTCAATAATCATGTCCTTGGAATAGAAACCAGCAAATGGTGGAACACCAAGAATCGCTAAATACCCAAGACCAAATGTCACAAATGTAATTGGCATGAACTTACGAAGTGCGCCGTATTTGCGCATATTTACTTCATCATTCATACCGTGCATAACCGATCCTGCTCCAAGGAACATTCCGGCCTTAAAGAATCCGTGTGTAAGCAAGTGCATGATCGCAAAGGCATAACCAACTGGGCCTAAGCCAGCTGCAAGAGTCATATATCCAATTTGAGACATTGTCGAAGCAGCAAGTGCCTTTTTAATGTCATCTTTTGCCGTACCAATTAATGCACCAAACATCAGTGTGATTGCACCAACTATTACGACTAATAATTGTGCTGTTGGTGCTGCATCAAATACAAAGTTAGAACGAGTAATTAAGTAGACACCTGCGGTAACCATCGTCGCTGCGTGGATCAACGCCGAAACAGGTGTTGGACCTGCCATCGCATCGCCCAGCCATGCCTGTAATGGGAATTGAGCAGATTTTCCAGCAGCTGCAATCAGCAGCATGATTCCCATGCCTGTCAGGGCCGCCTCTGATGTGTTATCTACCTGTTCTGCAACGCCTGCAAATGAGACTGTGCCCATGGTTGCAAAAGCAATCATGATTGCAAATGACAAGCCCATGTCACCAACACGGTTCATAACAAATGCCTTCTTAGATGCGGTGGCGTAGGCAGGCTTGTGATTCCAGAAACCAATTAATAGGTAGGAGGCAAGACCCACGCCTTCCCAACCAACATAAAGACTGAGGTAGCTATCACCCAATACCAACAACAACATTGCGGCAATAAAAAGATTTAAGTAAGCAAAGAATCTACGACGATCGTGGTCGTGTGACATGTAAGAAATTGAATAAATATGAATCAAAGTACCGACACCGGTAATTAACAAAACGAAACATATTGAGAGTTGATCGAGTAAAAGTCCTGCATCGACGTTAAATGTTCCTACATTGATCCACTCAAAAAGCTTTTGAGAAACAGGGCGGGCCTCTTCTGACCGTCCAACCATCTGCGAAAGTTCGTAAAGTCCAACTCCAAATGATGAAGCTGAAAGCGCGGTTGCAAGTAAGTGGCCCCACTTATTGGTGCGACGTCCACCCAGTAGAAGTAGCGCAGCACCTGCTAATGGCAACGCAATTAAATAAACGAGGCTAGTAGATGTTGTCATCACTATCGCTTCAACAAACTAGCATCATCAACAGATGCTGATCGACGTGAACGATAGATAGTCACGATAATTGCTAAGCCAACAACAACCTCACACGCTGCAACAACCATTGTGAAGAAAGCCATAACCTGGCCATCAAGGTCGCCATTGATACGAGAAAAAGTTACAAATGAAAGGTTCGCCGCATTAAGCATCAACTCAATACACATGAAAACAACGATTGCATTACGGCGAACTACTACACCAACTGCTCCGATAGTAAAGAGAAGTGCTGATATGTATAGGTAATTGGAGGCGTCCATTACTTCTCCTCCTCAACCTTGGTATTGACTTCGCTGAGATCAAATTTCTTGTAATCCAACATGTCACCACGCGCAGAAAGTGTTGCGTTGACTGAGGTTGGCGCTGGAGTGCCATCTGGAAGAAGGGCTGGAACATCAACTGCGTTGTGTCGGGCATAAACACCTGGACCAGGCAGGCCTGCTGCTGTGCCAAGTGATTCACCGCGGAAGCGATTTATAGAAAGCTGACGCTGTGTAGGGCGAACTGTTGTGCGCTGATGATGAGCCAGAACCATCGCACCCATAGCTGCTGTGATCAAGAGTGCTGAGACAACTTCAAATGCAAACACATATGTTGAAAACAAAAGCACTGCAATTCCTTGCACATTTCCGTCAACATTAGCTTGAGCCAAACCAACTGCATCGCGTCCAATACTTGCTCGGCCTAACAATGAAACCATCAAACCACCAAAACCAATTGCGGCAGTTATTGCAATGGGGCGAAGCCCGCGAATAGTTTCAGTTAATGAATCAGATGAATCAACACCAACAAGCATCAGAATGAATAAGAAGAGCATCATTACTGCGCCGGTATAGACAACAACCTGAACAATTCCTAAGAACGCTGCATCTTGAGCGATGTAAAAGATAGCCAGAATGACCATAACAAAAGCCATCAGAATCGCAGAGTGCACCGCTTTTTTAACCAACAACATTGCAAGTGATGAAACAACCGCAAGGGGGCCAAGAATCCAGAACATGACTGCTTCTGGTTTGGCGGTCTGTCCAACCTCAAGAGCTAATTGCAACACTTACTTGCCCTCCTGTGAAGGATGAGCTTGCTTAACATCTCCGTTGTAATAATTAGTGTCAGTCATGTCCGGATACATTGGATGCGGCGGCATCAACATTCCTTGACGAAGTGGTGCAAGTAAATCTTGCTTTTCAAAGATCAACTTGGCACGAGTGTCATCTGCAAGTTCATATTCGTTTGTCATTGTCAGCGCGCGAGTAGGGCAAGCTTCAATACATAGACCACAGAAAACGCAGCGAAGGTAATTGATTTGATAGACCTTGCCGTATCGCTCACCTGGAGACATGCGGTTTTCTTCAGTGTTTGTTTCACCTTCAACATAAATCGCATCTGCTGGACATGCCCATGCACACAATTCGCACCCGATGCACTTTTCTAAACCATCTGGATGACGATTGAGTTGATGACGACCGTGGAAGCGCTCTTCTGTTGGTGCTTTCACTTCTGGGTACTCAACGGTCAAAGGCTTCTTAAATATTGTAGAAAAAGTAACCCAGAAACCCTTCATGCTGCCAAAGAAGCCAACAGCAGGGGTCTGCTCTACTTCATAAAACTCAACATCGTTGATGCCAAGATCTTTTGGCTTTAACGGTTCTAGGTTTTCACTCACGGCTGTCTCCTACCTTCTGTGAAACATTGATAGTTGAAACTTCCATTGGCAATGAAGGAACAGCAAACTTTGGTGCCTCTTTATTATCGCCATCAGCAACAGCATCTTCCTTCTTTTTCTTAGCGCTTTCAAATCCAACATTTACCGCCATGATGATGAAGACAACGGTGCTTGCAAATGCGATCACAACTATTTGTGGAGCATTTCGTAGTGAAAGAACACGAAGTGTGGCAACGACCAAGATCCACAAAATTGAAACTGGGATTAAAACCTTCCAGCCAAACTGCATGAATTGGTCGTATCGCAAACGTGGCAAGGTGCCACGTAGCCAAACGAATACGAAGAAGAATGTAAGGACCTTCAAGAAGAACCAGATAGCGGTGAACCAGCCACCAAGCCAGGCTTCCGTAAATCCAAGTCCAGGAGGTGCTTTGTAGCCACCAAGGAACAATGTTGTAGCCAAAGCTGAAACAGCGATGATGTTTACATATTCTGCCAAGAAGAAGAGTGCGAACTTAAGTGATGAGTACTCAGTGTGGAATCCACCAACTAGCTCGCCTTCTGCTTCAGCAAGGTCAAATGGTGCACGGTTGGTTTCACCAACCATTGAAATCACATAGATAGCAAATGATGGGAACAACACCACTGCATACCACCATGAAGATTGCGCAGCCACGATGTCAGATGTTGACATTGAGCCGGCATAAATAAAGACTGCGACAAGTGACAAGCCCATTGCAATTTCATAGGAAATAACTTGAGCACTAGAGCGAAGTCCACCTAGTAATGGATAGGTAGATCCTGAAGACCAACCAGCCAAAACAATTCCGTAAACACCAACTGAGGCAATTGCAAGAATGTATAGAACGCCAACTGGAATATCAGTTAACTGCATTGCAGTTTGGCGGCCAAACATTGTTACTTCGCCTGTAATTGGAATTACAGCAAAGGACATAAAGCAGGTAGTAGCACTAATAATTGGTGCCAATATAAATACAACCTTGTCGGCAGCTGTAGGAATGATGTCTTCCTTTAGCGCCAACTTAACTCCGTCAGCCAATGCCTGAATCAATCCAAAAGGACCTACACGGTTTGGACCAGGACGTTGCTGCATGCGACCAACTAGTCGGCGCTCACCCCAGACAGACATCAGCGTGAGCACTACACAGAGTGCAAAAACGATTAACGCTTTTACGGCGATTAACCAGCCTGGATCTGCTCCAATGAGTTGAGCTGTTGTCATGCCTTCACCACCGTAACTACTGCGCCATGTGCGACGCCTAGGTTTACCAACAATTGAGAACCACGTGAATTACGTGGCGCCCACACTGCATCGTCATGAATATTTTCAACTAGAGCAGAAAGAGTTACTGCTCCTTGAGTTGTTGAAATCTTTAGTTGGTCACCATCGACAACACCCATCGCTTGTGCACGCTTCGGGGAGATAACTGCAACGGTGCGGCGTGCTGTTCCTGCAAGATTTTCTTCACCTTGTTGCAAGGTGCCAAGATCTAATAAGCGACGCCATGAAGTAATAAGTGCTTGATCTGCATTGAGTGCGGGCTTTGCTGAAGCATGAACTGTGTTCAAAGAAACTCGAGCACCATCCCACTTACCAATTGATGCAATCTCCTTGATGGCTGCTGTAACTGTTCCCAAGTTAAGAGAAGTTCCCATTTCTTCAGCAATCATTGAAAGAATACGAAGATCGCTGCGATTGAGTGAGTCACTTACCGCTGAATCAAATGAACGTGGGCGACCTTCCCAGTTAAGGAAAGAACCAGACTTTTCAGTAATGGCAGCTACTGGCAGAACAACATTTGCTCGCTCTGTGACCTCACTTGTTGCAATCTCAAGTGAAACAACAAACGCCTTATCAAGTGCTGCCAAGGTTGCCTGGCCGTTGTCACCATCTAGAGGATCAACACCACCAACAACTAGTCCGCCAATGTGGCCGGCATTTACTGCTTCAATAATTTGTGAAGTGCTGCGGCCTACTTCAGATGGAAGTGAATCTGTATTCCACAGTGCTGCGATATCCACGCGGGCTGCAGCATCTGTTACAGGACGTCCACCTGGCAACACGTTGCCAATTGCCCCAGCTTCAAGTGCTCCACGCTCACCTGCGCGACGTGGAATCCAAGCAAGTTTCGCGCCAGTTGAATCAGCAAGTGCTGCAACTGCGCTGAGCGCACCTGCACTTTCTGCCGCGCGCTCTCCAACAAGAATGACTGATTTATTTGTTAATGATTGAGCTGCAATCGCTGCTGCCTCTTGTCCCGGTGCAACCTTTACAAACTCTGCCTTTAACTTGTCTACGGCAATTGATTCCTTAGAACCGATTGAAACTACCTTCAGTGCACGCTTGCGGAATTGCTTGTTAATACGCAAGAAAACAATTGGTGACTCTTCTTCTGGCTCAAATCCAACAAGTAGAACTTGATCAGCCTTATCAATATCGCGATAGGTAGTTGTTGCTCCAACAACTCGTGCGGCAAGGAATTCACGTTCTTCATCAGATGAAACACGTGAACGGAAATCAATATCGTTAGTACCAAGTGCAACGCGAGCAAACTTGCTATAGCCGTAGGCATCTTCATATGTTGCACGACCACCAACAAGTACAGCTGACTTTGCTGCCTTCAATCCTGCTGCAGCAACTGCAAGTGCTTCAGGCCATGAGGCTTCTTCTAGAACACCTTCAGCGTTTCGAATCTGTGGAACCTTGAGGCGATTAACTGCTGTTACATACTTAAATGCCCAGCGTCCCTTATCGCAGTTCCACTCTTCATTAACTGATGCATCATCACCTGCAAGACGGCGCAAAGTTTTTCCGCGGCGAACATCGGTACGCATATCGCAACCAGATGCGCAGTGTTCGCAAGCAGAAGGAGTTGAGACTAAATCAAATGGACGAGCACGGAATCGATATGCCGCACCAGTTAGAGCACCGACTGGACAGATCTGAACAGTGTTGCCTGAGAAATATGATTCAAAAGGCTTGTTCTCATAGATACCAACTTGCTGCAAAGCACCGCGCTCATTCAAAGTAATGAATGGATCACTAGCAATTTGCTCAGAAAAGCGAGTACAACGAGCACATAAAACGCAGCGCTCACGATCGAGCAATACCTGTGACGAAATGTTGATTGGCTTTTCAAATACGCGCTTCACGCCCTCAAAACGACTTGATCCTTCGCCAGTGCTCATTGCTTGGTTCTGCAATGGGCACTCGCCACCCTTGTCACACACTGGGCAATCAAGTGGGTGATTAACAAGCAGAAGTTCCATGACTCCGCGCTGTGCTTTTTCAGCAACAGTTGAAGTTAGCTGTGTTTTTACGATCATTCCTGGTTCAACAGGAATTGTGCAAGAAGCTTGTGGCTTTGGAAATGCACGACCATTAATTTCAATATCAACCAAACATTGACGGCAAGCGCCGACTGGATCAAGAAGTGGGTGATCGCAAAAACGTGGAATCTGAATTCCAAGTTGTTCAGCTGCGCGAATTACTAATGTTCCCTTAGGAACTGTAACTTCGAATCCGTCAATTACGACGGTGATCATGTCCACCACTTCAGTTGTCATTTATGCACCAGCTCCTGCAAATAATGTTGAGGCAACAGGATCAAATGGGCATCCACCTTGAGTTAAGTGCGCAATGTATTCATCGCGGAAATACTTAATTGAAGATGTAATCGGACTTGTTGCACCATCACCTAGTGCGCAGAATGAACGGCCCATGATGTTGTCGCAGAGATCTAGCAACTTAGCTAGATCTGCTTCTGTTCCCTTACCTGCTTCAAGATCACGAAGTATCTGCACCAACCACCAGGTGCCTTCACGACATGGTGTGCACTTTCCACATGACTCATGCTTGTAAAACTCTGTCCAACGCAATACAGCGCGAACAACACATGTTGTCTCATCAAATATTTGAAGTGCTTTTGTGCCAAGCATTGATCCTGCAGCTGCAACACCTTCGTAATCCAATGGCGTATCAAGATGAGCATCAGTAAACAAAGGTGTCGATGATCCACCAGGAGTCCAGAACTTCAACTTGTGGCCTGGGCGAACTCCGCCAGCTAAATCTAGAATTTCACGAAGTGTGATTCCAAGTGGTGCTTCGAACTGACCTGGGTTAACAACGTGACCTGACAAGGAGTAAAGCGTAGTTCCCTTGCTCTTTTCAGTGCCCATTGACTGGTACCACTCTGCACCGTTATTAACGATTGCCGGAACAGATGCAATTGATTCAACGTTATTTACAACTGTTGGACGTGCATAAAGGCCTGCAATTGCAGGAAATGGTGGACGCAAACGAGGCTGCCCACGGAAACCTTCAAGTGAATCAAGCAGGGCTGTTTCTTCACCACAAATATAAGCACCGGCTCCGATGTGTAGTACTACGTCAATTCCGTTTCCAAGAATTCCTGCAGCGTAAGCATCGGCAATTGCTTGATTAACTCGACGGACAACATGTGTAACTTCACCACGAATATAAATAAATGCGTGCTTTGCGCGAATTGCGTGGCACGCGATGATGCAACCTTCAATTAGAACATGTGGGTTTGCCATCAATAGCGGAGTGTCTTTACAAGTTCCTGGTTCTGATTCATCTGCGTTAACAACCAAATAGTGATCCTTGTTGTCACCCTGTGGAATAAATCCCCACTTCATTCCAGTGGGAAAGCCTGCGCCGCCACGGCCACGAAGTCCTGAATCCTTAACAAGTTGAATAATTGCATCTGGATCCATAGCAAGTGCTTTTGCAGATGCCGTATAGCCACCATGACGTTTATAGCCCTCTAAAGTAAATGAATCTTTATCATCCCAATGCGCAGATAAAACTGGAGCTAGCTTTGTCATTACTTGCCCTCTTTCGAAAGTTTCAAGCCAAGCAAAGTTGGCTCTCCGGCTTGAACACCTTCGTGTGCAAGTCCATCATTTAATCCTGCAAGAACAGCTGATGCTTCTTTCCACGTAACCAACTTGTTAGGACCTCTAGTTGGTGGCTTTGGATTTCCTGCACGCATTGAATCAACTAAATCTTTAGCAGACTCAACGGTTTGGTTATCGTAAAACTCCCAGTTAGCCATTACAACAGGTGCGTAATCGCAGGCCGCATTGCACTCGATATGTTCAAGTGAAACCTTGCCATCAGCTGTTACTTCATCATTTCCAATACCAAGGTGATCTTTGAGTGAAGCAAAAATTGCATCCCCGCCCATGACAGCGCACAAAGTATTTGTGCACACACCCACGTGGTACTCACCTACTGGCGTTGGCTTATATTGGGTATAAAAGGTAGACACGGCAGTAACTTCTGCCGCCTCTAGTTGTAGAACCTTGGCAATAACTTCAATACCTTCATTAGTTACATAGCCTGCTTTTGATTGCACATAGTGCAGCAAAGGCATGATCGCAGAACGAGGGCGTGGGTAACGCTTAATAATTGAATCCATAATCTGCAAATCTTCATCTGTGTATGCCATTAGCGATCAACCCCTCCCATAACTGGATCAATTGATGCAACAGCACCGATGATGTCGGCAACCATGCCGCCTTCACTCATTGCAGCTGTTGCTTGTAAATTATTAAATGATGGTTCACGGAAGTGAACGCGATAAGGACGAGTTCCACCATCGGAAACTACTGATGCACCAAGTTCTCCGCGAGGAGACTCAATTGCAACATATACCTGACCAGCAGGAACATGGAAACCTTCAGTCACAAGTTTAAAGTGGTGAATCAAAGATTCCATTGACGTTCCCATAATCTGGCGGATGTGATCCAGTGAGTTACCAAGTCCATCGCCACCCATTGCAAGTTGTGCTGGCCAAGCGATCTTCTTGTCAGCAACCATTACCGGTGCACCTTCAAGCTTTTCTAACTTGTTAACACATTGTTCGATGATGCGAAGTGATTGTTCTAATTCATTCATACGAATTAAGAAGCGACCATACACATCGCAGGTATCTGCTGTTACAACATCAAAGTTGTAGTTTTCATAACCACAATATGGTTGAAGCTTACGAAGATCCCATGGCATTCCAGTTGAACGCAGCACCGGACCAGTAATGCCTAATGTCGTACAACCAGCAAGATCAAGATATCCAATGCCTTGTGTGCGCTTCATCCAAATTGAGTTTCCAATAAGAAGGGTTGCATTTTCCTTAAAGTTCTTTCGCATTACTTTGACGCCATCGCGGATCTTTGTAAGTGCGCCAGCTGGAAGATCCTGCTGAACTCCACCTGGACGGATGTAGGCCATATTCATACGAAGCCCTGTGATCATTTCAAAGATTTCAAGCACTGTTTCGCGCTCACGGAAAGCAAAGAACATAGGGCTAATCGCACCTAATTCAAGTGCTCCAGTGCCTAGTGCGACCATGTGTGAAGAAATTCGGTTGAGTTCCATCATCATTACTCGAATAACTGAAGCACGCTCTGGAACATCATCTGTAATTCCCAAAAGCTTTTCAATCGCTAAGCAGTAGGCAGTTTCGTTGTGTAATGGTCCCAAGTAATCCATTCGAGTAACAAAAGTTGTTCCCTGAGTCCAGTTGCGATACTCCATGTTCTTTTCAATACCTGTGTGAAGATATCCAACGCCTGCGCGAGCTTCAGTAATGGTTTCGCCTTCTAGCTCGAGCACCAAACGAAGTACACCGTGAGTTGATGGGTGCTGAGGACCCATGTTTACAACAACGCGTTCTTCTTTTGTTGCACCAATATCTTGAACTAGTGCGTCCCAATCTCCACCAGTAACAGAGAAAACTTTTCCTTCAGTCGTATCGCGTGAAGGTGCGTATGGATCAAATGTTGTCACTTGTAGCTCCTTCTTTCACTAGGAGGCGGTGTTGTTGCACCCTTGTATTCCACTGCAATTCCACCGAGTGCATAATCTTTACGTTGTGGGTGACCTTCCCAGTCATCTGGCATCAAGATGCGAGTTAGCCCTGGATGTCCATCAAAAACGATTCCAAACATGTCAAAGGTTTCGCGCTCGTGCCAATTATTACCTGCCCACACTTCAACAACTGATGGGATGTGAGCATCGCCATCTGCAACGGAAACTTCTAGTCGAATTCGCTGATTCTTTGTCATGGAAAGCAATGGATAAACAGCATGTAATTCGCGGCCTGTTTGCTCTGGGTAGTGCACTCCATTAACGCCCATGCACATCTCAAATTTCAATGTGTCACGCAAGATCAATGCAACTTCAACCAACTTTTCACGCTTAACGTGAAGAGTTATTTCACCGCGATCAACAACAACGCGCTCGATTGCATCTGAAAATCCTGGGTAAGCACGTTCTAGATCGTCGGTTACATCATCAAAATAACCGCCATATGGACGCTCGGAAGAGCCTGCAGTACTGGCTTTACGAACTAAACCGCCGTAGCCAGATGTATCGCCCGTTCCTTTTGCGCCAAACATTCCGTCAGTCATTACGCAAGCAAGCCCTTCATCTCGTGAGTTGGCTTTGCATTCATGGCAGCAAGTTCAACTTCCTTGATGATCTGAGCGCGGTTTGCACCTAGCTTTGTGTCATTGATTTGTTCCTGCAATTTAATAATTGCATCAAGCAACATTTCAGGGCGTGGTGGACAGCCTGGAAGATAAATATCAACTGGCACGACGTGATCTACGCCTTGAACAATTGCGTAGTTATTAAACATTCCACCTGAAGACGCACATGCACCCATAGCTAAAACCCACTTCGGTGCTGACATTTGATCATAAATCTGACGAAGTACTGGTGCCATCTTGTTAGAAACACGACCAGCAACAATCATTAAATCTGCCTGACGTGGAGATGCGCGGAAAACTTCACTGCCAAAACGCGCAATGTCATATTTTGCTGCAGAACCAACAGCCATCATTTCGATAGCACAGCAAGCAAGTCCAAATGTTGCCGGCCACAACGAGTTCTTGCGCATATATCCAGCAAGTTTTTCAACTGTGGTTAATAAGAAACCACTCGGAATTTTCTCTTCAAGACCCATTGTTTAGTCCCATTCCAATCCGCCGCGGCGCCACACATATGCATACGCAACAAAAACTGTTGCAATGAAAATTGCCATCTCAACTAATCCAAACAAACCTAGAGCATCGAAAGTAACTGCCCATGGATATAGGAAAACGATTTCAATATCAAAGATGATGAAGAGCATCGCAGTTAAGAAGTATTTGACGGGAAAGCGTCCACCTTCTGCAGCTTGTGGAGATGGTTCGATTCCACACTCGTAAGCATCTAACTTTGCTCGGTTGTATCTGGCCGGGCCTGCGAGCGCACCGGCGATAATCGAAAAGAGGGCGAAGCCAAAACCAATAGCGCCAATGACCAAAATTGGTACATATGGGTTTGATGTCGGTATCACGGTCGAAATCCTAAGGTCGAATGGCCTATGCCGCTGACCGCTAGCCCTTTATCCCGCTGTGAACTGCAACAACACCGAAAGTTAGGTTCTTCCAAGTGACCTGGCTCCAGCCAGCTTTCTCCATTCGGGCTGCTAGACCAGCTTGATCTGGCCATGCCCGAATCGATTCGGCCAAATAGACATAGGCATCTGGGTTCGAAGCGGTCTTTTTAGCAATGGCTGGAAGCAGGCGCATGAGGTACTCCGTATAGATGGTGCGAAACGGGCGCCATGTTGGATGGCTGAACTCAACGACCACCATTCGCCCACCGGGCTTGGTTACGCGGCGAGCCTCAGCAAGGGCCTTATCGAAATCAACTGTGTTTCGCAGGCCATAGGAAATGGTGACCACATCGAATCTATCGGCCTCAAAGGGCAGATTGAGGGCATCGGCCTTGGAGAAGTTCAGATAGGGACGAGCTTTCCGGCCCTGAGCCAGCATCCCCTCGCTGAAATCAGTGGCAAAAACGGTTGCTCCAGCCTTGAATAGGGGTTCTGAAGAGGAGCCAGGCCCTGCCGCCAGGTCCAATATCACCATTCCGGGCTTGGGAGCGATGATCTTTGTTGCCGCCTTGCGCCAGGCTTTGGTTCGACCCAAGCTCAAAAGATCGTTGACCAGGTCATATCGCTTGGCGACTCCGTCAAACATAGCCGCGACCTCATCGGGATCCTTGTTCAAATTTGCGCGGGACATAGGCTCATTCTCCCTTGAAGTAGGCTCATCCACAACTTAGGTCCATTGAAAGGTTCCCCATGTCGCTATCTGCTACATCGCTTCGCTCTTCACTGATCCCCCGCTCTACAGCTCTTTCAAACGCTGTATTGGTAGTCAGTGGAGTTCTTGGCTTAGCAGCGTTGGCACAAATTGCGATTCCAGTTCCGGGATCACCTGTTCCTGTTACAGGTCAAACATTAGGTGTCTTAATTCTTGGGACTGCATACGGATCAACCTTGGGATTCACAACTTTTGCTATCTATATGCTGGCAGGAATTGCAGGTGCACCAGTATTTGCAAATAGCGGTCATGGATTAGATCGCATTGTTGGCGCAACGGGTGGTTACTTAATCGGAATGCTTGTTGCAACCTTTGTCTTGGGCCAGCTGGCACGTTTTCGCTTAGATCAAAAATTCTTAACAGCCCTTCCATCGATGTTGATAGGAACTATTACCACTTTTTCATTTGGCCTTGTGTGGTTACACCAATACACAGGACAAAGTTGGAGCTGGACAATTAATGCAGGACTGACTCCATTTATTGTTGGTGAAGTGCTAAAGATTGCAATTGCTGGAACATCACTGCCTGCTATTTGGCAAGTTGTTAACCGCAAAAATTCATAGCAATGTCGCAACTTACCCCTATAACTACAACTCGCCTTGGCGAGCATTTGCCGTTGCTGGAATTACTTCCAGATTTAAATCCACTTGCCTGGGTGCGAAGTGGTGATGGTTTAGTTGGTTGGGGAACATATGCAACTACAACAGTTAGTGGTCCACATAGATTTGCAGATGCACGTCATTGGTGGCAGAAGCAGTTAGAAAAATTAGCAGTAACAAACACTGTGCATGGCAGCGGAACTGGCCCAATTTTGTTTACATCCTTTTCATTTTCACCTGATGATGTTTCAGTCCTTGTCATCCCGCAGGTAGTTGTTGGTTCTAAGGGCGATAAGTCTTGGATTACATGGATCGGTTCAGATCCTCAACCCGTACTTAAAACCGCACCTGATCATGTTTCTAATGCGGATATGAGCTGGGATGAAAATCCACAATCAGATCTTGACTGGAAGAACCGGGTTGCAACAGCTGTTGCACGTATTCAGTCTGGGGATTTAGACAAGGTTGTTTTAGCCAGAGATATCTCCATCAAGTCCGATAAAAGCATTGATCCACGGGCTATCTTGAACAAGCTTGCAGTGGAGTATCCATCGACCTGGAAGTATTTGATTTCAGGATTAGTTGGAGCAACTCCTGAACTATTGCTTCGCCTATCACGCGGAATGATTACCTCACGTGTCTTAGCCGGAACAATTAGCAAAACAGGTGATGATGCAAAAGATTTGGCGCTAGCAGCATCTCTTGCTCGTTCATCTAAGGATCTGGCAGAACATGAATACGCAGTGCGATCTGTTGCAGATGCAATAGAACCATTTTGTTCATCAACAAATGTTCCTGAATCCCCATTTGTTTTACACCTTGCAAATGTCATGCACCTTGCAACAGATGTGACTGGCGCACTAGTTGAAACACTTGCTCACACAGATGCATTTACAATTCTTGAGCAATTACATCCAACTGCTGCTGTGTGCGGAACTCCTCGACCTATTGCTGCTGCTCTCATCTCTGAAATTGAAGGCATGTCTCGCGGGCGATATGCGGGCCCTGTTGGCTGGATTGATGCAGCAGGTGATGGTGAACTTGGAATTGCACTTCGTTGTGGTCAGATAAATGGCGACACTATTCGCATCTTTGCAGGATGCGGAATTGTCGATGGTTCAGATCCTGAGATTGAATTGGCTGAAACGTATGCGAAGTTTTCACCTATGCGCAGCGCCCTTAAATAGAAGTAAGTGACTCCACAATCTTCTTGAGATTATCTGCGTTCGACTCACGATCAGGTACATCGCACACAACTACACTCACGCCAGATATTGGTGCCTTGATCTCTGCTTCTAACTCTTTAAGAGAACCTATTTGTTTAGCATCAATACCCATCGCTTGAGCTATTGCTGCTGGGTTTAATCCGTGGGGTGTTCCAAAGACGGTTTCAAAACCATTCACACCCCGTTGTGGAAGGGTTGAAAAGATCCCGCCGCCATCATTGTTAATCACAATAAAGCGGCAGTTAATTGCTTCTTTATTTACTAGCCCAGTTAAATCATGCAAGAAAGAAAGGTCCCCCAGCACAGCAATCGTGGCTTTATGGCCATAGGCAACACCTAGAGCTGTTGAGATGTTTCCATCAATGCCAGCTAATCCTCGGTTTGCATATGTGTGAACACCGCTTCTAGGGTGGGCAAAAGCTTCAAGATCTCGAATTGGTCGTGATGAAGAAACAAATAGCGCAGTGTCATTAGGAATTGTTGCCGCAATTGTGCGCGCAATGACCGCCTCATTCCACCCATCTAATGCACTAATGAGTTTTTGTGCCCGCTCTGAAACTTTGCTCCACTTTGCAATCCATTCATCAGAGTGGATAACGCCTTGGAGATCTGGCAATTCTGTAAATTTACGATCTGCCTGACGGTCAGAGTCCACGGTTGCAAGTCGTTGATCTACAACATAGGTAATTGGGCTTGACTTAATAAAAGCGTTAATCGATCGTGACAGTGTCGTGCGTCCTATAACGAGCACAGATTGTGGGATGAGCGTGCTTCGGATTTCAGGAGAAGCTAAAAAGATAGATGCATGTGCCATGGCATCTGGGAATGACAATGGGTCTTCAGCGATTACTGGCCAACCTAAGACCTTTGTGAACTGTGTGATTTCTTCAACTGTTAAACCACCACGATCATGTCCGATTACAACGACACCTCGAGCACCAACTAAGCGAAGCGTGCCGGGCTTAGTACGAGCAACAAACTCCTTTGGTGCGACATTTATCTGTGAAAGCCAATCAGAAGAATCATCTGACAACAAAGGTTCATCAAACTGCAAATTCAAATGAATTGGTCCAGTGCGCAAACTATCTAGCGGCAATTCCATTGGATAAACAGGACCATCAATATCTGCAAAGTAGCGAACCGCTTTACCGAAAATACGTGCCTGCTCAGTTGTTTGATTTGCACCAGTCTTACGCAACATTGCTGGGCGATCTGCCGTTAAAACCATAAGCGGTAAGTTTGTGTGGCTAGCTTCAAGTACTGCTGGGTGGTAATTAGCAACGGCTGTTCCGCTAGTACACACAATTGGTACTGGCCGGCCGGTTGATTTGATTATTCCTAATGCAAAAAATGCTGCAGTTCGCTCATCGATGCGCACATGAATCTTTATTAATCCCTCTTGTGAGGCTTCAAAAAATGCCAAAGACAAAGGGGCATTCCGAGATCCAGGTGAAATTATTACATCGGTAATTCCTGCTTCAATAATTTGGCGAACTACTACACGCGCCAGCGAGGTGGAGTTATTCACTTCAGTAGCTCCGATGTCCTCATGATGCGATTCTTCCACCATTCATAACGATCTGCACTGACATCTAAGCCTTCAAAATTAGGAACCACATCACTTATCTGGATTTTTCCATCAACTATTGGCAAATCAGCAACATTCTTTGCCAGAAGTGAGCCTGTGCCAAGGCCACAATCAAAGTTCATCTCTTCAAATGAAGCAGCCAAGGTAAGTCCGTAATTGATTCCAACTGCACTTTCTAGCGCACTTGAAACTACGACAGGTAATTTGTGATGTTCTGCAAGTTGATGCGCGCGCTTGATGCCACCGAGTGGCTGAACCTTTAGCATCAAGTAATCAACGGCACCTGTTAGTTCGATTGCAAATGGATCTTTTGCTTTTCGCAGTACTTCATCACCTACGACTTTGACTTCGATTCTCTTCTTTAGCTCGCGCAACTCTTCAATGGTTGCACACGGCTGCTCGATATATTCAATGTCTCCCACTAATTCCAACAATGAAACCGCTTGGTCAACGCTCAATAAACCATTTGCATCGATGCGAAACTCGGCATTTGGTCGTAAAGCTCTAAGTGCTTTAATACGAGCAATATCTTCTTCGGCATTACTTCCTACCTTTACTTTAAAGGTTGTAACACCGGGAAAAGAGTTCACTATGTTTTCTAATTCCACTTTGTCGTTTAGGGCAGGAATTGTTCCGTTAACAGCAACCTCGGTGCGATATAGCTTTGGTTTTGGCTGAGTTGCAGCCTCTATTGCACACGCTAACCATGGGGCAGATTCAGCATCGTCATACTCAAGAAATGGCGAGAACTCCCCCCAGCCATATTCGCCCTGAATTAAAGCAACTTCACGAACAGTAACGCCGCGAAATTTAGTTTTCATTGGCAGCGCAACTACACGCAAGGAGTCAATTAGATCCATGGATTATGGGCGCTTTGGAAACTTTCCAAAATCAGGTGCGCGCTTTTCTTTATAAGCATCCCGACCTTCTTGGCCTTCTTCTGTCATGTAAAACAACAAGGTTGCATCTCCTGCAAGTTGCTGCACGCCTGCAAGTCCATCAGTTGCAGCGTTCAAACTTGCCTTTAGCAAACGAAGTGCCATTGGAGAGTTACGCAGCATTTCTCGACACCATGAAACGGTTTCAGCTTCTAGTTCCGCAATTGGCACAACAGTATTGACAAGTCCCATGTTCAAGGCTTCTTGTGCGTTGTATTCGCGCGTCATAAACCAAATCTCGCGTGCCTTCTTTTGGCCAACATGTGCTGCTAATAATCCAGCGCCATATCCACCATCAAAAGATCCAACCATTGGTCCAGTCTGACCAAACTTTGCATTGTCAGCAGCAATTGTTAAATCACAGACAACATGTAAAACGTGTCCGCCACCGATTGCCCAACCAGCAACCATTGCAACAATTGGTTTTGGTGTGCGACGAATCTGAACCTGAAGATCTAGAACATTTAGGCGACCGATACCCTTTTTAGCTAATTTGTCATCGCCGAGGTAACCATCATCACCCCGGACGCTTATGTCTCCGCCAGAACAAAAGGCCTCAGTGCCTTCGCCAGTAAAGATAATGACACCGACTTCTTCATTGTCACGCGCTAAATCAAAAGCTTCGATTAATTCAATAATTGTTTGAGGACGAAATGCATTACGAACCTGCGGGCGGTTGATCGTAATCTTGGCGATGCCATCGCCCATTTGATATTTGATATCTACAAAGTCTTCTCCGCCGGGTGCTGTGACCCATTGTGGAATCTCTCGACTACCAAATTCGCGCTTGATCGGCTTGCTCACATTTCCTCCATCGTCGTTGCTAGCGATAGCCTACGGTGGCAATGGATACCTCGTCACAACGAAAAATTCTGCGGGTCAGCCCTGCATGCGAAATCTCCGATCTAGCGAGAGAAATCACAGCAGCGCTCGTGGGTGATGGCCCCACCTTTGGTTTCGGAGCGATCACATCTGAATACGCTCCAAGCAATGCCGCCGTTGCGATCGGAACATCAGGGACAACTGGCTCATCCAAAGAAGTTTTGCTGACTTCAACTGCGCTCATTTCATCTGCGCGAGCTTCTAATAAATTTATTGGCGCACAACCTGGCAACACCTGGTCACTTTTACTTCCACTAACTCACATCGCTGCGGTGAATGTTGTTATGCGCTCAATGGAACTGGGAACGACTCCAATTGATCTGCGTGATCTTGATGGTGAGTATCCAAAAGCAGATTTCACCGCAATAGTTCCAACACAATTATTCCGTGCTTTAAATGGTGATCAACGATTACTTAACCACCTTAAATCTGCAAAAGGAGTTTTAGTAGGTGGAGCTGCGCTATCGCAATCATTGCGCAATCAAGCCGAGCTAGCAGGAGTTAAGGTCATCACAACATATGGAATGACCGAGACATGCGGTGGATGTGTCTACGACGGAACGCCACTTGATGGTGTTGAGATCGAAATTCGAAATGGCAGAATTTGTATTAAAGGTGCAGTTCTTGCATCTTCGATTGAAATTAATGATGGCTGGTATGAAACAAATGACTTGGGTGAATACGACAATGATCACCTAGTTGTTATTGGAAGATCAGACGATGTCATTATCTCTGGTGGCGAAAATCTTTCACTCAACGCTGTTGAAAATTCACTCAGCCTTGCCTTTCCAGATATCCAATTTGCAGCCTTTGCCACCGAAGATCCTCAGTGGGGACAAACTTTGCAACTTGCTGTCGTTGGAACCATAAGTGAAGATCAAATTGCAACCCACCTTGAAAAAGAACTTGGAGCTTTTGCAAAACCAAAAGGCGTGCATCACATGACATCGTTACCATTGCTAGGTATTGGCAAGATCGATCGAAAGAGTTTGGCGAAAGGTATTGCACATGAATAAGTGGGTGCTCGGTGCCCGTCCCCGAACTCTGCCTGCGGCAATTGCACCAGTAGTAGTTGCATCTGCATTAGCAGGGCCAGATTTCAATTGGTTTCGTGCTGCTTTAGCGCTCAAGGTTGGTGTGTGGCTGCAGATCGGCGTCAACTACGCAAACGATTACAGCGATGGCGTTAAGGGAACAGATGAGAACAGAATTGGCCCAATTCGATTAGTTGCCAGTGGGTTGGCATCAGCCAAAGCTGTGAAGAACGCTGCATTTATTTCTTTTGCAATTGCAAGTGTTGCAGGCCTTTGGTTATCTCTGCTTACATCGCCAGTACTAATCCTGATTGGAATTCTGGCAATTGCTGCAGCATGGGGATATACCGGCGGTAAGAATCCATATGGCTACAGCGGTCTAGGTGAAGTTTCAGTTTTCACTTTCTTTGGTTTAGTTGCGACTATGGGTACGTACTACGGGCAAACAGGAAAGATCACCCTTCTTAGTTTCATTGTCGCAATCCCAATGGGTGCACTCTCATGCGCAATCTTGGAGATCAACAATCTTCGTGATCGTCCTCAAGATGAATTAGTTGGAAAGAAAACTCTTGCTGTCCGCCTTGGTGATGTGAAAGCCCGCCAAGGATTCGTCTCGCTCTTAGTCTTGGCCCATGTGGCAGCAGTAGCCACCTTGATTCCAACTACATTACTTACTGTGCTGGTTGCGCCTACGAGTTACTCAATTTCAAAGTTAGTTCTCAGCGGTGTTTCTGGAAAAGACTTAATTCCCGTTCTGGGCCGGACTGGCAAGCTTCAACTTATGTTTGCCATAGTTTTTGCCCTGGCCTTAGCGATACAATAAATTCATGTTAAGGATTCTTCCTCTCATCTTGGTCTTTGGGTTAACAATTTATGCGTTAATCGATTGTGCACGAACTGATGAATCCCAAATCAAAACTCTTCCAAAATGGGGTTGGCTCCTTTTGATTATCATTCTTGGACCACAGGCACTTGCGATTGGTCCCATTGCATATTTAATTGCTGGAAGAAATAAGCCAAAGGGACGCAAAGCTCCTAAGCGACGCATATTGCCACCTGATGATGATCCAGATTTCTTGGGAAAGCTTTAAAGACCTGAGTAGGTGTGCTTTCCAGTTCCCCAGATATTGACGTATACATAGTTAAACAAGAATGTAGATCCTGCAAATAAACATAACCACGCAGCTCTACGTCCACGCCATCCGATAGTCACGCGAGCATGTAAATACGCTGCATACGCAACCCAAGTAATAAATGCCCAGGTCTCTTTTGGATCCCAACCCCAGTAACGACCCCAAGCACTTTCTGCCCAGATCGCTCCTGCAATAACTGAAAAAGTCCACAGCGGAAATACAAATGCAACTAGTCGATACGAGAGTTGGTCAAGAACTTCTAATGAAGGCAGTCGCTTAGCCCAGGCTGTTCGCTCACCCTTTGTTTCCATTTTATCAAGAAACAAATAAGCAGCTGCAATAACGTTTGCGAGCAAGAACACGCCACCTGAAATAATTGCTGTAGAAACGTGAATCACTAGCCAAGGAGATTTTAACGCCGGAACTAATGGCGCACTTGGTACATACAAGACAGTCACAGCAGTTCCCAGAGTTAGCAAAACAGAGATTGAAACAAGCAAACCTAACCAACGAAGATCATATTTACGTAACGCTCCAAGATATGCACCCGTAAAAGCAAGAGCACCTGTAATTGAGAACTCATACATGTTTCCCCATGGCACACGACCAGCTGAAACTCCACGAGTAATCACACCTGCTAATAACAATATAAAACCTAAAATCATCATCGCCGTAGCGATGCGAGCAACCTTTTCAGTGCGCTTGTAATCATGAGTCTTTGTTGTTTCACTCGGAACTTTTACCGCCCACGCTGTTTCCACTGCATGAGCTAAGAATGACAAGGTGTAAACAGCCATGGCGGAGTAAATGAAATAGTTTGAAGCAAAAGCCCACGAACGTGACATCTATTTCTCTCCCTTTAGCATCCGAACAAACTGTTCCATTTCAACATCTAGTCCTGGTGCGCCATTTTTGGCCAGTCCAGCAACTTCTACCTGTGATCCGACTCGAATCCAAATACGTCGTCTGCGCGTAAATAGTGAGGCGAGTAATCCAAGGATGGCAACGATACCGCCCAACAATGCGAAATGCTTTCCGGGATCTGCCACGAAGTTAAGATTGACCCATTGGATATAGCCTTCAAATGTGATTGATCCGCCTGGGTATTCAAAGATTTCTCCTGGCTTTAAAGACTTCAGGCCGACTTGCAGCATCTTTGAGGTATCTATTCTGTATACAGATTGCGGAACGCCTGAATCCAGCCCTAGATCTCCCGCCCATGCTGCCAACAACAAACGCGGATCTAGCGCTTTAGGAAATGCGCTCATTGCGCCACCACCGTTGGCATCACGAACATATGTAGGAACAAAAGATCCAACAAAACCGATCTGTGGATCTGCATCTGGAACTTTGATCGCCCCAATTGAACGAAGATTTGCATCCTGCGGCAAGAACGGCACAGGGCCTTGGAAGGCAACATTCCCCTTGGAATCTCTCACAGTAACAACAGGTGAGTAACCATTAGCTTGCAAGTAAATTCTCGTACTACCGATAGTCATTGGGCTGTTTACTTTAATAACTTTCTTTTCGATAACTGTTTTGCCATCTCGCAACAATGAAACATTTAATGTGTAATCTTCGGGCGCACTAGTTTCAAGGTTGTACTGTGCATCGAATTTATCTGCAGTCAACATAAATGCAGGCAGATTTGCATCTTTGTACAACTTCCCATAATTCAAGGTGTCATAACTTGTAGGCGTGTTAACAAATCTTTCACCAACATTAATGATTGCTTCACCGCGCATGCCAAAGAGCGAACTAAAGCTAATTCCTAGCAAAACTAGGATGAGAGCCAAGTGGAAAAATAGGTTTCCGGTCTCGCGGGTGAAACCCTTTTCTGCAGAAATAGATCCATCTTTTTCTAAGGTTCTAAAGTGCTTGGACTTAAACCAGGCTCGCGCCAAATCTAATTCGGTGCCATTAGCTGTCCATGTTGAATGATGTTCCATGCGCGAGAGGTTTTTGGGGGTTGCCGGCGGATAAGCCCGTGCGGCATGAAAATGCTCAATTGTTCGCGGCAATACGCAGCCAATTAAAGAGATGAATAAAAGGATGTAAATAGCGCTAAACCAGGGTGATCCGTAAACATCAAATAGATAAAAACGATCCATCCAGCGCGCAAGCTCTGGTGAATCCTTAAAGTATTGGCCCACCTGGATTGGGTTTTGAGTGCGTTGCGGAACCAAAGAACCAGGAATAGATGCGACCCCGAGCATCAACAGCAGAATCAATGCTGTGCGCATGCTGGTTAATTGGCGCCACGAGTATCGCAAAAGGCCAACGCTATCTAGCTCTGGAAGCTCTATTTGTTGGCTCATTAAATCACCGGAATGAAATCAGAAATTAGTGAGCGCATTGAATTCAATAACTGACCCCAGAAACCAAGAACCTGAAGTACTCCGATTGCAATCAAAAAGATTCCACCAGTTTTCGAAATGAGATCGCCTCGGCGATAGATAAGAGAACGCAACTTTGCAGACTTATCTAGGGATAGACCTGAAAGAATAAACGGCAGTCCTAGACCTAAACAGTAACCAAATGAAAGTACCGCTCCACGCACCGCACTTGATTCTTGAATGGCAAGTGTCTGTACCGCTGCTAATGCCGGCCCAATACAAGGAGTCCAACCAATACCGAACAGCACACCAAGTAATGGTGCACCTAACAACCCACCGGTTGTCCGCATTTTTGGTCGAATGGTCGGTGAAAAAGGAAAGCGACCATAGAAAATAAAACCCAAGAAAATTGTAATGACGCCAAGAATCCTAGAGATGATCTCTTCATTGGCTGAGAGTTGATTCCCCAAACCACCAAAGACTGCGCCGTATGAAACAAAAACCGCGCTAAAACCTAGAACAAATAAGAGCGAGCCTAGAAAGACCTTGCCTCTGCTTACTGAAAACCCAGCTGCAAATGAAAGATAGCCGGGCACCAGTGGCAAAACGCATGGCGATAAGAAAGAAATAATGCCAGCGATAAATGCGAAGGGGAATGCGGCAACAAGAACGCCTGAAAAGATTTGCTCTACAAAGAACTCTTTCATTCGGCGCTGACCCTTTCAATTAATTGGGTTAGAGAAGCCACAGTAATTACCCCTGAAATACGTGCTGCTACACGTCCATTCTTATCAAGAATTACCGTTGATGGGATGGCATTTGCTGGCAATGAGCCCTTAAATCCAATCAAAATAGAATCATCAATAATTGTTGGGTACGGGACTTTAAATCTCCGCTCAAAAGCTTCCGCGTTTGCAGGATTGTCGCGGGTTAAAATTCCGATAAATGCAACGTCTGAGTATTTATTTGCCAAAGAAACAAGTATCGGTGCCTCAGCTCGACATGGTGAACACCATGATGCCCAGACATTAACAACAGCTACCTTATCCTTTGTGTATGTGTAGTTGGTTCCAGACAAAGTAAGTCCTGTGATTGCCGGAGCAATCTTTCTATCGTCAATCTTTATAAATGTTGTGGATCCATCGCCAGAAACAAAACTTTCCTCAGCCGAAGATGTTCCGCCGCCGCCACACCCGGTAAGTGCAATTGCCAATGCAATCAGGAGTGCAAATTTTTTCATTACTTATTTTCAGGCAATAGGTGTCGTGCAGGCTCTGAATATGTCAATCCTGAAATAAAGCCTTCATCGTCAAAGTGCACACTGGTGACAGAGGCAAGGGTGCACTCGCGTTTGCGAGGATCATGCAACAGGCGACGATTTTCTATTGCACTACGCAAGATCCAGATCGGCAACTGATGTGAAACACAAATTGCATCCTTACCGTTAGCGGCATCTCTAGCTGCAAATATTGCTGCCAGCATGCGATTGATTTGTTCATCGTATGGCTCACCCCATGATGGCTTCCAAGGATTCCACAAGTGTTTCCATGCTGCAGGATGACGCAATACACCATCTCCCACACTAAATGGTTTTCCTTCAAAAATGTTTGCCGCTTCGATCAAGCGTTCATCAGTTGTAATTGAAATATTGTGAGCAGCTGCAATTGGCCCAGCAGTTTCTTGAGCACGCTGTAAGGGTGATACATGAAGCGCGCCTAAATCAAGAGTTTTGGACCACTCACCAAGCGTGCGTGCCATCTCTTGACCACGATCAGACAATCTCCAACCAGGTTGGCGACCGTACAAAATCTTCTCAGGGTTATGGACTTCTCCATGGCGGACCACATGCACTGTTGAACTCATTGGGAAAGCATAAAGCGTCCCGAAACCCCGTCTATCGCTAAGGTAGTGACATGGCACTCACGGGCAAGACAGCTGCCTTCTTTGATGTCGATAACACGCTTATCCGTGGCTCAACCATTTATTTCTTGGGGCGCGGGATGTATCAGCGTGGTTACTTCACCAAGAAGGACATTTCGCGTTTCGTTTTAGCCAACCTGAGATTTCGCTTAACGGGGAAAGAAAACAAAGAAGAGATCGCGCGCTTCCAAGACGCTGCCACAGATTTTATTGGCGGGCATAACGTCAAAGATATTGAAGCAATTGCTCAACAAATTTATGATGAGTTTGTTTCTCCTGCTATGTGGCAGGGAACTATTGATATCGCCCAGACACATATTGCAAATGGAGTCGAAGTTTATTTAGTGACCGCTGCACCAGAAGACATGGCAACATTAATTGCAAAGAGGTTAGGTTTAACCGGAGCACTTGGTAGTAAAGCTGAAATCAAAGATGGTCTTTATACCGGTAAAATGAATGGCGCCCTCTTGCATGGAAAAGAAAAGGCAGTTGCGATTCGAGAATTAGCAGAGAAAAAAGGATTCGATCTCGAGGACTGCTTTGCTTATTCAGATAGCAATAACGATTTACCTCTTTTGCAATGCGTTGGTCATCCATCTGCAATTAATCCAGATGCGCTACTTGGTTTGCGTGCAATGGCTGAGGGTTGGCCGATTCATGATTTCCGTCGCGCGCGCTTTATTGGCCGTGCGATATCGCCAATCGTTGTCCGAATTGCAGCTATTGGAACATGGTTGACCCCGCGTAAGCGATGAAGTGAATTAACAAGAACAGCTGATTTGCCAGTAATGTAGGCAAGTTATGGAAATGCGCTCCTTCTCTGACTACCTACGTAGTGTTGATGATGCTGCCCTTTTAGATTTGTTTACCGCTCGTCCAGATCTCGTAACACCCGTTCCCCCAGATATCGCCTCTCTTGCAGTGCGTGCATGTTCTGCGCCAAGTTTGGCCAGAGCAATTGATTCGCTTAATCAATGGCAGTTCCAAGTTTTAGAAGTTGCGGCATGTTTGAATGAACCTTTCTTAGAAAAAAGCGTTATTACTCTCACAGATAAAGAAGCAAAGAGTGCTTTAGAGCACTTGGTGAAAATAGGTCTTGTCTATCCATCCGACGATGGAATGCGCTTGCCAACACAATTGCGAGATGTAATTGGAACAGAACCTGCAGGCTTAGGGCCAGCTTCAATGGCAAAGTTAAAACTTAGTGAATTAGATGATGCACCGGCGGATGCGAAGAAAGTTTTGGAACGATTGGTATGGGGCCCACCGCGTGGAAGTGTTGGGGATATCAAAAACCCTGGACCTGGAGTCACCTGGTTACTTGAAAAGAAGTTCTTAGTTCCACTTGATCAGCGAACAGTTATCTTGCCTCGTGAAGTAGCAATTGCATTGCGCGGTGGAAAGATTCACAAAGAGCGATTCATTAAGCAACCATCACTAACTGGTGCCAAACGAATCGAACAGCAAGTAAACCTTGCAGCAATTGCAAATGTTTCAACAGTCCTGCGCTGGGTCGAAGAGCTTCTTAATTTCTGGGCCGACGAACCAGCAGATGCATTACGCGCTGGCGGTTTAGGAGTTCGTGATCTAAAAATAGTTGCAACTCATTTAGGCGTAGATGAATCCTGCACAGCATTTGTTGCTGAACTTGCATATCTTGCATCTTTAATTAGCATTGATGCAGATGATCGAATCCTGCCCAGCAATAAATTTGATATTTGGTTAATGCAAACTCCTGCAGATCGCTGGCAGATGTTGGCATCACAGTGGTTGATTACTTCACGTGTTAGCGGTCTAGTTGGTCGAGCAGAAGCCAAAAATGTTGCAGCACTTGGCCCAGAGCTAGATCGCGTAAATGCTGCGCGTGTGCGTGCTTTAACACTTGAACTATTGCGCGAAAATCAAGGTATTGCTCCCGAGTGGAATAGTTTCAAGGATGTTTTGTCATGGCGCGCACCTGTGCGCCGTAACTCCTCGCTTCAAGATGAGCTTGCAGAATGGACTCTTCGTGAGGCTGAATGGCTAGGAATTACAGGCCAGGGTGCCTTATCTAAATTCGGTGCACAATTCCTCGATGGCGATGATTTAAGTTCCATCAACGAAGATCTACCAAAGACTGTTGATCACATCTTGATTCAAAGTGATAACACAGCCATTGCGCCAGGACCGCTAGAACATGAAATTTCTCAAGCGTTAGCAATGATGGCTGAGATTGAAAGTCGTGGCGGTGCCACCGTCTATAGATTTACCGAGAGCACAATTCGTCGCGCACTAGATCACGGCAAGACAGGTGATGAGATAAAAACTTTCTTAGTTAAAACTTCTAAGACTCCAATGCCCCAACCACTTGAATATCTCATTGCAGATGTTGCAAAGAAGCATGGCAAATTGCGAGTTGGTAACACTTCTTCATTTATTCGATGTGAAGACACGGCACTCATTTCTCAAATCATGAATGACAAGAAGCTTGAAATCTTGGCACTACGTCGCATCGCACCTGAAGTAGTCATTTGCGATATGGATGCAACCGATGCCATGCGTGTGCTGCGTGAATGCGGTTACCTACCTGCTGGTGAATCTGCAAACGGAATGATTTTGACTGGGCCTAAATCCAACCGTTCATTAACGAAGCCGCGTCCGCCGCGCGTAATCGGAGAAGTTGAAACTCCTGATACTGAAACTTTAAAGACTGCAATTCGGGCTTTGCGTACTGGTGAAAAATCCACCTATCGCCAAACACGTTTGCGACAGGTGGCAAGTGAAGCTTTAGGTCAACTTCCTCGCACAACTGCAAATGAAACAATGGAAATTCTCAATCAATTCATTATTGAAGAGAAAACCCTTTCAATTGGATATGCCGATAACAATGGCGGTGTAACCCATCGAATTATTGACCCTATTCGCATTAGCGCAGGCGCCTTAATCGCACGCGATCATGCAACAGGTGAGGTCCAATCCTTCAGAATCCCACGCATCACTGGCGTGGCACCGCTATAGACTTATCCCATGTTGGCCGCCCTAGAAGCATTAGTTAAGTTGGAATCACCAACTGAAGATCTAGATGCCTGCCGCGATGTTGTTCATTTAGCGAGTGATATTGCTACAAGAATTTTAGGAACTCCTGCAGAGATCCGTGAAGTAAATGGTCGTCCAGTTTTCTGGTGGGGTGCACCTAATCCAGATGTAATCGTTCTTGCGCACTTAGACACAGTATGGCCTAAAGGATCTTTTCAACCTTTATGGAGCGTTGAAGGAACCGCTGCTCGCGGTCCAGGAATTTTTGACATGAAAGCTGGATTTGTTCAAGCGCTATATGCCATGAAGGGAATCACTGGAAGTGCGGCATTAATTGCAACGACAGATGAAGAGACTGGAAGTGCAACAAGTAAAGATTTCATTAAGGAAATTTCTGCCAAAGCAAAAGCAGTTTTAGTTTTAGAGGCAACACTTAACGGCAAAGTTAAAACAGGCCGCAAGGGCACAGCGATGTATCAAGTTAAAATTCATGGCAAGGCCTCACATGCTGGACTTGAACCTGAAAAAGGTGTGAACGCTACAACTGAAATGGCACATGCTGTTTTAGCAATCACAGCAATGCAAAATGCTGAACATGGAACAACTGTGGTTCCAACAACTCTTCATGCCGGTAACACAACCAACACCGTTCCTGATTTAGCTGTTCTAGATATTGATATCCGTTCATACTCGATGGATGATCTAAAGCGCGTTGACGCTGCTATCAAGGGATTAAAGCCTGTTAATGCTGCAGCCCGTTATGAAATTACTGGTGGCTTTAACCGTCCGCCTTTGGAAACAACTTCAACAATGGCACTTTATGAGCGCGCAGAGAAAGTTGCTAAAGAACTAGGAATGCCGCCTCTGGGCCATGCCTCAGTTGGCGGAGCAAGTGATGGCAACTTTGCAGCTGCAGCAGGTGCTCAAGTATTAGATGGTCTCGGAGCAGTTGGCGATGGAGCCCACGCAGCACACGAATGGGTAGACATCAGTACTCTTGAAGATCGCAGCAAGTTATTACACGCGCTAATAAAGGATTTACTCAATGACTGATGGTCCTCTAATTGTTCAGAGCGATAAAACGCTACTGCTCGATATCGACCATCCCATGTCTACCGAATGTCGACGAGCGATTGCACCATTTGCAGAGCTAGAGCGATCACCTGAACACATCCACACCTATCGTTTAACACCACTTGGTTTGTGGAATGCACGTGCTGCAGGACATGATGCCGAACAAGTTATCGATACCTTAATTAAGTATTCGCGCTACGCAGTCCCCCACTCAATTCTTATCGATGTTGCAGAGACAATGTCTCGCTACGGACGCTTGCGCCTTGAGATGGATCCAGTTCACGGCTTAATTCTTATTACGACAGACACAGCTGTTCTTGAAGAAGTAATCAGAGCAAAGAAGATTGCTCCACTACTTGGTGCACGAATTGATCCTGAAACGATTACCGTTTTACCTAGTCAACGTGGACAGATTAAGCAGTCACTGTTGCGCCTTGGTTGGCCAGCAGAAGATTTTGCAGGCTACGTCGATGGTCAGGCACACGATATTTCATTAGTGCAAAAGGATTGGAAGATTCGTCCTTACCAAGAACTTGCTGCTGAAGGTTTTTGGCATGGTGGTTCTGGTGTTGTAGTTCTTCCCTGCGGTGCTGGTAAAACTATTGTTGGTGCAGCTGCGATGGCACATGCCAAGGCGACGACATTAATTTTGGTAACAAACACAATCGCTGCACGCCAATGGCGTGAAGAATTATTGAAGCGAACAACGCTCAATGAAGATGAAATTGGCGAGTATTCAGGGGCAAAGAAAGAGATTCGCCCGGTCACAATTGCCACATACCAAGTAATGACTAAAAAAAAGAATGGTGTTTACGCCCACTTGGATCTATTTGATTCATATGACTGGGGCTTGATTATCTACGATGAAGTTCACTTATTACCTGCGCCGATCTTTCGCTTTACTGCAGATATCCAATCACGCCGCCGCTTAGGTTTAACAGCCACCTTGGTTCGCGAAGATGGCATGGAAGGTGAAGTTTTCTCACTCATTGGTCCAAAGCGTTTTGATGTGCCGTGGAAAGAAATTGAAGCACAGGGCTATATCGCACCTGCTGAATGTATTGAGGTGCGGGTTAATCTGACTGAAACAGAGCGTTTAGCCTATGCAACTGCTGAGCCAGAAAATCGCTATCGCAGTTGCGCAACCACTCGAACAAAACGAGATGTTGTTCAAGCTTTAGTGGAAAAGCATGCCGATGATCAGGTACTTGTGATTGGTCAATACATCGATCAGCTTGATGATTTATCTGAAACGTTGGGCGCTCCGCTTATCAAGGGTGAAACTCCCATTAAAGAGCGAGAAATTTTATTTAACCAATTTAGAACTGGTGAGATTAAGTGTTTAGTGGTTTCAAAGGTTGCTAACTTTTCAATTGATTTACCAGATGCAACCATTGCAATTCAGGTGTCAGGTGCATTTGGAAGCCGTCAGGAAGAGGCCCAGCGCTTAGGGCGTATCTTGCGACCAAAGTCAGATGGTCGTGGCGCAAAGTTTTATTCAGTAATTTCACGTGACACTATCGATCAAGATTTTGCACAGAACCGTCAGCGCTTCCTAGCTGAGCAAGGTTATTCTTACAAAATTATTGACGCTGACGATGTTTTTCAAGGGAAGATCTAAAGCGTTCTGGATCTATGCGCCAGAAGTCATGGTGTGTGCCATCGATTTGAGTAACAGGAATTTTCTCACCATAAAGTTTTTCTAATTCTTCATTTCCGTCAATCAGAATCTCTTCAATTTCAAAGTTAAGTTCACCCTTCATCGATTGCAAGAGCTCTAATGCATCTTCGCAAAGGTGGCAACCAGTACGGCCATAAATTGTTATGAGCGTCATGTAGCCACCCTTTCTGACCTGTTAATTCACTTAGAGAATTGGTAATTCCTACCCCTGACCTTAAACCACGCCCGATGCCCTGATAGCGTTGGGCTCATGCTGCGCATCAAGAGATTATGGGCGATCGCCTTTGCTGGCGTGCTAGCAGTTTCCATTCTTTCTGCGCCATCTGCGCCCGCGCTTGCCTTCAAGCAAATTCCAGCAACTAACTGGGGTTACACATATGCCGGCACAACTCCGACTCTTTCATCTGTTGCAAAATCAGCACCATCCAAGAACTTAGAGGCTAAATCAAAGTTTAATGTTAAGTACAACAACTTTCCCGATTGGGCAAAAAAAGAGGTTCAGGCTGCCATTGATGTGTGGTCGGCAAACTTTAAATCAACAACTCCTATTACCGTCGATGCATCATGGGGACGTTCGAGCTCTTGGGGTGTTCTAGGTAGTGCGCGTCCTGGCAGTTTCTTCTCAGCATTTTCAGGCGCTCCCGATCCCTCACTGTGGTACTCATCAGCGGCTGCAAATGCATTAGCGGGAAAAGATTTAGATAAAGCAAATCCTGAAATAATCATTCAAGTTAACTCTGGTGCCACCTGGAATACTCGCGGTGATGGAGTTCCAACTTCTTCTGAATATGATCTGGAATCTGTTTTCATTCACGAACTTGGTCACGGGCTAGGTTTTCTCTCTAACGACGCATACGATCCTTTTTTCGGATTAGGTAGCTTGGATCAACCAACACCCTTTGATGCATACCTACAAACTGCAGATGGTCGTCGCCTTGCAGATCTTCCAACTCCTTCAAGGGAGTTAGGCACTGCACTGACCACATCATTGGTGTGGTCAGGCCCTCTTGGAATTAAAGCTAACGGCGGAGTTAAGCCAAAGATGTTTACGCCTTCGCGTTACCAATCTGGTTCATCAACCTCGCACTTAGATGAAGATACGTTTTCAAAGTCTGGTCTTGACTCAGTGATGACGCCAAGCCTTGATCCGGGTGAAGTTTTTCGCCAGCCTGGACCACTGCAATTGGCAATGATGGAAGATATGCGCAATAAACCACCTGCTGGTATCGCAACTGATCTTCCTCAGTCGCCACGTAATGTTCAAGCCTTCACAGGTGATACATCTGCACTTGTTTCATTTGATCCACCGGTTAACTTACGCACAGCCCAGATCAGTGAATACATCATTAAAAACATTAAAACGGGAGCGGAGAAGAAATCCCTTACAAGTCCCGTCTTGATTACGGGCTTAAAGAATGGCACTTCATACACTTTTTCTGTCGTCGCTAAGAATGCATTAGGTGTCTCTGATGCAGTAACAACGAAGGCTGTGATTCCACAGGCGGGTTGGAAGAGCACTGTGCTGGATACTGCAGCTGACGGAAAGAGTGTTGCAAGTACAACCTTTAATGGACAACCTGCAATTGCCTACACAGACACAAAAAGCGGTGACTTAAAACTTGCAACCTTTAACGGCAAAGTGTGGAAGAAGGTCACCGTTGATGGAGCTGGCGGAAGCAGTGGTCGCACCACAGACACAATTTCTGGCGCTATCTCGATGTGTGTAAATGGCAGTGGAGTAAAGCAAACACTGCATATTTTCTACAGTGATTCAACTGAAAAAGATCTCCGCTATGCCACGTATAACGGTAAAAGCTTTGCAATCGAAGTAGTCGATGGCAATGGGCCTGGCGTCAATGATTACTTAGACCCAGTTCGTGTGCGCACATCTAGTGATGTAAGTGTCGCAAATGCGTGTGTTGCTACGACAAGTACTGTGCAAGTCTTTTATCGAGATGAAAGCCAGGGTGTTCTGCTAGGTGCAGTTAAAAACAAGAATGCTGCATGGAAATATGAACTTGTAGATGGCGATCGTAAAACAGATGGCCGCACAACAGGTGATGTTGGCTTCCATTTGCAGGCAATCTTTGATGGCTCTAAGACATACGTTGCTTACGATTCAGTAGTTTCAATGAACCAGAAGAAGGAAATCACCTCCGGTGCAATCCGTATTGCAACTCGCGCTGGCATTGAGCCAACCGGATGGGCTTATCAAACTCTAGATATTTCAACTGATGAGGCTGCAGTCTTTGGATTTGATGTCGCACTTGCCAAAGTAAATGGTGATGTAATGGCCACGTGGTTAGCTGCATCTACTGCGACAGCACCAAAACCTAATCAAGTTCGTTGGGCGCTGTTAAGTGATCCGACAAAGATTTCTAGCTTAACGACTGAGAATTTTGGTACTCCTGGTGAGTATCTAACAACTGACGGAAAGACAATCATCTTTAACTGTCAGGAAAGACTATGCGCTCTAGATACGAGCAAAAAGGATTTAGGACAAGCAGCAATACGTTTAGTAAGCAGTACCCAAGGCTCTGAACCTACTCAGAGCGCTTGGGTAACTGTTAACAAAGTTAAATATCTACTTGCCACTGTTAACGGCAAGCTTGCACTGCTAAAGCCGTAATTATTACTTAGCGTTACGGCGCTGAATGCGAGTCTTCTTAAGAAGCTTCTTATGCTTCTTCTTCGCCATGCGCTTGCGTCGCTTTTTAATTACGGAACCCATATGTCACGCTCTCATTTCATAAGTTCGCACTAAGTGTGCGGGGGTTTAGGTTACCGCGGAAGTAGGGTAAAAATCGAAACCGATTCTGCGCTTGAAGTAAGGGCTAAAACCCCGAACTCCTTTGAAATGAGTAGCCCAAGGAGTTCTTTCTCCCCTACGGGACCACTATCGGCTGCAGTGATGAGGCCTTTTGAGTCAAAGGTAAGCAATAACGGAGTTGGTGTCTTTGGATTCCAATTAAGTTGCGCAACTGCGCCGGTAGAAATGAATAATGCATGAGTAGCCGATGCAGCGAGTGTGGGACCTGTTGAAGCAAAGCGATAGGTCCAGGATGGTGCAAAAGTAAGTGAAAACTTTGTGATCGCTGACTCAGTTTTACCACCTGCGACAACTTCACCAGCAAGAAGCAATGAATTCGATGCGCTATTCCAGATTCGCTTTCCCTTTGCAACCGAACTGCGCACGACAGAAGTTATTTTCAAAGCCTTTGAAACCTTGACCAATATGCCATCAGTTATTCCAGCAACTTTTTTGCCAACAAGAGTTTCTGAGCTTGATCCAGTAACTGTGAAACTTCCATCACCGTGTCTAACAACCGCATCTGCCGTTGTCGAAGCGACACCGATCTGCAACAACTTAGAAAAGGTGCCTGCTGTATCTGTATTTGCTAGAAAGCCGGCATAACCTTTCTCATTAGCAATAATTCCAACTATAGATGCTCCGTTTTTATCTACAGCAATTGATGTTGGAAATAGCACAGAACTAGTAGGCAGTGTATTTGTAAACATCAATACACCTGCTGCACTCACCTTCCAAATGGTTATCGCCTGTAGATCCCCGATAAATACCGATGGTGGAATAACTGCATTATCCGGATTCAATGGAGTTGTAGTTGCTGCCGGTGGAGTTAAACCTGTGACAAGCGGTGTTGCACCAGTAATCCAAATATCTCCTGCTGAATCCACAGCTGCAGCCGTTGCAATTGATGCGACAGATTGATCTAGGGATAAGTTCCATAGCTCTTTACCCGACCTATCAATTGCGCGGGCATAAGCCTTTGATGCTCTGGTTCCAAAAACAATTATTGATTTGCCGCTAACAACTGCTCCACTTACTTCTTCTGGCGTGCCAATTGTCGTTAACAATTGCATTGGTTTAACGCTGATTTTTTTAGGTGCAGCTTGTGAAACTGGAGCAATTACTAGCAAAGCAAGAGCAGCGAATGCTAAAAAGCGTTTCACGCTAATTCCTGCGAACGATCGCTAGCCGCCTTCATTGCCTTGGCAACCATAGAGTTGAGATCACTTGATGCAAAAGAGGCGAGCGCAGCAGCCGTAGTGCCATTTGGACTTGTCACATTTTCGCGCAGAGTTGTTGCACTCTTACCTGACTCATCTAACAACTTTGCAGCACCAACAATTGTCTGCACTGTAAGAGTTGTTGCATCGGCTTCGCTCAGGCCAAGTTCTTTGGCTCCAGCAACCATTGCCTCAACAAATGCGAAAAAGTAAGCAGGTCCAGAACCGCTAGTTGCAGTGACCGCATCTTGCAGATCTTCGGCAACTTCAATTACTTTGCCCGTGGCTGCCAAGAAATCAAGAACAAACTGCTTATGCGCAGCTGTGACACCAGGCCCCATTGATGCTGCAGCCATTCCCGCACCCACCATGGTCGGCGTATTGGGCATAACGCGGACAACAGGGTTGCCAGTACCTAATCCATTGCTGATAAATGAGATTGTCTTGCCCGCTGCAAAGGTGATTACGACGGCTGTTGGCTTAATGGAACCCTTGATCTCTTCAAGTACTCCAGCCATATCCTGAGGCTTAACCACCAATAACAGAGCATCTGCTGCTGCAACATTGGTTGCTAATGGTGCTTGTTTGATTGAGTACTTTGCAATCAGCTCTGCGCTTCGATCTGCACGCTTTTCTGAAATTGTGATCAACTCTGGATTAACACCAGATGAAATCAATGCAGCGATCAAGGCTTCGCCCATAATGCCGGCGCCAACAACTGCAACCTTTGATTGCTGATCCATGTAACAAGCCTACCTGTTATGCCTGTAGGCTCTGCGACTATGTCAGAAGTTAAAGCTGGATTTGCGCGTGATTGGGTTGAATTCTTCGACCCAAATGATGCTGAAACTATTTTCAAGTGCGACCTGACCTGGTTGACCTCGTACTGGACTTGTATTTATGGTGATGGCTGCCAAGGTGTTTTCAAAAGCCAGCCATTTTCTGGATGTTGCACCGAAGGTGCGATGTATACAGATAAGGAAGATGAAGAGCGCACAGTTAAAGCTGCGGCTTATCTAACTCCAGAAATGTGGCAGTTCTATAACGAAGCCCGACCGAAGAAGCCTGGCGGAAATTTACGCATTTCTGAAAAAGATGAAGATGGCGAACGCAAAACTCGCCGCGTTGACAATGGATGTATTTTCTTAAACCGTAAGGGTTATGAAGCAGAAGGTTTCACGGGATCATTTGGTTGCGTACTTCACCACGTTGCACAACGCGATGGAAAGCACTTCGCAGATACCAAGCCTGATGTGTGCTGGCAGTTGCCCTTGCGCCGCAGTTTTGAAACTCGCGAATACGGCGAGCGCGAATACTCAGTAACGGTAATCGGTGAATACGAACGCCTTGCATGGGGCGATGGTGGAGAAGATTTTGACTGGTACTGCACAAGTAACAGTGATGCTCACGTTGGAACAGAGCCTGTGTATATCTCAAACAAGTATGAGCTTGAACTGTTGATGGGCAAAGATGCCTATAACGAACTGGCTCGTCTGTGCGATGTGCGTATGGAACACATCCGTGAGTCTGCAGCCCGCAACTTGCCATTATTTATCATTCAGCATCCAGCAACTTTGGCTGCCCAGAAGAAATAGTCAGTGCCTTGTCATAGGGTTACCTCATGGCCAAGGTTGAAAAAGATCCATTCCGCTGCACAGAGTGCGGTTGGACCTCCCAAAAATGGGTTGGTCGCTGCGGTGAATGCCAAGCATGGGGTGTTGTTGAAGAGATTGCTGCGCCTAAGAAATTATCACTTGTTGCAGGAAATGTAACTGCAAAAGCCACTCCAATAGGTGATGTTGATTTATCTGCAGCCCATGCGCGCCCCACAGGTGTTTCAGAGTTAGATCGTGTTCTTGGCGGCGGATTAGTACCAGGTGCGGCAATTTTATTAGCTGGAGAACCTGGTGTTGGTAAATCAACCTTGCTACTTTCAGTTGCTGCGCAATCTGCTTCAAAGGGAATCTCTGCACTTTATATAAGTGGTGAAGAATCAGCCTCTCAGGTGCGACTTCGCGCAGAGCGCATCAATGCAATTGATCCACGACTATTTCTTGCATCCGAAACAGATCTTGGCGCAGTCATTGCCCACATTGATTCCGTAAAACCTCAACTACTCATCATTGACTCTGTTCAAACAATTGGCAGCTCTGCAGCAGATGGTGCACCTGGTGGAGTTACACAAGTTCGTGAAGTTGCCGGTGCACTCATTCGTATTTGTAAAGATCGTGACATCACACTTCTTCTTGTCGGACATGTAACAAAAGATGGTTCGATTGCCGGTCCTAGACTTCTAGAGCACATCGTTGATGTTGTGTTGCAGTTTGAAGGAGAGCGTCATTCACGCCTTCGCTTAATTCGCGCAATCAAAAATCGCTTTGGTGCATCAGATGAGGTTGGCTGCTTTGACTTAAGTGATACCGGAATTGAATCTGTCCTTGATCCAACTGGGCTTTTCACGTCACGTCATGCAGAACCTGTACCGGGCACATGTGTAACGGTAACTCTTGAAGGACGACGCCCACTGCTCGCAGAAATCCAAGCCCTAGTCTCTGCTGGTCGTGAAAATGATTACGGAAATGCGCGTCGTGTTGTTTCTGGACTGGACTCAGCTCGCACATCAATGACTCTTGCAGTGTTAGAACTGCGCGCAAATGTTCGAGTTGGTGGCCGCGATGTGTATGCAGCAACTGTTGGCGGTATGAAAATGACAGAGCCTGCCGCTGATTTAGCCCTTGCTTTAGCTGTCGCATCTGCTGCAAAAGGTCTTGCTCTGCCTTCAGATTTAGTAGCAATCGGTGAAGTTGGATTAGCTGGTGAAATACGCAAGGTCAGCGGTGTTAATCGCAGACTGCAAGAGGCTTATCGACTTGGTTTTAAACGCGCACTAGTACCAACCGGATCAGACACAAAGATTGATGGCATGGAGATCGTTGAAGTTTCACGTCTAGATGCCGCGCTAAAACGGGTAAAAATCACCGGCGAATGAGTTCGTTAGAAAAACCAATCCTTACCTGGTTTAAAAAGAACAAAAGAGATTTACCGTGGCGTGAGACATCCCCTTGGGGTGTAATGGTCAGTGAATACATGCTGCAACAAACCCCAGTTAATCGAGTTCTTCCTAAATGGAATGAGTGGATGGAGCGTTGGCCAACTCCTGCAGATTTAGCACAGGCAACACCTGCACAAGTTATTACCGCTTGGGGACGACTTGGCTATCCACGCCGTGCACTGCGACTACACGCCGCCGCTCAAATCATCGCTGAAGATTTCAATAACAAAGTGCCAGAAGATCAAGAAACACTTCAATTACTACCAGGCATTGGTGAATACACCGCTGCTGCCATTGCAGCCTTTTCATTTGAACAAAGATCTCTCGTAATGGATGTGAACATCCGCAGATTACTGGTGCGGGCAATTGATGGTGAAGAGCATCCAAAGCCCGCGCCAACTGCGCGAGAGAAAGCTCGCAGACTTGAAATCCTTCCAACTAAGAACGCACACCTGTGGGCTGCTGCAACAATGGAACTTGGCGCACTTGTTTGCACATCAAAAAACCCATCATGTGAACTGTGTCCAATAATTGGTCAGTGCAACTGGCGCAAGAATGGTTATCCAAAAACAGATCTGGTTCGTAAATCACAAGATTGGCATGGCACCGATCGCAAGTGCCGCGGAACTATTGTTCAAGCACTTCGTGAGAATGAATCACTGACAGAATCTGCGATAAAGAAGTTGTGGCCTGAAGAATCACAGGTCGAAAAAGCATTGAAAACTTTGACTGATGACCTACTTATTCAAAGACTCCCCCGCAACAGATATAGACTGCCGCAATGATTCGTTATGCAACCAAAGCAGATGCACCACGCATACATCAGCTGATTAAAGAACTAGCTGAGTATGAGAAAGCACCTTTGGAAGCAAAAGCCACAATTGAACAAATTGAAGAGACTATCTTTGGTGAGGATCCAGTTGCTTTCTGCCACGTTGCAGAAGATAACGGCCTAGTAGTTGGAATCTCTATTTGGTTCCTCAACTACTCAACGTGGGTGGGCAAACCCGGTATTTATCTGGAAGATCTCTACGTTGATCCCGCATTTCGCGGCAAGGGATACGGTTTAGCTTTCCTTAAAGAACTTGGAAAGATCTGCGTTGAACGCGATTACGAAAGATTGCAGTGGTGGGTTCTGGACTGGAACCAACCAAGCATCGACTTCTACAAATCCTTAGGCGCAGTGGCCATGGATGAGTGGACTGTCTATCGCGTTAGCGGAGAAGCACTTAAAAAACTAGGAAGTTAATTAAGCAGTTGGTGCTTCAGCAAGATCTTCAGGAGTATCAGGCGTTGCAACCTTTGGTGCTCCCGCAAATGTGAATTTTGCTTCGGCGCCTTCTCCTTCAACATCAACAACGATGATCTCGCCAGCCTTTAGTTCACCGAACAAGATTCGCTCTGAAAGACCATCTTCGATCTCACGTTGAATAACACGACGCAGTGGACGTGCTCCAAGGAGTGGATCGTAACCACGCTCTGCAAGAAGATCCTT
>Ga0247843_1001632_pt1 | contig 44338 bp, 35 predicted proteins | sample LaCruzMarch2017__FD_192420 | JGI IMG/M metagenome (GOLD analysis project Ga0247843, IMG submission 192420) | Freshwater microbial communities from meromictic Lake La Cruz, Castile-La Mancha, Spain - LaCruzMarch2017_8m | ecosystem: Environmental > Aquatic > Freshwater > Lake | place: Spain...
AGGCTGGGAAGCGGACGCACGGCACTGGGCAGGACGGGTTTCCAAGAGTTACCGGATGATTTTGCTGGAAGAGGGGGAGGAGAAAACGCGGGAAGTGGTGAACGAACAGGGCGAAGCTGTGACCCAGGTCGTTAGAAAAGGGCTGGCGTCAGGAAAAGTTGCTGCAGAACTCAGCGAGCTGGCGACGAGCCAGGATGTGGCGTTGCGGCAGATGTTGCGGTGGCGGGTGAGATATTTTACGGATGGAGCGGCGGTGGGGAGCCGGGCGTTCGTGGACAACCTGTTCACGGAATGTCGGGATCGCTTCGGGCCGAAGCGCAAGACGGGAGCGCGAAAAATGCGTGGGAGGGCGGCAGGTGGGTCGGGCACTGCGGAGTTGTTATGGAGCGCGCGTGATCTGCGACTGGGGATTGAATGAGTAACGGAGGAGCAAGCTACAGCCTGATCCATGATATGTAAGGCCCGCTTACCCGGAGTCAACCCGACCGTCCTGGATCACTGAGATTTTCGCTGCTGATGCGCAACTGCACGGAAAATGGTATCAAGTGTGGCGTCCAAATGTTTACACAGATCTTCAGCGAGAAAGCGCAGGACGAGAAAACCGCTTTCCTGAAGCAGTGCGTCCTTGCGGCGATCTCGTCGGTAGGCAGCCACCTCGGTGAGGTGTTGAGGTCCATCGATCTCGATGGCAAGTTTGAGATCTGCGCAGAACAGATCGATTTCCATTTCGCTCCAGCCATCGAAGGGAATGGCGAGCTTAGGATTGAGGCGGAAAAGACCGCTGGTTTCTGGTAAGGATTCGAGACGCTGGTAGAGAAATGCTTCGGATGCGCTTCGGGCTCTATTTTCATCGGTGATCGGGCGTGCTGCACTGACAAATAAATTGCCGAGTGGAATATCCACTCCATCACGAATCAAGCGGCGGACACTGGCTGAGTAGTCTTGTTTCCAAGCAGGATCGATTGGTAGTGGAACCTCGCTAGGCCAGCCGGGGAGTGCACTGGCGGGCAGAAGAATCGTGTAGCCGACGGCTTCGTAACCTGCACAACGCTTATCGAACATTCGCGAAAGCATTGGAACATCCAGATCGGCATAGTCGTGTACTCTGACTTCGCGCTTGTCTGCTTGCAGGCGGTGCAAACGTCCGGCATACTGGGCGATCATGCCGCGCCATGAGACGGGCATGGTGAGAAATAAAGTATCCAGTCGTGAGTCGTCAAAGCCCTCGCCTACGAACTTACCTGTTGCAATGACGACCCGGGATTCATGTGCGGGAACGGCAGCGAGTTGCGCGAGGGCTTTTCTCAAGGTTTTACGTCCCATACCACCTTGCAGAACGATCAAGTTATTTGCGTGCGGGCGAATTAGTTCGGTTAGTGTCATTACGTGCTCGATTCGTTCGGTGAGGACCAGAGGCGAGCGGCCTTCGTTCATGGCTGCGATGATATCATCGCGGATCATGAGATTGCGCGGGTTCGAGCGGATGAGTTCCGCGCAAAGATTTTGGTATTCGATGCGGCGGTCTGGATCCGGCTCGGCGGTGGAGCGGAGACCGGTGGGACAGACAATGACATGATGGGAAAATGGGCGGGCTTTTGCCTGTTGTTTGGCATCCACCCGGTACCGGACAGGGCCGCATTGCATGAAGATGATCGGATGGTGGCCATCCTTACGCGCCACGGTGGCGGATAGACCGAGTACGAAGCGAGCTCTAGCTCGGCGAGCGACCAATTCAAAACTGTGCGCTGATAGATGATGGCATTCATCGACAACCAAATGCCCGTAGTCAGCCACGCGGTCATCGACTACCTCCTTCCGAACAAGGCTCTGGATCAAGGCAACGTCGATTAAACCGTTGAGTTTTTTGTGGCCTCCGCCAAGTCTTCCGATAGACTTGAAGGGCAAACTTAGAAAAAACGAAAGTCGCTCGATCCATTGTTCCAGCAGTTGTTGGCGGTGGACCAAAATCAACGTATTCACTCCGCGCGCCGCGATAAGATGGGCGGCGATCACGGTTTTTCCGAAAGCCGTAGTGGCGGATAGCACGCCGGAATCATGCTTGAGCATCGCGGTAGCGGCTTGCTCCTGCTCGGGTCGGAGGGTTCCGGTAAAATGAAAATCCTGTGATGTTCCCGTCACCCGCTGATCTCGGATGATCGGTTTAATTTTTAGTTTAGTGAGCAACGTGAGAACCTCCTCAAAACAACCACGTGGCAGACCGATATGCTTGGGCAGGTCTTCGGCACAACTGATGACTCGTGGTTTTCCGTAAGTCGAAAGGCGCATGGCTTGGGCGCGGTAGAACTCCTGATTCTGGAAAGCAGCAAGGCGCAGCAGACTGTTGCGGAGCGCAGGCGGGAGCATGTTTTTGGCGAGGTAAATCTGATCTCCCAAAACCATTTCAATCTCCCGCGGCAAAGGGCCGACGAGGGGCGAAGCTGGTTGTCTGCGGGAAGGCGGGCTATTCCAAGGTTCCACTTCGTCGTCATCCTGCATGAGAGCGTATCGAACGCCGAGCACGCGGCCACGGCTTTCTGCATCATGAACGAGAGTATCAATTCGATCCCGGGACAGGCGCTGGATTGAAGAGAGAAAAGCCCAAGGATCGGAATAAGGAGTGAGCGTATCATCCACAAATACGCTGTGTTTGTTCTGTCGCGGGCCTTTTTGCATAGGCAGGGCGATCAGGTTGCCGAAGCCACCCTTGGGCATCGTATCCTGATTCGGGAAAAGCCGATCGTATGAAGTGAGGCCAAGTTCCGGCCGGTGCTCCATGGTTTCTGTGAGAATGAACGATCCGAGTTTACGCGCCAAGACTGCGGGAATGGCATTTTCGAAAAACAACCAAATATGTCCGCCATTGCCGGACCGCGAGCGTTCGAGTGCAGCGGGAATATTCAGACGTCGGGAAGCTTCCATTACGGCAAGCACGTCTTCTTGCCACGATTCCTTATCGAAATCCATGGCGAGGAAATGACAGGTTTCATCGGCAAGCATCGGATAAACACCGGCGACAAAGTCATGGCCAAGCTTGTTTTTTCCTAATAAATGGCAGCGGATGGCTTCATCGGTGACGGGCAAAAAAGCGCGATGCGGACAAAGGCCGCATTTGATTTTTGGTTTCTCACAAATTCTGCGGACCCATTCATTTCCGCATGCAGGAGCGTAGCCGGAACTACCGGTTTTTTGATTTTCGTAGCGGCGGGGATAAACATCCTCGCGACCCCGGAAAAGTGTACGAAATAAAGCTATTTTTACTTCAGATGGACTGCGTGCGTGTACTTTAGCTGAAGCGACCGCAGAGAGTTGTTTTTCTGGTTTGCCGCTCATGCAATTCAAGGAAGTTCATAAAACCTGTTATTCGATCAACGCTTGGAGTTCGTGAGTTTGTTTTGAGCGTGGTATGAACGGGCTGTTGTAGCCAAAAAGGCGGAAGCCGGTGGCTTTGAGGTTTTGTTTCGTAAGCTCGGCAAGGATCTCCGCGCGCGCTTTGGCGGTGGACTCTTTGTTTCGCGGTCCTTGCCAGGCATAACTGAGAGTTTCGAGTGCGGGTATGTCGCGCACTTCGATTAGCTCGCCATCGAGACCGGTTTTTCCGACTTCCGTGGATTGATAGAGAAACGCCATTTCTTCCATGTCCATGTTTTCGGAATTGGAATCATCCATTTTCATCTCGACGGGTGCGGTCATCGGGATCTTGTTTCGTGAAATATGTTTAAAAAGTCGGCGGAAACTGCTGTTAGGGCTAGCATCCGGAGTAAATGCGGCACGATAAGCAGGGTATTTTTTTCGAACGACCTGATTGAATGGACCTGGCTCGGGCCAGCCCTTGGGCAATGGAGATTCCTCTTTGTAAGCGGGCACGGCGTTCGGAGCAGTGGTCTTTTTCACTCCGCCTTTTGAAGGAGGTTCGGCCATGGTGGGAAGAAGGCTGAGGAGCAAGCATGACAGTGCGCGCAAAGGATTTTTCATGCCTGTAATATTCAGCGGGAGTGACGGTGCCGCAAGAGTAAATCCGCAGGTCATAACAATTCCCAGAGCCACTCCAAAAACTCGGGGTCCGGCTCCGGTGGTGCGGGAGGGGATTCCTTGGTTTTCATAAATCATTCATTGTAGGGATTACGACCGCCGCGAGATGGTGCGACTTCTGCGGGGGCTGGTGGTGGGTTTTTGCCGGTTGAAGTAGGCAGGGATTTTCCGAATTGGTCGCTCCAGTGTTGTAGAAAGAACTTCTTTTCCTGAGTAAGTAGTAGCGTGGATCTGCCAAGGATCGGGCGCAGGGACGTGGTCATTTGCAGAGTTACTAACAGAAATACTGCGCTCCAAATCATTAACGGACCGTTTTGAGTTCCGCCTGTGGCAAATACGACTGACTTGAGGAAGCGCAGTGCGAATACCAAGGCAATGATCCACGCACCAATAGCGAGTGTGCCCATAAAGCCGAACGAATCGGTGGATTCCGCGAAGATCCAGACGGCGGGGGCGAATCCTAACAACAACAATCCTGCGAGCGCAAGCGCACCGGCAAGGCAGGCGGCGAGTTGGGAGATGGAAACCCGTGCGCCGGCGAGGGTGGAAAAGATATACAAACTCGGAAAACAGATCACGCCGGAGAACAACAATCCGGCGGCAATTTTTGTGGGGGCGGCCCAGAGTTGTTCGTGTTTTGCGAAGCAGCCGAGCACGAATCCGAATAGCAGAAATGAAACGACGGCCATAGCGGCGAATCGTCCGGTCGCGCCATGGTTGCCGTCCGCAAGGCGGGCAACAAGTTCCTGCGGCCTTCGGAGTAGGGCTTCGAACAAAGATTTCAGGTCGAGGTTTTCGGGTAACGGAGTTTCAAGTGGCGGCGGTTGGGCGGCGGCGGGTGTATTTTGTGGATTCATGGTTTCGGGGTGGTTTGGTGGTTATTCTGGATGGCTTTTGCGATGGGAATGAAGAGGAGAAGGAGGATCAGCATGAGTGCGGGGAGGCCAAATCCACCGGTAATGTGATCAATGGAATTCCAGACGGTCTGATAGAAATTTCCGCGCATGGGATCTGGTCGCAGGAACTGAATTTCCAGTGACGGGGTGCCGAAGAATGGCCGGAGAATCCATGAGAACTGCGCGCCCAGAAATCCATTGCCGCCGAGCCATGCGAGCAGTGTAGCATTGGCTGCGGCAGGCGTAGGAGACTTCACGGCGAGCAACCGGTGAAGGTGAATGTTCGCCGCGATTCCGGCGAAGCTGATGAGCAACGTGTGCGACACCAAATAAGCAGCGTGTGCAGATGGTGCTCCGGGTGAATCTGGCGACGGAGCGTTCCATGCCAGCAGGAAAGTGACCGGTGCCAGCGATCCAAGGATCAGCCCGGCGAGTGCGAATGCGCTGAGCAGTGCGAGCAGTGATTGGCGGAAACCAAGGCCGGTGCCGAGCAGTAAGCCTAACAGTCCATTGAGTAACCCGTTGCAAATTAGCGTTAAGGCTACCAACAGCGGAAGTTTCAGAGCCACATAAGCCCCCATTAGAGGGTCACGCCAGTAGCCAACGGTGAAGCCATAAACCGCCAGCCCGCCGCAAGCGGCCAACGCCACCCGTAGCACTCGCCGGGGGGTAGGCCCATCGAGCCAGTCGTCGTCCGGCTGGATCAGTTGGCGAAGATTCATGGCTCCCAGCATTAGAGAGCATTGTGAGCGGATGATGTGGGCCGTGTGAGAAATTGGTGAATGGACCAATCAAAGGAAGGATTTCAATCGAAATGTGTCTTTTTAATCGGCAGTTTTCTTGGCTAGGCCTTTTCGAATCCAACTCATCGTTTTGCCTAGAGGCAAGAATATGCGCCTGAAGCAAAATAGTTCAAATGAACACTTTTGGTTTGACCACTCCGCCTCGCTGCCGCATCCTTTTAAAACATGGATCGTCCGCTTACCGCCCTGTTCATCGATTGCGATTCCTACTTCGCATCGGTCGAACAACATTTGGATTCCCGCTTGCGTGGCCGGCCAGTCGGGGTGGCACCGGTGATGGCGGAAAGCTCATGCTGCATCGCGGCATCCTACGAGGCCAAGGCATTCGGCGTTAAAACTGGCACCCGCATCAGCGACGCCCGCGTGCTCTGTCCGGGCATTGCCATCGTGGAATCGAAACCCGCTGAATACATCCGCTACCACCACCGTATCGTCGAGGCCGTCGAGGACTGCATCCACGTCGAAGCCGTGCTCAGCATCGATGAGATGTGGGCCTGGTTGCCGTTCAATTTGCGCGAGCCATCGATCGTCGAAGCGATCGGCAGGAAAATCAAGGAAACCGTTGCCCGCGAAGTATCACCTGACATCAAAGTGAGTATTGGAGCAGGCCCGAACAAATTTCTAGCAAAAATGGCCAGTAAAATGCGGAAGCCCGACGGACTTTTTATCATCGAGGCTCACGAACTTCCCGTCGTGCTTCACGAGCTGAAACTTCGTGATCTAACAGGAATTGCCCGCAGTATGGAAACCCGCTTGCACGCGGCCGGCATTCATACGGTGCAAAGTTTATGCGCCGCATCAAAGCCAGCGCTGCGTGGCGTGTGGGGGGGGGTGATGGGAGACCGCCTCTGGCACTTGCTGCGTGGCGACGAAATTCCGGACTTGGTATCGGCCCGCAAATCCATCGGCCACAGTCATGTGTTGCCGCCGGAAAACCGCCACCCGGATCGTGCCTGGCTGATCCTTTGCAAGTTGCTGCACAAGGCATGTGAGCGATTACGTTCCCATGGTTTGCTGGCCGGGGCGCTCACCCTACAACTTGCATTTTTTCGCGGAGTTTCTTGGGCGGCGGAAGTCCGCAGCGATGAAACCGACTCCACTCTTAGGCTGATGCGTATGCTCGACCGACTCTGGCGGGATCGGCCCGAACCCCGCAGCAAACTCTTGCAAGTGGGCGTGATGCTCACCCGCCTTTGTGAGCATCATAATTACACACCATCGTTATTCCAAACCATGGCTGAAACCACTGCGGCTGAGAATCAGGCGAAACAGCAACGGTTAGATATTACGTTGGACAAGCTGCGTGCCCGCTATGGTCGCAGTGTCGTTTATTTCGGCAGCGTGCAGGAAAGCCGGGATAACGCACCCATGCGTATCAGTTTCACTCACATTCCGGATCTGGCGGTCGAGAACGATTGAGTCTCCGATATCGTCACGTTACGGCAAATGGGTGACGCCCATGAGGAAGCGGTCGCATTCGCGGGCGGCGGCGCGGCCTTCGTTGATAGCCCAGACGACGAGGGATTGGCCACGGCGCATGTCGCCGGCGGCGAAGACGCCGGGGAGGTTGGTGGTGAATTTCCCGTGTTCGGCTTTCACGTTTGAGCGGGCGTCGGTTTCGAGGGCAAATTGTTTGACGATGTCTTGTTCCGGACCCATGAAGCCCATGGCGAGCAAGACGAGTTGAGCCGGGATGATGCGGGCGCTGCCTTCTTTTTCCATGGGAATGAAGCGGCCCTGGTCGTTGGTCCATTCGATATCGCAGATTTCGAGGCCTGATAGATTGCCTGCGTCATCCTTGATGAAGCGTTTGGTTTGCACCAAGTATTGGCGAGGATCCTGGCCTTGGACGGCGGCGGCTTCTTCTTGGCCGTAGTCCATCTTGTAAACCTTCGGCCATTCGGGCCATGGGTTGTTAGGCGCGCGCTCAAGCGGCGGTTGCGGCATGATTTCGAGTTGGACCACGCTTTTGCAACCGTGGCGGAGGCTGGTGCCCACGCAGTCGGTGCCGGTATCACCGCCGCCGATGACGACGACGTCTTTGCCGGTGGCATTGAGAGCGGGATTGCTGCCGTCGAAACTATGGTCGAGTTGATAGCGGGTGTTGGAGGTGAGGAACTCCATCGCGAGATAGACGCCCTTGGCATCGTGGTTTTCGACCGGGAGGTCGCGGCCGAGAGTGGCACCGCAGCAGAGGACGATCGAGTCGAAGTCAGTGCGGAGTTTTTCAGCGGTCCATTCGGCGTCCTTGCCGATGTGGACGCGGGTTTTGAAAACGATTCCTTCCTCGGCAAGCAAATTGACGCGGCGCTGCACGACTTGCTCTTTGTCGAGTTTCATGTTAGGGATGCCATACATGAGGAGTCCACCGATGCGGTCTTCGCGTTCGAACACGGTGACGCTGTGGCCGGCTTGGTTGAGTTGGTCGGCGCAAGCGAGGCCGGCCGGGCCGGAGCCGACGATGGCGACTTTTTTGCCGGTGCGGGTGGCGGGGATTTTCGGGACGACCCAACCTTCTTCCCAACCTTTATCGATGATGGCGCACTCGTTGTTTTTGATAGTCACGGGTGGCTCGATGATGCCGAGCACGCAGGAGCCTTCGCAAGGAGCGGGGCAAACGCGGCCGGTGAATTCCGGGAAATTGTTGGTTTTGTGGAGGCGTTCGAGGGCTTCCTTCCAGCGGCCGCGGAAGATCAGGTCGTTCCACTCGGGAATCAGATTGTTGACGGGGCAACCACTGGCCATTCCGGCGACGATGTGGCCGGTGTGGCAGAAGGGGGTGCCGCAGTCCATGCAGCGCGCACCTTGGGCACGGCGATCCTTGTCATCCCCGTGAATCTTGAATTCCCGCCAATTTTTGAGGCGTTCGATTGGTGCGGTTTCCGAATCGGTCTTGCGATCGATTTCCATGAATCCTGTTGGCTTGCCCATATGATTTGAAATTTGAGATTTGAGATTTGAAATAATCGATCAATTGCCGCCGACGCGGGAGAGGTCGTTGATATTTTGTTCGAAGGCGGCCATGGCGGCTTCGTCGCCGGAGAGGCCGGATTCTTCGACTTTCCGGAAGCATTCAAGCATGCGTTCGTAATCACGTGGGAAGACTTTGTAGAACTTTGGCAACTCGGCATCCCAATTTTCGAGCAGGAATTTGCCGCGGGCGGAATTTGTGAGTTCGACGTGATTTCCGATTTCCGCCTTCAGGATGGCGATGTCCGAATCCCCGCATTCCACGAGTGGATAGAGATTGACCATTTCCTTGTTGAGGCGTTTTTCGAACATTCCGTCGATGTCATAGACGTAGGCGATGCCGCCGGACATGCCTGCGGCGAAGTTGCGTCCGGTTGCGCCGAGCACGACGACTTGGCCGCCGGTCATGTATTCGCAGCCGTGGTCGCCGACTCCTTCGACGACGGTTTTGACGCCGGAGTTGCGGACGCAGAAGCGTTCGCCGGCGATGCCGTTGATGTAGGCCTCGCCGGAGGTGGCGCCGTAGAAGGCGACGTTACCGATGAGGACGTTATCCTCGGCTTTGAAGAGTGAGCCTGCGGGCGGATAGATGACGATTTTTGCGCCTGAGAGGCCTTTGCCGACGTAGTCGTTGGCATCGCCTTCCAGCACGAAGGTCATGCCCGGAGGGGTGAATGCTGCGAACGATTGGCCGGCGCTACCATTGAACTTCAGATAGATCGTGTCTTCCGGGAGGCCTTTGCCGCCGTGTTTGCGGGTGACTTCACTGCCGGTGATGGTGCCGACGACGCGGTTGACGTTGATGATGGGAAGCTCGGCACGGACTTTTTCGCCGCGTTCGATGGCGGGTTTGCAGAGCGCGAGCAGGTGGGTGTTGTCGAGTGCGTCCTTGAGGCCGTGATCCTGGCCTTTCTGGCAATAGGCACCGACATCATCGCCGACATCCGGTTTGTGGAAGATCGTGGTGAGGTCCACGCCTTTGGCTTTCCAGTGATTGGTGGCTTCGGCGGTTTCGAGGCATTCCACGTGACCGACCATTTCATTAACCGTGCGGAATCCGCATTCGGCCATGATTTCGCGCATTTCCATGGCGATGAAGGTCATGAAATTGACAACATGCTCGGGTTTGCCTTCGAAGTTTTTGCGGAGGACGGGATCTTGAGTGGCGATGCCGACCGGGCAGGTGTTTTTCTGGCAAACGCGCATCATCAAACAGCCGACGGTGACGAGCGGGGCGGACGCGAAACCGTATTCCTCGGCACCGAGCAGGGCGGCGATGGCGACGTCGCGTCCGGTTTTGAGTTGGCCGTCGGTTTCGAGGACCACGCGGCTGCGGAGATCGTTGAGTAGGAGGATTTGGTTCGTTTCTGCGAGGCCCAGTTCCCATGGGGCGCCGGCATTGTAAATCGAGGACGATGGGGAGGCACCGGTGCCGCCATCATGACCTGCGATGAGAATGACATCGGCATGAGCCTTGGCCACGCCAGCGGCGATGGTGCCGACGCCGACTTCCGCCACGAGCTTCACGTTGATGCGGGCGCGTGGGTTGGCATTTTTCAGGTCATGGATGAGCTCGGCGAGGTCTTCAATCGAGTAAATGTCATGGTGCGGAGGAGGGGAGACGAGGCCGACACCGGGTGTCGAGTAGCGGACCTTGGCAATCCATGGATAGACTTTGGAGCCCGGGAGTTCGCCGCCTTCACCGGGTTTTGCACCTTGTGAAATCTTGATTTGGATTTCGTCGGCATTGACGAGGTATTCGCTGGTGACGCCGAAGCGGCCGGAGGCGACTTGTTTGATGGCGGAGCGTTTGCTATCGCCGTTAGGCATGGTGACGTAGCGTTCCGGATCTTCGCCGCCTTCGCCGGTGTTCGACTTGCCGCCGATGCGGTTCATGGCGATGGCGAGGGTTTCGTGAGCTTCCTGGGAGATCGATCCGTAGGACATGGCGCCGGTTTTGAATCGGCGGGTGATGGCTTCGATCGGTTCGACTTCCTCGATGGGGACCGGTTTGCGCTTGCTGCGGAAACGCATCAGGCCGCGCAGGGTCGAGAGGTTTTCGCTCTGCGTGTTGACCTTGGCGGCGTATTCTTTGTAGATTTCATAGCTACCGGTGCGCGTTGCTTTTTGGAGCAAGTGGATGGTTTCCGGATTGAAGAGGTGGTATTCGCCGTCGCTGCGCCATTGATAGAGGCCGCCAGAATCGAGGGCGCGTTCTTCCGTTTCGATGTGGCGGTCCGGGAATGCGTCGCGGTGGCGCATGATGGTTTCCTCGGCGATTTTATCGATGTCGGAACCTTCGCAACGGCTGGAGGTGCCGCTGAAGAATTTGTTTACGAGATCGGTGCTGAGGCCGATGGTTTCGAAAATCTGAGCTCCGCGGTAGGAGGCGACGGTGGAGATGCCCATCTTCGCCATGGTTTTGACAACTCCTTTGATCGATCCTTTGAGGAAATTGTAGACCGCCTTGTCGAAATCCATGTCCAGCATCTGATCGTTGATCATTTGATGGATGGAGTCGAAAGCCATGTAGGGGTTGATGGCGTCCGCGCCGTATCCGATGAGGGTGGAGAAGTGGTGGACTTCGCGGGCTTCGCCGGTTTCTAGGATGATCGAGACTAGGGAGCGTGTGCCCGAGCGCACGAGGTGGTGGTGGAGACCGCCCATGGCGAGCAGGGTCGGCATCGCGGCGTTGGTGGCGTTGATGTTGCGGTCCGAGACGATCAGGAGATTGAATCCATCGGCGATCGCCTGATCGGCAGCGGCGCAGAGGGAATCGAAGGCGTTGTTGAGTCCATCACCACCTTGATCGGCGGGGAAGAGAGCATCGAGCGTGGTGGCTTTAAATCCGATGAGCGAAACCTCGCGGAGTTGGGCGAGTTGCTTGTTATCGATCAGCGGGTTGTCGAGGCGGATCATGCGGCAGCTTTGCGGGCCGGGATCCAGCAGATTGCCCTCGGAGCCAAGGAAGGTTTCGGTGGCGGTGACGAGTTCTTCGCGGATGCAATCGAGGGCCGGGTTGGTGACTTGGGCGAAGATTTGTTTGAAATACTGATAGATCAACTTCGATTTGTCCGAGAGCACAGCGAGCGGCGTATCGTTGCCCATCGAGGCGATCGGTTGGACGCCGGTTGAGGCGGTTGGTCCGAGCAACATGCGCAGGTCTTCGTAGGTGTAGCCGAACGCGAGTTGGCGTTCGAGGATGCGGGATTCCTCGATTTTCGCGGGGGTTTTGGGTTCTGGCAGGTCCTTGAGGAACACGCGGTTTTCATCCAGCCATTTTTGATAGGGCTTGGCGGAATAGACGCGTTGTTTGACTTCCTCATCGGGGACGATGCGGCCTTCTTTCATGTCCACGAGGAACATGCGGCCTGGGCGTAGGCGGCCTTTTTCGACGACTGTTAGAGGATCGAGATCCGGGATGACGCCGACTTCGGAGGCCATGATGACGAGGTCATCCTGGGTGACGTAGTAGCGGCTTGGGCGGAGGCCGTTGCGGTCGAGCACGGCACCGATTTGTTGGCCATCGGAGAAAGTGATGGAGGCCGGGCCGTCCCAAGGCTCCATCATGCAGGCGTGGAATTCGTAGAAGGCCTTTTTTTCCGCATCCATCATCGTGTGGCGTTCCCAAGGTTCGGGAATCATCATCATCATCGCGTGGACGAGGTCGTAGCCGCCGAAGTGCATGAATTCGAGGGCATTGTCAAAGCGGGCCGAGTCCGAGCCATCTTCGTTGATGACCGGGAAGATGCGCGAGATGTCCTTGCCGAACTTATCGCTCTGGCAAAGGGCCTGGCGGGCTTTCATGAAGTTGGCATTGCCCATGACCGTGTTGATTTCGCCGTTGTGGGCGATGAAACGGTTAGGATGGGCGCGTGACCAACTCGGGAAGGTATTGGTCGAGAAGCGGGTGTGCATCAGGGCCAAGGCGGACTCGAAGTCTGGGTCATGGAGGTCCGGAAAATACTCGGCCAGCTGACATGGGGTGAGCATGCCTTTGTAAACCATGGTGCGAGCGGATAGATTGGTGACGTAATGGTAATCGCCACCGGGGAAATAATTGGATTTATTACCGTGGACGTCGGCGTATTTCGAGGGTACTTCATTGTCACGAATCCATGCGGCGACGCGTTTGCGGATGATGAAAAGCACGCGCTCGAATTCCATCGGATCGGTGATGCCCGGGTTTTTCCCGATAAATACCTGTTTGATCGAGGGTTCGTAGTGGCCCGAGGTTTTGCCGAGGATTTCGCTTTTGGTGGGAACGTTACGCCAGCCGATGAATTTTTGGCCTTCCTCGCGGATGACGTGTTCGAAGACCTGCATAGCGGCTTCGCGCTCGCTGGTATCTGGAGACATAAAAACTAGGCCTGAGCCGTAATCGCCTTCAGCGGGTAGCTCGATGTCTTTTTGGGCCATTACCTTGCGCAGGAATTTATCGGGCATTTGCACGAAGATGCCCGCGCCGTCACCGGTGGCGGGATCGGAACCACTGGCACCGCGGTGATCCATTTGGGCGTTCATCGTGAGAGTTTTCACGATGATGTCGTGGGAGCGTTTGCCTTTGAGGTGGGCAATGAACCCGACGCCGCACGCATCTTTTTCGCGTGATGGATGCCAAAGACCCTGAGGTGCGGGCCAGCCAAGTGGAGATTTCTGAGAAGCGGGCATGGGAATCAATTTCTGGATGATTGGAGTGGGCAGAAGGCGGATGAGAGAGCGGTCCGCCCGCGAAGTTGATCGGAAATTTCTAGAATTCAAGTGGGCCGAGTAATTTGAATTTAACGATTTAGGCATCAAACTGGGCCCATAGGCAAGCGGGCGGAGAATCTGCTTTTGGGTGCCCGGTCTGTCAAGACCCGGAGTCCAGCGCGTTTCAATTTGCGGATTCGGGGAGAATGGGAAGTTGGAAATCCATGGTTTTGTGCGGATTAAGCAGCAAACGGCGGCTAATTTTATTCGGAGTAATCGTATTTAGTGAGTATTTTGTGTTGGCGACGGGAGATTCAGCAAAAAGCACGCCAACCTCTGCATGGGATTCCAGCTTGATGCCGATATGATCGGTTCCAGCGTTCGACTTATGTAGTCTTGCATCGACGTCGTATCTCACTATGGTGCCGGGCCTTTGCCATGGCTACCATCACTCCATTTGCTGCCCTTCGTCCAGATCCCGCGCTTGCCGCCAATGTTTGTGAGCTCCCTTATGACGTGATGTCGTCTGAGGAGGCTCGCACGATGGCAGCTGGAAATCCCTTGAGTTTTCTGCGCGTCAGTAAGCCGGAAATCGATCTGCCCGAGGGTATCGATCTTTATTCCGACGCGGTCTATGCGAAGGGTCGCGAGAATTTCGGAAAACTCATCTCTGATGGAGTGTTGCGGTGCGATCCGGCTCCGATGTTTCATTTATATCGGCAGGTGATGGGTGGTCATAGCCAGATTGGACTGGTTGGGCTGGCGAGTTGCCAAGAGTATTTGGACAACATCGTGAAAAAGCACGAGTTGACTCGTCCCGACAAAGAGGATGATCGTGTGCGTCACATCGAAGCGTTGGATGCACAGACTGGTCCGGTGTTTCTCACTTACCGGGCGGATTCCGCGGTAGATGCATTGGTTTCCCGCACCACGGCTGGTGAGCCTGAGATCGATTTCACTCCGCCGGACGGAGTGCGTCACAGTTCGTGGCCGGTGGCGGATGCGGCGGACGTTGCGTTTTTGGAAACTGCGTTTGCAGGCATGGCTGCGTTATATATAGCAGACGGCCACCATCGCAGTGCGGCAGCGGGCCGGATCTATCAGAGCCGCAAGGGGGCGGGAGGGAGTAATGGTTTCCTTACGGTGATTTTTCCGCACAACCAGATGAATATCTTGGCCTACAACCGCGTGCTCAAGGATCTGCATGGCAAGACACCCGAGGAGATGCTCAGCGCACTTGGCCAAGTGTTTAATATTTGCGAAAATGATGCACCGATACCTACCGCAAAACATCAACTCGGTTTTTACTTAGCGGGTAATTGGTATGGGCTGGACTTTAAACCGGAGTTGACGAGTGCGGGTTCGGCGATCGATTTGCTGGATGTCTCGCTCTTGCAGACCACGGTTCTTGCGCCGCTTTTCGATATTCAAGACGCGCGGACTAGCAAGCGCATCGCATTCGTCGGTGGCATACGCGGTACGGACGAACTCGAAAAACTCGTGGATTCCGGCGAATTTGCCTGTGCGTTTTCGATGTTTCCGACCGGGATTGAGGATTTAATGGAGATTGCCGATGCCGGTGGCATCATGCCACCCAAGAGTACCTGGTTCGAGCCGAAGCTGAGGGACGCAATGTTCTCGCATCTGCTGTGAGAGGCTGCGTTATTTCGCTGGTCAGTAGGGGCATGACGTGCTTTTACGAGCACGCGACAATCCTTTCGCAACGATGAGCACATCACACTCCGGCCATCGCGGCCACCACCCGAAGTTGGCGGCCAGCACCCTAGCCGCGCTTGGTATTGTTTTCGGCGATATCGGCACCAGCCCCTTGTATGCGTTTCGCGAATGTTTTTCCGGCGCCCATGGGGCTCCGATCGACCCTCGGAATTTAACTGGTGCGGCATCATTGATTGTATGGTCGCTGCTACTGGTGGTTTCGGTGAAATATTTGTTCGTCATCCTGAAATTGGACAATCGTGGCGAAGGTGGTATTCTGGCGTTATCCGCATTGATCCGCAGTGCCGTGAAGGGCGGTGGCGGCAAAGTTTCCAACCGGATTTTGCTGTTTGGTTTGGCGGGTGCGGCTTTGATTTATGCGGATGGCATGCTCACTCCGGCGATTTCGGTGCTTAGTGCGGTGGAAGGGTTGTCAGTTAGCGCACCGATGCTTTCTCAGTGGGCGGTTCCGGTATCCGTGGTCATTCTGGCGGGGCTTTTCATGATTCAAAAATTCGGCACGGGAAAAGTCGGCGTGTTGTTCGGACCGGTGGTTTTGTTGTGGTTTGCGACGCTCGCATCACTCGGATTGTGTGCCTTGTGGTCGCACCCGCAAGTTCTGATGTCGCTGAGTCCATTGGAGGGCGTATTGTTTCTGATACACGAGTGGAAACATGCGATGCCTCTGCTCGCAGCGGTGTTTCTGGCGGTGACGGGTGGTGAAGCGTTGTATGCCGACCTCGGTCACTTTGGTGCCAGGCCGATTCGGATCGGTTGGTTCGTGGTGGTGTTGCCTGCGCTGGTGCTCAATTATCTGGGTCAAGCTGCTTTGCTCACGGCTGATCCTTCTGCGATCCGCAGTCCGTTTTTCCTGATGGCTCCAGAGGTCTTGAGATTTCCCCTGACTTTGTTAGCCACTGCGGCGGCGATTATTGCCAGTCAGGCACTGATTTCCGGTGCCTTCTCCCTGACGACTCAAGCGATTCAACTTGGATGTTTGCCGCGATTTCGCGTGTGTTATACCTCCGAGCATTCGGTAGGGCAGGTTTATGTTCCGGCGGTCAACAGGATGTTGGCCGTCGCCTGCATCATGCTGGTGGTTTCGTTCGGTAGCTCTGCGGCTCTGGCGGGTGCTTATGGCATTGCCATCGCTCTCACGATGGCGATCACCTCGATTTTGTTTTTCTCCGCCGCGCGCTCGGTATGGGGTTGGCCGACCATGAATGCAGCGCTAGTAACCGGATTATTTCTCTTACTTGATGGCGCTTTTCTAGCAGCGAATTCACTGAAAATCATCCACGGCGGTTGGTTTCCGCTTGTGATCGGCGGCGGGGTGATGTCACTGATGTTGATATGGATCTGGGGCCGCGAACGGTTGTTTGCCCGTATCTCGCGGGATGCACTGCCGGTGGACGCATTGTTGAATGATCTAGGCAAAGGCCGCATTCATCGGGTGTCTGGAACTGCGATTTATATGAGTGGCAAGGGGACTCAAGTGCCCACAGCTTTGCTCCACAATCTCAAACACAACCAAGTGCTGCATGAGCGGGTGATTTTGCTGCATGTGATGACACTCGATCAACCATACGCTGTGAAGGACGAGATGCTTGAGTATCAGGAAATGGGCGAAGGATTGCACCGTGTTACGCTCAAGTTCGGCTTCGCAGAAACGCCGAACGTGCCCGTCGCATTGAAGACCCGTCTGCCTGAATCCATTCGTTTCCAACCTGGCAAGGCGACTTATTTCCTTGGCAGCGAAACTTATGGTGTCGGCAAAAATGCGACAATCATCGACCAGATACGTCTCTCGCTTTTTGCGATCATGGCACGCAATGCATCACCGGCCACCGCATACTTCCAACTTCCACCGGGCCGCGTCGTCGAGTTAGGCGCGCAGATCACCTTGTAATCGCCGCGTGATTTGGCATGTCAGCATTTTCGAATTGCCCGAGCTTTCCTGATTGATACGTCGTGGTCATCGACTTTCCACTTTCCATCATGGGCCTCGGTGCTTTGTCCGCGCTGGGAACGGATGTGGCATCCCATCATCGCGCGCTACTGGATCAGCGCGTTCCATTCCAGCGTCTCGGTAAATTGCTGGGCCCGAACAGTCCGCATGCCATGCGTCCCGGGGCTTGGATTGAAAACCGCAGTCTGCTCACACACCGTAAATGGAGCCCTGCGACGATGGCGGCGTTGCATGTGGCGCGTGAAGCGATTCGCGACGCCGGGTGGTCTGTGGAGGATCTCAAGGATGCGGCGCTCGTGGTTGGCACGAGTCGTGGCAACGCAGCGGGATGGCTTGGGCCATGGCCGGGCCGACGTCCATTTCGTTTGATGGCGGCTAGTAATACGATTCATAGCGAGCCGGCATCGGCGATTAGTATCGAGTTTCAAATTACCGGCCCGAATCATGTTCTGGCCAGCGGTTGTTCTGCAGGGTTGGATGCTATAGGCATCGCGATGATGCTGGTTCGTTGTGGTGCTGCGCCGCGGGCATTGGCCGTTGCGGTGGATTTACCTCTGGTGCCCTTGCTTTTGGATAATTATGCCGCATCCGGGATTCTTTCTGAAAGTATGTATTTTGATCCTTATCGTCCTGGCACCTCCGGCTTCGTTCCTGCCGAGGGTGCAGCAGCGATGGCAATTGATGGTAGTTCAGGAAATACTCCTCGCTTGGCGCATTATGGGTGTAACTCAGATGCTTCTGATCCGGTAGGTATTCCCAAGAATGGGGGGCGCACTCCTGAGTTATTCAAATCACTGGTAGATTCCACGCTCAGACCGGTGGCGGTATGTCCTCATGCTACTGGAACGGCGGTTCAGGCAGCTGCTGATCCCGCCGCGTTGGAGAGGGTCTTTACGGGGGATCGGCCCACACTGCATCTGTTGAAACCATTTCTCGGTCATACCATCGGAGCCAGTGGAATGCTGGAGAGTGTGATGCTAGCGAGCTTCTTGAGAGATCGGCGTTTACCATCCAATCTATCCGGTTTGTATGCGCCGCCCGCATTTATGCTGCCGGAGCAAGTGATTGATGCCACGGGACCTATTGCAAAGCTTTCCCATGGCATGGGCGGGCATAATGCAATCCTCGTCTTGAGTCCTCCATGAAGCAATCTTACTCTCTGTATATTTTGATCGCTAATCAAATATTGAGAGTGATTTGCAATCAGGACAGTGTGCGTGATTTCGCAGTATCCACTGCAGTCGAGAGAACTTGATTGGGCAACCATCGAGTCATGGTTGTATTCGTCTTCGTAATACGGACATGATGGAGTTGTTTGACATGGCGTTTGGAGGTGACCCTTTGGAAATCCATTCGGCAACGGGCTCGCCCGATGGCTAGCATAAAATCATTAGTAGTTGATCGGTGTCATCGTGTGTTGGTTTGTATGGAGTTTTACAATCATCTAATCGGCAATTCACGGGTTTGATTTGCTTAAAAATGGTGACTGAATTTGTTCTTGCGTGGTTGGTTAATTAGTATAACTTACCCGCGACATGAGTACCAAATCTAAGAAAAAATCCCAAACGGGAGTTCGTTATAGTGATGCAGAAAAACAGAAAATCGTTGATTTCGTCAACGATTATAACTCCTCAAAGGGACGTGGTGGTCAAAGCGCAGCGTCGAATAAGTTCAAGGTGAGCCCACTTACGATTGCAACATGGATTAAGAATTCGGGCAAGAAGGTGGTTGGCAAGGCAGCAAAGGGAGTCAAAGCGACGAAGGCGGTTAAGCCCGCGAAAACAGTGAAGGCCGCGAAAGTCGCAAAGTCTTCGGGTGCTAGCAAGATGGGTGTACGCTACACTCCAGAGCAAAAGCAGGAAGTTGTGAAATTCGTTCAGGATTATAACGCCTCCAATGGCCGCGGTGGTCAAAGCAATGCAGCCACCAAGTTTAATCTTTCCGTGTTGACTGTCTCCGCATGGCTCAAGGCAGCAGGCGTGAAGGGTGGCAAAATTGCGAAGGTTAGTAAGAAGGTCGCCAAGGGCTCTGTTGTAAAGGCTGCAAAGTCCTCCTCCGCGTCGGGCGGTCTCGCCGCGAAAGTCGCGTCTCTTGTTAGTATCAGCGAGCAAGTCAATCAAGCTGAAATGGAACTTGAAAAGCTTTATACCAAGCACGATGCCATCATGGCCTCGATCAAGAACTGGATCTGAGTTTGCTTTTTTCGATAGATTTAAAATCCATCCAACAAGAAGCCGCTCCCACAAGGAGCGGTTTTTTGATTGCATCACCAGAGCATATTGGTGGACATGTCCATCCAAACCATGGATTCTCCTTCAAACACGAAACGGCCGTGAAAAGGGATTTCGTCGAGTAATAGAGGTAACCAATGTCGGTCATCTTCCCACATTCGCTGGTATGGGATTTCGCTGACTGAAGTCCAAATGGGAATGGCTTCATCGGTTTCTCCGGGAGTGCCGATGTGATCATCAGCGCGGTAGACATGACAGAGGATGTCTGGGTAATCCGACATGGCAAACCACAGCTCGCCGATCTTGCGCGGGGTGGAAGGTGTGATGAGTAATTCTTCTTGGGTTTCACGGATTACGGATTGCAGCGGAGTTTCACCAGGATCGATTTTTCCTCCCGGACCGTTGATTTTCCCCGCACCCAAGCCGCGTTTTTTCTCGATGAGAAGAATCCGTTCATCTTTAACGATGAACATGAGAGTGGCATGAATTTCGCCCTGCCACTGGCTCCAATCAATCGGGGAAGGTGGCATCGTTTGGATTTGAGATAGAAAATTTGAGAGATCTTAGCGTTTGTCCATGGCTATGCTTGCTGCGGCTGCGCCATGATTTACCAAGTTCACTAACGTTCACTCCGTGTTCAGTTGTTGCCTTCATACGCTTCCACGCTGTCGCAGGTGCAGATGAGATTGCGGTCGCCATGGACGTTGTCGATGCGGCCGATGGCTGGCCAGAACTTGTGTTGGCGGAGATAGGGCAGGGGATAGGCCGCTTGCTCGCGGGGATAAGAGTGCGGCCAGTCATTAGCGCAAATTGTTTCCGCCGGATGTGGCGCGTTTTTGAGTGGATTATCGGTGGCGTCTAACTCGCCGCCGATGACAGCGGTGATTTCGCCATGGATGGAAATCATGGCATCGCAAAAGCGGTCGATTTCCGATTTGGATTCGGATTCGGTGGGTTCGATCATCAAGGTTCCGCCTACCGGCCAGCTCATGGTGGGCGCATGGAATCCATAGTCCATCAGGCGTTTGGCGACATCCTCTACCGTGATACCGCTTTGGTCTGAGAGTGGGCGGACATCGATGATGCATTCATGTGCGACGAGGCCTGCGTTGCCAGTGTAAAGAATCGGATAGAATGAAGCGAGTCGTTTGGCGATGTAATTGGCATTCAGGATGGCGATTTCGGTGGCTTCTGTGAGTCCTTCACCGCCCATCATGGCGATGTACATCCATGAGATGGTGTTGATGGAAGCGCTGCCCCAAGGAGCTGAGCAAACCGCACCCGTTGTATTTTCGAGCTCGGCATGGCCAGGAAGGAAGGGCACGAGTTGTTTTGCCACGCCGATGGGGCCGACTCCAGGCCCGCCGCCACCGTGGGGAATGCAGAAGGTTTTGTGGAGATTGAGGTGGCAGACATCCGCGCCGATGAGGCCCGGGCTGGTGAGGCCAACTTGGGCGTTCATGTTAGCGCCATCCATATAAACTTGGCCGCCGGCATCGTGGATGATTTCACAAATTGAGCGGATCGTTTCTTCGAAGACTCCGTGGGTGGATGGATAGGTCACCATCAGCGCGGCGAGGTTTTCGCGGTGTTCTTCGGTGCGTTCAGTTAGATCAGCAACATCGATGTTGCCTTTTTCGTCGCATTTCACGCCGATGACCTTCATGCCGACCATTACTGCGGAAGCGGGGTTGGTGCCGTGTGCGGAGACTGGGATCAGGCAGATATTGCGGTGACTATCATTGCGCGAGAGGTGATAGCGACGAATCGCGAGTAGGCCGGCGTATTCGCCTTGCGAGCCGGCGTTCGGTTGCAGTGAGACAGCGGCGAAGCCGGTGACTTCGGCGAGCCAGTCTTCGAGGAGACCGAGCATTTCGCGGTAGCCTGCGCTTTGATCGGCAGGTACGAAGGGGTGCAACGAGGCGACTTCCGGCCAACTCAGGGGCAACATTTCGGAAGTGGCGTTGAGCTTCATTGTGCAGGAACCGAGGGCGATCATCGACTCATTGAGCGCGAGATCTTTGGATTCGAGGCGCTTGATGTAGCGCAACATTTCGGTTTCTGAATGATAGCTGGTGAAAACTTTTTGTGTTAAAAAATCCGTGTCGCGTGAGAGAGATGCATTCCATGAGTGCGATCCATCTGTTTCGAAGTTGATTTCGCTCACTCCGAATGGGCCTGCGATCGAGTAGAGGTCCCCGTCGTCGGTGGTTTCATCAATAGTGATGCCGACGTGGTCGGCATCGATTCGCCGCAGGTTCACACCGTTCATCGTGGCCACCTGACAACAACCATCAGCTTTGTCCGGGACGCGGACGACGATGGTATCGAAGAAGGATTCCGAGATGACTTCCGCGCCGCTGGCTTTCAAGGCGGCAGCTAGAATCCGGGTCTTGCGGTTCACTTCCATGGCGATGTGTTTGAGTCCGTCCGGTCCATGATAGACGGCATACATCGAGGCCATCACGGCGAGCAGGACTTGGGCTGTACAAATGTTAGAGGTGGCTTTGTCGCGCCGGATGTGTTGCTCGCGAGTTTGGAGTGCCAATCGATATCCGGGTTTGCCGCGGGAATCGATGGAAACGCCGATTAAGCGGCCGGGAATTTTGCGCTTGAGGGCATCGGTGCATGCCATGAACGCCGCATGCGGACCCCCGAAGCCCATGGGCACTCCGAAGCGCTGGGAAGAACCGATGCAGATATCCGCGCCGAAGGTTCCCGGGGCTTTCAGCACCGTGAGAGCAAGTAGGTCGGCGGCCACGATGGTGACGGCTCCGGCGGCTTTGGCTTCGGCGAAGAAGTTTGTGAAATCGTCGATGCGTCCGCGAGTGTCCGGATATTGCACCAACACGGCAAAGACGCTGCCGTCCGCTGGGATTTCGGTGGTTTCCCAATCGCCGATGATGACCTCGATGCCGAGCGGTTCGGCGCGGGTGATGACCACGTCCATCGTTTGCGGGTGGATGTGGTCGGAAACAAAGATCGCCCCGCCTTTGGGTTTTCCGGCGAGAGCCAGACTCATCGCTTCGGCGGCGGCAGTGCCTTCATCGAGCAATGAGGCGTTGGAAACATCCAGGCCGGTGAGGTCGGTGATCATTGTCTGGAAATTGAGCAAGGCTTCGAGCCGGCCTTGGGCGATTTCCGCCTGATAGGGTGTGTAGGCCGTGTACCAACCGGGGTTTTCGAGGATGTTTCGCAGGATGACGCCGGGCGTGTGGGTACCATGGTAGCCTTGGCCTATGAACGACTTGATCAAGCGGTTTTTCCCCATGATGGCTTTCAGCGCAGCCAGTGCATCATTTTCGGAGCGGGCGGGCGGGAGATTGAGAGAGGAATCAGAACGGATTCCGCCGGGCACGGCGTCTTTGATGAGGTCGGAAAGAGACGCGTAGCCGGTTTCGTGAAGCATTTGATCGCGGTCTGGACCAATGGAACCCAGGTGGCGGCTGCGGAAGTCAAGATGAGCGAGCATTTGGATAATTATGTGGAGGTGTTTGGCAAATGGAAATCGAGATGCCTCTCCATAGTGTAAAAAGCCCACTGCGCAACTCTTGGCCGTTGGAATTAGAGAAATTTCTCCGAAAATCACAGGAATTCCAGTCTCGCTATGGACGATGTTCCTGCGATTTCTTCATTCCAAAGCCAACGATGAAAGCTGATCGACATTTTTCATGATGCGCCGTTGCAGTTTTGTGCGGGCCTCGTCGAGTGCTCGTCGAAGATCTGGGGCAAATCTGTTGGTGAAACCATGTTGTTTAAGCCATAGTGATAGAGTCGCCAAATCATTTTCGTCGCCCAAGAGTTCCGCAAGGCAATCAAATTGTGGATCGGCTGTTGCCATGCCCTCCGGTAGAAACCCGGTAGCGCCGAGCAGTGCTTTAACGGCTTTGCGGGCTTCGTGAAAATCTTCTTCACTGCGAAGGCCAAGTTTTCCGCAGCGTTTGAGAGCGCGTTTTCTGAGTTTTCCTAGGCCCTTTGTTAGTAGGCCTTCGAGATTTGCACCGGGCAACCCCTTCAATTCAGCTAAGGCAGAATCCACTCTGTTTAGGCACCAATCAATAGTTTCGGGTGGAGGTCGGCGGGCGGCCGAATGGGTTTGTTGCTCAAGTAGCAGACCGATGGCGATCGAAACCGCGGGGTCTTTTTTCCAAGCGAGTTTGTTCCAAGTATTGAGTCTGGAAACTGCATCCCGTGAATTTGAGAGCAATCTTCCAATTGCTTGGATTTCCAGCGCCGAAGACTTTTCCAGCCGAAAAAGCGCAAGCCCCCCGCGAAGCGATTTTCCCAACTTTCGGATCGCGTGGATTTCCTCCGCCACCTTGCCTTTCGAATCGAGCAGACCGGAAAGTAATCGCTTCATTGTTTCACACCCGCCAGCTAAGTGCACCAGAGTTTGTGCTGTGGCGGTTGACTCAAAACTGTCCATGCTGATGAGTTTAGCACGGATACAAGCATTTGTCAGTGTCGATTTTGTGACAAATCGCGTAAGTCAGAGGTGGAGCGATCCCTCGTTTGACTGTCCCGAGCTATATCCATATGCGCTTAAAATTTTAAAGGATGGTTTTTGACCTACCGGGCAGAGGTGATAGAACTCGGCCGCTTCGCAATAGTGATATGAACCATGTCCCGTCTCCACTTGACCGTTACGCGCCGAAACCGCCACCACTGCCGTTGCCAGAGCATCCCGTCGTCGATCAAGTGATGGCTGGAAACCGATTCGTGACGTATCCTTTTGTCATTTCGATCCTGATTTTGTCCTTCAATCGTAACATGGGTGGAGTCCGCCTTGTTGGGCGCGATCAATGGCCTATGGTTCCTTTGTTTGGAGCCACACTGGTCACGATGTTGTTCGGGTGGTGGGGTTTTCCGTGGGGAATGATATGGAGTCCGGTTTCTTTATTTCACCTCTGGAGGGGTGGACGTGATTCCACCTTGGATGTGCTCGGCGGTGTGATTGGTTATGCGGATGCCCGCCGTGTCCTTGCCACCGCGCCCAAGCCCAAATTGCCCGCAAGTATCTGGTTGGTTAGATTGTTCATTCTCATGTCGATATTGTTCTTCGGTACGCTAGTTTTCGCAATCGTGAATTCCGAATCGTCGTAGCGGTAAGCCGAGTGTGTCCCGGTCTCGGGGCTGGTTGGCGGCGGCCATGATCTCGCCGCTAAAGCTGGAGAACCTGCCTTACGCGCCGGGGAGTTCGATGAAACCTTCCAGCTTCCGAATGCGGGTGGGGTGGCGCATTTTTCGGAGGGCTTTGGCTTCGATCTGACGGATCCGCTCGCGGGTGACTTGGAATTGTCGGCCGACTTCTTCAAGCGTGCGACTGTAGCCGTCCTTGAGGCCGAATCGTTGTTCCAGGACTTCGCGTTCACGCTCGGTTAGAGTGTCCAGCACGTCCTTGATTTTGTCCTTGAGCATCGAGAAACCGGCTTCCTCCATCGGGTTGTCGGCGGCTTTGTCTTCGATGAAATCGCCGAACGAGGTGTCGTCCGAATCGCCGACTGGTGCTTGCAGTGAGATTGGCTGTTGGGCCATTTTCAACACGGCGCGGACGCGCTCGACGGGAAGGTGGATTTCCTCGGCGATTTCTTCCGGCGAAGGTTCGCGGCCGTATTCTTGAACAAGTTGCTTTTGCACGCGCATCAGCTTGTTGATCGTCTCGATCATGTGGACCGGGATGCGGATCGTGCGGGCTTGGTCGGCAATAGAGCGGGTGATCGCTTGGCGAATCCACCAAGTGGCGTAGGTGGAGAACTTGTAGCCGCGGCGGTATTCGAATTTTTCGACTGCTTTCATCAGGCCCATATTGCCTTCTTGGATGAGGTCAAGGAATGAGAGGCCGCGGTTGGTGTATTTCTTGGCGATGGAAATCACGAGGCGAAGGTTGGCCTCGACCATTTCGGTTTTTGCCTTGAGAGCTTCTTTGAGCCAGTGGCGAAGTTTTTTGTTAGCTTCTTCAAAAGTTTCCAAAGTATGCCATGAGCGTTGTTGGATTTCGCGCATTTTGGTGACGAACTCCTTATCTTCGGGATCGGCTTGGAGTTTGCGACCGTATTTCCAGAACTTTTGCATGCAGTCATCCACTTGTTCGCAAAAATCTTCGACGACTTTCTGCTTATAATAGAAGCGGTTGAATACGCGATTGAGCGTTTGGATGTTCTTTTGAAATTCTTCCTCAAGTTTCTTTTTGCCGCGTGGATTCTTGACCGATAGCTGGCGGAACAGGTTGTCGTTTTCCTGATGGAGTTGCTTGAGTTGATCGCAAAGTTTGGGAAGCCCTTTCATGTAGCGCTCGCGGGATTCGATCTTCTTGTCCAGAATCACCCGGTCGAAGCGTTCTTTTCCCTTGTTTAGCTTATCGGCGAGATCCAGGTAGGAATCAGTGACGAAGCCGAACATGTGCAGGTGGCGGGCGACTTCGATTTCGGCGTCTTCGATGCGTTTGGAAATTTCGACTTCCTGTTCGCGGGTCAGCAATGGGACTTGGCCCATTTGCTTGAGATACATCCGGACTGGGTCATCGAGAATGTCGAGCTTCTGGTCGGCTTTGAGTTCCTCTTCGTCGCCGCTGTCGTCGTCGCGCTTTTTATCTTTGTAGCGGTCCACCTCGGAGGCATCGATGATGTCAAACTCCATATTGCGGAGTCGCTCCATGATGGCCTCGACGTCGTCTGGATCAACAAGGTCATTCGGCAGAATGTCATTGATATCGTCAAAGGTGAGGTAGTCTTGCTCCTTGGCGAGTTTGATGAGCTCGCGGATTTTTTCTTGAATTTCGGGAGTGTCGATCCGGCGTTTGGGAGCGGCATCCGGAGTCGTTTTAGCGACAGGTTTAGGTTCTTCGCTGATTTTAGGATTTTTGGTGGCGGAAGCGCTTTTCGCCTTTGCCGGGGTTTTGGCCGGGCTGGTGACTTCGGGCTTTTTGGGAGCAGCAGTTTTTGGGGCAGGTTTGGCGACAGGCTTCGGCTCTTTCGTGGCGGGAGTCTTGGGCACGACTTTTTTATCAGGGGTGGCTACCGGCTTTGGTTTTGCCGTCTTCGAGGTGTTCTTGACCGGTGCGTCCGGCGTTTCCTTGCTCTTTTTGGCCTTGGATTTCTCGGCGGGACTCTCTGGGGACGGATTTGAGGATGACATGGAAATGAATGCGCTGGTGTCGGAATATGAAGATACAATTCGACTAGTCTATGGGCACTGAAGAAAAATTCAGGCGGGCGGACTGAAAAGGTGGAACCGTGAGGCGTCAAGGCCATTCTTTGGTTTTCATTCAGCGCGAGTTTTCCTTGATCCCGGCGGGGTTGTTGGTCATCCCACATCCGTTCGCTCGATGACTTCGTATTTCCGGTTTCAAATCTCCGGTTATCAGCCTATACTTTCCCATTGGATATGATGACTCTCACTCCCAAAGCCGCTGAAGAACTTGGTAAATTGCTCGCCGACCGGGCGAATTCCTCCGTATCGGGGCTGCGCCTCGCCATCCGCAGAGGCGGTTGTGCGGGATGGCAATATGAAATGAAAGTGGCTGAGCCTGAGCCTGGCGATGTGGTGGTGGAGTCCGGTGCCGCCCGGTTGATCATGGCGGGGGACAGCTTGGATCGCCTTCGCGGTTGTGCGGTTGATTATTCGGATGACCTAACGGACGCCGGATTCAAGGTGCTCAATCCCAATGCCGCGCGGTCGTGCGGTTGTGGCACTTCGTTTGAAGCGGTGGATGAAGCCCCCGGCACTCATGCCGTGGCTGACGGCGAGGCCTGCGGAACCCACTGACCATTGGAATACCCGCCGTGCCACGCAACGTCGAAGCCGCCCCTCCCTCGCGTCCTGCCTATTTCTGGTGGTTGCTGGCTAATCTTCTCGCGCTGTGTTTTGCTGTCGCCAGCTGGACGGCCTGTCTGCATGTTTTTGGAAACCCGGAAATTCCGCGCAATTATGAAATTCTCCGGAAACTGGGACGTCTGCCTGAATTGGAACGACACACGGTGCTCGACGCGCCCAACGGTAGCTTACTCGATCCCAAAGGCCTGTACCGCAAATTCTTCGGTCTGACCGAGGAGGAATTTGGCCAGCTCAACACTCAACTCCTCCGGAATTACCTGACTAATTTTGACCGACCACTCGCACTGACGTATGTTGAGGGCGACTACTTGGTGAAAGCCGTCCGCCAGCTTGGACCATCGGATTTCCTTCCCTCAGGTTTCGCAGTCCGTGCCCATGCGCTGGTAAAACCCGACGATTTCACCCAGCCTGCCCCTTATCCGGTCATCATCGAGTATTTGTTTCCCACTCTCGAAACCGCCGCTGCTAGCCAATTTCGAACGGGCGATGTCCTTGCCGTGAAAAAAAGTCCCAACTGCGCGGCCATCGTGCATGCCGGAAAAATCCTCGAGGATGATGAGCAACGCGTTTGTCTAACGGTGATTCCCATTGCCTATGGGCCATACCGCGCGGGTGTTGGTGCTACCTTTAACATCGAGCCACCTGCCGAAATTCGCCCCGGCGCGGAATTTCCGATTTTCAAGCCCTGAGCTCTCCCAAGAAATCCGGTTTTTTTGTTAAAATGCCGCACGTCCGCGGATCATGCCATCTTCCACATCGAGCGTCCGGTCAAAGACATCAAGTGTCCGGTGGTCGTGTGTGACAACGATCACGCCCGCACCGCGTTCGTGAGCGATTTGCGCGAAGAGTTCCATGACTTGGCGGCCGCGTTTGCTGTCGAGGGCGGCGGTCGGTTCGTCGGCGAGGATCAAGCTGGGTTCGTTCGCGAGCGCGCGCGCCACTGCTACCCGTTGTTGTTCGCCACCTGAGAGGGCATCCGGGAGATTGTGGGCACGCGGGCCGACGCCGAGGTAATCGAGCAATTCAAGGGCGCGGGCACGAGCACGAGCTGCCGGGACATCATTGATTTCGAGGGCGATCCGCACATTTTCGAAAGCCGTTAGAAAAGGTATCAGGTTCGCCTTTTGAAACACGAAGCCGAGGTGATGTCGGCGAAATGCGCGGAGGTCCACCAAGGCGCGCGGGCCATCGAGCACGGGGGTGCCGCCGATGGTGATCTGGCCGGAGGTGGGCGGATTGATCAAGGCCATCGCCGTCAGCAAAGTGGATTTGCCCGCACCGCTCGGGCCCAGCATGCCAACAATTTCACCGCGGGCGACATGCAGCGAAGCATCGCGGATCGCGACGACCTCGGTGTGGCCGCTGCCATAAACTTTGCGAAGGTGGGTCACCTCGACGGCGTGTGCAGATAGATCGGGCGGCGGGTTCATGCGAGCACGGTGTTAGGTTCGACACGCAGGGCTTTCCAAATTCCCAGCAAGCTGGCGAGTGTGGAGATGACGACGACAATGATAGCGAGGCTTGTTAGATCCGATGTTTCGATGAGCACCAGACGCGGGAAAAAAGGAAACGCGTATTGACCGATCCACCATGCCAAGACATAGCCAAAGGCACCCATCAGCAACGATTGTTGGAGGATTAACCCGATGATCACCGAGTTGCGCGCGCCGATCAGTTTGAGGAGCGCGATGTCCCGGATCTTATCGAGCGTGAGCGTGTAAATGATGAGAGCGATGATGATCGTTGAAATGACAATAAGCAGGGCGCGGAAAAGGCCGAGTTGGCGGCGTGCCTTGTCCACCATGCCGGAAAGCAGCAGGTTTTTCTGCTCGGGAGTCGAGTAAACTGTAATGTCCGGCCATGTGTTGAGCGTGCGGCGCACGGCGGATTCATCCGCTCCGGGACGCAGCTTGACCAGCACCGCGCTGACTTGGGGTGGCGCGAGCGCCGGGATGCTGCGAGAGAGGCCAGTGGCGCGGGCTAACAAGCTTGGTTGGAGCCGACCGAGATCGATGTTTTCCAGACGTTCGCGGCGTGCGGCACGTTCAAGGCGCATTGCTTCACCGGGTTGGTCGAACTGGATGGCAGTGGCATCACTGACGGTAAAAAAGGTTAGGCCATCGCCCCCGCTGCCGACCATGCCACGGGTCAGACCGACGACTTGATAGTTATCCTTTCCCAAGCGAAGGAAGCTTCCGAGAGGAAGTTTTAATGATTGATCGGCGATCATTTCAAAATGGGCCTGCCGCAGTGATCGACCCGCAATGAGTGGCAGCCAATCGCCTTGATCATCGGGCCAGGAAAGCCCTTGCACGGCCATGCGCAACGGGCGTCCTTCATGTTCGCGTTGGATCGTGTGTGAAACAAAGCGTCGAGCTCCGGCCACCCCCGGCACGGCGCGCAGCCGGTCCTCAAGAGTGGCAGGGATGCGCGATATTTCCGCGAAGGGGCCGCGTGTGCCGCCTTGCACCACCCATAAATCCGCGCCCGCCCGGTCCACGAGCAGAACGGCTTCGTGGATGAGTCCACGATAGATTCCGCCCATGCCCATGACGATCATGAGCAAGAGTCCTATGCCCAGAGTCGTGAATAGAAAGCGGCCCGCATTGTGGCGGATGTCTCGGACGGCGAGATTCATGGTTGGGCGATTCGTTGTCCTTCGCTGAGAGTTTTTTTAGCGTCTGCGGCAGGTTTGATAATGCGATCACCCGCGGCCACGCCATTGATTACTGCTAGATATTTCATGCCGCGCAAACCAATGGTGATTTCACGCCAACGCGTTTTGCCGCCCGCATCAATAAAGACTCCAGCCTGCTCATTTTTCCAAAGCACGAATTCGACGGGCAATCGCACCGCGTCCGCCACGCGCTCGGTTTCGATGAAAACCTCGGCCCGCTGGCCGATCGCCCAGTTTTGAGGCAAGTCAGTGGCCCGGACATCGACGAGAAATTCGCGCGTTTCGCGGTCCGCCTCACGGCCGAGCCGGGTCACGGTTCCGGGGTAATCGTGTCCTGGAGTGGATCGGAAAACGACGCGGGCGGATTGCTCGGTGGCGAGAGCGGGCATCGCGGTTTCATCGATCCATGCGCTGACCCAGAGTTCATTGAGTGAGATGATTTGCATCAAGGAGGCACCCGGGACCAAAACATCGCCGGCGTCTCGATCGCGGCGGATGATGAGGCCGTCGAACGGTGCCAGGATTCGGGTGAACGCGAGTTGTTCCTTGCGGAAGAGCAGGTTTTTTTCTGCCACTACGGTTTGACCTTGGGCCTCGGCGATGGCTGCTTGCGAGCGATTTAAATCGGCCGTGGCCACCGCCAAGGCTTCGGCGGCCTTGTCAGCATCGGATTGGGAAATCGCTTGATTGGCTGCTAGATCGACCAGGCGTTTTTGATGGAGCCGTGCCTGAGTGAGAACAGCTTCCGAGCGTGCGAGATCGGCTCGCACGCGTTCCAAGGTTTGGCGGCTGGCGGCGAGCGTGGCTTCGGCAATGGCCACTTGTTGTTGCGACTCCGAATCGTCCAAGGTGGCAAGTAACTGGCCGGATTTTACTAAATCGCCCTGATCCACCATCACTTCGGAGAGTCGTTCTTGAATACGGGCGCTGACGGTGCTTTTCACCCGGGCTTCCAGCGTTCCTGTGCCCATGACCTCGGCGATGATTTCACCCCGAGTCACCGTGTGTGAGGCCACCGGGATGGGCGAGAAGCGGGTTTTATAAATCACCAATCCAGCGAGTGAAACAACGAATAGCCAAATCAGAAGGCGATGAATCAAAGGGTTTTTCATGATCTAGGAATTGGACAAAAATGGTAAAAACAACGGTGGTTTTTAGAATCGGCGAAACCGTCGCACGTGATGCACAAGATGTCGCGTATCCAATTTCGTTGGGGTGAAGAAGAAATACAATGGGGTCGATCATCCGACAAGTATAATTATTTGGCTATATGGCTATTCAAATTTAAATGAATGGCATGTGGACGAAACGTCACCGTCGGTTACGGTTAAAATATGTCTCATGAAATTACTGCTGCAATTTGGCTGGGCTGCCTTTTGGGTGCCTCTGCTGGAGAAACCCCATCCAGGATCATTGCGCCGGCTGAGGCGAGACATCCCAGTTACGGTGCAGTGATGCTCGGGGGCACTTACTCGGACGGGATGGACTTTGATGATGCTGATGGCAGCCTCAGTGTTTCAGAAATCGATATTTTCTCCCTGCTTACAAAACCCATTACTTTGGCTGGAGATATCCTTTTGGTTCCGGCCATTAAATACGAATTGACCAGTTTGGATTTTGACGGAGTGGGCGGCGCGTTTCCGATTGGCGATGAGGATCTTCATTCCCTGTCACTGCATCTTGTCGCGATCAAATTCAACGAAGGGTCGCCTTGGTTTTATGGCGTTTGGGCTAGAGCCGAGCTAGCAAGTGATTTTCAACACATCAACAGCGACGATTTCACTTTTGATGTTGCCGCCGGAGTTGGCTGTCGCGTCAACGAATCATTCACCATCGCTGCCGGCGTCACCGCACTCAACATCAATGGCGATTTTTGGGTTTTGCCGGGCATCAACTTCGATTGGAAAGTCAGTGACACAGTACGCGCTGGTCTTTATGGTCCAATGCCCCTGATCTCCTACACACCTGACGAAGACTGGAGTTTCAGCCTGCGCGGCAATCCCGGCGGTAGGATCTGGAATATTACAGATGACCAAGGCGATTCCAAGGCCGTTGATCTCTCCTCCTATCGAGTGGGTGCGTTTGCGAGCCGTAAGATTGTCGGTGAACTTTGGCTGAATGTCGGTGGAGGCGTGACTCTGGCCAACAATATCACGCTATCCGATGCGGATAGTGACAACGAAATCATCGATCAAGATATGGACTCGGGATTCTTCTGCCAGATCGGCCTGAGTCTCAAGACTTGGTAATCAAATCGTTTCGATTAGAAATCCGCGAACAGGTCCATCTGCGGCGGATTGGGTTTCGGAAACTCGTCTTGCAACGTGTTTTTTGCCTTCGGCCCTTGGGATTTTGCCTCGGGCTTTACGGAGTGGAGTTCCAGGTGTGAAAGGATGGACTTGGCGCGCTCGACGACGGCTTTTGGCAAACCGGCAAGCCGCGCAACTTGAATGCCGTAGGATTTATCGGCGGCTCCGGGGAGGATCTTATGGAGGAAAATGATTTCTTCGTTCCACTCTCTAACTGCGACGTTGTAATTGGCAACGGCGCTCTTGGTGTTCGCGAGATCGGTTAGTTCGTGGTAATGAGTTGCAAAAAGCGTGCGGCAACCGATGCTGTCATGCAGATGTTCGGCAACGGCCCACGCGATGGAGAGACCATCGAAGGTGGCGGTGCCGCGGCCGATTTCATCAAGAATGACAAGCGACCGATCGGTGGCGTGATTGAGAATGAGGGCGGTTTCGCTCATCTCGACCATGAAGGTCGATTGGCCGCGCGAGAGGTCGTCGGATGCGCCGACACGGCAAAAGATCCGATCGACAAGGCCCAAGGTGGCGGACTCCGCAGGCACGTAAGCGCCGATCTGAGCCATCACGGCGATGAGAGCGATCTGACGGATGTAAGTCGATTTACCCGCCATGTTCGGGCCGGTGAGGATTTGCAGACGAGCGGTGTCCGGGTCCAGCTCGGTATCGTTAGGGACAAACTTGGTGTCGGTGAGCGTTTGTTCGAGCACTGGGTGGCGGCCGTTGCTGACAAAGAAACCATTTTCGTGATTGAGGACCGGTCTGCAATGACGGTGGAGTTGGGCGATTTCCGCGAGCGCGCAAAGCACATCGATTTCCGCAACGGCGGCGGCGGCTTGCTGGAGACGCGTGAGGTGGGTGATGACTTGGGCGCGGAGTTGCGAGAAGAGCTCGATTTCCAATTTTTTCGAGCGCTCTTCGGCACCGAGCACTTTGTTTTCCATCTCCTTGAGTGCAGGCGTGATGTAGCGCTCGGCGTTGGACATGGTTTGCTTGCGGGTGTAATCATCCGGGACTTTGGCTAGATGACTGGTGGTGATTTCGATGAAGTAACCAAACACATTGTTGAATTTGATTTTCAACGAATCGATGCCTGTGCGTTTGCGCTCGTCCTCCTGGAGGCGGGCGATCCAGTCTTTGCCGCCGCGAGATGCATCACGGAGTTCATCGAGCTCGGGCGACCAGCCATCGCGAATGATCCCGCCGTCGCGAAGATGGGCCGGTGGTTCATCAACGAGAGCGGTAGAGAGAATGGTTGTTAGTTCTGAGAAGTCGTGGAGATGAGCGCCGAGCGTGCACGGATCCATGATCAAGGAAGAGAGATCCTCCTTCAGCGCGGGGATGTGGGAGAGCGAGGTGGAGAGGGATTGAAGGTCTCGACCGTTGCCGGAGTTTTGCGAGAGACGGGAGGTGGTGCGTTCGATATCGCGGATGCCTTTGAGGGATTCGCGGCATTTTGAAAGCAGGAATGGTTCTGCTAGAAATGCGGCGATGACATCCTGACGGGCGGTTAGTGCCGCCAGATCGCGGAGCGGGTGGAGGATCCAATCACGCAGCAAGCGCGCACCCATCGGGGTGGCGGTACGGTCGAGCACTCCTAACAAGGTGTGCGCTTTGCCGCTACGGGCTTCGACGAGGTCGAGATTGCGCTGTGAGGCGGAGTCGATGAGAACGTAGTCGGCACATTCGCGCACATGCGGCGGGCGCAAATGTTCGCACGAGCGGCGGAGTTGGTGCAGAAGGTAATGAAGGACAGCCCCGGCGGCACCGCTGGCGGAGTGCAAGTTGGCGCAGCCAAAGCCATCGAGGGAAAGGACTTCGAAATGGTCCTTGAGAAGTGTGGCGGCTTGGTCCGGCAAGAAGGCATAACCTTCGTAAACCAAGCAATTCGCGAGCGCGCCGAACTCCGCGGTTTGGTGATCAGGGATCAAAAGCTCGGAGGGAGCGATGCGTGAAATTTCGTCTTCAAGTTGCCCGATATCGGCGAACTCAGCGATCGTGAACTCACCGGTCGTGTGGTCCACAAAGGCGAGGCCGACGGTTTTTCCATGGCGGAAAACGGCTGCTAGGTAATTCGGGCGTTGATCGTCGAGTAGGGTGATGTCGTCGATCGAGCCGGGGGTGAGGATGCGGGCAATTTCGCGTTCGACAAGTTTTCCGGGTTTCGGCTCGGAGGTTTGCTCGGCGATGGCGACGCGTTTACCGGCTTTGAGGAGGCGGGCGAGGTAACCTTGAGCGGCATGGTAAGGCACGCCGCACATGGGAGTGCCGCCGCGTTTGGTGAGAGCGACGTTGAGGATTGGGGCGGCGGTTTTTGCATCCTCGAAAAACATCTCGTAGAAATCCCCGAGTCGGTAGAGCAGAATCACGTCCGCAGGCAGAGATTTCCGCATGGCTTGATATTGAGCCATCATCGGAGTCTGGACTGGTGCGGACATGGTGTGGAGACTGGCGGGTTTGAGGGGAAGAATACGGGTGGATTTTTACTGCGGCAGATTTTCGGCGAGGTGGCGGATGCAGAATTGGGACCAGGTTTCGAGGCGGTCAAACAGCGGACCGTTGAGCTCGGCTAGCGAAGTGAATCCGAGATCTGATAGGGCATCTTCTCGGGAAAAAACAGCGTCGGATTTCAAATCGACCAAATGCACGATGCCAAGATGGACTTGGCCGACCGGATTGGATTCGTCGTTGAGCAAGGCGATGATGCGGTGTTCATGTTCTTCCGGGAGATTCAATTCTTCCTCGATTTCACGGGTCACGGCGGCGTGATAGGCGTCCGCACCGGTTTTTCCGCCGTCCATGTCCACTGGATTCACGTGACCGCCAACACCGACTGAAATCTTCGCATGGAGCCGGCTCTCACCGCCGGATTTTCCGCGGGTGTAATGAAGAATTCGATCTTCACAGCGGAAAATGCAGTAGGGGATGAGTTGTTTGTGGGACGGATCATCCTCTGCGGTGGCTCGATCCATGAAAAAGTGGCTCTGCGGATCCAACAACCGGGCGATCCCTGCCTCCAAATCGGTCGTCCGAATGCCGGAAAACGCGCCGATTTCCTCGAAAAGCGCGCGCGGCACCACCAACACCTGTTCTCCAGCATATTTTGACATGCGGCGGAGCATAGTGAACGCCCCGCGTCCGGAAAGTGAATTGTGGCGTCGGTGCTGTCAGGATTTCAGGAGTTGGATGATTCGCCCCGAAATCCATAGTAGCACCACAGATCTTGTGATTTTCTCGAATCATTTCAATCCGTGGATCGTTCTAGATGGGCTGTCATTTGCCCATCTCCGCGTCTCCATGATTTTCCCTCGATTTTTCGCGTATCATTGCAATCATATTCGTCGTAGAAACTCCCGCCTCTCCGCAATTTCAAGTTTACAGCATTTCGAAATTTCAGCTTTTATTCAACCATGGCCCGCCGCGCAAGTTCACGTCTCAATCCTGGAATCATTCTCGGTGCCATCGCCGCCGTTGCCGTGGCGATCATCGCCGGGAAATCGTTGCTTGGAAAAAAAGAGACATCCTTCGGGGATACTTTGCCACTGAGCATCGATGAGTTGCTCGAAAACGGTAATAGCCTGCGCGGCAATGAATATCTCGTCAAAGGCCAGATCGATGAGAAACTCCAGTGGACCTCCGACCGTGGCCAGCTCGTCAGTGTAAAGGTGGAAACTCCCGGTGGCGATGAATTCATCGGCATCGAAATCCCTGCGGAGTTCAACAACCTCAATATCGATACCAAACAAAAATACGCTTTTCGTGTGAAGTTCCGGCAAGGTGGCATCGCCGTCGCCACTGGAATCAACCGACTGTGACACCCTCTCACTTGCTCCATGAAATCACGGATTATCATTTTCCTTCTCATCGCTGGGTTTGCCCGCGGCCAAGTTTACACGCCGCCCTCTGCCGGTGCCAAGCCCGCCCAGCCCACGCCTCCACCCCAAGACACCGCCGCCGCACCGGCGAAACAACCTGCCAGCAGCCCCTTGGGGCAGGAAATTCCGATGCTCGATCCATCGGCGGAAACCATCACTGTTGGTGGCGTCGCCATCCCGCTTGGCGACAATCGCCTGCTCAGAGCTCGTTTTGAGAAATACCTCAGTCAGCCACCCGAAAAGGACGAAGCCGCCCAGACCTATCGCGAGACCATCACGGAAATCCTTGCCACCATTTCGCCCTTCCGGCAAGGCGGCCCGGACCTCTACTCGGCGTTTAAGTTGCTGCCCTCCGCATCCTCCTACCCAGGCGATGCCAATCTTTGCGGTTCGCTCGCGGAATCGATCTATATGGCAATGCTTTCCAAACAGGACGTCAATGGCTTGAACAAACTCAACAAGACGATGGAGGATGAGAAGAATACCATCGTGCTTGAAGGCGATTGGAAAGCCCGTCATGAACGCGATAATGGCCTACATGTTAAACCCGGCAACGGCAAAGGAGGAAAGCCCAATCAGCCTACCCAAGGAGCTGGCACTGGTACTAACTCACTCAAATACGCCGAAACTCTTCGCCGTATCGCCGAAATTGAAGCGCTCAAAAAAGCCAACATCGTTCGCACCGAAGCCCAAACCATCCGCACCAAAGCACAATACCAAGTCAGCATGGTCCAGTGGTTCGTGCAGCGCCGTTACGAACACGTGCTGATGGCCGCACGCTTCTACAACCAAATCTGGAAAGACGGAGACGCCACCTTGCGCGTCGATAAAAACTCGGATGTCTCCAAGTTGTTTTCCGAATCCGTCGGCGTCAGCCCGACCGTTGCCTCACTCGATTCACTCTCCAACGAGGCCATCCGCGAAACCTCGAAATACATCGAGGCCTTCGATCTCATGCTCGCCCGCAATGAACTCCACTCCGCCTCGCAGCGACTCATGGAAGCCTACGCCCTCGGCGAATACCTCTCACCCGTCGCCACCCTGCCACTTGAGAAAAAACGTCGTGTGCTCGAATACTTCCGCGATCTCAACGAACTCTACGGCACACTCCAAGCCCGCGATTACACGAAAACCAAAGAACTCGCCGATCGACTCAAGGCCAACGCCAAGGATTTCCCCTCATCCAAGGTGGATAGCGCGATCGCAGCATATACGCTCGCTTCGGAACTTGCGATCGAAGAGGCAAAAGCTCACCTGTTTGCCCGGGATTCCGAGAAAGCTGCGGAGAAAATTAAAGTTGCCACCGAGATTTGGCCAACCAATCCAAAACTTGCTGAATTCCGTAAGCTCATCTCAAGCGCGAGTGGGCTGATTCCTATTCGCAATGATTTCGATCGTTTGCTCCGCGAGGGCAACTTCCGCGAGATTGCCCTCCGTCAATACGAAATCGTCCCAGCCATTCAAGGCGACGCCACCCGCGAGGACGCTTTCAAGCAAATCATAACCAACCTTGGCGAAATCGAAAAAGCCATCGGTAAGGCTGCTGAGTTCAGCAAAGTTGGCCAGAGCTATGCCGCTTGGGAACAACTCGCCGAGATTCGCGAACAATTCCCTGACGATCCGAAACTTGGTCGCGAACTTGAATTGTTAGCTCCCAAAGTAGCGGATTTCACCAAGGCCCTCGACAAGGCACGCCTATTCGAAAGCCGCACCCCAAAACAAATCGGATCCGCCCTCTCATGGTATCTCAAGGCCCGCAGCATCCACCCCCAAAGCAAACTCGCCGAGGATGCCGCCAAGCGCCTCGCTCAAGAAATTCTCCCCGCCGAAGACACCCCACCTGACGCCGTTTCAGGACAAGAAAATTTCTAATTCCCGCGAGTGGCGTCACATGATGAGTGACGTTGATCAGTATTTCCGCCAGGCACTGGGGAAAAATAAGACTAACAGAGCGAAGAGTTCCAAGCGCCCGAGAATCATCAGCCATGCAAGAAATACTTGGGTGGTATCTCGGAGATGGGCGAAGTTTTCGGTAGGGCCGACGGTGCCGAATCCCGGTCCAATGTTCGAGATGGCCGCCAGCACTGAGCCGACGCAGGTTTCCAGTGAGATTTCAGTACCCGCTTCCATGAAGCCGACCACGGCGGTGGAAAATACGCAGATCATCAGATACATCGTTAGAAAAAACATCGTTCGCGCTCGGGCGTCGTCATCGATCGTGTTGCCATTGACCGTGAGACGGAACACCAGATTCGGGCGGAAGGCGCGGACGATTTCATGACGGGCGGATTTCAGGAAGACGAGCAATCGGCCGACTTTAAAGCCACCGGCAGTGGAGCCCGAGCAGCCGCCGATGAACATGAGTATGGCCAGCAACACCTTGGCCCAAGCCGGCCATGGTTCGTAATCGGCAGTGCCAAAGCCGGTGGTGGAAACGATGGTGACCACCACGAACGAGGCGTCTCGCAATGCTTGGAGGAATTCCGCGTCGCCATGCCATGCCCGGCCGCCAGCGATGGTGATATTCATGGGACGAATGCTCGGATGTTGCTCCGGGAGGCCGGGATGCTAAGTGCCTGATTTCGCAAGGGCAATGCCCAAGGTGATGGTAAAACGGAGGCGTTGGAGCATCGAAAAACTTCGGTTTCCCCACCCAATCTCCTGTTTCAACCCACAAATCTGGTCCTCAGAACAATAACGGTTGGAATCACTCAGAATAGTGGGCAGAATAGGTCAGTGTCAGTTCGGTGAGGAAATCGATTTTGAAACTTGTCCGAATTATTACGATCGTGATTTTTTCTTGGGTGGCGGTCTTTCCTGCCGCTGCGGAACGGTTGCACTTCGAGCGCCCGCTGATGGGCACTCAATTCAGGGTGATTTGTTATGCCGATGACACCTCGGTGGCGGCGAGTGCTGTTGAGGCGGCGTTTTCCATCGCCGAGGAACTGAATGCCATGGCTTCAGACTATCTCCCGGAGAGCGAACTCTCACGGCTCGGATCACAACCCGTCGATACACGCGTGCTCTTGTCGGCAGAGTTGTATGTGTTGTTAGATCATTCGCGCCGTCTTGCAGAAGCCACCGGCGGTGCCTTTGATCCAACCCTCGGACCGCTCACAAAACTCTGGCGCAAGACGCGAGATCACGGCCGACTGCCAGATCCGGAAACGCTGTGTATTGCTCGTACGGCGGGCGGATGGCAAAATTATACCTTGGATCCTAAAACCCGCACCCTCACCCTGCACCAGAAACACATGGCCTTTGATCTGGGTGGAGTGGCCAAGGGCTGTGCGGCGGATCGAATGCTCGAATCCCTCGCAGATGCCGGTATTTCCCGCACCTTGATCGCCGCCGGGGGCGATATTCGTCTTGGCGACCCGCCACCAGGCCGCGATGGCTGGCGCGTCGCCTTGCAAACCTTCGATCCCGCCCGACCTGAGGAGGTCATCATCCTTTCAAATGCTGCCGTTTCCACTTCCGGAGATCTCCATCAGTCGGTGGAAATTGATGGCGTGAAATATTCCCACATTCTTGAGCCCTCCACTGGCCTCGGGCTCACGCGTCGGATCGCCGCCAGCGTCATCGCCGACGAAGCGAAGCTCAGCGACCCACTTGCCACCGCTGCGTGCGTGCTCGGGCCGGATGCTGCGGAAGTGCTGCGGAAATTACCCGGTGTCCGCGACGTGAAAATCCGAACTTTGCAAGAATCGCCAGCCCGTCAACGTTCGGGCAAGCCAATCAAATGAGTCATACGACATGAAAAGCAGCCGCAGAAATTTTCTTCAACACTCCCTTTTGGGGTCGGCCAGTTTAGGCCTCGGCATCGCCTCGACTTCGGAAGTATATGCCGCACCCGCGCCTGACGTGGCCGAACCTGAAATCAACCAAAACGTCGATGTTCTCGTGGTCGGCGGCGGCACGGCGGGAACCATCGCCGCAATTCAAGCAGGGCGCGCCGGAGCCAGTGTGCTGTTGGTCGAGCGTGGAGCACAGCTTGGCGGCACGATGACCACGGGCGGCGTGGCGTTTCCCGGACTCTTCGACGCTTGGGGCAAGCAAATCATCGCCGGCATCGGCTGGGAACTGGTCAAGGAGAGTGTGGAAATGGATGGTGGCACATTTCCGGATTTTGCCAAAGTGCCGCAGCATCATTGGCAGAACCAGCTTTACACCAGCCAGTTCCTCTACGCAATCCTCGCCGAGGAAAAATGCGAGAAGGCCAGCGTGCAAATCGCTTATTATGAATTTCCTCAAACCGTGACGAAAACTGACGACGGCTGGCAAGTTGATTGCGTGGGATTTGGCACCAAGCGCCGAGTGAACTGCAAACAAATCATCGATTGCACCGGTGGTGCCGAAGTTGTTGGATTGTTAGGTTTTCCGCGCTTGCGAGAGGACGAACGTCAACCTGGATCGTTGCTCTACATGATGGACAAAGCCCACGAACCGGGACGCAATCAAATCCACCGCCTCTACGTCCATGGCGCAGATTCCACCAACTCGCGCACGGTCACGCACGCCAATCTAACCGGCAGAAAATTCATTATCGAGGAGTTGCGTGCGAAAAAACAGCGGCTCATGCACATGCAGCCTGAAACCGGATTTCGCGAAAGCTACCGCATCGAGGGTGAAACCATGATCACCGTGAACGATTACACCTCTGGAAAAAAATTCGACGACGCCATTTGTTATGCTTTCTACCCGGTGGATCTCCACACCAAGAATGGAGTGAAACCCCAGCCACTCAAGCCGGGCATCGTGCCCACCGTGCCGCTGCGCGCTCTGATCCCCAAGAGCTGTCGAAATATTATCGTGGCCGGACGATGTGTGAGCAGCGACCGCCTAGCCAACTCCGGACTTCGCGTGCAGGCGTCGTGCATGGGCATGGGACAGGCGGCCGGAGTCGCCGCAGCTCTTGCGGCCAAGTCCGAAAGGACTCCGCTGGAAGTGCCACTCAAGGAAATCCACGATCTGCTCCGCGCTCACGGAGCCATCATACCCGGCGATGTCTAACCGGAAAAGTCCACAACTCGGCACACTCCGTCGCCGCGCCGTTTCGCTACTCACCGCATTGACGTTCCTCGTGCTCGCAGTGACGGGTATGCTCGCATTCATCCAGCCGTTCTCGGTGGGCATCATCGGCCTGCATGCCTTGATGGGTTTTGTTTTTATCGCCCTAATCGGCCTGCATGCCTTCAACAACAGCCGTCCACTCAGCAGCTACCTGCGCAGCAGGGCTTTGTGGGTGACTCTCGTCTTCACCACTGCACTGACTGGGTTATTCTGGTGGCAACCCGCACCTGTGAAAATCATACTTGGCTGGAGCGGTAACCTCGGCCCGGCCATGGAACGCTTCGAGATGCGCGAAGACGAAATGGTCTTCGATTACACCCCCTCGCCGGATTATAAAATGCGCCTGAACGTCAAAACCGGTCCATCCTACGCCACCAAACCATCACCCCAAGTGGCCATCTGGTTGGAAAATCAAGGAGGCTACCACATCAAAACCCTGCTCACTCCGAACAATCCTGCTGAAATGCCCTATTGGTCGTTCAAATACGCCGGTTGGGAAAAGGCCAAGCGCGAGGCTGAACAACTTGGCGAGGTCGATGCGATTTCCTCGCCCACTCCGAATGGCTCCTTCGATCCCGCCGACTACATCCTTCCCGCTGATTCAAAAGACTCAACTCCCTATCAACTGCTACTTGAAATCAACCAGGCAGGCGACAAGCAACCATCGCTGGTGTACACTGTGGAGATCGACAACTCCTTACCGCGTGCATTTCAATTGTTGGATCTTCGCGGATTTCCGAAACGCGGGGAGGATGACGATGTCGGCAAAGAATCGTGGAACCTTTATTACGTCGATGAATCCTTCGGCTCAGCCCTCGAGCTCATCGACGGCGCACTGCTGACCATCGAGAGGGCGAAGTAAATTAACTTGGCGTGTGATTTTTGGCGACCACGACTTGCCAAGCAAGCGCTCCCGGTTACCTTGGCTCGCAATGTCCTTGCCCGCCGATTACGAACCCGCCGTCCGCGACCCGAAAAAACTCGCCCGCACCGCGTGGACGCTGGTCGCCATTATGGTGATCGGTGGCGTGTTGATCCTCAAATCTTACGAATTATGGGCGGTCAAACAATCTGCCGACGATCGCCCGTCGATTGTCCACCGTATTCAAAAAGAGCGAGATCTTCGCATCATTCGGCAAGATGGAAAAACCGCAGATTTGTTCGACCTGCGCGGTCATGTGTTTGTCATCAACGTCATCAGCCTTAAACATCCCGATTCCTCCGCGCGCAGTCTCGCGGTGATGAAGCGGCTGTCGGAGAAATATTCGAACGATGCGGGATTCAATCTGGTTTCCCTCGTCGTGGAGCCGATTCCTGCCGAACAAATTGTTTCCGAACTCTCGCAAACTTCGGCGACTCATGGTATGAAACTTCCGCAATGGTGGCTCGGCGGCAACGAGCCCGAAACGCTGCACAAATTCATTAAAAACGAACTCAAAGCCACCATGCCGCCCCACGAGGAAGATGGCAAATGGGCCTTCGATTCGACCCTCGTGCTGATCGATAAAAACGGTCACCTGCGCCGTGCCGTTGTCCCGCAGCAACGTGGCGGTCCGCCATTTATCGCCACCTTCGATTTTGATCAAGCCGCCCAGTGGGATGCCGATGGCAAGAAGACCGGCACCAATCTATCCAACGAGGCCCAGCTCGAAGTGTTGCTTGCAGAGTCCATCGACAAATTACTCGCCGAACTTTTTAAGTCTTGATGAAACGCACCACCACCATCGCCCTGTTCTATTCCGGAGTCGCCTTAATCTCTATCGGAATTCTCGTTCTCGCATTTTACCTTCGCTCTCGGCTTCCCAAACCAGATATGGCCGCCATCGTCAATGTCGGCAAGGAAACCGCCCCCCAGTGGTTTCCCATCGCGCGTGATCTCAGCGCCATCAACCAAGAGGGTAAACCCGTTAATCTATCAGATCTAAAAGGCAAAGTTTGGATTGCCGCCGAGTTCTTTGCGATCTGTCCGCACTGCGCCGTCCGCAACGGCGAGGAGCTCCGGAAACTCTATGATGAATTTATGAATCACCCGGATTTCCACATCACCTGCATCTCGGTGGACCCGGAAAATGACAACCAAGAAAAACTCGCCGACTACGCCGCTGCGCTGAGTGCCGATACGAAAAACTGGTGGTTTCTCAATGCCGGCGACGCGAAAACTACCCACACTTATCTCGAACAAGAACTCAAGTTTTTCGGAATCCGCGAGCGCACGGATCCGGCTGACATCGAAGCCAACGGACGCTATTCGCATGATCTTGGATTTCTATTAGTAGACCGTGATTTCCGAGTTATCGGCAAATGGCCACTTGCCGATGCCCGTTCGGAACAAGCGCGCAAGAACACCCCAGGACTCTACGAGGAACTCAAGAAGGAGATGTTCGACCGCATCCGCGCGGAACTCGGAATCGAACCCGAAGCTGTCAAACCATGAGTGATGAACGCAAAGCATGGCTTTCACGCCCGCCGCGCGAGGAGCTCGCAAATAAACTCGGCATCGTCGCCTGGATTCTAACTGCTGCAATTCTTGGACTCGTCGGACTCATGCGGCAGGTGAAAATCCCCTTGCCGGAGGGCGTTTCGCTGGCTTTTCTCCCGCCATTTCACGCAGCCGTCAATGCCGCTGCAGCAGTCGTCCTCGTCCTTGCTTTGGTCGCCGTTCTCAGGGGGCGGATCGCTCTGCACCGTCGGATGATTTTGACAGCCATGGCTCTGTCAGTGCTCTTTTTGCTCAGTTACGTCGCCTATCATTTCACCAGCAACGAAGTGAAATATGGCGATCTCAATCTTGACGGCGTCGTTGATCCTGCGGAGCGCGCCAAAGCGGGCGGCATGCGCACCGTTTATCTATGGCTGCTAGCCTCCCACATCATCCTGGCCGCAATCAGTCTGCCTTTCATTCTCTTCACTTTCATCGCCGGCTGGACAAATCGTTTCAGCGCCCACAGGCGGCTTGCCCGCTGGGTGTTTCCGCTCTGGCTCTACGTCGCAGTGACCGGTCCAGTCTGCTACCTCATGCTCCGTCCGTATTACCCTTGAGCGTCAGCCACGCAGGACCAACAATCTAGCAAAAATTGAAATGCTAATGCAATGACTTGCCCAGTCTGTCAGTTGATGGAATCTGGTTGCTCACATCACCTACTTGTAGTTGGAAGTAGGCCACGCATCACCTACTTGTAGTTGGAAGTAGGCCACGTTTATCTGGTATCTGGTATTATCTGGTATTCTAATTAAAAGACAGACTTTATATAAGAATTTTTCTTGCCTC
>Ga0247843_1001636_pt1 | contig 44268 bp, 44 predicted proteins | sample LaCruzMarch2017__FD_192420 | JGI IMG/M metagenome (GOLD analysis project Ga0247843, IMG submission 192420) | Freshwater microbial communities from meromictic Lake La Cruz, Castile-La Mancha, Spain - LaCruzMarch2017_8m | ecosystem: Environmental > Aquatic > Freshwater > Lake | place: Spain...
CTCTCAGCAATCCAGCAACGAGTACATTCTCGCTCGCTCTTCCAGATACTCTCACCGCAGTATCGACAACAGCTGCTAGAACAATTACCGAGACTGTTACTGCAACAGATGCAGCCGGCGCGACAACTTCTCGTGTGTATACGATTACGGTCAATCCACCGATTCGTGTAGAAAGCACGACTTCAATAGTCACCACCACATCCGGAATTCTCGCCTGGGATACCTTCACTGCGACTCTGGGTACGGGAAACAAAATCTTTACCCTTGCTGGGACTCCTAACGCCAATGGTTTCACGCTTACCCAGGCTAATAATCAGGCCGTTCTGCGGGTTGGATTGACCGTAAACCCAGGCACTTACACGTTAACAATTACGGTCACAGATGCCGTGGGCGCTCTTTCCACACTAACAAAAACAGTTGTGGTCAATACTCTTCCGATGATTACCGGGAATACATCCGTTGCTGGCACTCGTGGATACACCTTTAATTCCCCCACTTACTCAGCAGCGGGAGGAACTGGCAACCTGACTTTCAGCATCTCGACCTCACCTGCTGTTCCTGGTGGAAATGTTTCTGGAATTAAGTTAAGTGCCACGACTGGTACACCAACTATTATCGTTGAATCAACGACTGCAGCAGATACCTATACCGTAACTCTGCGTGTGACTGATTCACTGACTGCATTTTCTACATTTACAGTTATCTTAAAAGTTAACCCACCTGTGACGCTGACGGGATCTCTAACTCTTTCTAAAGTTTATGGCGAAGAACTTTCTCAGGTATATACAACTGGTGGTGGCACCGCGCCATTTAACATATTTGCATCGACAGTCTGTACATCAGAAAAATCTATATATATCGGTAACGGTACAAATGGAACATTAGGCGTCACTTATACAGTGGAAAAACTTAATGGTGTTGGTTCCTGTAATTGGGCGGTTCCAAAGGATGTTTCAAACGTTTCCGTCTTGACAGTTGCTGGCGGTGGCGGTGGCGGTGGCACTGATTGGGCTGGTGGCGGTGGTGCCGGAGGTGTTGTCTTTGCAAACTCTGTAACTGTTACACCGGCTGCAGTCATTCCTATCGTTGTAGGAGCAGGCGGTGCTGGAGGTCAGAACAACGACACCTGTATTTCGGGTTCAAGTCCGTCACAAGGTAGCGATGGAAACAATTCTTCATTTAATGCAACCTTGACAGCTGTAGGCGGTGGTGGCGGTGGTGGCTATGGATGGAACAATCGTGCAGGTTGTGGCTCGGGAAAGTCAGGTGGTAGCGGTGGTGGTTCAGGAGAAACGGATTACAACCCTGTCAGAGCCACATCAACTCAAGGGACTTTCGCTGGAGCAACAAGTTCTGGAAATAGCGGTGGCATAACTGTTTTCCTTGGCGGAATCCAAGCTGGTTCTGGCGGTGGTGGTGCGGGTGGGATTGGTGCATCAACTGGAAATTCGAGAAACCATGTTGCAGGTAATGGTGGAACTGGAATTGCATATTCAATTACAGGCACTTCGACTTTCTACGGCGGAGGCGGAGGCGGTGCAACCTGTATTAGTGGTTGTACAGCAGGGGCTGTAGTAGGTACCGGTGGTTCTGGCGGTGGCGGAAACGGTGGCCACGGCGGTGCATCTCCTGTTAACGGAACTAATGGACTTGGCGGTGGTGGAGGTGGATCGCAGACCGGTTTGGGCGCAACTGGTGGTTCAGGAACTGTTGTTGTTCGTTATGTAACTCCTGCAGTAGATACAGAGACCACTCGCATCACTTTGGACACATTGTCGGTTACACCTACAGGATCGCTTCGCCTTAATGCCCCGCGAAATCTTCCAGTAGGCACATACACACAAACAATCACAGCCATTGATTCATCCGCTACACCCGCCTCAACTACTGCGACTGTGACCCTTACGGTCTCAAAGGCAACACCAACTGTCGCCATTTCCCTTCCTGGCTCAGTGACAACAGCAAAATATGGAAACCCAGTAACTATTTCAGCAATTGCTACAACTGCTGGAAATATCGCCTTCGTCAATGGTTCAACGAATATCACTGCATGTACAGCAGTTGCGACAACCGCTGGTCTTGCAACATGTTCATGGACACCGACTATTGTTGGAGCAACTACGCTTAAGGCAACGCTTACTCCTACTGATTCCACAAATTACAATTCGAGTGCCCAAGTAAGCTTTGCGGTTACTGTTTCCAAGGCGGACACTCTCACCGTTACGGTGACTTCATTAACTCGTCAATACACAGGAAGCGCTGTCTCCGTTACTGATACCTTCACAACCATAGGCCTTGTCGCAATCGATTCACTGACAGCGATTTCAATGCTCTATAGCGGAACGGCGAATACCGGTACTTCTCGTAGCGCAACGACTGCTCCTACAGATGCTGGAACATACACAATCGCACCAAATTTCCCAGCAAATGCCAACGCTTACACATTTGCTGTCGGATCTGCTGGAACAACATCTGCGGTCTCAAATTACGAGAGCATCACAGTTGTTGCTGGCACGCTAACCATCGGACGTGCGCCACAAGTAATGACGTTTAGCTATCCAAATTCGAATACAGCCACATATTCACCAACAGGGACGATCACAGCAAGTGCCACCGCACGTTTAGATAGCGCCGTACGCTCATACTCTTCTTCAACGCTTACAAAGTGCACAATCGATTCATCAACCGCGGTAATTTCAATTGTTGAAGCAGGCTCATGTCAGGTCAATATGGTGGTCGCGCAGACATTTAATTATCTGGCCGATACTGCAACAGCCACAGTGACGATCAATAAAGCAACGCGAACATTCTCATTGACGCCTGCGGTGAGCACTTTGAAGTATTCAGAGTCGACGACAGTTACGGCAACACTCTCAGCGGGTGCAGCTGATGGAACGATTTCATACACACTGGGTTCACCCGCCGGTTGTACCTTCGATCCGCTTTCGGGTGAGCTGGTTGCAATCTCTGGAACTGTTCAATGCCCGCTGACAGCAACAATTTCTGAGGGTGTTAATTACTTGGCCGAGACGACGACTGTCATGTCATTAACGATCGCACGCGCAAATGCACCCATCATCACAATAGACACGGTCACGGCCATGAACCACACACCAGGAGTCCGCGCACTGGTGACTCCGACATACTCAGTGGCTGGCTTAAAGAATCTAGATACTACTGATTCACTTACGCTCACCTATTCATTTGTCTCCAACCCATTTGCGTCATTTAGCTATAGCGATACGCGCACTCCAATAGATGCCGGCACATACCGAATCACACCTTCAGCTCTGACCTTAAGTGTTGGCTTGATGAGCAACTATGAGACTCCGACATATTCATCGAGTGCTATTGATTTTATTATCCACCGGATCAACCAAGAGACTGTCACTGTTGAAAATACAAACAGTGAGGTTTCTGTTCCATTTGCCTTGAATGCAAGCGGAGGAAGTACTACTGAAGCCTTCACCTTCAACCTTATCTCTGGCTCATCTTGCAGCATTGATGCAAATAGACTCAATGCAACCGCGGCAGGTACTTGTGTGGTCACGGTGACAAGGGGTGGCGACAGAAATTACCTGCCTGCGACATCGGTGGAAGTCACAGTGCGTGTTCGCAATTTCGTGGTCGTTGTTGTTGAAGTACCAAGTAACCCAGTAACTGGAATCACGATTGCACCGACAACGCCGATTGTTAAGGGTCCTGATGTTTGTACATCAGGATGCGTGCCAACTCTTACGAGTGCTGATGTATACGATGTTGCTGAAGGAGATTTAATCATTCTCACTGGAACTAATCTACAAACCGTCACTAAGGTCTACTTCAATATTTACACTGAAGCTCCAAACTTCACTGCCGACTCCGATACTCAAATCTCAGTTCGAGTACCAGCAGATTTGCCTCAAGGAGATGCAACGATTGAAGTTGTATCACCGGGTGGAACGTCGAACAGACTCTTCGACTTTATTATCCTGCCCTAACTGCCGACCTTTGGCGCAAAGGTAATTCTGATTGCTACAGACTTACTTGGGATCGTCTCGCTGACATCGATCTTGAAGGCCGCCTGTCCAAAGACATCTGGTAATTGGGCTTTCATATCAACGCTGAAGTTAATTGCAGTCACTGTTGCGGCATTAATTTTCTCAATAGCTGGGTCATATCCACCGATGATCTGGACGTAGATTGCCTCAGAATCCTTGGGCATTGCTGCTCCTGCTTTAAATGCATCAATATCTGACTTCATTTTGATTGGATCAAACTTGGTATACAAGTTGGCCATTCCAGATGTCATATTGATTGAGTTGAGTGAAACTTGTGGGGTTGCTTCAGTATTTCCTGATGCCGGGGGAGCAACGCGCTCATTGGGTACAAATGAGATTGTCGCCAGGAAGATCACCATAAGTGCGAGAAAAAGATCGGCATACATCCAGCCGGCTTTCTCTGTGACATCTTCGCCTAACGCTGATGCGGGCGCACTGGTTCTTCTCATGGATGGATAACTACTTACTTACCCTGTGTTGATTTTTTGAGATCTTTAGCAAGTTCCTTTGAAGCTTTTGCCATCTCTTTTGATGTTGCAAGGAGATTTCGAACAGATCCTGCGATTCCCGCATTAACAACGGCTGGGGTTGCGGTTTTGTGTGCGTGTAGATATTTGAAGATCTTAAGCGCCAAAGTGAGGCGATCCTTCTCCAAGACGGCGACGGTGGTGCGCATTGATTTCTTATGACGAAGTTCAAGCACGGACACAGTCAAAGAGAGCGCAATAACAAGACCAATGATTAATCCATCAAGTAAGGCGATATGGCCGATGGTCCAATCTTTCGAAAGGATGCCATATCCGTTCTGCCAGAATTCTAGAAAGTTAACAACGGCAGTTGGATTGGCTGCTGTGTACTGCTCAAATGCTGTCGTTGCTTTACTTACAGCAACCCACGTAAGTGCAACCGGCACAAAGACAAGAATGTTTCGGGCGATTGAAATCAAGTTAGTGAGGCGAAGTTGCTTATCACCAGCCTTGTATTCAACTGCTGGCAGAATCTCGAGTGAATCCAGTGATGCCCACGCATCAAGGTCTTGGCCGGATTCAAGATCGGCAAGGAGCGCAACTACCAGTGCGTCATCTTCGCAATGGTTAGTAGCTGCCCACACCTTGATTTCGGCAATCAGTTGGTCAGGGGTCTGGGTCTTCTTCTTACGCGTGGCCATGGGGCACAAAGTACCCGATTTTCTTCCGATTAATAGTCTTTGGGTCTATTCCTTTATGCTTGCACCATGAATTCGCGTCGATCGATCATGATCAAACGGGTAGCTGCCGCAGCGCTCTTTGGCATTGTTCTGGTCCAAGTGATTCCAGCTTTGGCTGAAGTAATAAGTGGTCAATCACAATCAGAGAGCGCACCAACACCAACTCCGCTCGTGACGGTCACCCCTGATGCAACATCTGCACCAGATGGAGCAACTCCATCACCAACTTCTACTGCAGCTCCACAACCGAGTGCGTCAATTTCGTATCCTGATGTTGAAACCGCGACACCTGCACCAACGTATGCAGAATCTCAAGAAATACGCATTCGCATCCCAGCAAAATTTCCTGTTGATCCGCGTGCCACATCGGTTCATATTTCACCGATTGCAATCACGGGCGGAGAGACTCTTCTTGTTTGTATGAGTGTTGATAATGCGATCTTGCAGATTTCTGGAAACAATCGAGATTTACTTGTCGAAGGAAATGGCACAAAGTCAGTCCGAGTTTCAGGTGAAGGTGCATTGGTTAATGCGCTCTTGAATGCCGGCCGGGGATTGCGCCTTGTTGCCACGGGCAAAATCAACGGCGCTGTAGTCACCACCCGAGCAGCCTCACTGACGGCTCCAAGCGTTGAGGCCGACCTTTGTTCTGGAGCTGTTAACGTTTTCAGGAGCTCGATCTCGGCTATGGGTCTTGGAATGGACACCATAAAGGCCCCAGTACCGATCAAATAGGCGTACCGCTAGCCTCGCGGTTTAGACTCCCAGTACTAAATTCGCTATTATTCTCCAAGTCTAATCCTTACTGATCACCCCCTTGATCACCTGATTTATCTACGGAGAGCATCAATGTCATTGAATTCGCCTTTGAGCGCCGGCGTGAAGTCACGCTTTGGCGGCACTGGGCGTACCCGTTCAAAGATTGTTGCAGCAGTTGCGATCATGGTCTCTGTTCCATTTATTCTCTCAACATTTGCTGCCAGCGTAACTGTTGGTTCAGGTTCACTTACATTCGGTCAAGGTTCACAACAAGCAGTTGCATGCGATTCACAAGTTTACGTTGCGCTCGCACAAGAATGGTATTCAGCGCCAACACCAACGGATGCAACTAATGGATACTTTCGCGTTAAATCAGTAACCGTCTCAGGCGTTGATCTTGTAGCTTGTCAGAAGACAAAGCTTCGCATCCGCTTGATCGACAACGTGGGTAAAGAAATATTAGTTGGACCATCTGATGCCAAGGTATTGCAGATGGCAATCCCGACATCAGAGGCACCAGCATCGACATCAGATGCAGCCGCACTTGGACTTAGCTACCTCACCGGCCCTGGAGATTTGATCTCGGGTGTAATGAGCGCAGCGATTTCACTATCAACTAGTGGAACATCTATCTACGACGGAAGCGTTCTTAACGCTAACTCCGCCGACGTAACTTTCTACATCGACCCAGCAGCAACACTGATCAATATTGATGGTGCCAGCGTTGGACGTACGACAGTGGAATCTGTAAATAACCCATCGGCGATGGGCTAGATACAGCAGCAGTAAAGAAAAAGGCTCTTAAGCGCCCGCTTGAGAGAACTGACACTAAAAAGGAACGAAAATGGAAATATTAAACTTTGAAAGCAACGGTTCTAACCGTTCGCCAAAGAAGCGTGCTCGCATCGCAACAATTATCGGTGGAGCATTCCTCTTGGCAGCAGTTGGCTCAACATTTGCAGCTAACGTAACAATCAACGGTGGCACAGCAATTGAATACGGCCAGGGACTTACTCAGGCAACAGCGTGTGATGATGCAATTAAGATCACGCCTACCAACCACTTTGTAAACGGTGAGACCTCAACAGGAACTTTCTATATCGACACAATTACTGTTACAGACTCACGCACAGCGAGCGCAACGACAGGTCTTGCAAACTGCGTTGGAAAGTCAATCAAACTCACAGCATTTAGTGGAACTGCAGGATCTGCAGCTCTCTTCACATGCACATTCTCAAACATCACTTACTCAAGCCCTAATTTAGGTGCGACAGTTTCTGGCTGCCCGGCAGGAGCCGCGATTACTTCGTTCTACAGCAATCCAGAGCGCGGTCTACAGCTTGCATTCAGCAATCCAGCATCTGCACCGAACGTGCAAGCTGGTGCGGTCTACAAGTTCACCCTCGAATCCTTCTAAATTAACTTATCTAGATGAAGGGCTAGCCCGTCAGTTCTAGTCCTAAAGATAGAAAAGAAGGAAAAATGAAGAAGTTACCACCGAAGGGCCAAGCAATTGAGCCCTTCGGTGGTTCTTCATTTGGTGATGTTTTTTTAGATCGCGGAGATAGCGATCAGAGCTCAAACGTTCTACTGACTATTTCAAACTCATCCGGTTCAAAGACTGTTTTGATTACACCGGATGCAATCGTGGAGACAAGTCCTAAACATTTTGTAGAAACTCCGCCAGAGCGCGTGATCACAGGAACTCACAAGGCGATGAAGAAGTTGGCATCTGCTGGCACCGTCGCTGGTTATGTGCTGGCTGCGATCCTTGTGACATTTTCAGTTCTGTCATCAACTGGATACATCAAGGCACGCGTTGTGCTCACAGGTTCTATGCAACCAACAATTAGCCCAGGTGACATAGTTATTACAGCCCCTGTCAAACGGGTAGAGCCAAAGATTGATGATGTTGCCGCGTATCAGGCACGTAGATTTGATGGTGCACCAGTTGGTGTATTTACCCACCGCATCATCGATGGTGATGGAGAGAGTGGGTGGATTCTCAAGGGTGATAACAACCCAAGCCCAGATATTCAAAAACCGAAGAACAATGACATTTTAGGTGTTGTGATATTTGTAATTCCTTGGCTTGGAAACTTGTTATCCAAGCAAGTTCTCTTCACTGTAATTCCGTTGGTGGCAGGTATGTGGTTCTTGCTCGATACCTTGCGCAAGGTGCCCAATGATTAAATCAATTCGTATTGTTGCGATCTTGGCAGCTCTCTTTGCCTTTGCTCCATCAGCCCAAGCTGTAGATATTCCATTTCTGACATGGGAGAACGGCAAGCAGCAAGCAATCGTTCTGGGTGGGCCAAGCAGTTCAACCGACTGGACAATGACTCTGGTTGGGGAGAACACCAAGCCTTTGGTATTTAAAGCCAGTACAAAGAACTCCGAAGGCTTCTATGTATTTTCAATTGATCTACCTACAGATTTAGCACCTGGTGCGTATCGCATTGAAACAACGGGTACTGACGGCAAGGTCTCTGTAGTTGCAGGTGTGCAGATAAAAGCGCGCGAGATTTATACGATCACAGAGATCCCAACTGATCTACGATTGCTTGCAATTCTTTTTGCGATAATTACAGCTCTGTATACGGTTGTGCGCAGCCGAAAGTATTCACGTCTTGTCTTTGCTCGTGATGCAAAGGCTGATGGCGCCCATCTTTTCTACCGATTTAGAGATACCCGATTGGCATCATTTGGAGATTCATTCTTGCGATATCTGGCACTTCGCGATGGCGAGCCACTTCATAAGATAAGTAAACACTTGTGGTCGATGCTGCCGTGGCTTTCATTTCCGTTAGGCGTCTATACGGCTCTTGAAATTCAATTCGATGCAGCGATACCAAATGGGCCGATCTATCTATTCTTTATCTGCGCGATAATTGGTGCACTTGATGCAACAAGTGGAATTTCACTTGCCTTTGGCTTGGGACTAACCCACGTGGCACTTGGAAATGTCACCAGCCTTCGCACCTTATTGATTGCAGCCACATTTTCATTAGCGTGGTATTTGCCAGCACTGATTGGATCGATGGTGCATTTGACTGTGCCGCGCGATTTTGGATCCGATGCAGATGAAAAGTATCCATCTGGTGGAGTCATTTCAGCCATTGCTGCAGGTGTATTCGGTGCACTTGCCGTAGTTATCTCTGTCATTCTGACAGATTCACTAGTTATCAACCGAGTATCAGATTCTCTTCTACGTTGGCCGCTAGCACTAACTGCTGGTGCGGTAATTGTAATTAAGTACATTGCAGAAGGCGCACTTGTTAAATCTCGAAGTGATTCTGAGATTAAGCAAGAGCGACTTTATCTCGCACGAGTTGTTTCTCCTGGAATGGCGATGACACTTTTGGCAGCACTTTTTGCCATCATCTTTATTTGGACTCAGTCATACTTTGCAGCATTTATCGGTGCAGTAGTTATTGCAACCCCTTACTTCTTACTCTTCTTAATATTTCCTCGATTGGCGCTTGCGCGTCTGGAAAGTGCCAAGCGGAGTCTGCTCCTCGAAGCAATCCTGATCGGATCCTTCACCTTTGGAATCTACGCATTGATCCAGCTCTTGCCGACGACTGTTATTGCTAAGTCCCAAGCCTTTATACTTCTCGGGTTGATACCTGGATTGCTTCATGGCATCTACTCGGTATTCGTAGCATCGTCAGAACATGTTGTAGGTAAGGCAAAAGAGGAGGCAATCGCATGAAGTTACTCAAGCGCGGATTTATCTTTGCCATGCTCTTCGCTCTCGCTGGTGTTGGTGCAACATTTGCCGCCGGCACAGACAATGACAATATTCAAAACTTCTTCCTTGGTAATGCACCTGCAACATCTGGTGATCTCAACCAAGTACTCGCACTCCTTGTTGGGCCCCAAGGTCCTCCAGGAGCTGCAGGTGTTGCAGGTAAAGATGGTTTCGTCGGCCTCAATGGTCAAGACGGTAAAGATGGAATTGATGGAGCGCCAGGTGCTGCAGGGGAACCAGGTGCGGCAGGGGAACCAGGTGCATCAGTTGCAGTAGTTGCTCTGCCTGTTGGTGATAGAAATTGTCCGATCGGTGGTTCAAAACTTGTCGATGCAACTGGTGCTGAAACATTTATCTGTAATGGTCGCCCAGGACAACCTGGTGCAAACGGTGGAACGGGAGCAACTGGTGCGACAGGTGCAACGGGAGCGACCGGTCCTGCGGGTGCCGATGGCGCTGCTGGTACTGGTGGAGCTGGAAATGGAACACGCTTCGGAGTTGGCTCACTCGGTATTGGTGCATGCGATGATGCGGTTGAAGTTGAACTTAAGCATTTGTTTGCTGGCGGACAATTCACTATGAATCAAGTTTTGATCTCAGGTATTGCAAATGCTTGTGCCACTGTCGCACCAGCTGCTCCCTACAAATTAAAGGTATGGCTAACGGTCCGCGGAACGGGTGCGCTCTTTGGTAGTGGAGCAAGCACGGCATTTATTGGTGGCGATGAAATTCGCTGCGAAAAAGACATTACGACAGCCGCATGGAGCGGAGCTTCAAATGCGCGCGTGATGTCAATTGATGCGGCTCATACATGCGTAAATATGACTGCAAATCGTGGTGTTGCTCCAACTTTGAACAGCCTTAGTGCAAGAGATTTGGCTGACTACGTCGGATTCGAGATTGGTTAACCATGGCTAAGAAATCGCAAGTTCCTCCAGTGCCAGAGATGACTGCTCTACCAATGACAGGTGGGGATTCACCTTTAGTTATTGATCTTCCAGATGGTCAGAAACTTGTTGTCGGAAACTTGGCTGCAGGAAGCGTTATTGAAGTTGCAACCTGGCGCGGAACTGGTCGCCCAGATTCACGTACATCCCGCTTAATGCTCGGCATGTCATCTGCGCAAGATAAACCAGCTGATGCTGCACCGAGTGAATCAAAGCAAGAGTCATTATCTTCTGGCGCAAAAGTTGTGAGAGTTCTTCGTGCTGTCGCAGGTAAAGTTGTTGCAGTTCTGGCTTCGGCAAAGAAGAATCGTAGTGAGAAGAAAAGCTCAGCACCTTTCATTGAAAAAGTCACTCCGGTGGCGCGCACAACAGAGGCAGAGCAAGTTGATGATTGGCTAAATTCAATTCTTGAAAAGAGCGCTAAGAAACTAGCACCAGCAAAGCAGGAAGATACAAAATCGACACCTGCGGAAAAAACAGCGCCAGTAAAGAAGGCGGAAAAGAAAGCACCAGCGAAGAAAGCACCAGCGAAGAAAGCTGCAACCAAGAAAGCTGCTGCCAAGAAATCCCCGAAGAAATCAACGGCAAGGAGAGCCCGATGAGTAAGAATAAAAAAGGTATAGGAGTCGTCGTACTCGCTATAGCGCTTCTTTTCGTATTGGGTTTTCGCGTAGGGCACCCGCAGGCAGGACTCACCAACGCACTTGGCTCTGCTGCATCAAGTCTTGTTATCTATCAAAAAGCTGAAACTTATTCTGCAGGTCAAAAAGTGATTGCAAAATCTGGCGATGAATCTCGTTCACCATTTCTCGGACAAGTTTCTGGAGCAACAGGTGATCGATATGACGTCGCAAATGGCCAATTTACTGAGCAAGTCACGGCAAGTGAGATCTCAGGCAAGATGTTTTTTGTGATCCCATTCCTTGGCACATTCCTTGGATGGGTCGGCCTCTAAAAGATCACCCCTGACCATCCCTCGACCAGTCGAGATTTGACTGGTCATCACGGGGGTAGCCCCGCATAAATAGGTGACCATTCCACGGTAAGTGAGATGACGGTCTACACGGACCGAGATCTGGGCGAGGTGGCTTTCATGCACGATATTCGTGCCTTCATTGATTGGTTGAGTTATCACCCAACCTGCGATGAGATATCACGCGCCTTGGTCATGGAGTACATGGCACCAGTGGGGGCCTGTTGTGCCCGAATCGGGCGCCTGCATGCAGATGATTCACTCGAGTTCTTAGGCGAGTATGGATTCGATGCCGGGCAAGCGAAACAAACTTTTCCAAGTGAGGTTTGGCGTTCATGGGAGAACGATGAAGCACTTATTGCACTGGGTAAGAATTCTGAGCCATGGAATCCAACCAAAAATTTGCTAATGATTCAGCTTCGCGAACGCGGTGCAGTTCATGGTTATCTCGTAATTCGTTTTTCACATCCTGTTGCAGATACAGCTTCGGTCGAGGAGATCGCACGAAACTATGCCGTTGCTCTCGGTTTATATCTCTCACTTGCACATGAACCTGGCGCTGGCGGATCACGGAACGTCATTGAGCGAATTGAAACAGGTTCAGATCAACTAACTCCACGTCAGATATCAATCTTGCGCGGCATGGTTGAAGGTAAGACTAATCACGAACTCGCAAATGAGCTTGGATTTAGCGTGAGCACAATTCGTCACGAAACAATGCGCATCTATCAGGCGCTCTCGGTGAGTGATCGCAAAGAAGCGGCAAAGAAAGCACTTTCGCTCGCTCTGATTTAATTTTAAAGAGAGAAGCCCACCGGTAACTCAAGTCTGTGTTGTGCCAACAATGATTGATCTTTAAGAATATCGCCAGTCTTACCATCTGCCACAATCACACCGCTACTTAAAATGACTGCGCGCTCACAAAGCTCGAAGGCGTATGGAAGATCATGAGTGACCATCACGATTGTGACATCGAGTGATCGTAAAATCTCTGCTAATTCGCGACGACCAGCTGGATCCAGATTCGATGATGGTTCATCGAGAACAAGAATTTCTGGTTTCATCGCAAGTACGGTGGCAACTGCTACGCGGCGACGCTGTCCAAATGAGAGGTGATGTGGTGGGCGTTCTTTAAATTCAGACATGTGAACCATTGTCAGAGCTTCATCAACAGCCTTATCTAGCTCTGCTCCGCGAATACCCATGTTGTAAGGGCCAAAGGCGACATCCTCGCCCACAGTAGGCATAAACAACTGATCATCTGGGTCTTGGAAAACTACCCCCACTTTGCCGCGAATTCGGCGAAGCAGATCCTTATTAGTTGTATCGATAACTTCTCCGGCAACGCTGACCTTGCCGTGCTCTGCTGGATGGATTCCGTTCATATGCATAACAAGAGTTGTCTTGCCTGCACCATTTGGACCGAGCAACGCAACTCGTTCACCGCGTTCGATACGAAGGTTCACACCAAAGAGGGCTTGATTGCCATCGGGATAAGCAAAAGCTAACTCTTCGATCAGCAGACTTGGTTGAGTTGTCATGGGTTATCCGATCACAGTAGTAATGAGAAGAATTACGGCGGCAAAAATTGGGAGTGCTAGCCCTTGAGCCCAGATGCGCAGCGTTGCACCCTCGCTCTGATCATGGGGGAGAACGCCTGTATATCCGCGAGAGAGCATTGCCAGATGAACACGTTCACCTCGCTCGTACGAACGAATGAATAGCGCTGATGCTGCAGTTGCAAGAACTTTCCAATCCTTCATACCAGTTGCGATAAATCCACGAGATTCTCGCGCGACTTTCATACGCTCCATTTCATCGTTGATCACATTGACATAGCGCAACATGAAGGCGGCGATCTGCACCATCAACTTAGGAAGGTGAAGCTTTTCAAGTCCGCGAAGTAGCTCGCGAGCAGTTGTACTGGTTGAAAGAACTACGGCGCTTAAGACACCGAGAGTTCCTTTAACAACAATTCCAGCTGCAGCTAATAAGCTCTCGCGGTAGAGGTTAAATGGACCAACTTCAAATCGTTCGCCCGTTCCGAAGAATGGCATCAAGATCGCAAAAAAGATAAAAGGAATTTCAATCAACGAACGCGTAAGCAGAGTCAGCGTTGGAATCTTCGCAATCAATGAGACAGCGAAGATGGCCGCGAAGTATGCGGCAAATGCCTGCCAGCGAGTGATGGGGGTTGAAACAGAGACCACAATAAAGGCTAAAACCGCCATGATTTTGACATGAGCGGGTAGGCGATGAACTATCGAATGGCGATGTAGGTAGAGGCGTTCACCCACATCATGGCCATGATGGTGTTGGTGCTCTGTCTCTGTCTTTATGGTTTGCTCTTATTAAATCGACGCATGCCATAAAAGATGGCAAATGAAACTGCAGCAGTGGAGGCGACGCCAATCACTCCAGCTAAACCACCGGAGATTCGCTCATTCTCTACGCCAGCAACACCGTATTCAGCGAGAGGGCTATCTTTAACTGCGCTCTCTTTAGCTGAATCTAGAAATCCAACGTCACCAGCAACTTTTTCAAGCCCATCTGGTTGCGAGGATGCATAGTAGGAAACTCCACCTGCAAGAGCGAGTGAAACTGCAAATCCAACAATGATCAAAGGATTCTTCATCTTATGCCTTTCGAATCTCTAATTGTGACTTTGCACCTCTGAAGCCGTAAACAAGATCAGGACGGCTTGCCATAACTGCAGTTACAGATAGAACAGTGATAATCGCTTCGCCAATTCCAATGAGAACGTGCGTGCTAAACATTGCAGTCAAGACTGCAGAAAGTGAGAATGTTGCATTTGCACCGAGTGCGTACTGAAGAACAAAGCCAAGGGCGGCTGCAGGCACTGAGATAAATGCGGCTACTCCTGCTGCGACTGAAATCGAAGATTTATTCTTTGGCATTATCTTTTTTATAACTAAGAAGATTGCGTAACCTGCCCACACTCCCAGTAGAGATAAGTTGAATATGTTTAGTCCGGCTGCTGTAAGTCCGCCATCTGCAAATAAAAGCGCTTGCAGAAGTAAGACCACTGTTATCGCAAGGGTCGCTACATACGGCCCGACAAGAACGGCGGCGAGAACACCTCCCAAGAGATGGCCACTAGTTCCAGCAGCCACAGGGAAGTTGAGCATCTGTACGGCGAAGATAAAGGTTGCAGTTAGACCGGCAAGAGGTGCTGTCTTCTCATCGAGTGAGCGAGTTGCGCCTTTGAGGCAGGCACCCACGCCTACAGCTGAGATGGCAGCAAAGGCTGCTGAGGTGGGGATATCTATAAAGCCATCAGGAATATGCATGGGTAAAGGTTAATGCAAATCATTCGCATCTGCTATCTGAAGGCAATAATGGCCTCAATCGGATGGGCAATTTCCCTGCAAAGGGCTGTGAGCAGGGATACAGTGCGCATGCAGGTCAGGGCTACGACGGGGAGGTTTTCATGAGCGGTGATGACAACCAGGACGATCGCGACAATCGTGACGAGATCGTTACCGAAGAGATGTTGTGGGATCGCATCCCGCAGACCGAAGGCGAAGATCGCGCAGAGACTTACTACGAACTCAGCGCTCGCATCTTTGCACGCGGCCAATACGACGAAGCGCTCGCACTCGCTGAGACTGCTCGCGATATTTACTCTGAAATGGGAGCCAGTGCTCCGAGTGAAGGTTTAGCGCAGGCATATTCTGCAATTGGTTACAACCTCAATCAACTTAAGCGCATCGATGAAGCGGCAACTGCAATGAGTAAGGCGGTAGAACTTCTGCGCGAGAGTAAATCTCCGATTGCGCTAGAGCTTGCCTGCACGTTAGGTGAGTGGTGGTACAGCTCAAAGAAATATGCCGAAGTTGTAGCCACCATGTCAGAGTGCGCTCAAGAACATTTAGTTGATAGCAACCAAATTGGTGCAGCAAATGATCTTCACCTTCTTGGAATGGCATACCGCGAACTCAAGCAATACAACGAAGCGCTCCAGGCATTTCAAGAGGCGCGCGGAATTTTCAAGGCCGAAAAGGAAGTTCTTCACGTTGCGCGTTGTGATCAGAAGATCGCTTCTTGCTACAACTGGCTAGGCGATGGCGAAAAAGCTCTTGAGGCAGCCCGTAAAGCAGTCGATGTCTTTGAGACCGCACACGATCATCGCCGTGAAACTTTCGCACTCTTTGAATATGGCAAAGCTGAGATCCTTCTTGGAAGGTTTGAAGAAGGCCTGGCAACCCTTGATGGAGTACTTCAAATCATTGCCGAAGATGAGCCTAAAGACTTTGAATTCATCCTCGACATCGAAACCCGCATGGTTGTTGTTATGCGCGCACTTGGACGTATCGAAGAGGCTAACGAAGTCGAACGCCGTTTAGTAGCGGTGCGCGAAGCGCTTTCAGATGACGAAGTTCAGCCGCTGGGAAATTAAGCAAATTTAAATCTGGCGAGGCAAATGTTGCAACGCCCAGTGATACATCGCGATTGCACCTGCAGCTGATGCATTCATTGACCTGGTAGATCCATATTGTTCGATGGCGTAGAGCACTTCACAAATTGCGACGCCTTCATCTGACATACCGGCACCTTCTTGGCCAAAGAGCAGCACGCACTTTTCGGGAAGCGCGGCACCTTCAAGATGTTTAGATGATGGAACGTTATCGATACCAATAATCGGCAGATTGTTCTCAGCGCACCAAGTAGCAAAGTCAGCGATTGTTGGGTGATGAATAACTGTGAGATAGCGATCTGTCACCATTGCACCGCGCTTATTCCAATCGCGCTTTCCAACAATATGTACGGCATCGACGTTAAAAGCATTTGCAGTACGGACAACAGAACCAATGTTCAGATCGTGTTGCCAATTTTCAATTGCAATCTGCAAACCATGTCGCTTGGTGTTTAAGTCAGCCACGATTGCTTCAACGCTCCAGTAGCGATACTTATCTAAGACATTTCTTCTATCGCCATTTTCAAGTAGCTCGGGATCGAATTGATCACCTGTTGGCCATGGTTTTTCATGGGGGCCTACGCCTACAACAGGAAAAAATTCTCCTGGTCCTATAGTTGCAGGGGTCTTGATTTCCATGAGTTAACCCTAAACTAGGCACGAGAATTCGCATATTCGCCTCTTGAACGGAGTCATCATGAAGATCGCATTCCATGTAGCTTTTGGAATCCATTTTTTTTCAATTTTTAGCCTAATCACGCTTTTGATCATCTCTTACAAAAAGACTCCGCGCGCTCTTAATCCAGGTGTCTTGCATAGCGCCGCTACTGCTCTGGTTGCAGGAGTTGTCATGGTTGGAACATGGAGCGCCGCCCATGAGAACGAGATCAACCATATGAAGGTTGGCATCAAGTTCTTGGTAGTGCTCGCAATTCTTGTTGTTGGGTATAACAGCCTCAAGAGGAAGGTCTTTACGGATCGAACATTCACGGTGATGTTGGGTCTGACAATCGTTAACATTTTGCTTGCTTATCTTTGGTAGACGGTTTCTCTAATGAAGAAGATCGCATCGGCAGTAATTGCTGCCCTAACTCTGGGGGCAGTACTTAGCGCCCCCGTTTTAGCATTTGATCCTCTTCGAGCCACAACGGTCTTCACCAACCTTGCAGCTGATCCCAAATTAAGGAATCCATCGGTAATTCTCATCGATGCCTCAACCGGGGAACAACTCTTTGAATCCAATGGTTATGCCATGCGTAAGCCTGCCTCAACTCTAAAGTTATTGGCCGGTGTATCAGTTGCTCAGTATCTAGATCCAGAGATGCGCTTTCAGACATCCCTGGCCCTTTCGGATAAGCCAAACTCAGTTGTCATTCAAGGTGAGATGGATCCATGGGCAACCTTTAGCGCTTATAACGCCAAACGATTGGGCCAAACTTCAATGAAGTATTTGGCATACCGTGCACATACTGAACTTGAGATCCAAGCAGGTGCACCGGTTAAGAAGATGACTATTTACTACAACGGTATTTATGAAAGTGAAGCCAAGAATATGAAGGTCTATCTCAAGAGCAGGAAGGTTTATACAATTCTTAAACCTGTCTCCGCACTTGAAGCGCAGAACCTCACCATAGAACCAGTAATGAATAGCGCTTCTCCGACTGTGCACCAGATGACTCATTACTTTATGCAGTGGAGCGATAACGTTCTTTCAGATCGACTTTCACGAATTGCCGCTAAAGCAGCAGGATTTAATGGAAATGTGGAAGGTATAGCAGAGGTCTTTACAAAGGTATTAGCCGATCTAGAGATCGATTCATCCAAGATGATCGTTAAAGACGGCAGCGGCCTTTCGCACGACAATCGCCTGAGCGCTAAGTTATTAGGAGACTTGCTTGTAAAGATTTATCGGGATCCTCGTTTTGATGCGCTCATTGAAAGCCTTCCCGATGGTGGAATCAACGGAACTCTTAACGAACGTTTTGTTAAAACTTCGCCAAACGCCGTTGGTCTAGTCCATGCAAAGACCGGAACTCTCAACGGGACGGTCACGCTCGCTGGATATATTGAAGCGAAAGATCGCGAATACATCTTTGTAGTTTTAGCCGATCGCCTGCCTCGCACCTACTCAGCAGCGAAAATTGCTAGAGATACTCTCGATAGATATTTGGGAAGAATTGCACTGCCACTAGATGTAATTACAGAGACAGAAACTGTCGTTAGTTCGATAACACCTTAATTGATCCACCGTAACAAGCCACCCAAGTGTTCTGTGATGGAGCATCAAAGGTAATTCCAATTGGCTCGTTACAGACTCTAATAGTTTGTATGAGTTTCATATCTGATGCGCGCACCTTGGACATAGTTCCACTTCCAAAGTTGACTACAAAGAGCGCAGAACCATCATCAGAAATATCAAGGCTTCGAGCAGCCTTGCCAGTACTAACAGTTTTTATCAACTTACCCGCTTCTAGATCCCACGCTGCAACTTTGCCCGAAATATTGAGTGTGACGTAAAGAGTTTTCTCATCGGGAGATAAAACAATGGCACGCGGGTTTGAGCCGACAGGTATGAATGTCTTGGAGAAATCTTGCAAGTTAATGCGGTGAACGCCAGATCCACCCATCTCAGCAACATAGGCGTAGAGGCTATCTTTAGTGATTGCGATACCGCGTGGATATCGACCGATCTTAATATTTTGAACGGTCTTTCCGGTCTCAACTGAAATCACTGTCACTGTGTAGGAACACCAGTTACTTACCAAAATGTACTTGTTATCTGGAGTTACCTTCACAACTTTTGGAACAGATCCAACTGGATAGACCGCATCGATCTTGAAGTTGGCTAGATTTACACGGCTAAGGAAGCTGCTGTCATATCCATCTGAAGGACTGCACTTATCGGTTCCTTCTTTAGTGAAACCTTTTCCGTACATTGCATAGTTTGTAAAGTAGAGATATTTACCATCGGGGCTAAATGCTCCTTCAACAGGAGCACCCTTGTAACTTCCGCTGTACTTCTTATATCCAAAATCTGAAAGTCTGACGGTATCTGGCACCGTTGCGGCGATCGCGTTCTTGCTTGTGTCATAAATCGTCACTGAGTGGCGATACATCATGTTGTGTGCGCTCACTAAACCAGTTCCGGATGAAGCAACAGATTTTGGTGCAATGTTTCCGTTAATTGTTGAGATTACCTTCATCTTTGACGTTGAGATCGTAGATGTAGGGGTCTCGCTCGCCTGCACTACTGGAGCTACAAAAGAGAGAGCGCCTGCAGCAACAATGGCCACAAGCGCTCTTCTCATATAAATATCTTAGTCGTCATCCTCTTCATCGTCATCTTCGTCGTCTTCATCGCCATCTTCGTAATAACCGTTGACCTTAGGGGAGACATTTGAGATTACTGGAACTGCCGTTGCCACCATTGCTGGAGTGCCGACGGTAGGTGATGAAATTGAAGAAGTAATCGCGGTGGGTGATTGCGTTACAGAAATTTCTTCGGCTTGGGCAGGAGCTTCATTATTTGTTTGTGTAAAGACTGCACCTCCACCAATGATCAAAAGTGAGACAGCAGCGGCAATAAATGGAAGACGCTGACCATTGTGGCGCACCACATTGATTGCATCTTCACGTGCAATATCCATCCAGTTGAGATCGTCAGGATTCTGATTGTTCTCGTGTGTCATGTGTCTCCCTCTTCCTTGTTGTGAGCAAGGTAGCCCGCCAACCTTAAAGCACTCTGAGAACAGAGAATGGATTTGCTGGGTAATCTTGGCCCATGACCCTCGTTCGCGCGTATTTAGCCCTGATGAAGCTGCGCGTAGTCGAACTCCTGATCATCTCAACAATTCCCGCAATGATCCTGGCCGAGAAAGGTATTCCATCTTTAGGTTTGATCGTTGCAACTCTTGTCGGCGGAACACTGGCTGCGGGAAGTGCCAATGCCTTCAATATGGTTTTAGAGAGTGATCTCGATAAATTAATGGAACGAACATCTAATCGTCCACTTGTTACAGGTGCACTGAGCAAATTACATGCAGCAATTTTCGCAACAGTTATTGGCGCTCTTTCACTTTCTATCTTTTGGATCTATACAGAACCACTAGCAACGTTGCTTACAGCAATTGCAATTGGCTTCTATGTAATTGTCTACACAATGGCGCTTAAGCGCCACACATCTCAGAATATTGTCTGGGGCGGTGCAGCCGGATGTATGCCGGTATTTATCGGTTGGGCGGCGGTAACTAACTCTCTTTCTTGGGCCGCAGTAGCTTTCTTCTTCGTGATCTTCTTCTGGACGCCTCCACACTTCTGGGCGTTGGCAATTAAATATAAAGATGATTACGAAGCAGCAAAGATTCCAATGCTGCCAGTGATCGCTGCCCGAAATATTGTAGTTCGCAATATGTGGTTTCACACGATCGCAATGATTGTTAGCTCTGTTGCACTCATTTATCTAACAGAACTGCAGTGGTGGGCGATGGTGATCACTATCGCGCTTGGAGTGGTATTTGCGCTGCAACTTGTACAACTGAAGGAAAACTCAGAGAATTACAACGCAGTTGCTCTCAAGATATTTCATTGGTCAATTACTTATCTGACCTTGTTCTCAGCCTTGCTCGTTATTGCTCAGCTCTTAAAGGCTTGATCTAAATCCTTAATAAGGTCATCTACATGCTCAAGACCAACAGAAAGTCGCACCACAGACGGTGTAATTCCCATCTCGAATTGAACTTCAGGGCTCAATCGGCGATGAGTAGTTGATGCAGGATGAGTAATCAGAGTCTTGCTATCCCCAAGGTTGTTAGAGATATCAATGATGCGCAGCGCATTCATAACCTTGTAGGCATCTTTAGCAGAGCCAGCAAATTCAATACCAATGGTGGATCCGCCTGCACTCATCTGGCGTTGCGCCAATGCGTAATCTGGATGTGAAGGCAGCCCTGGGTAGCGCACGCTCTTAATCTCTGGTCGCTTCTCTAAATACTCAGCAATCGCTTGCGCGTTCTCGCACATACGATGCACGCGCATCTCCATAGTCTCAAGTGATTTCACCAATACCCACGCATTGAATGGACTTAGTGAAGGTCCTGTGTGACGAACAAATGGAAGTAGATACTCGTGGATATATCCAAATGATCCAAGAATTGCTCCAGCTAAGACGCGACCTTGGCCATCGATATGTTTTGTCGCTGAGTACATAACAACATCTGCGCCGAGTTGAAGAGGTTTCTGTAAGACAGGCGAAGCCATGATGTTATCGACGATAACGGTTGCACCAACTTTATGGGCAAGATCGCTCACCATTTGAATATCAACAATATCCAGCAGGGGATTACTTGGGGTTTCAATAAAGACAACCTTTGTTGGCTTGCTCAAGGCTTTCGCCCAGGCAGCAGGATCATTGCCCTTAACTAATTCGTAGGTAACGCCCCACTTAGGAAGAAATTCTGTAATCACCACATGGCATGAACTAAACATTGATGCCGATGCAACCACATGGTCGCCGGCGGTGACCATGCAGGCAATCGATGCAAACATGGCAGACATACCTGAACCAGTTGCAACACAGAACTCAGCGCCTTCAATTGCAGCAAGTCGCTTTTCAAACATCGCAACTGTTGGGTTATGGAATCGGCTATAAAGATAGTGATCTACTTCATCGGTAAATGAATCGACCGCTTCTTCTGCAGATGAATATGTAAATCCACTTGAGAGATAGAGAGCTTCTGCAGTCTCGCCAAATCCAGATCGTGCAAGACCAGCGCGAACAGCAGCGGTTTGTGGATTAATTTCCCAATCCGGCTCTTGTCGCGCATTACGAGGCTGATAGCCCCATACCTCTTTACTCATGGCGAAATCTTAATCTGCGTGCGGTATATTCACTACATGCACGCTCAAACAATTGCCCTATCTGTCCAAGATCTCAGCAAAAAATACGACTCTCGTTTTGCTGTCTCACACGCCAACTTTGAAGTGCCTCTCGGGAGCATTTGTGGCTTTGTTGGCCCAAATGGCGCTGGCAAGACAACGACAATCCGAATGCTCCTTGGTTTGATTTCACCTACAGGTGGAACGGGACAGATCCTGGGCCACTCAATTAGCGATCCCGATGAGTACCTCAAACATGTTGGTGCAATGATCGAAGGCCCCGCCTTTTATCCAGCGCTATCTGGTGCGGAAAATCTTCATGTATTGGCAACGCTCGGAGGATTTAGCCACGAGCGAGTAGGAGAAGTTCTTGCAACTGTAGGGCTAGCAGATCGCGCACAGTCGAAGTTCAAAACATATTCACTGGGCATGAAACAACGTTTAGGTATTGCGGCAGCGCTGCTACCTGATCCAAAGATTTTGATCCTTGATGAACCAACAAATGGACTTGATCCTGAAGGTATTCAAGAGATTCGCGATCTATTGCGCGGACTTGCCGATAAGGGCACGACAGTTTTTGTTTCTTCACATTTACTTTCAGAGCTAGAGATCATTAGCGATTACATCGTGATGCTACGTAAAGGTGAAGTTGTCTTTGCTGGTCCGATCCAACAACTCTTTGAAGCGCAACAACCTTTTATGTTGGTGCGCGCTGAAAATGACAGCGACCTAGATAAAGTTGTTGCCATCGCTGTTGCCGATGGACATAAGGCACATATTCAATCCGGAATTGCTCACATTGAGGGACCGGCAGATTGGGCGGGCACACTTAATAAGAAAGCATTTGAGGCAGGAATTGTCTTAACTCAACTCTCACCGCAACTGCCAAATCTGGAAGAGACATTCTTTGAAATGACAGGAGATAAGAAATGATTCGTGTCATCCGAGCCGAATGGCGCAAACTTCGCAGACCAACGCTCTTCCTTGGAACTATCGGTGCAGCGCTCTTCTTTACAGGCCTATTTACCTCTCTGCTCTTCCTACTTATTGACTCTCCTCGCGGAAATTCAGATCCTGCAAACCCAATTTCCCGCGAGATGCTCTCTTCCTTTGGGGGATCAGTCATCGGATTTTCAAATGTCGCAGGCTTGCTCGGCATCATCGCCTACTGTGTTTTTGCTGCTCAAACTGCGCAGGAATACACATATGGAACTTTGCGTAATCTCTTAGTTCGCCAACCAGGGCGTTTACGTCTTCTGGCCGGAAAACTTATCTCGATGAAGCTCTTTGCCCTTGTTATGGTTTTAATCTCAGGCCTTGTTTCAATATTGATCGCTTACTTCCTTGCACCAGGTGCAAAAGTAGAAAGATCACTCTGGTTTACATCAGATGGTTGGACCCAAATCATTCAGACGCATGTCAACGTTGCAATATCAGTAGTGGGCTTTGGAATCCTTGGAATGGTCATGGGGCTATTACTTCGTTCACCAATTAGCTCCATTGCGATCGGTGTTCTTTGGATTCTCATCATCGAGAACTTGCTAGGTGCAGTCAAAAGTTCAACTCTTGAATGGCTTCCAGGAAGTCAGCTAAATGTCATCGCCTTGGGTGGCACACCACAAGTGAGCTATACGCATGGATTGACCCTTGCTGGCATTTACATCGGAGTCGGTGCACTTATTGCATCCATACTTTTTTCCCGAAGAGATGTAGCCAACTAACGACACTTACTCTTTTAACAGGAATTACTAAGGTTCCTGATTTATCGTGAGCCTTGTAACGAGAGGCCTATCGTGAAAAACCGTCGTAGATTGATTGCTATTGCCATGATCTTTGGCTTAGCTCTATCGGCGACCCCTGCCATCGCAGCGACTCCAAAGCCGACCCTTGCGCAGATTGAAGCGGCTAAGAAAGCAGAAGCGGCGAAGAGAGCTGCCGCTACAGCCGCTGCAAAGAAATTAGCTGCAGCAAATCAAACGTTACGAACATTGACCGCTAAAGCAAACGCTGCACAAGCGCTCTTTGTAACGGCCAAGCGCGAGCTAGGGATTGCAACTGCTGCAGCACAAGAGGCAGCGAAGAAGGCACAAGAAGCCGCAGCGGAAGTTTCTGCAACACATGCCGTCATAGGCAAACTTGCTAGCAACGCTTACATCATGGGTGGAAGTTTTTCAGATATCCAACCTTTACTCAGCGCTAACGGACCGCAAGATTTAATCGATCAGATTTCAATTCTCGATAATCTAGGAAGCAAGAACACTGTTGCACTCGCGCGCTTTAAGGCAGCGGAAGTTATTGCGCGCGCTGCTAAGAAAGTTGCCGATGATGCAAAGATTGCCCAAGAAGCGGCAACTGCAAAAGTAGCCGCTGCCAAGAAAGTTGCTGACGATGCACGCGCTGAACAGCAGGAAGAAGTAGATCGTCTGCAGGCTATCCAAGATAAATTAGCGCGCGATCTTGCCAGTGCAAAGCGCGTTCGAATTACTCTTGAACAACAACGTGCGCTAGCGCTTTTGGAAGAGAGCCAAGCTAACACCGCGGCAAATACTGGCGGTCAGAAAAAAGTTTGGCCAGATTTAGGATTTAAGGGTCGTTCGACAATTCGATCATCTGAAGTCCAACGTGCTGCAGCAGTGGCCTTTGCAAAGAAACAAGTTCTTGCACGTAAGCCTTACATCTGGGGATCAGAAGGTCCGAATTCATTCGACTGTTCAGGTCTTGTCTATGCCGCTTATAGATCAGCGGGATTAGGCTGGCCAAACTGGGATCGTCTGAACTCATCTCTCTACGCTGGTTACACCAAGCATGTTTCACTCAATGAATTAGTACCAGGCGATCTTTTGTTCTACTCATATAAGGGAACAATCTCTTCAATTCACCACATCACAATCTATGCCGGCGATGGAATGATGTGGGAAGCCAATTCAAAGGATCGCGGACTCCTGTACTCGAGTATTTATAGCGTAAAGGGTCTTATGCCATTCGGTGGTCGGGTCTAGCATTAAGGCATGACGCAGGCAAACGTAGAACTTCGCTCTGCGGTTCGTCCTCACGTAGCGCAACTTTCGGCAGGCGACCGTATTCTCGTTGCTGTCTCTGGTGGCGCGGATTCACTCGCACTTGCGGGTGCACTTCTTGTCGAAGCAAAAGAGTTTTTAATTACTTGTATTGGTGTAACCATTGACCATCAACTTCAAGATGGCTCCGATATCCAAGCGCGTAAAGTTCTTAATCAGTTAGAGCGAATTGGATTTGCCGATGTTATTTCTGAGAAAGTAACTGTTGATCAAAGTTCCGGTCTTGAATCTGGTGCACGAGATGCTCGATATGCAGCGCTACACACAATCGCTGAACAACGCGGTGCGGTACAGATTTACCTTGGACATACTCGTGATGATCAAGCAGAGAGTGTTCTCTTAGGATTGGCGCGCGGTTCTGGTGCACGATCACTATCTGGAATGGCGGTGGTTAATGGAAAAATCATTCGACCACTATTGTCAGTAACGCGTGAAGTTACCGAGCAAGCATGTAAAGATCTTGGCTTGGATGCGTGGAACGATCCACATAATTTCAATACAGAATTTTCGCGCGTTCGTGTGCGCACCCAAGTTCTTCCAGTGATGGAGAAAGAAATTGGTCCAGGTATTGCAGAAGCACTTGCTCGCACCGCATCACTCCTACGCGATGATGCTGATGCACTCGATGAGCTCACCGATCGCACCGCCCAAGGCCACGATCTGGCATCCCTTGAGATTGAATTTCTCGCCAGCTTACCTAAAGCCATCCGCACCCGCCTGATTCGCAGAGCCATCTACGCTCAAGGAGCGCCCATGGGCTCACTTTCGGCCGATCATGTGAGCGCAGTTGAGGCGTTGGTCACCTCATGGCACGGTCAGGGCGAGATCAGTCTTCCAGGCGGTGTGAAGGTTGCCCGAATTTCGGGCAGACTTTCGGCCTACGCCCGCGCCTAGCCTGATCGCTAGCCCATTCGAAGGAGACCCACCCAGTGGATCTACAAGCAGTCGGTACCGATGTCGAACGCGTTATTGCAACGGAAGAACAGTTATCTTCACGAATTGCAGAGCTGGCTGCACAAGTTGATAGAGATTACGAAGGAAAAGATTTACTACTTGTCGGCGTTCTAAAGGGCGCAGTAATGGCGATGGCAGATCTCACTCGCGCAATGCAACGCCACATCGAAATGGATTGGATGGCTGTCTCTTCCTACGGTTCAGGAACGAAATCAAGCGGCGTTGTAAGAATTCTTAAGGATCTTGACCGAGATATCACCGGTCGTAATATTTTGATTGTAGAAGACATTGTTGACTCTGGTCTGACTCTCTCTTGGCTCCGTGCGAATCTAGTTTCACGCGGTGCTGGCTCTGTTGAGATTCTGACAATTTTACGTAAGCCAGAGGCTGCCAAAGTTGAGGTAGATGTTAAGTACGTTGGTTTTGATATTCCTAAGGACTTCGTTGTTGGTTACGGACTTGATTTTGATGAGAAGTATCGCAACCTCGACTTTATTGGTGTGCTTGCAAAGCACATGTACGAATAAGAAGAATCTATGAAGTCAGCGAGCAAGAAGCCGGCACAGAAGAAGAAACTTTCGGCAAACCTACAAGTTCCACAATCTCGATTTAAGCGCCTTTTGCGCGGTCCACTTTTCTGGATCATCGTTGCAATTGTTGCCGTTTCAATCTTTGGTCAGATCTCTGGCGCGGGTAACCGTTACGAACCGATCAAGACATCACAAGCGCTTGATGCCATTACAAAATCTGATGTCGAGTCAGCGGTATTAGTTGATAACTCTCAGAAGATTCGCCTTGAACTCAAATCAGGCAAGCTCATCAACGGTTCGGCCAAGGTAGAGGCTTCTTATATAGCCCGCCAAGAGCCAACACTTGTCGATGCTTTGACTGGCAATCCACCTCCAAAGGGATGGAGCGTTGATGTTGCAAAACAATCACTATTAGTAAGTTTCCTCTTCTCGTTCTTCCCATTCCTACTTATTGGTCTTCTCTTCTTCTTCTTGATGAGTCAAGCGCAAGGTGGCAATAAGGTTTTCTCATTCGGAAAATCAAGGGCGAAGCTACAAAACAATGATGTTCCACAGAACACCTTTGCAGATGTTGCTGGCGCTGATGAAGCAATCGCTGAACTTGAAGAGATTAAAGATTTCCTTGCCAACCCTGCGAAGTACGCACTGCTAGGTGCAAAGATTCCTAAGGGTGTATTGCTCTATGGCCCTCCAGGAACAGGTAAAACTCTCCTTGCTCGCGCAGTAGCAGGTGAAGCAAAGGTTCCGTTCTATTCAATCTCAGGTTCTGACTTTGTTGAGATGTTTGTCGGTGTTGGTGCATCACGAGTGCGTGATCTCTTTGCACAGGCAAAATTACATGCACCAGCAATCGTCTTTGTTGATGAGATCGATGCAGTTGGTCGCCAGCGTGGAGCTGGTATGGGTGGCGGTCATGACGAACGCGAACAGACACTTAACCAACTTCTTGTTGAGATGGATGGCTTTGAAGGCGATAGCCAAGTAATTCTGATCGCTGCAACTAACCGCCCAGATGTTCTAGACCCAGCACTTTTGCGCCCAGGTCGTTTTGATCGTCAGATTCCGGTTGATCGACCAGATCTCAAGGGACGCGAAGATATTTTGAAGGTCCATGCAAAGAACAAACCAATTTCAGAGGAAGTTGATTTAAAGAACTTTGCACGACGCACCCCTGGTTTTACTGGAGCTGATCTAGCGAATGTTCTCAATGAGGCTGCCCTCCTTACTGCTCGCGTGGGCGAGAAAGTCATTACAGATCAACACTTAGATGAGGCTATTGATCGTGTGATGGCTGGACCACAACGTAAATCACGTTTAATGTCTGAAGAAGAGCGCCGCGTCACTGCTTATCACGAGGCAGGACATGCACTCGTTGCACGTGCGCTTCCACATACAGATCCAGTGCACAAAATTACAATCATGCCTCGCGGTCGCGCACTTGGTTACACAATGGTCTTGCCTGATGATGACAAATACTCAACAACTCGTAACCAGTTACTTGATCAATTGGCATACTCACTTGGCGGTCGCGCAGCTGAAGAACTCATCTTCCATGATCCATCTACCGGCGCATCTAATGATATTGAGAAGGCGACAGCCCTTGCTCGCGCAATGGTGACGCAATATGGAATGACTGAAGCGATTGGTGCAATCAAATTAGGAAGTGATAGCTCTGCTCCATTTATGGGTCGTGACTATGGTCATCAACGTGATTACTCTGAAAATATAGCCGCTGTTGTAGATGGCGAAGTTCGGGCATTAATTGAAAATGCTCATCAAGAAGCATTCGATATCTTGGTTGCCAATCGCTCTATTCTTGATCAGATGGTCCTTGAACTACTCGAGCGCGAGACGCTCAATAAAGAAGAGATTGAAGTGATCTTTGCAAAGGTTGCTTCGTGGCCACGCAGACCAGCATGGACGGGTTCTGTACATCGCGTACCAAGTTCACAGCCACCTGTAGCGATTCCTGAAAAGAAAGTTGTTGCAGAAGTTGTAGATGGACCAAAGCGCGCAACCAAAAAGAAGAAGGCACCTTCGAGTGAGTGATATTTCGCCGGTCTCATCTGGTCCCGATGATGGACGCGCGCTGCGTCCATACGATCAGCCACGGGCCGAGGCTGCAGTACGCGAACTCCTTATTGCCATTGGAGAAGATCCAGATAGAGAAGGTCTGAAAGAGACTCCAGCACGCGTTGCCCGTGCCTATAAAGAAAACTTCGGTGGACTCTGGCAATCACCTGAAGAAGTTCTCACAACAACATTTGATATCGGCCACGAAGAGCTTGTAATCATTCGAGATATTGAAGTCTTTTCACAGTGCGAACATCACCTCACACCGTTTCATGGCGTGGCACACGTTGGATATATCCCGCGCGGAAAGATCACCGGACTTTCAAAAGTTGCGCGGCTTGTAGACCTTTATGCAAAGCGTCCACAAGTACAGGAGCGTTTAACGACCCAGATTGCTGATGCAATGGTCAAAATTCTCAATCCACTAGGTGTGATTGTGATTATCGATTGCGAACACTTATGTATGTCGATGCGCGGAGTAAAGAAGTCTCAGGCACGCACAACAACAAGTGCAGTACGCGGAGCGCTACGAGATGCAACAACTCGTGCAGAAGCAATTAGCCTGATCACGAATCGCTAACGAAGGCCTTTTCCAATGTTGGTGATGGGTATTCTCAACGTCACACCAGACTCATTTTCAGATGGTGGAGAGTTTGAAACTTTTGATTCCGCTGTAGCCCATGGTCTTGCCATGATCGCTGAAGGCGCAGACATTATCGATATCGGCGGAGAATCAACACGGCCGGGTGCGCAGCGCATTACCGAGGAAGAAGAGTTAGCTCGAGTTATTCCAGTAATTAAAGAACTTTCAGAACACGGTGCGGTGATATCAATTGACACGATGCGCTCTGGCGTAGCGCGTGCAGCGGTGCAAGCCGGTGCAAGCTACATTAACGATGTCAGCGGAGGTCTTGCTGATTCGCAGATGCACCAAGTCGCTGCAGAACTTGGCGCAAAATATATCTTGATGCATTGGCGGGGACATTCAGTTGATATGAATTCCAAGGCTATCTATAGCGATGTTGTGGCAGAAGTTAAGGCAGAGCTTATGGAACAAGTGGGTAAGGCGCTGGCTGCAGGAATTGCGAAAGAGAAGATCATTCTTGATCCAGGTATTGGTTTTGCTAAGGAAAATGAACACAATTGGGATTTGATCAAACGCATTACAAAGATAGTTGATCTGGGATATCCAGTTCTAGTGGGTGCATCGCGCAAACGTTTCTTGGGTGGGGACTCACCGCTAGAACGCGAGGCTGCAACGCTAAAAATCACAGAAGATCTTCTCACCACCGGCATCTGGGGCGTTAGAGTTCACAGCGTGGCTCCACATAAGAAGGTGATTGCACATGTCTGATCAGATCAGAGTTAACGGAATTAAGGCGTTTGGTTATCACGGCGTTCTCCCTCATGAGGCAACCGATGGACAAGAATTTACTGTGGACCTTCTTGTCACTCTAGATTTGAGAGCGGCATCTCTCTCAGATGATTTAAATGACACGATTAACTATGCAGATTTAGCAAAGATTGCCCACGAGAATATTGTGGGCGATCGCGTGCAGTTGATTGAGCGACTTGCAGGCAGGATTGCAGAAGAAATCTCATCGGCTTACTCACAAATCACTTCAGTCAGCGTGACAGTTCATAAGCCACATGCTCCTGTGACAGTTGATTTCGAAGATATTTCGGTCACCATTACGCGATGAAAGCAGTAATCGCAATCGGTGCCAATCTAGGTAATCCTCAGGAAAACATTGATCTCGCTGTGGCACTGCTTAAAGAAGCGACAGATCTCACCGCTCTCTCATCAATGTATGTAACTAAACCTGTAGGCGGACCTGCCCAACCTGATTACATCAACGCAGTGGCACTTGCCGAAAGTGATCTTCCCGCAGCAGATTTCTTAAGCATGCTTCATGGAACAGAGGCAGCGCTCGGAAGAGAGCGAAAAGAGCACTGGGGACCGCGCACTATTGATCTAGACCTTATTCAATACGGAAGTATTTTGAGTTATAGCGATGAGTTGCTCTTGCCACACCCTCGCGCCCATGAGCGACGTTTTGTTATCGAGCCTTGGTATGAAATTGATCCAGATGGAATTTTGTTAACTCATGGTCGAATCGACGGACTTTTACGCACACTTTTGGAGCAGGAGCAGTAAGGCTCTAAACTTTACTTAATTGTCGAGCCCGGTACCTGAAAGGACTGGAGCCATGAAGATAGTTACAGATGCCACAGAGCTGGTTTCGGGCTGCGCATTTGTTCCGACAATGGGAGCGCTACATAGCGGACACCAATCTCTCTTTAAGATTGCAGCGTCACATAATGAGCAAGTCTTAGCTTCTATCTTCGTTAACCCTTTGCAATTTGAGAACGCTGAAGATTTGGCGAAGTACCCGCGTACACCTGAGAAAGATATTGAGATGGCCGAAGCTGCTGGCGTCACTCATCTCTGGTTTCCGCGATACGAAGAGCTCTATCCCGAAGGTTTTGAAAAAGTATCTGCCGGTCCCTTGGGAGATATCTATGAAGGTGCATCTCGTCCCGGACACTTTGATGGCGTAGTGACAGTTGTGAGTCGTCTCTTTGAATTAGCTCGACCACAATGCGCAATTTTCGGAGAGAAAGATTTTCAACAACTCACCTTGATTAGAAAGATCAAGTCAGATGTAGAGATTATTGCCGCACCAACGATTAGAGAGAGCGATGGTCTTGCGCTCTCTTCTCGCAATGTGCGCCTTGATCCGACAGCGCGTAAGGCAGCGACCGTCATTTCACGTGCACTCTTTGCCGCTGCCAGCCAAGAAGACCTTGCATCAGCGCAATCTCGATTACTGGAAGTTCTTGCAGAAGAAGCTGCCTTTACCTGTGACTACGCAGAGATCATCGATGAAAACGAGTTCACTTCAGCCACTGAATCGACCGTGCACGCTCGAGCAATAATCGCTGGCTGGCTTAATGGCATACGTTTGATCGACAATATGTCTATGAAACAAGGGGCACAATCATGAAGTTACTTGCCCCTGCCCCGGGATGGAGCGCACAGGCTGATGTGATTGTTGTTGGTTCAGGAATCGCAGGGCTTACAACTGCGCTACAAGTGCGCACCTTTGGCTTATCTGTTCTGCTTGTAACAAAGGCAAAGGTTGATGAAGGTTCAACAAAGTGGGCACAAGGTGGAATCGCTGCCGCGCTAGGTGAAGATGATTCCCCACTTGCTCATGAAAAAGATACTTTGGTTGCAGGTGCTGGACTCTGCGATAGCGATGCGGTGCGAGTACTCGTAACAGAAGGACCAGATGCAGTTCGCACGCTTATTGCACGTGGTGCAAAGTTTGACCTTAGCGCAAGCGGTGAAATGTCATTAACCCGCGAAGGCGGACATCTACAAAATCGAATTATCCACGCAGGTGGAGATGCAACAGGTGCTGAAGTTGAACGCGCCTTAATTGCTGCAGTTAATAGCGATCCAAAGATTGAGCTGATTGAACATGCCTTGGTGCTCGATGCACTTAAGGATAAAGATGGCGCAGTCTGCGGTGTAACGCTCCACGTTATTGGTGCAGGTAGTCGTGATGGCGTTGGGCAAGCCCGTGCACGCGCCGTTGTGCTTGCAACCGGGGGACTGGGACAAGTATTCGCACAAACTACTAATCCTTCTGTATCAACAGGTGACGGAGTTGCCTTAGCACTTCGCGCCGGTGCTGCCGTTGCTGATGTGGAATTTATCCAATTCCATCCGACTGTTCTCTGGCTAGGTGAAAGTTCTGAAGGTCAACAACCTCTCATTAGCGAAGCAGTTCGTGGAGAAGGTGCATATCTTGTAGATCACAACGGTGAGCGATTTATGAAAGATGTACATCCACTAGGTGAACTTGCACCGCGAGATGTTGTCGCGATTGCGATTATGAATAAGATGGTTGCAACCGGCCAATCTCATGTCTGGCTCGATGTGCGACATCTCGATGGGTTTGAAAAACGATTCCCAACAATTTACGCATCTTGTATTGCTCATGGAATTAATCCTGCAAAGGATTTGATTCCAGTTGCCCCAGCATCACATTACGCATCAGGTGGCGTACGCGTGGATCTCTCAGGTCGCACCAGCGTGAAAGGCCTCTATGCCTGCGGTGAGACTGCATGTTCTGGCGTGCACGGTGCTAATCGCTTGGCATCAAACTCGTTATTGGAAGGTCTTGTCTTCAGTACGCGAATCGCAGCTGATATCGCGGCGACTATGGCAGAGATTGCAGAGCCAATGGCAAATAATTCACCAGAGATTTTGCTTGATCCAGAAGTGCGTCACCGCATTCAGATAAGCATGAGTCGTGGCGCAGGTGTTCTGCGATCTTCAGATTCATTAGTTGAGACAAATTCAGATTTAACTCGTATCGGAGATCGCACGAGTACGGCGCCGTGTGTAGAGGCGTGGGAGACAACAAATCTCTTCCAGCTCGCACAAGCGATTTTAAAAGCAGCCCTTATTCGCCAAGAGACTCGTGGATCGCACTGGCGAGCAGATTTTCCTGAGACTAGCGATCTTTGGCGAAAGCGTATTGTGCAAAGTCTTGATCAAAGTGGCAATTGGCATACCGAATACCAGGAGGTTAAGTAATGGTTGATCTCGACCTTATTCGAAGAGCGTTAGCTGAAGATTTAGCGGGCGGCCAAGACATTACCTCTGTGGCAACGGTTTCAGGTAACGAAAGCGTTGTTGCAGATTTTGTTGCCCGTAAGGGCGGAGTCATTGCAGGAGTTGAAATGGCCGTTGCCACACTTCGCGAAGTTGGTATTACAGATATTGATGTACGCCTTAACGATGGCGATGCAGTTACACCTGGTTCGGTTGTAATGACTGTTCGCGGTGATACTCGAGCAATTTTATTGGCAGAACGTACAGCGCTGAATTTTCTAGGTCATCTTGGCGGAATCGCAACGCTGTCTAATACATGGGTAAAAGCAATCGCTGGTACTGCGTGCACGATTAGAGATACTCGCAAGACAACTCCAGGAATGCGTCTTCTTGAAAAAGCTGCAGTAGTTGCAGGTGGTGGTGCTAATCATCGTTTATCACTCAGCGATGCTGCCTTAATCAAAGATAATCACATCGCCGCCGCAGGGAGCGTTAGTGCAGCGTTTTCCAAGGTGCGTGCAGCGTTTCCAGATGCCTTTGTTGAAATCGAAGTTGATTCACTTGAGCAGCTAAAAGAAGTTGCGAGCCAGAACCCTGATTTGGTCCTGCTCGACAATATGTCGCCGGCCCAGTGCAAAGAAGCGGTCGCACTTGTCGCAGGGCGCTTTAAGTTAGAGGCATCAGGTGGAATCTCACTTGAGAACGCATTGGCATATGCCCAATCTGGCGTTGATTATCTAGCGATCGGCGCACTTACGCACTCGGCACCAGTTTTGGATATTGCTTTGGATATGAAGCTAGAGACATGAAATTAGAAGAGAGAGCGGAGTAGTCATGCTGTTAACAATCGATGTGGGTAATACCAACACCGTCCTAGGTTTATTTGATGGAGAAGTTCTCATCAAATCTTGGCGCGTAAAGACTGATCCTCGCTCCACCTCCGATGAGATGTCCCTTCAAGTCAACGCACTTGTGCACGGCTATGCAATTACTGGACTATCGATCTGTTCAACGGTCCCAGCAACGCTGCGCGAACTTCGCACAATGATTGCAACCTACTTCTCTGATATTCCAACAACTATCGTCGAACCTGGTACTAAGACCGGTGTGCCGCTATTAGTGGATAATCCAAAAGAGATTGGTGCAGATCGCATTGTTAATACACTTGCAGCACACACTCTTTATGGTGGGCCAGCAATCGTCGTGGACTTTGGAACATCAACCAACCTAGATGTGGTCTCTCCTAAAGGTGAATTCTTAGGGGGAGCACTTGCTCCGGGAATTGAAATCTCTGTCGATGCCCTCGCCTCACGTGCTGCTCAACTTCGTAAGGTTGAATTAGTTCGCCCGAAGAATGCAATCGGCAAGAACACAGTCGAGGCGCTGCAATCTGGAACAATCTTTGGATTTGCCGGACAAGTAGATGGTCTTGTAGAAAAAATCACTGCCGAATTGGCTCTGAGCTATGACCAAGCGCCCACTGTTATTGCAACCGGCGGATTAGCCCCACTAGTTATTGATGTCAGCCAGTCAATTGATGAATACGAGCCCGATTTAACGCTTATTGGATTGCGCCTAATTCACGAGAAAAATATCTAAAAGGTAGACTCCCGATCCTATGAGCACGCAACCACCATTACCGGCCGAAGACGACCTCCCAGAACAACTGCGGATTCGTCGTGAAAAGCGCGCACATTTAATTGAGCGCGGAGTCGACCCGTACCCAGTCGCAGTTGCTCGTACCCACACTCTTAAGGAAATTCGCGAGAAGTACGCAGCGCTAGAGACTGATACTGCGACCGGCGATCAAGCATCTCTTACAGGTCGAATTATTTTTAAGCGCGATACTGGAAAGCTCTGCTTTGCAACCTTGCGCGAAGGCGATGGCACAGAGCTTCAAGCAATGCTCTCTCTCGACAAAGTCGGGCAAGAACAACTTGATGCTTGGAAGAGCGATGTAGATCTTGGAGATATCGTCAGCGTTACAGGTGAGGTAATCACATCAAAGCGCGGTGAACTATCTCTACTTGCAGATTCGTGGACGATGGCATCAAAATCACTTCGCCCATTACCTAACGATCATAAGCCGATGTCTGAAGAGACTCGCGTTCGCATGCGTTATGTCGATCTGATCGTCAGACCAGAAGCTCGCACAATTGCCCGCTTGCGCCCACAGGTGATGCGTTCACTTCGCGAGACATTTACAAGCCAAGATTTCATTGAAGTGGAAACTCCGATGTTGCAGGTGATGCACGGCGGAGCAGCAGCGCGTCCATTTAAGACTTTTTCAAATGCCTACGATATTGATCTCTTCTTACGTATCGCACCTGAACTCTTCCTGAAGCGGTGCGTTGCAGGTGGGCTTGAGCGCGTCTTTGAGATTAACCGCAACTTCCGCAACGAAGGCGCTGACTCCTCACACTCACCAGAGTTTGCAATGATTGAGACATATCAGGCATACGGTGATTGGAGATCAATTGCAGATCTCACACGTTCACTGATTCAAAATGCAGCGATGGCAGTCTCTGGTTCACATGTCGTCACACATGTTGATGGTCGCCAGTCAGATCTGGGCGGACAGTGGAAAGAGATTTCTCTCTACGATGCGATCTCTGAAGGCGTAGGCGAAACTGTCACAGCCCTTACCCCTATTGAAGAATTGAAGAAGTTCGCAACTAAGTTGGGTATGAAGATTGATCCAAAGTGGGTTACTGGAAAGCTTGCAGAAGAGATTTTCGAGCATGTATCCCAAGATAAGTTGATTGAACCAACATTTGTCATGGGATATCCAGTTGATACTTCACCACTTGTTCGCGCACATCGCGAGATTCCTGGAGTTGCTGAAAAGTGGGATCTCTACGTTGATGGATTTGAACTTGCAACCGGATATTCAGAGCTCATCGATCCTGTTGTTCAACGCGAGCGTTTACTAGAACAAGCAGCACTTGGCGCTAAGGGTGACCTTGAAGCGATGCAACTTGATGAAGATTTCTTGCGCGCAATGGAGTTCGGTATGCCTCCGATGGGTGGAATGGGTATGGGAGCCGATCGTTTATTGATGGCGCTCACAGGACTTGGAATTCGCGAAACTATTTTGTTCCCACTTGTTAAGCCTGAGGTTGATTAGTGTCAATTGACATTCGCCCGGCTCGCACAAAAGATATCCCAGGTATTCGCGCACTGATTGATACTTACACTCTTGGTGGACGTCTTCTTAATAAAGAGACGGTCATGCTCTACGAAGATGTTCAGGAATTCACAGTTGCAGTCGAAGGTGATGTTGTAGTTGGTTGCGGAGCGTTGCACGTTCTTTGGGAAGATCTTGCTGAAGTTCGTACCGTTGCAGTCCTTGATCGCCTTAAGGGACAAGGTGTTGGTCATAAAATTCTTGAAGCAATTATTGAACGTGCACGTTTAGTTGGAGTTGAACGAATTTTCTGTCTCACCTTTGAAACAGAATTTTTCAGCCGCCATGGTTTTCAAGAAATTCATGGAACTCCTGTCGATCCTGATGTCTACTCAGAGCTCTTGCGTTCCTACGACACCGGTGTTGCCGAATTCCTCGATCTTGAATCGGTAAAGCCCAATACCCTGGGCAATACCCGCATGCTCAAGGACCTCTAGAGGTCCAGCCCTACTTTTAGGCCTAGAGAGCGACCCTTTTTGGGAATATCGCCCCCAGATCTGGGGTTCTAACTATGCAGATAACTTCGCCTCGCGCCGTGGGCAGGCGAAGTTATAGGCTAGCCATTAGTTACCCAGATGGAACCAGATGAAAGAGGTCAGCCGATGTTTGAGCGCTTTACCGATCGAGCCCGACGTGTAGTTGTCTTGGCTCAAGAAGAAGCACGCATGCTCAACCATAACTACATCGGTACTGAACACATCTTGCTCGGTCTGATTCACGAAGGCGAAGGCGTTGCAGCGAAAGGTCTTGAATCACTCGGAATCTCACTTGAAGCAGTTCGTGCACAAGTTGAAGAGATCATCGGACAAGGACAGCAAGCTCCGTCAGGACATATTCCATTTACTCCACGTGCCAAGAAAGTTCTCGAACTCTCACTCCGTGAAGCTCTCCAACTTGGACACAATTACATTGGCACCGAACACATTCTCCTTGGCCTCATCCGTGAAGGTGAAGGCGTTGCCGCACAGGTATTGGTAAAGCTTGGCGCAGATCTCAACCGTGTACGCCAGCAAGTAATTCAACTTCTCTCCGGATACCAAGGAAAAGAAGCGGTTACACAGGGTGGACCTGCAGAAGGAACTCCATCAACTTCACTCGTCCTTGATCAATTCGGTCGTAACCTCACAGCAGCAGCGCGTGAAGGAAAGCTCGATCCTGTTATCGGTCGCGATCTTGAAATCGAACGTGTGATGCAGGTTCTTTCACGTCGTACAAAGAACAACCCAGTACTTATCGGTGAACCAGGTGTCGGAAAGACGGCAGTCGTTGAAGGTCTTGCGCAAGCGATTGCAAAGAATGACGTTCCTGAAACTCTTAAAGATAAGCAGCTCTACTCACTTGATCTTGGTGCACTCGTTGCCGGATCTCGCTACCGTGGAGATTTCGAAGAGCGCTTGAAGAAGGTTCTCAAAGAGATCAAAACTCGCGGTGACATCATTCTCTTTATCGATGAGATTCATACCCTTGTCGGCGCGGGAGCAGCAGAGGGCGCTATTGATGCAGCAAGCATCTTGAAGCCAATGCTTGCTCGCGGTGAACTCCAGACAATCGGTGCAACAACTCTTGATGAGTATCGCAAGCATGTTGAGAAGGATGCAGCACTTGAGCGTCGCTTCCAACCAATTCAGGTGAAAGAGCCATCAGTTTCTCACACCATTGAAATTTTGAAGGGTCTTCGCGATCGCTACGAAACTCATCACCGTGTATCCATTACAGATGGCGCACTTGCAGCTGCTGCAAATATGGCAGACCGTTATGTTTCAGATCGCTTCCTGCCAGATAAAGCGATCGACCTTATCGATGAAGCAGGATCACGTCTTCGCATTAAGCGAATGACAGCACCTGCTGAACTTCGTGAATTCGACGAGAAGATTGCCGCCGCTCGTAAGGCGAAAGAATCTGCAATCGATGGCCAGGACTTTGAAGGCGCTGCTGCACTTCGCGATAAAGAGAAGACTCTTATCGAAGAGCGCAATGCCGCAGAGAAGAATTGGAAGGCAACTGACCTAGATAAGGTCACCGAAGTTGATGAAGAACTCATCGCACAGGTTCTCTCTGCATCTACCGGTATCCCAGTCTTTAAACTTACCGAAGAAGAGACTGCGCGACTTCTTCGCATGGAAGACGAACTTCATCGCCGCGTGATTGGCCAAGATCAAGCGATCAAGGCTCTCTCACAAGCAATTCGCCGTACTCGCGCCGGACTTAAAGATCCAAAGCGCCCTGGCGGTTCATTTATCTTCGCCGGCCCATCAGGTGTTGGTAAGACCGAGCTCTCACGCACACTCGCTTCATTCCTCTTTGGAGATGAGAGCGCGTTGATTCAACTTGATATGTCTGAATACTCAGAGCGCCACACCGCCTCACGCCTCTTTGGTGCACCTCCAGGATATGTCGGTTATGACGAGGGCGGACAGCTCACAGAGAAGGTACGTCGCCGTCCATTCTCTGTCGTTCTCTTTGATGAGATCGAAAAGGCTCACCCAGATATCTTTAACTCACTTCTGCAGGTACTTGAAGATGGTCGCCTGACAGATTCACAAGGTCGCACCGTCGATTTTAAGAACACTGTCATCATCATGACAACAAACCTTGGTACTCGCGACATCTCAAAGGGTCAAGGACTTGGTTTTGCAAACTCTGATGACGATCTCACCAACTACGAAAGAATGAAGGGCAAGGTAAGTGATGAACTTAAGTCACACTTCCGCCCAGAATTCCTTAACCGTATTGATGATGTCATTGTCTTCCACCAGCTCACCAAAGAGCAGATCATCTCTATCGTTGATCTCATGATTGCAAATCTTGATGATCGCTTAAAGGCGAAAGATATGGGAATCGAACTTACACAAGGCGCTAAGGATCTCTTGGCTGCTCGTGGTTACGATCCACTTCTTGGTGCACGTCCGTTGCGTCGTGTTATCCAACGTGAGATCGAAGATTCACTCTCTGAGCGAATTCTCTTTAGCGAACTCAAAGCAGGCGAGATCATTGTTGTAGATGTCGATGGTGATGGCCCAGATGCCACATTTACATTTACTGGAGCACCAAAGGCGACAATGCCTGACTCTCCGGAAGATCTTGCAGAAGCACCTACTGCTTAAAGAAAGTTACCTTGCCTTTCTTTTCTGAACAGATTTGGTAACTGCTTTTTTCTTTCGTGTCTTGCTAGATGGAACACGCTTAATCGGTTTCTTCTTTGATGCAACCTTGCTATCAAGAATTCTGGCAGGAATCGGTACCTCTGGAATTACGAGCTCACTGATGTCCATTTATGAATCTTGCACTAGGACGTCGGTTTAAGTGAATGAATCACCGAAGTGCAGATAATTTTGTACTGCCGTTCTATCTCTCTAGTTAGGGAAGTTTCTTCCCAGGGTTAAGAATTCCCTTAGGATCAAATGCTTTTTTGATTGAACGTTGTAGCTCGATAACTGCTGGCGAAAGTTCTTGCGCTGCAAAGCCCTGCTTAATCGAACCGATTCCATGTTCACCTGATGCTGTGCCGCCGAGTGACTGAGCAATCTCAACGATCTCACCAAAGGCTGCGATGGCACGCTTTTGCGCATCGAGATCGCCATGATCATGAACAATTGTTGGGTGCATATTTCCGTCACCGGCGTGGCCGAAGATGCCGATTGTCAGGTTGTACTTAGCAGCCAGCCCCTCAACGCGTTCAACGAGCTCTGCAATCTTTGAAATTGGTACAGCAACATCATCAAGAAGTGTGGCGCCTAGCCTTTCCAGCGCTGGGTAAGCAAGCTTTCGTACCCGAATGAATTCAACGGCATCGGCTGCTTCACTAGTTGCTGCGCCATCGATCATCTCAAAACTTTGGCAGAGATCCAATACTTCATCAGCGCGCTCTTGATCCTCATCAAGTTGCATCAGAAGTACTGAGCCAGCCACTTCAAATCCAAGCGGATGCCACGCTTCAACAGCCTTAAGTGTTGTCTGATCAATGATCTCAAGCATGGAAGGTTTAAATCTTAAAAGCGCTGCAGCGGCTGCGGCCGCATTCTTAATACTTGGAAAAGTTGCGATGATTGTTGCTGGCGTTTGCGGGCGCACCGCTAGACCAACGACGATCTCAGTAATAATTCCAAGCGTTCCTTCAGAACCAATCATTAAGCGCGTGAGATCAAGAGTTGTCACAGCCTTCTTTGTTGCACTTCCAAGTTCAATAATCTGACCATCTGCCAACACAACAGTTAGCGCGCGAACATGAGCGGATGTAACGCCGTACTTCACACAACACATTCCGCCAGCATTTGTTGCTGCATTTCCACCGATCGTTGACCAATCGCGGCTTGCTGGATCTGGAAGATAGGCCAGGCCATGTTCTTCTGCAGCCTTATCTAAATCAAGGTTGATGACACCGGCTTGGACTCTGGCGATCAGATTAGTTGTATCAAGTTCAATGATCTTATTCATCTTCTCAAGTGAAATTACAAGTGACGATGAATCTGCATTGGCACCACCTGATAAACCACTACCAGCACCGCGCGGAACAACGGGAATGTTATGTGTATTGGCGTAGGCAACTGCCTTTGCGACTTCCTCCGTTGATTTAGCGAGCAAGACAATCGCAGCAGCCTCATGTGGGGCAAATGGTGCCTGATCTCTAGAGTACGAGAGAGTAATTTCGGAATCGGTGATCAGTGAAGCGCTCTCGCCCAATACTGCGCGTAGTCCTGCCTCGTGATCCATTCGGCGATTTTACCTTTAAATCACCGCTGCGGAAGAGAAAATCGTTGACCCTTTTGCTCGACAACTAAGCCATCTTCGAGCAATGTCAGCAGCGCCTTCTCAACTTGTGAAGGGACATCCCAGAGTTCCATGATCTCCCTCTTCTTCAGTGCAGGATTTTCACGAAGTGCTTGCACAATCACGCCGCGACATTGTCTATCTGTGCCATGCCAACTCTGTGTACGTTTTGGTTGATCAGATAATGGGTAATCAAGACTTCGCCAGATGCATTGATCTGCCAGTGGACATTGCCCACACTTCGGATTCTTAGCGATACAAATAAGTGCGCCAAGTTCCATCGTGGCAGCGGCCCATAGATGTGGATTCTTAAGTGGAATCAACTTCTCTCGCTCAACACGTTCAGACTTTGTTGGTGCAGTTGTGGGAACTTCAACTCCATCAAGCACGCGCGCAAAGACTCGCCTGATGTTGATATCGAGAACAAGTGAACGCCCTTCAAAGGCGAAGGCGATAATTGCCGCAGTTGTGTAATCACCGATACCGGGCAGCTCGCGTAACTCAGATTGTGTCTCTGGAATTTGTCCTTTGTACTGTGTTGAAATTACCTTTGCACATTCATGAAGTCGTAGCGCACGTCGTGGATATCCCAAGCGGCCCCATGCAGTAATTACTTCTGCAGGCGATGCCGCTGCTAAGGCTGCAGGAGTGGGCCAACGTTTCATCCACTCGATGTATATGGGAAGTACGCGCGCAACAGGAGTTTGTTGCAACATAATTTCACTGACTAGAACGCCCCAGGCATCTGTATTGCGCCACGGGAGATCGCGTTTATTCTTTTTATACCAGGCGAGAACTGGTTGGTGGAGAGAACTCATTCCCCAGTGATCGCAACCCTCTTTAGGGCTTGATCAAGACGAGAAATTTCATAGATCTCCATGCCATCAATCTTTACATCACTGCCGGTTGGAACAAGGGCTTTCTTAAATCCAAGTCGATAAGCCTCTGCCAAACGTCGTGATACTCCGCTTACCTTACGAATCTCGCCCGCTAATCCAACTTCACCGATTGCAACTAAATCAGGTGGTAGCGCTAGCCCCTTTGCAGCAGAGGCAACTGCTAGCGCAAGTGCTAAATCTGCAGCCGGCTCTGACATCTTCATTCCACCAACGGTTGCGGCATATACATCGCGGCCACCAACACGAACACCAGCGCGAAGTTCAAGTACAGCTAACGTCATTGATGTGCGCGCAGAATCTAATCCACTAGTTACACGACGAGCATTTCCAAAATCACTTTCACGTCCAGCACTAACCAGCGCTTGAATCTCAGCTAAAAGTGGGCGACGACCTTCCAGAGTGACAGTCACACAAGTTCCAGGTACTGGTTCAGTATGGCGAGAGGTAAAGAGGCCGGTTGGATCAATAACAGATTCAATACCGGTATCACTTAAATCAAAGCAGCCCACTTCATCACTTGCACCGAAACGATTTTTAATCGCACGAATGAGTCGAAGGCGCGAATGACGCTCACCCTCAAATTGAAGAACGACATCGACAATATGCTCGAGAAGTCGTGGGCCTGCAATCGAACCATCTTTAGTTACATGTCCAACGAGCAGCAAAGTGATATCACGATCTTTACAGATACGAATGAGCGCACCAGCGACTTCGCGCACCTGTGTCACTCCACCAGGTGCACCATCTGCTGCTGAACTTCCAATTGTCTGAACGCTATCGATGATTAGTAACGCTGGCTTGACCGCATCGATATGGGCGATGACTGCGCCTAAATCTGTCTCGGATGCTAAAAATAATTGTGGATCGACTGCATTGATGCGCTCTGCACGGAGACGAACTTGTGATGCCGACTCTTCACCGCTGATATAGAGAGCGCTCATTCCCTTTGCAGCAGTTTGCGCTGCAACAGAGAGAAGAAGAGTGGACTTACCAACGCCAGGTTCACCGGCAAGCAATATGGCAGCACCTGGAACTAGTCCGCCGCCGAGAACTCGATCAAGTTCACTGACGCCTGTTGGGCGCGCACGTGCAGAGGAAAGATCAACATCGCCAATCGGAGTTGCTGCATGCGAAACAGTTCCTGCGACAAGTGAGAGTTTCTTAGGCGCTGCTATCTCTTCGACGCAGCCCCAAGCCTGGCATTCACCGCAACGCCCTACCCATTTTTGGGATGTCCAACCGCACTCACTGCAGCGGAATGGATCTTTCTCAACCTTGGCCATGAGGTGAGCCTAAAGCAAAGTTCTGACGGGTGCCTTACTTGCCGGCTTGAAGTGTTGCTGGATGCTGAATAACAAAGAGAGGCAGGCTGCGCGCCTGGGCATCTTTAATTCCCTGCACACGGAGATCGCAATGCTTGGCCAGAATGTCATATGCATCTTGGCCCATCATCGCCGTGAGCTCTGCGCGGTTAGAGATATAGACAGGCTCGCTACCAACGTGAGCTTCGGTATTGCTGGTGCAGTACCAATCGAAATCATCTCCGCCATCGCCCCAACCTAAACGCTCGTACTCACCAATTACTGTGACTGAATATTCGCGCTCGCCAACTTCACGCGTTTCAAAACTACGACGCAAAGGTAATTGCCAACAAACATCTGGTTTAGTTTCGACAAAGTGTCTATTTTCTTTCTGAGCTAAATGATGGAGCACACATCCAAATGATCCGGTGAATCCAGGAGCCTCGTGACCTTTACGGTTTAAGAAGATGCACGCATTATTTACGGTGCGCGTCTTTCGTTCATTATCTTCATCTAAATCTGTAATACGTAGCCGGCCGCCAGGTTTCTTCGGACGAGCTTCTTCATAAAATTGCCACATTGCAGGTGTGAGGTGCTGGGCGGCAAGCTGAACGCGCTTCTCATCATCCTCATCTGAGTACATCGCACCTTCGGTGCAGCAGCCATCATTAGGACGGTCTTTAAAGACACCTTGGCAACCATCGCCATAGATGCAGGTCCAATTTGAGGTAAGCCAGGTGAGATCACATTTGTAGATCTCTAACTCATCATTTGGGTCAGCGAACTCGACCCAGTCGCGGGCAAAACCTGGTTTAACTTCAGACATAGTCGCAGAGCCTACGCGTACTCTTTCGCTAT
>Ga0247843_1001637_pt1 | contig 44268 bp, 39 predicted proteins | sample LaCruzMarch2017__FD_192420 | JGI IMG/M metagenome (GOLD analysis project Ga0247843, IMG submission 192420) | Freshwater microbial communities from meromictic Lake La Cruz, Castile-La Mancha, Spain - LaCruzMarch2017_8m | ecosystem: Environmental > Aquatic > Freshwater > Lake | place: Spain...
CAAGAGGAGATGGGAAGAAACAACAGCAACGACATGAATCATCATGCTGCCAAATAAGAATATGAGTCTTTCAGCCCCGTTCCATTGGTATTATTCTAGTTCCGAGGACGGAGGTAGACTACACCACTATCTACTATTTACATAAGTACCTTTCAACCTTTTTTTCGGCAATGCAAGTAGGTAGATATCTGTACCAGTTCCATGATGAAATTAGATAGGTAGGACGTGGACGAGGAGTAGGCCAAGGCGTCCTGTCTGCAATATAGTAGAACATAGAAGGATGCCGTCGGGCGGTGTTGCTCCTAGTGTTCTTCAAGTGGATGTGAGGCGGCGGCAGGCGACAAGAATTTTCCATTTCCTACGTGTCTTCCTTGCCGTTGCTATTGCTACATGTTCCATTGCACCCATCTTTCTTCATAACCATCCAATTATGTCGACCAATAATCAACCGCTGCATCCTTTTCTACGCTCTCCAAGATCTTCGTCGCATACTGTCAAGCTTCCCAAGCTCCCCTCGAATATTGGTGGAGCTGGACGTTATCTCCTTCTACATGCACTAGAGAAACGACCAGTATGGGATGAAGATATTGATCCAATCATTGAAACAGAGCGTTGTAGCAAGTACTTTTCCTACTTAAATAGCACATATACGTACGCCAACTACAACCCTACGAGGACGAAACGACGACGAGTATTTCTTGGGTCACTAATAGCCGATGATAGTTGGCACGCATTAGCTGCATTAGCAATGGAAACATATGGGATATATGCTGCCGTGGCATTTGTTGAAGGCAATCGTACCCAAACGGGCAGTCCACGAACACTGCGTTTTGTTAATGGGACCGTAGAACATACAATACTTGTGGAGAGTAATTTATTTGGCCCTACGACACCCGTACTTGTTGAACAGTTTGCACATGAGGGTAAAATTGTTGGTAAAGGTCTTATTCGTGAACAGATGCAACGTAGTATGATTATTGATATGTGGAAGAAGGCGGGCATGACACCAGACGACATTGGTGTATTAACAGATGCAGATGAAACACCCACACGTGACTTTTTACGTGCAATGCAAATTTGTGATATACCCCAACTAGACCATAAAAAACAAAACTGTCATACGGCCAAGCTTATTGTAGCATCGATGGTATTCGAGGGTAGTCCAGAATGTATGACAATAACACGTAAATGGATGCATCCTGATTTAATACTTGGGAAGTGCATTGAGGGTATAGGGGACGAGGAATATAAGCTAACAGACAAACAACGACAACAGAAATTGGCATGGAGGAAGAGGGAATATACATATAAATATGGCAATTATAGCGGTTGGTCAAAAGATAAAAAAACATTCCCATTATGGAATCCGGCAGATTTTCGACGTGATCAGGGTGGACATGTAATCATGTTTGAGGATGTTTCTTACCTCAATTTTGGTATGGGACATACTGGTTATCATTTTCATAATTACTTTGAAACGACAACACAATTACGCACGAAATATATGACGTATGGTCATCCAGTCAAAGAGGCAGAGAATATGTCAATTGGTGAAATGCATCCTGACTTAGATGTTATGGTAGATTGTGTCTTGGGACGGTCAAATACGAATAATAAACATAACGTTTCGTCAGTAAAGCTGGTAGACTTTAAGGGAAGGATACCGGTTGCATATGAAGTATTAGACGGCTATACCAGTGCACGACATCTCGAACTTGAGAAAATATTGAAGGAGGATGTTATGGGACACAATAGGACATGGCATGATAATCCAAAGAGCATCGATTGGTTTGAGAACATCCCACCCTGAATGAAAACTAGCTACACGAGACTGTACAATTATAGTCTACGGCTAATTTTAGCATATTATTTTAATACTATATTGTATCACATTATGAACAAACAATGTTAGTGCCAATGAACGGTACAAACTATCACGAGAGCAGCCAATGCTTTCGGGGTATAATTAATTTGTGCATTTTGAATCATATTGCTATGAAAAAGTATGAAGTACAAAATATTGTATGCATTCGGTTCTGGAACAAAAAGTGATGAATGATCTATTGCTCGACGAGAGTGTTCGCAGAGTCTCTAAATGTATAAAGGGTCAATCTTTGAAGGAATCCCTAAACGAAGACAATCCCATCATCCCTTGTAGTAGGAGAGAGAGTGTTAGGAGTATTAACACAGGTTGGCAAATCTAAAATTGCACGGGCGATAATAACAATGCTCTTACCTACTGGGATTGTTCTCAAGTCCAATCTTACGAGCCGAACTCTCCCAATACTTGACCTTACCCCTACTAGGGTCAATCCTCTTGTAATGATCATACCGTTGCCTCACTGTATGGGGTACATACTTACAATTCTTGAAGTGTATTCGCTGCCAGGCACATACCTCACGGTAAATGTTCTTTATCCGAAGTGGGTAGAATGCTGCCTTGGATGTGGACTTACGTCGAACATGAGCACAGTGAGCACAGCGTAGACCGACACGTCCGGGGTAGTACCGTTGTGCGGCTGTGGTAGAAGATGGTGGTACGGTGGATACGGTGATGGATCGTCGGCGAGTAACGAGGTGACGAGTAGTAGAAGTATTGCTGCTACTGCTGGTTGTAGTGGTACAAGCGCACCTACGCATGCTATTCAATGCCCTCTTGATAACCTTGACATCTTTGGCATAGCTTTTGTGCTCATCGTCTTCCTTGTCGTCATCTTCTGACGAATTGTCGTCGTCGTCTTCGTCGTCATCACTTGTATCAGACGAGGAAACGGAGTCTCGAGGGACGACGAATACCTCGAGGAGCTCCTTCCTGACATATTGATGCAACTTGTTCACCTCCTGAGCATCTAGATCCAAGGCGAGACGATCGGGATGTTGAAGAGAGCTCGCGATGGTGGGGCCGACCCTGGCTTTTTCATGCTCCTCGTCTATTGGAAAAAAATGCTGCACATTGTCCAAGATAGATGATGCAGCGTCATTGAGAATCTCCTCATCCTCGGTGAGCATTTTCACGGCAAGATCGACTATGTCGGCGGCCATGACCTCGTTCTTGAAATGACAGAGTATTCCAGCAGCCTGTAACACGTCGGGATGTGCATCATTGCCGCTTTGACTACTGGCAGATTCGTCTCGGTCATGCTCGTGGAGATGATGATCATGGTATTCGCTTACTACTACTGGTCTTGGTAGCGGCTCGGCGAACGAGGCAGCAGTAGCAGCAGCGGGCGAGTAGAATGAATTGTGTGGTAGGAGGGTGACATCAATCATACTTTCCAAAGCTGTCATGCTGCATTTCCACTGCTGCTGCAGCTGATCATCGTGGCAATGTTGTTCTTGGTGAAAAGTTGCTCGCGGCGATATATCATCGCATGCTTCGGTGTGGAAAGTTGCCTGCTCTAATTCATCGGTGGGAGTTACCCTGATCGCGGTTGAGCTCATGGCCACTGTAGATCGTGTAGTGAAGGGCATATCTTGGAGGTGGATTGCAACAATGACGACCGTTAGCGGTCCTAGACTCACCCTATTAGGTCAGCAACCCCGACATCATGAATGGAGCATCGCATTTGAAAAGGGAATGAGGCATCGAAAAGCGGGAACGTTAGGGTTAGGCGGGAACGTTGTTCAGTCATTTTCTCTCTTCACTCTTCCCAAACCCAACGCTCCGGCCGGCCGGCCCTCCCTACACCTCGCTCCGCTTTCCTCACTCGCAGTTCGCATCACCAAAATGGCTTCATCATCGTCGTCGTCAGCACCGTCGTCAGTGGGCGAGCCGCCCGTGACAACCGAGACTTTCCAAAAGCAGTACGGTCGAGGATCGGTTGGTTACTCGGACAAAAGCACACGTGGTGGTCACGGTTATCCACCGTCTGAGCAGCAGCATTTTTCACCCACGCAATACGCGCCATCATCACAGGGTCATCAGTATGTAGCACCTCCTCCTATTCCCATGTACAATAATCCTGGTCCTCCTCACCCACAGCCTCCTGGTCATGGCTACCATCAATCATACTACTACCCTCCTCACGGTGGCGCACCTGTACCTCCTCCGCCAGACGGAATGTCACGACGCAGCAACCCATCTCGTGCACCGCCAAATCCGAATCACACACACCCAAGTCTCATCACACCCAAGAGCAACGATTCCGACAACACTCTTACCCCCTACAACGCCAGTTCGAATGGGTTTCAACCCAACAAGACGAAGCAGCCTACAATAGCGACATCAACAAAACGGACAGCAGCATCCAAAAGGAATGACGGCGCTACTAAGCTTCCATCGAACAACCACAATCACGTGTCAGACATGGGGGAAGAACCCAGGGTTGATCCAATGAGACAGGATTTCCATTTTTATGCCATGGATCAATATGAACTCGTGAAGCAAATATGTCAACGACAGCTCGATGACGCCTTTGCGGATGGAACAATCTCTAAAGACACACCTGCCGAGAATCAATTATATCTACTTACCACATTGATTAATGCACGTTTGATTAAGAATTGGGAAGATGCTCCGACATCAACACGGGATGAGTATATGAAGAAAGAAGAGGCTGATCGGAAACGTTTTATGAGTGAAGAGCAGGTGGCCAGTCGATATTGTGCTACCTTGACTGCGCGAAGACGTAGTCCGAAGCAGAATAGTGACTTGGAACGCTCTTCTAGCTTTGGTCTGTCTGCGGCTGAGGGTCTTGCGGAGTTTGGGGTGAAACGTGATATCGATGCGGGAGGAACAAGTTTTTCAAAGCGGCCTAAGGCAATGGTCTAGTCACAATATTATATTGCATGAGGTAGAGGGATGTGCTAATTGTTGAAGCACACTGTGTCTTGCATTGTATCAATAGAATGTTTTCTTCATAATTATTGTCTAGTAGGCCAACTATTAATTATTGATCTCTAGTAACGATGACAAGTTAAGAATGTCTTCACCGAATGAAGGAGGCTGATCTGGTCGATACTTGTCCATCAATTTTTGTAATGCGCTTATTCTCTCTTCTCTCGCCTTGCCTTTTATCATTTTGTTACCCTCTCCCTCTATTATATCTTTTAGATCGAGTTTGGCCGCCCTTCTCAATTTCGCCCTCTCATCCAAGTCATCCATCTTCCTTTGACTACTCATGAACTCCATTTCCATTATCGTCTCGACTCGGAAAGTATCACTGTTGCTCTTCCGAAGTTGATCAATGACCGCGGCTGAAACCCACGCATCTCTTGCTGCATAATGGATTTGTTCTAGTGACAAATTACGAAGTCCCCAATTACTCATTGATATTTTCTTCGATTTTAACAAATCAACACCAAGGACTTTTTGTGCTAGTTCTTTCAATCCAGCACGTCTGTCATTTCGTGCTCCTAGTATACATCCAATATCCAAGCGAGATGTCATCTCCCAGAGTTGTTGCTGATTTTGTGACGATTGACTTTCTTTGGACCAACGATAGAGTTCAAGCGCATCGTCATCCAGGCCAACTCCAACCTTGATTACCTTCGGATTGTTAATAACTCGACGTAATACCTCTGGGGCAAATTGAGCAGATCCATCCCCACAAAGTGAAAGCTGAAAAATTATGCATGATGTAGGTGTCGATAGTTGTATCGTGGCTGGACCATCAGGAAGTAATGCACGTTCTGGCATCCATGGCGGTTTCGCGATTGTTTCTTGATCATATCCTAATATTGTGTATTCGTTACCATTATTATTATTGACATTATCCTCGAGCCAACGCTCAATAATACTTTGGTCTTTCGTCGTTAATACTGGTAGTGGTGGAGAACCGACGGGTCCATCGAGTGGTGGGCACATGTTGCTTAGTCCTGTCTTTGGTCTAAATGAGGTCTGAGATTGTTTCAGTTTGCCGCTGCCGTTGGGCGATTGCTGTCTGATTCTCTTACCAGAGGCACTATTATTTCTTGGTGATTTATCATCGTCGAGATTGTCACTTGGATTTAAATATGGCTTCATTTTCAAGGTAGATACTGCTGAGGATGAAATTGACAGAAGAAACGCCGATGGCTGAGACGCCACTGCGTTTGCAGTTGGTGGCCCTGAATTCATTAAGAGGATGAAGAGACAACAGTTGATGATGCTCAACATGACTACATCATATTACATATATCCAACAAAACATGAAGCCCGCCAAAACAAAAAGAAGAGGGAGGAGGGGAGGGCGTGGTTGGGAGGTTGAGGTTGGTTGCGCGGCGCGAGCGCAAGGGCATGATGTCAGGACAGGCAGTATTGATACAATGATCACATTCCATGAATTGGCGCTGCTACCATGCCTTCTGGTGGCGGTGATGTTTTGCGGCGCTAATGGCTTCCTACTTCGGTGCTCACAAGTACCTCCACCGCAGCATCATCTTCTGCAACCCTCTGTGTTCATGCATGAGGAGCAGGGTGTGCAAGATGAATTACCCATTACGATATATCCGACGGATGTTCTCGTGAATATCGGTACCACCACACAAACTCTTGTGCCCGACATCGCATATTATTACTTGCGCAATACCATCGGCTTATCGGAGGAGATTATGTGGAAAGTAACTCTCGAAAGTGGATCTATCCTAGGAATGACACCTCGTAATTTAGAGAAAAAAGTTTCACTACTTCGTCGCACAATGAATCTTTCAGATGAGGACATACGTATAATCTTGGGGAAATTCCCTACTTTATTACAACTCTCTGCTGATCGCAATCTAGCGCCAACGATATTGTTTCTTGTCAGATCATTAGATTTAAGTAAATCCGAGCTACGAACAATGGTGATGGATTCTCCAAGCATGTTAGGCTACTCTCTTGGTAATTTGAGCGAGAAAATTGCGTTCTTCGTCTCCTTGGGATCAGATAGGGAAGGCGGAATCGACAGCGTAAGGGAGCTACTTGTAAGGACGCCACGACTTTTATGTTCGGCAGTAGATACGGGGTTAGTCCCAAAATTGAACTTTCTTACACAAGAGATCAACTTTTCAATTGAAGAGGTGTGGAGAATATGTCAGAAGAATCCGCGACTGCTGATGTACAGTCTTGATGATAATTTGTGCGAAAAGCTTGTCTTCTTCTTCATCCTGCAACTCCAATTGAAACCAGAGGACGTGAGGAAGATCGTTCTTGCGTATCCTCATATCATGGACTACAACTTGGAGAATCATCTGAAACCGATTGCTGAGTACTTTACGAAAGATTTAGAATACTCAGCAGCTGAGTTTGGATCGATCATTCTCAAATTTCCTCGTGTATTTAGTTATTCATTGGTCAGAATTAAGCACGTTACAGGATTTCTTAGATATGAAGTTGAACTTGATTCGCGTCAAGCAAAACGAGTTGTTTATCAAGCACCACAAATACTGGGCCTGGGAGAAAGCACCATAAAAGAGAAACTTGACTATCTGAGGAATCGATTAGCATTATCAGTAGATGAATTGGGTCTAGTCCTCTCGAAAATGCCTACGTTGATGTGTCTGGGAATCAAGACATTGGCTTCAAAGTTAGACTTTTTAGAGGATTCGTTTGATAGCTCAGATGCTCAGATGTTAAAAGACACAATTCTAACGCAACCTACTCTACTCGGATATTCACTTGAATCACGTATTCAACCACGAATGCAGCAATTGAAAGCCGCCGGGATTCTACCGTACAAGATCTCTGTAGGCATCTCTATGCCAGAGGCACAATTCAATAACTGGCTTTCTTCGTCACAATCGAAACGTACGGGGGAATTAAACTTCAATGAAGACGAGTTGAATGATATTTACTCTAAGATTTCTGGCATAAATGATTGGACAGTTTCTTCCATACGATCCTGGATTACGTATTTGAAAAAAGTACTGAATGTCTCAGTGGATGAGCTAAAAGTTATAGTGTTATCACATCCACAGTTGCTTGATGGCTCATCTCGTGCGGTAGTGAAACGTCGACTGAAAATGCTGTCATCAATTTGCCCAATCATCAAAAATCTCAAGACCCTGAGTATGTCAGATGACGAATTTAATGGATGGATAAGACGGAAGCAGCAAGACTTTGGTAGCAAAATATCATACCTAACGAAAACACTTGAGCTAGATGACACCGAACGTCGTGCTCTTGTCGCATACATGCCATCGTTGGATGATGGTCAAGCAAACAAAAACTTCCGTAATAGAATTGATTACTTTTATGCACATGTCAGTAATTCAACAGAAGATGTTAAGTTGCTGCTCCTGGGCAATCCACATCTATTGAATCTGCCAATCAACATAATGAAAGCACGTGTGCAACGGATATCGTTAGCAGAATCGAGTACTGCTGGTAATGCTGCAATAATGCTGACTATGTCTGACAAGGAATACGCAACAATTCAACGCTGGAACGACTGCCGGGCTATTCTCATCGAATCTTTAGGATTCACTCAAACAGACGCGGAATACGTGCTGTTGCATGCCCGACCTATATTAAAAAGTGATCCAAAAGATTCTTTATTACCAATATTGAGTTATTTACTGAAATCATTTGATGGCAACCAGACACGTGCCGCAACATGCGTTCGATCAAATCCAACACTATTAGTACATTCACTTAACGATAAAATCATGCCACTAATGAAGTTGATTCTTGATGCAGGGTTGGACCCGTCTCTCATCAACGATAATTTATCTTTGAGTTCTCATGAAGTTAATCAAAGAGATAATCTACAAACTAGTCTCAATTTGACGGACGCTGAGCTAAACTACCTCTCACCGATTAAGGATTGGTTGACTCAGCGCCGATTGAGGAGTGGAAATGAGGCGACTTTCATTCAATACCTACACTCAGATCTAGGTTTGCCTATGCATGATGTGAAAGTAATCTTTCTCGGAGAACCAAAGCTACTGACTATACCTCTCTCAAATGTGATTCAAAGTCGATTCGATATGCTTCTGGAGGCTGGCTGTCCTCTTCCAGATATTGGCAAAATGGTATTTCTACCAGATAAAAAAGCTGACCATTATTGTTCCATTTTCTATTTATCAAGATTGGGCTTCTCGTCGAACGAGATTAGTGGATTGCTTGCAAGTCCGAGACAGACATTTACCAAGCTTCGTGAGAGAGTAGAATACCTCCTGCATAACGTGTTCGACAATTCGGAATTGATGTTGAAGGACACTATCATTCAAGCTGGTCCAACAATTTTTAAGTCATCATTGCAGCAGACAATGCAGTCAAAGGTAGAGGTTCTACAATACTTGAGATCGATTGGATTGGAATTTAACTCGACTGACATTGCTAGATTCTTAACGCAAAAGGAGTTGGCCCCAGACATAAAGACTTGGCATCCACTTGCTGTGTTTCATGGAGAAAACAATGACGTAGACGAAAGCACACAAGATAAGAAACGAATTCAAGCTGTATTGAAAGACATTCCTCAGTCAATTGCACTGGCCTACTCCGACGATTCGAACAGAGATGATGCTCGTGTTGTGCATTGGCGGTAGCTATTTTGCGCTGTATGAAAGTCTTCCTCCAATAAACTCCTCTTATAAAGTATACTGTAATGACTCTACCTTTTGATGTTAGAAGTTACATTTGCTATTACTTCCTCATTTCTTTGGCGTAGACTGCATGTTCATTATCTGTTTCTTGGTCAAATATAGATGGAGCTGAAGTATAGATGGAGCTGAAAGACCTCGCCAAAGGCCCAGTTGCATTATTTGATGTTACACGCCTTTGAACACGACTAGACCTCCAAATCTATGAATTCAGTTCCTCCTCATCTTCATTATTGGTAGGAAGCTCAGTGATTGCTTCTTGCGATGTGTTGGTAATTGTTATGTTACTTTTTGAACAATGTCTGTAACAAACTCTTCCCTTTTTAACTAGCTTCGTACATCCTTCAACGTACATTGTTTTAATCTTTGCGCCGTGCCTGACACAAACTCCTCCTTTAACGACTTGATTGTTACACCTCCTGAAAGTGCATCGCTTCTTCTGAGCGCCATGCGTGACACAAACTCCACCCTTAACAACTCTGTTGGTACACCCTTCGAAGCTACATCCTTTACGCGTCACCCTTGCGCCATGTGTGGTAAAGACTCCTCCCTTCTGTACTTGATTAGGAGCACCGCTTTTTATTAGCGCCATGCGTGACGCAAACTCCTCCGTTGTAGGTGCATCTCTTTCTCTTTCTAGTTTTTATGCATTTCTTGACGTCCGGCTGAGACATTTTGGCAACAAATTTTCCCCTCAGTCTAGGTTTCTGCTGTTGCTGTATTCCCTTGTTAGTAATTTGAGGAACTTCTGAGACATCTTGACGCCGTTGAGCTTGACTTCTTTATGATGATTGCCGACACTGGACGACGCTACCAAGGTGGTGATGAGTGGTGATGATGTTGTCTGTGAAGATGATGATGATGAGCCTCCGCATTAGACGCGTTAAATGATTAATGCAATATTATCAATTTGATTATATATTTATCCTAATGTTTGTTCTTTGCATATCTATTTCTTTCATAAGAATTTTTACATTGATTACATGTTTTTCTTGGTGTCCTTGAAGATGACTTTCTTTCAGGCTGTTTGCCTAGACATCTTCCCGCAGCTGTTGCAATCAATCCTCTTGCTCTCTCTCCGTCAGCTCGAACACTGTCCCATTTTCCAATGTCAGAGTCACATGTCCTATTACAACTCAACATTCATTCCCCCAGAAAAAGACAAGCGTTTGAGGTTGGAGGTTGGTTGGAACAGGGTCGATGTGGCGGGAAGTGAAAATATCCCAAATTGAAGTTGTTGTTTGTGCAAAAACACCACGTGATTGACACTTTGTTCTGTGGCAGGCACCCGGCCGGAGAAACAGATGCCGATAGGCTCTCATTTGCAGTTGGTTCATAATCTTTATGCCATGAGATCCTTCACTACCGTTGTGGCTGCGTCGTGTGCTCTTCATGATGGATATGCGTTCAAAACAACACCGCCTTCGTCGAGGTTGTCGTCGGCGATTCCCCACATTCATCGTCGAATGACGTCCTTACCCTTCTCCGTGACTGTTGGTAGCAATGACAAATTAAAGACAGCTCAACGTACCCTCACTATTATTGAACAGCGCGAGATGGAAACTATACGACTAGAGCTTGTTCAGAAATACATCGCCCTTGGCCACACCAACGAGTATGCCACACGGGAGGTTAGCTATTTTTTAGATGACGACGAGAGGAGTAAGCAATACGTCGAAATGAGAAGGGTTGCCATGAAACGTGGGAACGACTTTGGTATTGAGGACTATATCCAATTTGGAGCAGCGTTTGTGGTGGGATGGGTGGGTAGCTTTGTTCTGAATTCGTGGCATGAACTTCAGGTACGATGACTTTGCTTATCATCCATATACCTTATGATTTTGTTTATCACGATCTTTGCCTCACTGAATTTGTTATATTTCTATACTTTGTGTGATTCAACAGGCCTCTAGCCCTGTCGTCGGCTTGTAGTTGATTACGGACACATCAGTTGATATTTTTATGGGGACACTAGTCTTGGAGATTATCAGAATAATACAACCCATTGAAAGGACAATGATTTGAGCTGTTGAAATGATATTGTGCTCACGATTTCACGATTGTATTAAAATTCTCAGGAGCTGCTCTTGTCATTGTCATGAGGGGATCATTTTTACCACGCTAATGTAAATAGATTAATAACAGGTTTCGTCGAAAGATCAGTATGTGTATCTATTTCACGCTTACATTTATAACAGCTATAGTAGGAGTACCAGAAATCTTTCTCTATCGACAAGCCACACTATAAATTTGAGCATGTACAACCGGTTCCAGTTCTTACATGAGAACTTTTCATCGTCCAGTAAACATCTCCTGACATCAAACTCATCATTCCGCTGATCAGACAATTCATCAGATTGCTCATCACGTTTTATAATTTTTTCTCAATGAATACTCGAACGTAAGCATCTCTCGCTTCACTTCTCATCTCAACACAGGAACTATTGTACGCTGCCAAAGTTGAGTTGATTGATTATCTACTAACCCAACCTCGTTCGTAAAAAATTTCGCAAGTTATGCATGGCAGTAGAACACCCAGCTGATGCGGCAATAGTAAAGTGCTTAACAGCTCGATCCAAGTCTTTAGAATCATACTCCATGGCTCCAAGGTTGCATCTTGCTCGTTCGTGTCCAGCCATAGCCACGGCCTCATAGTGGAACTTCTATCTCTTTCTTTTTCATAATTCTTCCATATACTTCTTTGCCAACCCCTCATTTGCAATGGCAAAGTCGTGATCTGGTACGGACGATATAGTCACGGGTGGAAGTGACATACAAGATATGAATTTTATTGGCATTGGTAGGAAGCAGATGGGACAGTCCTCCTTGGCCGGTGGGTCCTTGAACAGCGCCTCGTCGCGTAGCTCGCAGCACGTTCTCTGCACTTCTTTTTGTGCTTCGACCAATGATTCCTCTGGCACTTGGCGTTGCAAGACTTACATGTTTTCAGACTAACGCCCTCCTCGCCGCATTCGGCGCAGCTGTGGGCAGGCGCATTGCCATGCCAACAACAACATTTTTGGTCCTCATGATTTTGGCAGAGCGGGAAACTGCTTCAGTTGTTGTTGATAGATAGATTCATGACAACCGGCAGTAGATCACGGCGGTCGTCAACAAGCGTTCTTTCGACGCTGACATACAAAGATGCATCATCGTCGTCGTCGTCGTCGGAAGAAGCAGAGGAGGAAAGTGACAATGACGATGATGTCATTGTCGTTGATAGTATTAGCGATGTTGATGTCGATGAAAAAAAGAGCAGGGTCGGGAGAACGAAAAATGTGGGGACGTCGTCGTCGGTAGCCTCAACGGCCAAAACATCAATCACAACGACGATAGGGTCGGCTATGGCGCGGGTGCCATCCGACGCTAAAATTAAAGCACAGATCGAGGAGATGATGAAGGGCGTAGACGACATAGAGACCATGTCCACAAAGCAATTCATAGTTGCATTGTCCACAAAGTATAACAATGGGGTCGATCTTGGATCGAAGAAGGAATTTATCAAGGCAACGATTGTGAATTTTTTGACGAAGAAGACGAGTAAGACGACTAAGATCACTCCACAATCATCTGCTCCTAAATCATCAATTAGCAATAAGAACAAGGTGACAAAAAAAATGACGACGTCCTCCACATCGGATGAAGACGACAACAACGAAGACAACGACGATAATAGAAATTCATCGTTGAATAATGATGCCATTAGTGGTGCAATGTCATCCGCAAAGTCCAGCAATAACATTGTCAAAACTAACGAAGATGAAGGATTCGACGTAGTCATCCCATACGCATTACTAAACAAGCATACTGGCATGGGGAAGAATGAATGTACAATGCTTGTACAAGTCAACAACGATGACAATAATCAACATCATCTTGACTTTCATGGCCAATCGGGTGCCATTGGTCGATTTGAGACGTCGGCTACTACCAATAATAATATCAATGATACAAACAATGATGATGGTGGTATCATACTCGATTTACAGGGGTATCAGTATAATGGTACTATACACTCAGGTCCAACGGCAATGATTGTGGCATTAGGACGGGATGGTAAATTCAAAGTTGAGGCAATAACAGATGAATATGTAACATTAAATACAACATCTCGGACAGATGTTATGGCCAAACTCAATGCCGTAGTACTGCATCAGGGAGAAGGAGGAGATGATATGTCATATTATGACGGGGATGACAATGTCAATGTTGTACGAAGAAAACAAAGTGGAGGTTCTGGGAGAGGTAATGGTGATAACAAGAAGAATGGTGAGAAGAAGGAGGAAGAGCATGATGGGGACACAGATGATGATGATGATGACTATGCCGCTGATGCTAATGGGAATGTCAAACATGACACAAAGAATAATAAGAGGAAATCTGTAACGAAGAACAGCGATGATGGTGGTGGTCTTGTAAAGAAAAAGAAAAAGACGTTACTTTTAGTTGCTAAAAAGAAAGATTGATGTTCCCACCAAGTGGTACATACTCCCAATCTTTTACAACGAGTGCATGTTGATGCATTTCCATAAAATATCTTATCATTAACATATGTTGCATTTTTCTTGGCTTTATACAATCGAATTGTCGAAACCGAGTTGTAAGAAAGTTCTTAGCAAGCAGATCAAATTGTCTGTCTCAGTATCAGTCTCGCTGTAATCAGAGAACAGCTATAATTCATACCCAGAACAGCTAGAGAATTTCGCTTCGAGTCCTCTATTATTCCAAGCCCACTACCTAGGTACGCCATCCAGAGGACATCGTACAGGGCTCGAAGCGGAGTTAATTCAAACATTTTGCGAAGTCTCTTTTGTCCACGACGCGTGTGTCTATTTTACATTTCTACATCTAGTCGCGTCATTGCCCGTAGGTAGGAGCAGCAGCCATGGGAAAAAAGAAGAGAGGAAAGCGGAACAACAGCAGCAACAACGCCGTTACGGGTGGTCACGACGAGCAATGCGATTCTTGCCCGTAGCGTTGTTCTCGGAACCAATAGAGTGTGAGTCCCCAAACGAAGAATTACAAAATGTATTCCCTACTGCTACTACGACCTTGTCCATAGGCGATACGGTAAAAATCAAGGGATTAGTAAATGCGTCTGAATATAATGGTATGAGGGGAGTCATTGTAAGCGTTGTCGACGCCACAACGAATAGGTGTGGTGTACGAATTACCGGCAAGAATGCAAAAGTGATGGCAATCCAGGTGACTAATCTAACATTAGAGTGCAGGGCAAAGAAGTTGATCATAGACTTAGCGACAATAAGAAACACTAGCGACGATAGAGTTGTGGGTATTATACAAAGTCAAATGGAATTGTTTTTTGCGAAACAAGTAATGGAAGATATTCCCTTATGCAAGGAGGATGGAGTGAAGACCGTCTTGTCGTATTTAGGTGTGGGTGACCGCTACCAACTAAATGGATGGGGTCAATTTGACCCCGGTCCGTTTCAACAAACTGTGTTAAATAATGGATTGATTTTCGTTGTACTCGGATTTTTAGAGCAGTGCGAGCACGGAGATTTTAGGGACATGGTCGACAAAGTCAAGGGAAATCAACGAACGCCGGTCGACTGGATTAAGATCCTTTCTCATCTCAGCACGGTTGAGCAGTGCAAGTTAGAAATAGCATGCGGCATCGAAGCTATCGTTCGTTGTATGTGTGATGATACTAAACGTCTATTTTTCAAGAGTAATAAGTACTGGCATGAGGCAGTACCACCATTTCTTAGTCTTTTATCAAACTTGCTCAGACCATCGTCAGGTGATGTATCTTCGAACGTCTCAACAGAAGCAGCGGTGGTTTACGACATTCTACTACAGAGCGAGGGTTCCTTTGAAAGTATAGTCCAGATGCACTTCTGGAGTTCGTATCGACCAGATTTATTGAAGGAATATGAATCCTATCATTTTTCGGTGGGTATTAAGAAACTTGAAACCTTTGCACACGATGTGATAAGAATCGTTATTTGCATCGGTAAAAAAAGACATGTGAACAAAAATGATGGTGAACTTATCCCGTCTATCTCTCAAGATTTGATGACTCTCACAAAGAAAATTGTTAAAACTCCAGTTGTTAGCAGAGCATACGATCCTGAATGCAACGTCTATTTTGTAGTTGGAATGATTCGAATGTTGAAAAATGTCAACTTAGATGACTCCGTGAATCGAAAGTGCTATTTTGAGACCCTTGTCCTCGTGTTCACAACTCTGATGTTCTCCGCCGATTGTATTGACAATGATGTAATTGTGGAAGTGATTGACCTTGGCCGTAATTTCACCACTAACATTGATGATGCCGAGAGTATTTTGAAGTTGTCCCTCTCTACAATTGTGTGGAGGACACAGGGAAAGAATTACCCCATCGACAAACGCATTGCTTTTGCGATCAAATCTGGCCTCTTGGAGATGTTTTTTGAATTCATTACGCGCTTTGCATTTGATCCAGCAATTCAGTTGCGAGCTTGTGATCCAACAAGGGATGAAAGGGATGATTTGATGGTACTTTTAGTCAGCATTGCTGAATTCATTCAAATCGTTGATTTACACCGGAAGACTGCGAAGGCTATTCGAGATCGACGGAGCCAGATAATCGAGACGTTGACACCATTGTTCACCCTCGTAAAAAATGAAAAGTCACACCTATTTCAGTTTGGTAAGATTTTTGCATCCATTATAGATTTGAATGAGGGAAGTTGCTCTTGCTGCAACAAACCGAGATTGAGTGGCGGACTGCTTTGTTTTGTGAAGGGTGTAGACGAGTGGCATACTGTGGAAGAAAATGTCAGAAGGGGGACTGGCGATATGGATCACACTCTTCAGAATGCTCATTCTTGGCCCGTTCTGCCGATGTGCTGGGATTGACCAACTTCGACGTGAGACGCAGTAAAAATATCTCGAAGTTGACGGGTCTTAGGAACAACATCGTCACGAGTCAATATAAAGTGTTTCTTTGGCATGACGACAAATTATCAAGACAATTGTTAACCTATCAAGATCGAAGTGACTACATTGCTGTGTTCGACCTATCGGAAGCACTACGACCCATTAGCTTTGTGCATTATCATGATCAATTCACCTGTCCGAAGCAAAGGAAGTGGTTCGAAGACTTTAGATCGCCGGATAAAGTTACATGCATGTTCACGTCAAATGTCTTTGACGGCGAATTTGACGAAGATGGACATATCAACATGATATCTCTGTACGCGGCTTTCCCGATTCCCAACCACATTCAGTCTGGCTTCACACTGTATGCAACTGCCACAATGAAAGACATGCATCATTCTACTACTAAGTCCAATTCTAACGAGCTTTACCCGACTGTAGTCAACATGTTCAAGTCGTTGTCTAAAGAGGAGCGAATATACTGGGATAAACAGGCAGCACTGGAGTTGGTTGATAGTAGTTCAAGCATCCCCCCTCATACCCGCGCTGAGGCCTTGAAAGCCACGGGACTGGCGACTATAAATCGGCTGTCGAGATGTACAAGTCAGCTACAACCATAAATTCATCAGACCCTACTTACTGGTCCAATTTGGCCGCAAGTTACGAGAAGCTTGGTATGTACGACGAGATGATTTTTGCAATGAAGGAAAAGCAGAAAATCATGATCGGGGATTGGATATCGATCTAACAAACGCAGAAAGTGTGGGCGTTGCTTTGCACGATTGTATGTCACATGTTTCAGTAAAAAAAACGAAGGTGGGGCCAAGATGATAAAAATTCCAAACATCTTCTTGATCAGTGTCTGTGTTGTTGGACGACATAGAGTAGATTCATAAGGTAGAATTACAATTCTCTTCATCCACCACAACATCGGAACTATAGCCAGAGTTGGATGTTTACCTGTTAGAAAAAAACGAATTACTTTAGAGCATGATTCTATGATCTAACACAGGTTGTACTTGCTAGTCATTATTTAGGATTGTGTTGACAGCCGCACGCAAAGGAGCAGACAAGAAAATCCACTCCTCCTTAGCAGCAAAGAGGCCTGTACCTTGAATTGCACATGAAACATCCCCAAGGAACTTTTTGGACAAGCCCGAGAATGACTCATCATTCGTACTGCACTTTATGTCATGTAATGAAAGCAGAATTGGCAATAATCTGAGCGAAACTAGATCCACGAGGACAAACTTGACCAAAGGTGCAATGCTATCTTGCTGCGGTTGAAGTTGACGATGGAAAATTGGATACCACTGCCCGAGAATGTTCTTCACCAACGTGCATATTTCTTTCGCTTGTACGATAGTAGCATATGCGATAGCATCTGACGTTTCACCGTCGAGATCGGTGTTGCCATCTATTGCTGTTATCTTATTTCCAGTCACAAAGATCTTTGATGAATCAATTATAGGCACTAACATATTTCCAACTCTATATCTCAATAATGAGAGAAGAGCAGAAAGAACTTTGTCTGCCATATCTTTACCGACCATAATGGCGTCATCCTGAGTATACTTTGTGAAGAGAGCCACAATTGATTTCACCATCGTGGTAAGACATATAGTTTGCGTCTCTGAATATGGGTCATAGATGCCACGTCGTTTGGCAACAGCCATGGTTCCATGTTCGATCGTGAAGAAATCAAACAAGCGCCCGACGAACTCTTTTTGTACAACTTCCAACAGTATCGCTTTGCAACGACTTGTTTCGGTAGAAGAATCACTAAGAGTAATCAAGCTTCGGACCCATCCGAATTCGGTAATTTCAATACATTCAGCGGTAGGAGGTGATGTCAGGTCTTTAAGATTAAGGACATCCCATTTCTCATTCAATTCCAACCTTGCCAAGACTCCTATCATTCGAATAATGCACATCTCAGCATAGCAATTTGCATAGTTGTCTGGATACGATCGTTGCCAGTCGAAGAATAAAGAACAAAGATTGGATACTGAGAGATAATCATCCTTCACTAATGTCGGAATGATAACAATTGCTTGTTTTATTGCATCTAACCTTTGTTTCCATTCACTATTCTCCTCGACATCAACGTTATCATCGTTGATACATTCTGCACCGTGCTTCAATGAATTTCCAACGTCCTCGGCATTAGGTAACACTGAGTCTTGCAACCTATGTAAACACCGTTTCCGTCTTTGATTCCATCGTCTTATACGTTCAATGGACGTTAGTGACGTTAGATCGCGACCGAATTCATCTCGGACGCTGACATTTGCCAGGACATCGTCAGCTCCATCATCTCCATCGATCAACTTGTCCTTCACCAAACCTACTTTTTCCAATACCTCAGTACAGTCCTTTGCCCAGTCCAGACGTTGTTTTATATTCGTCCATGTTATCTCCGCCTCTAACAAATGCTGTGCCTCTTCCAATTTTTCAACCATTCCATCTAATTCACGAAGTGCACCCAACCACGTCGCTAGATCGACACGCAATCCTTGATAATATTCCAATGCCTTACCATGCTTTTCGAGTGAAATTACGTGTATTGTTCGTTCATCATTGGCAGTCGATAATGTTGATTGATGTCGAGATATACTCATTTCAAGATCAGAAGTTACAGTCTCAAGATTTGTAATTGTAGGTTCTAGTGACGCTCGGATTTGCTTAAGGGAAGAGATAGATCCATAAGTCCGTCTCGGGAGGTACGAATTGTTGCGACCACCACCACCACCGTTGTTATTATTTTCGGTCATAACCGCATCAGGACGGAGAACACCTGCTCTCCTTGCCACGTCGTCCTCCCATTGTTGATCATGTCCCTCGTCCATCATTTCATCATAATCATTATCAGACTGTCTATTTACAGTCTTTGCAATAGACGTTGGCGGCGGAGCTGATGGTGTAAACAGTCCGTGCTGATCAAAGTCGGCAACATCATATTCATCCTCATTTTCTTGTTCGGCAAATGCCATAGCATCATCACCCGTAAGAACTATCGGATCATCGGCATGATCATGAGAAGTGTTCACTCGTTCATAATTCGAATGAAGGGATATAAACTCTTCTTCCATCGTTTCTGCTGACGCCTCCTCGCTGTGAACATCGGTAAATTGAAGACCAACCACCGGCACATCTACATTGCCACGCTTAGTGGCAATCTTTTGTTCCCCTCTCAATTTTTGTAGAGTGGCTAGATCGTATTGACTCCCCCCACGATATTCATTTCGAGGAGTACTCTCTTCCTCGTCGTCTATGGACATGGCATCAACCCCACCGAACCCCAGACCACTCTGCTTCTTATTACTTCTCTCGGACTTTGTTCTTGACTTCCGTTTACTGCTTTTGGGGTGAGTTGATAATTCCCTGTGTTCATTGGTGTCATCGTCCTCTGGATCAAACGAGAGTAATGTTGTAGTCTTTTTCTTAGCGTGAGTCTTGGCCTTCTCCTTTCGACGTTGCTCGAGTTCACGAACCCTAACTGCAACATTGTCGTCATCATCATCCGATGACGATGAGGCGGCGGCTCGTACCACCCGCGTGTGCTTGGATTTCTTCCTGACGACGCCGAACATTGGATTCGTCTACAAGCCTCACGAAAAAATAAGGTTGCCTATCCATAAATTTGGCGGGATAGAGTGAGGCCGCGCTATTTTTCGGAGAGTGTTTACCGTGGTTTATCTCTCGATCGACTTGTTAGCAATGCCATCCTCTCGATATGTTCAATTGGACGTCAATAATAAGCAAGCTGTGGCGGGCGAATTGAATCGCAGTCGTAGGAGTCAACGCATACGCTCAAAAAGTAGGACTCGCGCTCGTCCAGATGAGACGGTATTGAATGATCGAACAACCGTGGATGAAAGTGGTGATTTGCTTGCGGATGAATCCCCCCCGATGAAGAAGAAGTCAGATATTGATGCCATGGAGGTGGATGATAACGATGTTAAAATCAGGAGCCACTCCTCGCCACCGTTGCGACGGAAGGTCGCCGGTCCCATTTCCATGCGAGGCGGTGCAAAGGGATATCTTTCGAACGATCCACTCACTAGTTCCACTATGAAATCTACCCCCTTTAGCGTCGTCCGACGACGAAATGCTAAGAAAAATGCGGAGAGAGATAAGAAAGATATGGTGAAAGAACAGTCACGCAGCAAAATCAGTGAACGATTTGATAGCAGTGACGATGAAAGTACACAGAATAACGATGATGACATTGCCAACAACAACATTGACGAGCAAGAGTTTTTACGAGAGGTGGCACGGAAACGAGCACAGCGTGAGGAGGCGTTGCTAGTCCGTGACGAATCCACAATGAATAAAGCGTACGCTCCTGGATTTAATCCTCCCGATGGTGAGCAGCAGGAGAAACGGCAGCATGCATCTTTTGATGAATCTTTTGCGAGTCGACAGCAGCAATCCAGTCATCAGAATGAATCCGATTTAGTCACTGCCAGGATTGTCAATAATAACTCATCATCGTCGAATTCCAATTTGTCAGAGTCACTCGCGGCAACCCAGCCGTGGGAAAATGAATTGGACGGTCTACCTTTCTTTCAAGGAAATACTCTAAATCAGAATCATCTACATCAACCGAACCAGTCCTTCATTGCTCCACCTCAAATCTCGGTAGGACAGCAATCATACGCAGATTACGATTCTCAATTCGACTCACAAATGAATCAAACTGCTAATCATGACGCATCAACGAAGCTGTTGTCATTTGCTGCTGATACTCAGCAAAAATCCACAACTACTGATTCCCAGCCAAACATACATTGGGGGCGCAGTCGAGGGCAGGAAGAATCAGCACCCACAAATAACTCTCGATCAGCTATTAGTTCCGTTGGAGACTCCAATCTTCGGAAGCTACCTCCACAACCACCATCATTTGACAAAGCTTCAGCGCCTATTGTACCGAGAATTTCACTTGCAAACCTAGGGAATATGGGCCGCAAGGATGACAATACGAACACTATTATGTCAATCAAAAGAAGAGAAGGAGACACCTGGCGAGAGGAAGCATTCCGCTCCTCACTACTAGATCTGCTTGGATCCTTTCCGACCAATTTCTTCGATAAACAGGAAGATGATAGGAGGATGTTATTTGCAATTACAAATGCTGACGAGGAATCCCCTCACTCATCCACGCAAAAGGCAGCGTCATCTCAACTGAATCACAAACGATTGTTCGATGCGGCATCTCGCTCCCTCGCTCGATTAGCGATTGCTTCCCGTCGCACAACGAAAACAGTTGGCAGCATGAGTGGTCGTCGAGCTGATGAATACAGAGACGATGGTGAGAGCCCAGACTTCAACCCACCAAGTCCTAGAAGTCTACCGGCCTACATGTCAGTTTTGAATGTCAACGATGACTCTAATCCTGGAAGGAGAAGACAACATTGGCAATCGGGGAATGCAAATACCACTGAGGTATTCGCTGGTCAAAGCGTGCATGGACGTAATGCTAGGACACTTCGACTCTCGACAAAGGGTAATAGTATCCGATCGTCTAATCCCTTCGCTTCATGGTCGTCAAATGAATTAGTCTACAGCGCATCAATCCTCGCAGCGCATGCTGTACACGAAGCTTCCCGTGATACAGCACAAAGCAAGCAAGGGGAGGACGTAATGAGGCCAGCGGTGTTGTCAACGCTGGTGGAGTCTTGCCTTGGCTTTTTGGCCACTACTTTTGCCTGTTTAGAGAGTGACATTGTGTATTCAGTTCTCAAGTCGACCCTAAGATCAGACATTACAGTATTCGATGCTTTGAGTCACCTTTCGCCTGTAACGTCGCAGGATGGTACGTCGGACGAAGCGGACACCGTGTCATCACTAGCACTTCTAGCTTTATCGCGAGGACTAGATGCGGCTGTTACTGTCGCACGGTTGACCTCACTCGATCCCTCGTCAGCTTGTATGGCGTACTCACCCCCGCATAAGTGCTGTGGTACAAAGACTACCATTTACGATCAGGGGATCGATAGTAACGGAGTGGGTTGGAATTCAGCTCTTGGTCGTGATTTGGGCTTAAAACTGGAAAATCTAGATTCACGCCCCAGATATATGCGTCTGACTGATATTGCGAAGTATGCCTACGATGTTATACTCGACTACAATCCCATGAGTGTCGATCATGGCGTTCCGAGGCATGATGATAGAGACGCCACTAAACGTGGCAAATCTCGAGGCAGTCATTACATCGATACACAAGACGGTAGACGTCAAACTATGGATACTGTGGAATGTAGCCAGCCTTCAGTAATGAAAGATAGGTTGTATGCAGCAACCGTCGAATATCTGTCTTCAATGATTCGAGCAGGCATTGTTTCGGGCTGGCTGACGAATTCTTTAGTCTCGGCTCACGCAGCTGGCGATTCAAATAACACAATGGACAAGCTATGTCAGAAGCTGTTTTTTGTCATTGAAACTGCCGCACGAAGACGCCGGTCTACCAACCAGATTAGTGGATCTCCTGACTCGGGTGACAGCGAGGCAGTTTGCGCTGCATCATTGACACTACTTGTCCTCGCATTACCCGAGCACGTCAGCCAATCGGAGCCCTCTTTATTATCGACCTCCTTTCGCCAAATGGGTACAAGCACGGGTTCTCTTGATGATCTGCTCCACTCTCCACTTGTCAGGAATATGATTGAATTAGCATTGTCGTGGCAAGATCCTCGATCATCTCGAGGGAGTAATAAGGAGAATGACAGTATCACGAAGAATCATGCCGCTAGCAATGCAACGTACATTCTTGGCGATATATGCATGGCCGGAGGTTCATCTTTGATTTGCCAAGATTTGAGCCAGAGGGTTGACAATTTTCTTCAATCTATCACCAATAGCATATGTGAAAGCGGAAGGACAACAACCGGAGAGGATTGCTATTCGAACTTTGATTCTGCTCTCCTCCTCGTTTTACAGTTACACATACGGTCCCCGATAGTGATTCGGACATTTCTACGCAAGTTTATGGAGAGTAACGATGATAGTGCATCATCGTTTGTCGCTGGCCTTCTGCGTCTTGCAGCAGATGTAAGTTGTTACCCACGTCTTTGATGTCTCTAATCAAATCCTTTGCCCACTAACCGTCAACCCTACCTGTTTACTTCCACCTCAGGACTCGTTCGCAGTCTCATCATGTGCGTCCTGTCTACTGCGTGCCTTGGTTGAAGGCAATCCAGCAGACCGAACTGAGGATAAACTGTCCGATATGATTTTAAACTCTCTGGACACTGATCAAGTTGGTTCTGACTTGAAGGACACGATTCACTTGATACTCGAGACCACTCATACGTCACTGAAATGCAACATTCCAAATTCCTCCATGTCGTTTCATTCGCGGATGTGTTCATTGGGAGATCTCCTGTGTGCATTGATTCGTATCCCCAGTGCGAGCGAAATCTTTGCCTCCTTCATATCAGAGGATGTGTTAAACTTGTTTGCCCAAATAAGCGAAGATGGAGAGAATCACAATTGTGGCAGTGATACACTCAATGGCTCAGCAAAAATGAGCATTCTCAGCCTGTTTGCCTCATTTGCTACTGCTACTGGGAGTAGGAAAGATATGATTGTCCAGCAGCGACAAGTGAGGGAAAAGTTGATCAGCTCGCCGGGCTATTTAACACTATTGGAAGCAGCCATGTCGCAAGGCAATTCCGTGGACAGTACACGACGTGCCCTTAAACTCCAATCCTCTTTTCTCTCCCTGACTGATGAACGCTTTCTTGCTCATACCCTAACAAATTCACGGAACTCAACGACAAGGAAAGAGAACAGTCTTAAAGACAAACTCGCAACGTACCAATCGGAAATGAGGAAAATGGATGAAAAATGTCGGCAGATAGAGCTTAACTGTGATATGTTAACCGATTCCCTTCTTGATCAACGTTTGACATACGATAGGCAACTTGAATGGACGAGAGCTGAACATCACATGGCGTCCAGGAATGTGTCCGAAATCTTTGCATATGAGAGAAGGCAAGCAGAAGAGCAATACTCGGAAGAACGCGAGGCAAGGCTAAAGATTGAACGTGATAACGAACAGCTGACTCATGACTGCTCTTCGTACAAATTCAGAATAGACAAACTCGACGAACTCTTGCAGCTCGAACGCAAAGCGAGGCAAAGTATGGAGTCCGAATTTGGAACTTGTAAAAATGAGCTATCAAGAACATCTAGTGTTTGCTGTGACCTACAAGCGAAATTGTCTGCTTCAGAGGTCAAAGTATCTAATCTTACGGCAATCAATGAAGAATCCGAGGCAACTATAGAGGAGATTTGCTCGAAACTTATCAAATTGTCGACGATCTATCAAGTGAAAGAGCAAGAAATGGATAAGTACAAAGCAGAGCTGCGTAGTGCTGTCAACACCGCGAACAGACATGCGGATACAGCCATTGAAAAGTACGAATCTGCCAACAGAGAGAACAAGTTGCTTAACGAACGATTGAAAGAGGTTTCAGCCGAGTTGAGTGAAATCAAGACTCGTAAGGCGGATGTTCAACGAATGCGGAAGAATGCTCCGGTTGCTTATCTCAACCAATTACACAGAGATCCCACAATACCCCAGCGTATAACTTTGCAAGATGCTGGCCAGCGCCGCTCACCAAGGAGACAGGGTAATAGTAAGACTCAGAACTAACATGCAGTTAATCCTCACTGTGTTTTAAGACGCAGAGATAAATGAAGAGTAAATCATCATAGTGCATTCATATACTTAAAAATATATTTAGCTGATAAGGATATTTTTCAGGTGTTGCCATACTCAACACGCATTCGCCATGGCCCTCTCCGAAAGAGGCCCGTACCTTGTTTGATGGAGCCAAACTCCCGCTAGGCGAAAAGAATTAAATACACCGAAGGACAACCAAACTCCGGTGAGACCAAATATATTCGGCAGAGTATTCAGTGATATCAATGCAGCAACCGTGGCTACTATTGTACTTAAAGAGAGTTGTAAGAAGTCACCACAACCAACCATACAACCTTCACCAATAAACACTAACCCATTAATAATCTGATAGACACTTGCCAATATTGATGGGATTACTGCAGCTTCACGGACTGCCTCAAGTGGAGATGATTTTTGTAATAAAGGCAGTAGTAATAGCTGCAGTCCTCCCAGTACACAACCAAGAACAAATCCCCAACTCATTAATCGATTCACTACATTCTTCGCAGCCCTTTTTCCACCATATGTTTTCCCAGTCGAAATATCCACCTTTTCAATCAGTTCATTTGGTACAATTGTTTGTGCGACAGTTGATAGCGCAAGCAGGACAATCCCACCAAGTTGGAATGTTTGGATAGCTAATGCGTGTGCTGCTGCGGCAACACCTGTATCATCCAAACCCTGCGTCACCCTTGCCACCATTAGAAACGTAATATTCAATGCCACATTACGAAGTTGAAGAGCTGCCCCACCCTCTAACAAAGGCTTCATCGCAGAGTATGATGGGAGGCGTAATAGTTTAGACCATCGGATCATTTTACGACGGAGCATGATAGAGAAAAAACTTGCCGCTGAAATAATCTCAGCTGCAAGAGTCGCCAGAGCTGCACCCGTCACACCCATATTCATCGTGAACATTAGGACAGGATCTAATGCTGCATTAAAAATATTCGATGTTGCACTGATTTGCAGTGGCGTCGATGTATCGAGTGTCCCTCTGAAAGCCGAGAATCCGATTAATGAAAGCAGCGATGGAAGGAATGCGAATGCTCTAACGAACAGATATGGTCGTGCATATTGAAGTGCTGGCGAACCTTCTCTTAACACCATGGATAGAATTTTGTCGGGATACATCAACATCAAGGCAGTCCCAACTAATGAGATAGAAAACCCCAGGAATAATGCTTGACTAACAGCATCTTGTACCTCGTCCATATCTCCCCTAGCATTCGCCTTACTAACCAATGTGGCAGTTACAGATGGTAATACCGAGACGATCCAAAATGCCGATGAGAATACTTGATTGGCGGCGGCCTGTCCTGCCACTGCTAATGCATTACCCATACGATTTACCCAAAATAAATCGACGGCTCCAATAAGTGGATTAATGGCAAAATTGGCAATGCACGGTAATGCAATTTTTACCATCCTTTTATCTAATTCATCCATTCTTGGCCATATTGAAAGGATTTCGGCAGTATCAGCAGCATCGTTGTTAGTCACAGCAGCATGTTGGACTGTTGTATCATCCTGAGACGACGATGACGTGGTCGATGGAATTGAAGCACGCAACCAAGATGTTGAAGGCCTTCTTTTGACACGTCTAGAATGTTGCGGTTGGATGATTGCGAGAGACTCGGCTGTTGAACAGCAGCCCCCAGCTATGAGAGAAAGTAATACGACCAGACGCCTATTACCAGGTGCTGTTGATTTAGTCTTCCGCGGCGTCATGGTGTGAATGTCTTCCATCCCGCCTAATCGGGTTGGATCGATGTTTTGTGTGACGAGGAACGCATGCGGATATTATTGTTGATGGTCGCCGCGATGGCGACTTTGTCATGTCGACCTACTTTCGCAACAGAATTGCTGCCTGATAAAGCGTCGGCATCGAACGTTTATCGACGAATATTCACTCCTCACACCTTCATGTACACGCGGCATCAATTGACATTGCTTGCAATTGCAAAAAAGCAGCAGGACGAACCGAATCGAGTATGTGTTGCATTTCCAGGTGGTGGTCTATTCTTTTATTGGCAAGCGGGTGTAATTGTGAGATACGCTTTATGATATCCATCAAATTCAAATGCACTGAGCGTTGATTATTTTCTCAACACACTACACACGCACACACCTTCCAGGCCTATCTACAAGAGGAAGGTTATAATCTTTCATCGAGTAAGATTTTGCTATCTGGAGCTTCTGCTGGAGCATTATCGGCGACTCTAGCAAAGACTGGAGTTAGTCCATACGACGCCACAAAATTGGCGCTGTCTATGTCTGACGATGCAGGAATATGGGATCGTCCGTTGGGATTGCAGGGTGTATGGGGAAATATAATTCGTGATTGGCTCGATTGCTTGTTACCGACAGATGCAGTAGAGAGGGCACAGGATGGGGTAAGGGAAAAAATGAATTGAAGGTTGCACAACGCAACAACTGACGTTGTTTCATTCGATGCAAAACTTTTTTTCTCATCATCCATCTTCTTTCTACCAGCTTCAAATTCTTGTTACGCCTGTCCCATCATTCGGTAAAAAGAGAATATCAAAGTTTACAAATAGGCAAGACCTGATTGACGCCAATTTAGCCAGTGTACATTTGGTAAGAATTAGTGTCAATGATGCTTTTCCATCATTTTTGTCTCAAAAATAATCTTGCTATTGACATATTTTCATCAGCCATGGTTTTTGGATGGAAAGATAACAACATCTGTACGTGGTGAAATGTGCATTGATGGCAGCTTCTTGTCACGACCATCAGATTATTTTGACGAGCTCGATGCACCAAGTCTTATCGTCGATTATAATCGTGACCCTATGATGAGAAATGGTGGTTTAGGGTTCGTAAAGGTGGTGTCAAAGCAAACGATCTGGGATATATTGGAGCAAGGGAAAAGATATGCCAAAAGAATGGACGGCGAAGGATGTTTTGATAACTTGCCACGGCATTGAATGACGGAAGTCCCAACATTCTGTATTCTTTGCTATTATCAGAAGAGCACGATATAAAATAGAATTTTCGACAATTGCTCTTGGCAAGAAAGGTGAGGCAACCAACTCTACAATTTATCAAAGTAAACCTTGATTAGCGTCTGATAAGGCGTCTTGGACCGAATCTCTCACTCATACTTTCACCTTGATCATCGTTTCCATATGGAATTGATGAGCCTACTTTCGACGTGTTCAAGTCACACAATGGAATAATGCTGGGCCTCCCATGAGCACAAATGAAAGACAAATCGCAATTAGCAAGATTTGATATGAGCCGTCGTTGTTGTTCTTCGCTTAGTTCTTCTCCAAACATAATCGCATATCTACATGCGTTCGATGCGAGGATATTCTTCACAAACTTTGGACGAACATCCGTGCCTATAGACAAATGTCCCAGCTCCTTCACGAATTCTATAAAGTCTTGCATAGATGCAACTCTATCACACACGACAGGGACACCAGTAAGGGTAATCGTGTTTCCATCGTTCTCCTCATCAAAATCGAATTTCCATTTCTTGAGCAAATTGCTATGTTGATTCAGAGTTGCCATATCATTCTGTGTTAGTTTAACAAGCTCTGGTGGTAAGACCTTAGCGGATTTCAGGATATTTTTCTTCGTGATGGATTTCTTCGTCATGTGGATTATCGCATCGTCGTGTATGTTAGAGTTGAAGAGGGCATTTTCTAGCTTCTCCAGCGCCACCCTCTCATCTGCAGCATGTTGGTCGAGAATGCATATCTTTCCACAAGCCGTTTTGATAATTATGAATTTTAGCTCAACCTTTCCCATTGTGAGTAATTTAGCAATCTAATAGACGCAGCAAATATAATGTGGATGATACGCACCTGGCCAATGACGTCGGCTGTTTGGAGCATCTGCTTTGTAAGAGTGATGTTTCCATCGCTCGTTCTACTCTTCAATTGCGGTGCTAGATCAGCAATATGTTTCTTTAAAACTTTGATCCGTAGTTTTGTCCATCTGCTGGACGTATCCTCAGCATCTTCTAACGACTCTTGCTCACCCTTACTATCAAAAAATGCTTCATCGATAGAATGCAAGGATAAATCTGCCATGATGTTGGGCCTCAGCTCAGTATGCGCATTGCTAGGCATGGATCCACGTGTGGAAGATAAATTGAGGAGCTGGCCATTGTCAATAAATGCGTCCGAGAACGGAGATGAAGGAGACCTGGTCCTCTTTAATGCTGCGGCATTGGCATTCGACACAATCTGCTGTCCCCTCACTACTCTATTGTAAGCATTATTCTGTATAATGACTTCTCGATCTTGTGAAAAAATTGTCTTAACAGGTTCCACAGTTCTTTGGTTTCTAACCATGGCCAACTTTGCAGCCATTTTGCTCACAAAGCTTGCCAATTGATCGAATTGTCTCACCTTATTAGTTGCCACGGAGTCTTTCACTACTAGCTCACTAGCGCTCGCGATAACATGGATAAAAAAGCGCACTTTACAATTCGATTTGCTACCTTGACGCAGCTGACCGATGATTAACTCGGCTAGTCTGTCGCGATGTGCAGCTAAGCGACCGTTGATGCATATGATCTCAAGCTCTTTGTTGCGTACAACTGCCGACTCGTCATCATCAGTCTTTGTTATGCAAAAGGCCCCGAATGCACGAAACGTACACTGAGAAAGATTGTTCAATTTTGATTGGTGAACATTTTCTTCGTCGAGTGACACCTCAATTGAATTATCTTGCGAGAAATCATCGGGATACATGTCCACCAATCGTTCAACGAGAGCACGCGACTCCGTTACTGTTCGTGTGCTAGACGTGAATGAAAAATCAATGTTATTGCCCATTGAGGATCTCAATTCAAATGATATGCATGGGTAAGCTAGCGCAATCAAACGTAAACATGATGCAATTTGAGTCAGAACTAGAGTGTTTTGTAATGTGTATTGCTTCCTTCTAACGGCATGCCGATGAAATAAACCTCTCAGAGTAACCGTCGTCCCCGACGAATTCATTGTTGCACTATTGCTGGTGTATTTTGGAATGATCTCAGAAGTTGTGTCATTGTTGTCTAATCGGTTGCAGTAAATAACAGCTCCATCACGGAATAGTTTCTCACTGGCAGTGAGTCTGCTTGATCCAAATTCTCCCAAACACCAGCATGCAGTTTCCACTTTCATTTCCACGCACAGCGATGCGAGCGATCGCAGCGTTTCACCTTTCCCATCATTTAATGACGAGCAATGCGCTGTACCGATGTAGTCCTTCATTGTTAAACCGTCGATACCTACTCCATCATCGATGATAATAATTTCATCTAGCCCTCGTAATGAAATGACGATGGAATTCGAATAGCCTTGGATTGAGTTACGAACCAGTTCTTCAATCACTCGTGGAAACGAACCAAGGATTTGGCTGCCCCTAACGGATGTCGCTGCCTTATCGTCTAACAGCTGGATTCGACGCCTCTCCATGGTGAGCCAACGAAGCGAGCCTACGATGCACGCGAGCCAACAGGAGCCAACGAGAGCCGTAGTGCGGGGGAGAGGGAGATTCCCCCGTAGAATAGCCCGCCGCCCCCCCCTCACTCGGCGTTGGGATGGATGAAATGATGTTGAGTTGTTACATTCGCCCCATTCATGTTGTTGCTGCGTTAGCAATTCTATTAGGCGATGTTTATATCAGTGGTTTTAACCCCAAATCTACCAGAAGTCGCCGGTCTTCTCTACTCTTCGATTCGGACGACACTCAACTCGCCACTGCCGCTGATACAAATGATGCACTAGTTCTTCTTAACGAGGCTACAAAGTTAAGACAGCAAGCGAACGAGCTGCAACTACAATTGAATCGAGAAAAAGAGGAAAGGATACGAGTGCAACGTGAGAAGGTTGATTCGTTGATAGATGCATTGCTATTTCACGGCATGAACAATAATGCAACAAATCAACAACTGTTACTAACCGAGGATCAAGTGGCGAAGTTACTAATATCGAAACGATTTAATTATGAAATGGTGAACCAAATGTTTGATCGGATTTGTGAATTGGCAAACCGACCGCAAAGTGTTGATAGTTGCTCTCCATTACTGAGTCTATTACTCGATGCATCGTGTAAAGTAGATTGTTTAGATAGGGACGAGAATCCCAACAAACGATGGCGTCGAGTGGAGCAAGATTTGAGGAAGAAACTATTTTTGCTGGGTTATGGAATACGACTCGAAGATGCTGATGACGAGAGGAAGGTTAATGTCCGCTCAATAACTGGGGAAAAGGATTACTCTTAATAAAAGATATGTACCTAAAGTGAGTAATACGCATACATTTCAGTGAAGGAGACCATTTGAATCTGCCCTGTCTAGCATCCGTCTGTAGTGACCATTTCCAAGTTGCAAAAGTTCATCATGAGAGCCTTGCTCAACAAGCGAGCCATTTTTTATGACGTATATCGTGTCAGCACACCGCACTGTCTGCAGTCGATGTGCGATTATAATCGTCGTCATTCCCGAACGGTTTTGAAGCAGTTCATCCAGTTCCTCTTGTACAGCAGCCTCCGATTCCGGGTCCAAAGCGGATGTCGCCTCATCCAATAATAACAGGTCTGGTTTTCTTACTAGAGCGCGAGCTATTGCAATTCTTTGGCGCTGTCCACCACTGAGCGATTGCCCACGCTCGCCGACTTCTTCTTTGTATCCATTCGGAAATTGCTCGATAAAACTGTGGGAATTAGCAATCCTGGACGCCATAACAATTTCCTCAAATGTCGCAGTTGTCCCATATCGTATATTTTCCTCGATAGTTCCCGTGAATAATACCGGATCCTGAGACACAACTCCAAGCTTTGCTCGATGACTTTTCAAGCTCATCATTTTCAAATCCATGTCACCAAATCTAATTGTCCCCTCATCTGGATCGTAGAACCGCTGTAGAAGAGAAACTATTGTAGATTTACCACATCCAGAATGACCAACTAATGCGACTACACTGCCCCCTTCTATCTTTAGAGACAAATTGGACAGAGCAACAGTATCAGGCCGACTGGGATACGAGAAGCTAACATTGTCAAATGTTATATCTTCTTTGGTTGTATCGGTAGATTCCGCGAATTCGACTTCCACGCTTTTTACTGTCGAATTCCCAGTACCTGGAGGTGGCGGATGTCTATCTAAAAGGTAAAAGACTCTATCACCTGCCCCACTACTCTTTATCAAGGAGGAGTATGACTGAAAGAGATTTAATGACCATGTTTGAAGCTGGCCTTGATACAGCATAAAAGCTAATAGAACATCAGCTGTTAGCGTCCCTTGCTGAACGAAGATTGACCCGAGTAGCAACAGCGTTGCCTGTACCAATGTGTTGATAAGAAATGTACTCACGAACATGTAGTATACTCCTGTTGCAATCAATTGCCAAATGTTGAGATCATAGAGCCTGTTTATATGGCTTTTATACTTTTCGCACTCCTGATCTTCAGAACCCAACATAATTACAGTCTTTATACACGACAAAGATTCGTGAGCACAGCTCGTTGCGTCTGCTAGTGCATTTTGCTCTCGTACAGCATTTTTTGCCAACCAGCTGCCGTAAAATTTGTTCAGCAAACCGACAAATGGAACGATGGCTATTGTGCAACCAGCAAGTATTGAATTCCGAAGGAACATGTAAATAGCGATCCTGTTTTTTTGACATTACTCTTTTTGAGTGGCCATGCTAGGAATATCAATGATTATACAATTCACAGAACATCACTCACCCCAACATTCTCACGACAGCCTCCACGCTAAAGCGGAAAAACCATGTTAAGTCCTCAGCCATTTCACCACAGTCAGAAGTAAGTCTCGAAATTAAATCACCGGTGTTTGTTGTATCGAAGAAAGCTTGTTCTTGTCTCATTAGAGATGCAAACGTATCCACCCTCACCGCTCGAACAATGTTCTCCTTTGCCTTGCCAAATAAGTAAACACACCAGAAATCAAGAACAGCATCGACTGTACCAAGCAGGAATAGTAGAAGTATCTCTCTCTTTGCACCGGCATAGTCTTCATTGATCAAATCACCAATGGTGGTAGAAACAAAATGTGGGATGGCAAGAGAAAATGGAAGTCGGATCACAAGTACTATGATACCGATCCAAAGATATATTGACTGATTGCCAGCAAGCTTAAGCAACCGAGACGTTCCACGTAGACGAGTTGTTGATTCGTTAGTTTCACCGACGTTTGCTGCTGTTGGATATTCATCATTCGTTATCCCTTCATGTTCATCATTCGCGATGCTGGCTCCTTCCTGAATCATCTCTAAACCCAGCAATGGCTCCATCACAGAATTCGGGCTCTCCACTCTATAACTTGTACTTTGAGAAGTTTGACCATCCTCTTCGATAGACCGTGGCCAAAATGAGGCCATTAATCCGAAAGATGTCAACATCATAACCCAAACTCCCATCCATAATGTGCTTTGATCCTTCAGAGAATTGCAATTGTAATCACCAGCATGACCATAGTCATCTTCCGACGAAGCAAGATTAATAGCGCCCACACCCACAAGACTTAATCCCATCGAACCTTGCAGGAAGAACAATGTCCGTAGGAAGAAGTAGTTGGTTAATATTTGAAGTCCACTCGAATCAACATAATCTTTACTACTCGACCCTTTGTCGTGACGGTGAAGACGCCGATCTTGTAACGACCCCCACATTCCAGGTACTAACAATCCCAGCGATGATACAGAAAACGCCAAGAAGCAAGCTCCAACGAGGCGTATTGAAAGGTCTTCAACAACAATTGACGAAGGTTGAGATTCAACAGCTGACAATTGTTCTGTGACATTGTCGGAAATTTCCTTCAGACACGGATACAGCAGATAGCTAATGCATAGTTGAAAAATATGAATCGAATTAGAATGGGAATGTATGGGTAAACGTCGTGGGCATGAAGAAATATGATACTTACATTGCAGTGACGGGCCAAGCTAGGAATATCAAACCAACCACAATGAAAGATGCGGTGATGATTATTGAGCAAACAAGCGTTACCATGCATGGAGTTACGCCATTACGACTCGGTCGTAAAATGTATGGAGTGGGTGGTAACATCCTGTGTTGTTTGATGAATCTAGTTTATGAATTCAAGCGCCGCTGTGATGATGTCATGAGATGAATCTCATATGAGATTTTTTGTGGCTCTTGGCGCGGCAGGCGGGAAGGATTTTACGAGGTGAGTTGTAGTTAGTGTCGAACCTGCGTATCGTACGTACTTATCGTACCATCCGAACAACACAATATTTTCTCAACAACCAACCATGGCTCCGCCAGCCGCGCACGGACTGAGCGAAGACGAGGTAGCGGATCTTAAGGAGGCATTCTCCATGTTTGATACCGATGGTGGTGGTACGTGCTCGCCTTCAGTGAGGGATGATGCGGTGTTGTGTGACACTTGAGCGTACTTTAGTCGAGTCTCTTGGAATGTCGTTGGGTTTCCATATCCTCCTTTGAGTGCATCCATCATAATTATGCATGCCCGCCCAACCAATCCTCCTTTTCTTGCTTATCAATATTCTTAGGCACAATTAGCTTTACTGAATTAAAAGGTGAGAATTATCTATTCTCCCTGTGCTTGTGTGGTAGATCATAACTTACTAACAGTCCACCCTCTTAACCCACACACATAATATAATACAGGAGTGATGAAATCTCTTGGAGCAAATCCGACCGATGCGGAGCTACAACGGATGATGAAACAGGTGGACGACAATGGGGATAATGAAATCGACTTTGATGAGTTCTTGGTCCTAATGAGCTCAAATAAGACAAGCACTGACCCTGACAGTGAATTGCTTGCAGCCTTCGCTGTGTTCGATGAAGATAACAGCGGATCAATATCGAGGAAGGAAATGAAAAAACTCATGAAGAAGCTTGGACAGAAACTATCGGATGAGGAACTTGATGCAATGATGGAGGAGGTTGATACGGATAACGATGGCCAAATTGATTTCGAGGAGTTCAAGAGTATGATGAGATCTTAATAATTTCGGGGAAGATAGCTCTTTATGAGTTATCATTTAGTTGTTTGTTATGGTTCCTTGATCACCGCAACTCATTACTTAATATAGTGTAAGAGGGGGGAAGTAGTTTGTTAAAAACTCTACACTGATATGATATGGCGCCTTTCACGTTGAATTTACTGCGAGATCATGGAAAAAATTGCTTGATGGTAATTAGGGAATGGGATTGGATTATGACGAATGCATAGTTATTGTTAAATTAGTGACATTATATCTATCCTAACATTCGAGACATAACTGATTAGATGCCTTCCAACGAGAAAAGATATCAGTAAATTCATCTGCACGTCGTAACATCCCTCGCTGATATATTTCTTGCAAAAGCTTAAACCAGAGCTCAGATGTTTTCAGCACTTCTTCATTCCCAACAATCCATAACGAGAACTTTGCACGTGTCATCGCTACATTTACTCGACGACAGTCTTCCAGGAAGCCGACAGTACTCCTGCCAACACTGCCTCGTGATTTATGATGCTTACCCCTCGTAAAAGAGGAGTGTGATCGCACGCACGACAATACAATTATATCACACTCGTCTCCTTGGAATCCATCGACAGTTGACACTTTTATGTTGAGCTTATCCAAGTCAGGTACCCTTGATAGTTGCTCCTTCAATAGCTTCACCTGGTAATGGTAGATACAAAAAATCACTTATCAGCAACCGAACGAAACTATAAGATATTAATCTTTAGCAACTCACCTGATCATTGTAGAATGAAATTATACCTACTGTGACAATGTCTGACCGATTCGTAAAGTTCTGTACAAAGGACGATAAGATTGTTTGACTAATAAAGCTTGCTTCGTCGCCATTGGAAAAGCCACGACCATTTGTTGCACTGGACATATTGCGTCTATTGATATCCCAGAAACAAATCGTAGGAAAGCAGGGGCAAGACCAAAAAGGAGTAGGGCGTTCTTTTACAGAGTCAGGTGTTTTAAGCTTCCCATCATAGAATTGATCCGATGGAAAAGCAGCAATATCTTCATGCATTCGATATTGTGTACGCAAGAGAATTGTTGGATGATTTAGCGATTGCAACCTCTCAAACAAGGACTGTTCGAACGCATTATTGGAGGAGGAACCAGAGAGAGTCAACACAGGTAGTTGTTTTGGATCACCCACAAGAGTTACTGTATTTGGATTGAACTTGAAAGGAATTAGTGACTCCGGTTCGGATGCTTGACAGGCCTCATCAATAATGACAGCGTCGAATTCGGAATCATTTCTAGTAGGATCTCTGCAAACAGCATCAATGAACGCCTTTGATCCAGCACCAGATAAGGTTGTTAGGATGACACTGCAGCTCCCAAGGATTTGTAATTTGACGGATGCTCGGCTTACAATCCTTCGCCTCTTTTTGCGGTCGTGCTGCTGTATCTTTGGTGACCAGCTTGGTCCACTATCTCGCTCTTCATCATCGTACTCAAAATCCTGCGTCTCATCACTGGCTTTTCGGTTGACATTGACTTCAAACAAAAAGGCCTCCATATCTGACATTGCTTTTGGCTTTTGATGAATTGAATCACGCGAGTTCTCCCAAGGCAGAGAACCATACCTTGCCAGGTTGAAATCACCTATCTTTCCGGAGGGTCCAACTGATCCATGTTTAATCTTCCAAGCTAAACTATCGACTGCAACATTTGTCGCGGCACAGACCAAAATGCGATTCCGTGCCTGAGGTTCTTCATTCGAAACGCCCATTGTTTTCCCAGCGTGAACCAAGCATCCCGACTGTCGCTGTTTCGGACGAGGAGCTTTCCCGGACAGAAGAGCAGAAATAAGTCCAACGATCGTACTTGATTTGCCGGTTCCAGCTGTCGAAGAAAGCAAGATATAAATGTCAATAAAGAATCTTTATGCACAAATATTTAGTACATTATACGGAACTCACGTGGTCCTTGAATGAGGCAAACATTCTCACGGCAGGAACCTGTCAATACGTTAGAAATAGACTTCAGCTGAAGTGTGTTATGACTATTTGTGAGATGTCGCCATATGTCTAACGGTAACGATCGTGGTTTGGTTGTAGTTGTACTTTTAGAAGTTTTGGCAGTGAATGATGTGAAAACAGCCTTCTGCAAGTGTAACGACAAGAAGGGCAGAGATTGAATTGCCTCAAACTGTCGAACAACATTAGTCGTTGAACCACACGACATCAGCGTAAGGATAATTTCATCACGAATCACCAGCCCATTCTTGTGTGGGTCTAAGAGTTTCTTAAACTCAACTTTTGACAACCAGCCAGTCTGTTTTGTTTGATGTACATTCTCATGCACTACAAGCCACAGCCTCAAGAATGCATTACTCTCATTATAGGTGCGAAAGGAAAAGGTTGTGGGGAAGTCATGAGCGACAATCCCGAACTTGGTGTCAACCCAGCCATCGAAATGCATGCAGTACAACTCGCTTAGATTTGAGGGAGGGATGTTTGTATCACCGATCGAACTGAATTGAGCTTCGTACATCTTAATACCGTTTACATCAAAATAAGAGACGGACTTGAAGATTGGCGTTACTTCAGTCAACTTCGTCAATCTCAAACGATACAGGTCACGATGCCAACTATCAAAACCCCTCCTCTCTCGTTGATAATCCCCGTTGAGCGATGCCATACCTTCATTTAACAGCAGCGGGGCCATTGTTTCCATCATATCATTCACATCTTTGAACTCCCTCGGAACTATATCTATGGTTTTTCTTGTTTGTAATACCGGGTTGACCTCGCTCCCTTTTTGGCTTTTGTTTATGCTCATACATCGTATCGGTCCATAGAATTCAATGTTAAGCTGTTTGTTGATACCATTATCTTTGCAATTCGTTCGTACCCTAGCCGATGGTGGAGTCCACCGCGTTAATGCCTTAACAATGTCTGAGGGGTCAGGCCATAAGCGACTCAATGATGTGGGAGCAATGGGTGCAGCTGGTGTTAATCTCACTCTACTGGATGATATGACCAATGGTGGGCGCTTTTGGGGGAGATGATTGACTGCCAAAGATTTTACTGGTTGTTGTACTAATTTGCTGCTACTCCTGCTTACAGTCTGAATATCGGTTATTGGTCTCACAATCGCATTACTATCCTTGCTCGCTTGGCCGGCCCGACGGATTGGAACTTGGCTCAGAGTGCTGGAGCAAGACGAATCAGAAGACGACGATGCAACAGAAGATGATGCAGACGTCGAGGATGCGTCATCATTTCCGTTTGCACTGTCAAAGAATTCAGGAGCGGGTGAAGAGGAATTAAAATTGACTTCATCATCGCTGTACAGCGATGGTGGTGTACTTCTGGACGCGGTCGTTGCAGTGACGGCAAATGATTTGGAGCAGCAGCTATCCTCCGACGTGTTGGTTTGACCATCTTCAGCAGCCGTATCATTATGATCAATTTGACAAAGTTGACGAGATACTAATTCGATCTCCGCACTGGACTTGTCACGTGAAAGCAGATTCATGCATTTGTCAAATTGAGCAAACTCATCGACGTGCTCTTGTAGTCGAATGGTGCGATTCAAATCAGCTTCATTGAACTGACGTCTTTCTTCTGCCTGTTCCATATCATTCGTAACGAAGTTGATTTCGTCTTCTAGCATGGCGACATCATCATTAAGTTTGTCAAGAGATGCCACACGTTGCTGCACTACATCACTGTCTGACGAATGTAGCCTTTCCCTATCGCTGACATCGTCACTGTTTGATGATAATTGAGCTTCTGCCAGCTGTACCTCGACCATATCAAATAACTCCAACTCATATTTGTCATCAATACTTTGGTCACAGTCTTCCCAAGCATTCTCGCAATTTGATGGTAAGACAGCAACAGAAGCCTCATGGCATAGACCATTAAAAACGACATAATCAGTCAGGACGGTTTTGGGTCCCCAACGAGATGTCTTTCTTTTCCCCCGATTTTTACTCAGAGTCGTATTGGTGCCGTCGAATTCTGCACTATCCATTGTGGTAGTGTCTGTAATAGACATCTTCACTGGCACCACTTTTCCAACTAGTTTTTCATTCGTTTCACTGGGGTCATTATTGTCGTCTTGAATCAAGGATGCCATCGGCGTATGACTGTTAATGTCATTTGTGACAGATTCAGGTGGCGTTATTTTCTCCAAATTTGTCGTCGCCGCCCCCTTCATGTTAGTGTTGTTGCTATTATCACCACATTTACGATTTAAGTAGCGATTAACCTCGACCAAACTCCTAAATTTACGTCCTCCCTCAACTTTGGGGGCAAAGTAATATCGATCAATATGATGCCCACGTCCACTCTTACTTGTTACTAGTTGTTGTGTCCATCCCTCTCCAATTTCTAAACATGCGTAGGTACATTCAGTAGCACCCTCGGGTAATTTGGGTTTCATTGGTGACTTGATTGCTGCAGTTATTACTGTTTTATTAGTTGACTTGTCATTATTACTAGTAATTTCATCATTATTTGTATTCTCATTCGACGATGGTAATATTGGAAATGTCGTATCAATCGACTTATTGGTCAATGTTGACGTCGTCGTCGTTCTATCATTCGTCATCACATTAGGCTTCTTCCTGTTTAATAGCCCAACGACTTCGTCTCTATCACCAACATCACCATCATTACCACTTCCAACATCAACTCTAAATTTGTTGACATGGCCAACCTCACTCTTCTTCTCATCTGCCGACGTCACTGTCGACATGACCTCCAACACCAACTTTTCATTCAGACACATTAATTCGTACAGCTTTGCAAATGTTGGATTTGTTTCACCATCAAGTGTCAGTATTACATCACCATCTACAAGATCACCATTATTCACGTTTACATGTTGTGATTCTCCATCGATAACAGTGTCCGACGATGTAGGCGGTGATATTCGTACAACTAGTCGTTCACCCATAAAGCGTAGCGGACTACGATTTACACCCATATCTTGGTCGTTGTTGGTAGATGGAGTAACAAGGAAGCTGTGCACTCGCGGTCCTCCACCTTCCACTACTACATCATCATTGACTCGACAGCTCGATGCATTGTTGTACGGCATGAATATTTGATCTACATCTACAGAAAAACCATATGTTCGACAGCAACGTTCGTAATGTGGCCAACGTCGCTGCTGCCGACCACCTGATATTAAGTCATCGTCGATGATGCCGGCTTCATCATTTGTTTTAATGGAAGAAGATGGACGTACGACGACGATACGTCGACGATGACCATCGGCAATGGTGCATGACGGTCGTTGCTGCTGAGAAGTAGTTGGTGGTGGTTCAACAGCCGCCGTCAACTGACCATCGCCTTTATCTTTTCTATGCCGGGCATACATCATAATCATAATCCTTTTGCGTTGGTGCAGGTCGGGCGGGCGGGAAGGTCTTGTAGGATTTCCCCACATTCCCGCCTCATTCCTCATGCGAAGAAGATGTGAAATCATCGTACTAGGCTGGACCGTCTAGCAACCCCCACCCAACCGCTGAACAAATAGTAGTGCGCCCGCATTGCTCTTCACTCCCGTTGCGATCGAATACCGCCCTCCATCTTTTACAGCCCCTCAATGACGCCGTCTGCGGCTTCGTCGACGTCATCGTTCCCACCGATGCCTCTGCTGTCCATAACATCGCCAATGACAATTGAGAAATGCAAGAATCTAGCTTTATTCTCTACAGACATTTTCATTTGTTCGTATCCCAAGGTAAGGCACGGTCAATGCTTGTTAGTTCCGTGTCATACTGCCATACTCTGTTCATTAAATTATCATTGTCTCCAATTTTTCTTTGTCGGATGTTTTTAGAGCGGGACGACATGGACACAGCATATAATTTTAACGTTGCTGTTGGCGGATATGCGGCATCGTCGTCAACAAAGTAACGAGGATGTCGGTGTCGATTGTTATGAACACGTATCTGAATACGCACCCTTCTTCGAAATTGATGCACATTGGGATGAATCGGAGGAGAGCAATAACGATGTCGTCTCACTACTTGTGGATACCGTTGTAGACAAGCATGATAAACTTGGGAGACGAGTATTTAACACCCATCTACGTTGGGATATGTTACCGAAAAATAAAGCAATGGAAAAACTACCGTCAATAACGACAGCAACAGCAACAATGACTTCGAGTGATGAGAAGCATAGTAAAAAACAACACTATTCATCCTCAACAATGCCATCATGTGGTAAATTCATATACATCGTACGTAACCTACCCGATGTCTGTGCCTCGTTTTATCATCATTTATCAAATCAAAAAGAGGGTACATTCAATCATGACTTTGGAACATTTGCACGTGATTGGATGGCCGGGATTATGCCATTCGGGTCACCGATTCATCATTTACTTTCGTTTGCTGAGGGGTTTAGTGATAATCAATATTGTGACAATGATGCTGACAATACAACAATCCCACCAGGACACAACGGAAGACCACTCCTTCTTCTATCGTACGAACGTATGAAAACGAACATGCTCAGAGAGGTACTACGGATAATTGATTTCCTAAATCTGGATGCTATCCCAATAGAAACATTAAATACAGAGATACTACCAACATTTACTTTTCATTACATGAAGGAACGGTCAACCATGTTCCAACCCAAAAGTGTTACTTGGTTAAATGACTTTCAATTTCTAAGACGAGGGATTGTGGGTGATGGAAAAAGTTTAATGATGGAAACTCCTGCTGTTCCTAATGACAACAACAACAATGATCACGATGATGATAATTGCGTTGGTGGTAAAGACATGTCATTGCTGACGATGTTTCAAGACTGGTTGAATGACGAGGAATATCTATTGAGAATAACTAATTACGGATTGGACTTGGGCACAGCCGAACGATTCCTGGCCGTGGCGGATTTGAGGGATAACCTTCCTGCCCAAGTTCCCGCCTTACCGTGAAAATTTCACACTCTTACAACCTACCACACCACTTCTCTTGTTGCATCGCAACGGCTGCTGACGGAATATGATCAGCTCTAAAGTGATGTGTCCTGGCTGACTCTAAGTCTGGCGGCATATATCACTTTAGAGCTTGATCATATTGAAATATGGAATTACGTCCGTATCAGGAAAAAGTCGTGAACGAAATTGGATACGAAAATGCCATCGTAAAAATGCCTACGGGAAGCGGCAAGACTTTTGTTGCAGCGGAGTTCCTCTTGCGTAGACTCATAAAAAGGGATATTGATGCAATTGCAAGGTCTGCACTATTCTTAGTGCCCACTTGTGATTTGGTAACTCAGCAAACAAAGGCCATAAAAGAATGGGTTGGTGTTGGTACTGGGTACACAATTGCCGACTACTTTGGTGGGAAAGTTGTTCCATCAGCGTTTGATGTACTAGTATCAACACCTCAGGCCTTCCTCACTGTGCAACAAACAGAAACCAGCAACAAATGGTTTCAATGGTCGAATTTCTTCGCTTGTGTATTCGATGAGGTGCATCATGTTTTAAAAGAGCATCCCTATAGGATTATTGCTCATCGTATCAAGGCGTGGGAAGAATATCAGAAGCAACGGATTCAGATAGTTGGGCTCTCTGCATCCTTGACGTATGCAGTCGAGCACAAAGCTGTGGAGCAAGCGCTTGCTAATTTATGCTACGATTTATCCGCCACAAAAATGATCAGTCCTACAGAAGATGAACTTCAGATATCAGGATACATACCCAATGATGACAGTATCGAGACGATGAAAACACTGTGGACAGTGCCTGCTGGTGTGATTCCAGAACATGAGCGCATGCCTCATGACATGCATAAGATCTTTACGAAGAGAATAGCTGACCAAACGTCAACTTCTTTTGCAACTCAGGTGTACCAAGTCGTGCGAGATATCGAGCGTGAAATCGAGGAATGTGATCATGTCGATAGTGACGACTTGTTCATATCACCTCTATCTCAGGTAAAGCTTTCTTCCTGGGAGGATTATGCCCACCGAATGAAGCGTCGATTTCGTCTAGGTAGCCCAGTGCTTCTTCTCTACTCATTGTTGGAGACTTGGTATGTGGCGTTAAGGATGGTCGTGCAATCATGGGAGGAAGAGGAACAACTGGTTTTGCAATGGCTACTCATTAACGACGGATTTCAAATAGCAGGATGGTTCAGTCCTTGTTTAGAGTCATCAATAAATGAAGTGCGGAGACTCACCACAATCAACAGCATGCAGGCCGAAAAGCTTTCGTCCCTGACAAACAAGTTGATTGATAAGAGAAAAAACCACGGCATATCGTTTCGTTGCATCATTTTTGTCCAGCAAAGAATATCTGCGTATGTATTATCTTGTTACATCAATGACCACAGTGCTTGTAATGAGTATGGCCTGCGTGCTGGATATGTTGCATCAAAAAATAGTCGAATAACCCCTTCTCTGAAAGTAACACCTGGGGAAGCCACAAAGTGCATTGATGACTTCCGGCAAGGGATTATTAATGTAATTGTTGCCACCAGCGTCATCGAAGAGGGATTTGATGTTCCAGAGGCGAATGTTGTTATCAGTTATGATCATTTGAAGGATTCGGTTGAACTATGTCAACGCTTTGGCAGGGCTAGACAAAAGACCAGCTCACTTTCTCTAATGGCAGAACGAAAAGATAGACCACTCTCGGCTTTGAAGGAAGTTAAGGCGATGCAAGAGAGCATTATCAAAGGATTTGATCCTTCTCAGAATCAAAGTATGACACTGTCGTCTAGACAGCAATCAGTAAGAGATCGTGAGCGTGCAGCTTTCTCCATACTAAAGGATACTGCGAGATGTCAGCAAAGCCCAATGGAATGTTTGCACACATACTGTGCAAAGACCAAAGCTGTGTTTGATATCAATATCGTGGAACCAGATGCAGATAAGATGTTTAAGATGTTCAGAAGCACGATCGTATATTCATCTTCGATGTCTGAGACTAAAATCGTCGGAACAGGAGAGGGAAACTCCAAGAAGCATGCAAATAATCGGTCAGCGCTGTGCATCTTAGATCAATTACGAGAGAGGGCTATGGCAATGTATTCCTGATGTATTAATAGTGCCTACTACAAATTCCAAATCAATTGAAATTTCCAATCAAATACAAACCTAATGATCAATTTGGGAATCCTAACTTTGCTCGTACTCTTTTCTTTAGCACACCATCTCCAATCGAATCTTCAAAAGAGAAATACTTCTCTATAGTGTGTATTCCATTAGC
>Ga0247843_1001638_pt1 | contig 44260 bp, 48 predicted proteins | sample LaCruzMarch2017__FD_192420 | JGI IMG/M metagenome (GOLD analysis project Ga0247843, IMG submission 192420) | Freshwater microbial communities from meromictic Lake La Cruz, Castile-La Mancha, Spain - LaCruzMarch2017_8m | ecosystem: Environmental > Aquatic > Freshwater > Lake | place: Spain...
CAACGAACAAGGACGAGGCATCGGAGCTGGCCTCCCATCCAGCCCCAACCTTGAATCACGATCCGTCCAAAAGGGGAATCCTTCGATTCCAACTAAGCCGACGACGCTCTAGCGCTCTTTGGCTGATGGAAACTGACAATCAGGCCTTTTTCGCCCGGCGGGCGAGGGCTAGGGTGGCCTTGCAACCCGGTTGAAGTTGCACCCGTATTTGCTCTGTGGGGCAGGAAAGGGCGGGGGCCTGGACATGATAAAGTCTGAGCTGATCGAGAAGCTGGCGGCGGAGACCACCCATCTGACGCATGCCGAAGTCGAGCGGGTGGTGAACGTCGTTCTGGGTCGCATGACCGAGGCCATGGCCGATGGTGGCCGGGTCGAACTGCGGGGTTTCGGGGCGTTTTCGGTGAGGGCGAGGCCCGCGCGCGCCGGGCGCAACCCGCGAACCGGCGAGACCGTCGACGTCCCGGCGAAGTCCGTTCCGTTCTTCAAGAGCGGCAAGGAACTCCGCGAGAGGCTCAACGCAGGCGACGAAGCCTGATGTCTCTGCTGGGGGAATTCAGGGAGTTCGCAGCCAGAGGCAACGTCGTCGATCTGGCCGTGGGCGTCATCATCGGGGCTGCCTTCGGCAAGATCGTCACCAGCCTGGTCGAACAGGTGGTCATGCCGCCGATCGGACTTGTGCTTGGCCGGGTCGACTTCTCCGAACTGAAATGGGTCCTGGCACCTGAAGACCCTGCGACCGAAGCCATCGAGGAGGTTGCCATCCAGTACGGGGCCTTCATCAACACCGTGATCCAGTTCCTGATCGTGGCCTTCGTCGTGTTCCTTATGGTCAAGGCGATCAACAGGCTGCGCCGTGCCGAAGCGGCCCAACCCGACCCCCTGCCGGCGGGGCCGACACCGACCGAGGCGCTGCTGGCCGAAATCCGCGACGAACTCAAGGCGCGCCCGACGAACTAGGCAGCCTGCCGAACCGGTGACGCCACCGGTATCGGTCTCAGACATACGCCATGGTCCCCGTCGAACGGCGTCGGGGCCCAGGTGGAGGTCGCCTCAACGCCGGGATCGAACCGGACGTGGCAGTGTCCCCACCCGCCCTCGCGGCCGGCCGAGGCCGCAAACGGACCGAGCCGACGCAGGAGGTCCGGATTGACCACCTGGATCCGGACCTTGGCGGCACCGAGCCGGCGCGCATTGGCCAGCAGCGTCTCTATCAGGACGGGGATGGCGCGAGGCGCGTCACGCAGCGCGACCGTGTCGACAATCTCCAGAACCGGCGGTTCGATCACATTGACCTTCGCCATGACGGCCATGGCATAGCCGACGATGGCCTCGCCCCGGCTGAAGGACAGGATGACGGGCGGGACCGTGCTGTCAGGGTCGCCAAGCCGCCAGCGCAGAATGGCCGGGCTGCGGTCGGCCACGATCCGCCCCTCAGCCCGCAATGCCTTCCAGAAATCCGAATATCGTGAGGCGTCCGCGAAGTCGGTCAGCACCGCGACCCCGGGCGGCAGGCGAAGGGTCTCGCCGGCTCCAATGCGCGGGTTCAGCAGCCGTTCACGCGACGGGTCGACCAGCCTCGGCGCGCAGTGTTCGACCTCGCGCCACAGTCGTCCCATAGCGCAGGTGACGGGATCGAGACGCCAGGACAGTTTGACGGCATGGGTCGTCGGCGGCCACGCTTGGAGATTGTGGCGGGCGAAGAGCGGGCTCGATTTCGGATTGGCGTTGAAGGTGTAGAGCGCAAACATGCCCGGTTGACGGGAAAAGGTGTCGAGCAGCGCCCGACTTTGGCCACGGGCATGCGGGGCCACGATGATCGAGAAGGCGCTGGAGCGGTAAAGAACCGTGCCGTCATGCCAGAACCGCTGGACAAGGTTTCCGGTGAAGCCGGCGGCCTCACCCTTGTCGGTATCGAGAATCCAGCCCGCGGGCGCCTCGCATTCCAGACGGGCCGGGTTTCGATTCAGCCAATGCCAGCCTTCCGGAGAGCGAAGGGGCCATCCCACTGACCGGTGGAGCGCATTGAGCACACCGAAGTCCCGACCCTGAACGTCCCGAACGGTGTAGCCCATGGCAGCGTTCCACAGCGGGAAAATTCCCGCCTTCCAACCCGTCGGACTGCACAATGGATACCAGTCCTACAGACCGGCCATGTCTTTCGTTCGGACCACTCCGAGAACAGGCCTGATCAGGCCTGGCGAAACAGATAGAGGCCGAAACCCAGGTAGGGGCGTCCGAAATCGAAGGTGGCCCTGATCTGGTCGGCGCGCAACCGGAGCGTGTCAACACCCTCGACGCCGGGATTCACCTCCAGCCAGGCCCGGACGCGGGCGTCGGCACCGTCGAAGAAGGCGTCCCAGAGGGATTGGGGGGACATCTCAACCGAGAGACAGTCGAAGCCCGCCGAGCGGGCCGCTCCTCGCCAGCCTTCGTCGGTCGCGTAAACGCCCGACAATTCGACCACCTGACGGAGGGGCTCCGGCGCTTCCGCGGTCCAGACCAGATCCCCCCAAAGAACATAGCCGGGACGCGCCAGAACCGTGGCAAGGGTCTCGAAAATCCCGGCCGCGGAGGTCACATCCGGCCCCGCAATCCGGTTGCTGCCCAGAGCGACCACCATATCGGCCGGCGCGAGACGCTCCAGCGCTTCGGGCGCCTGTCCCTGAACTACCGCCAGACGATCCTCGAGCCCTTCGTTCCGGGCCCGGGCGACGATATGGGAGACCATGACCCGGTCGCGCTCGATCGCATGGACATGGTAGCCGAAGCGTCGCGCGAGCGCGGCGGATACGCCACCAGTGCCGGCACCGACATCAAGCACGCGCGACCCCGCCGACAGTGCGGCTCGCTCGGCTGCGGCCTCGACCGCCTCGATCCGGACGGGGTTGGCCACGTCAAGGCCGACATAGGCAATGTGGTGATAGTCCGGAACCATCCCCCGCTTGTAACGGCCGCCCCGGAAGCCGGGCATAGAAAGTGCTTTACATTATAAAGCAAATAGGGCAGTTCTTCGACCACAGTGGTCGCGCGCCCGGCCCGACATCGTCCCGCCCGATGCGCCGACGACCATCCGGGAGCGCTCTTTCAGGAGGAGCATGACATGAGTGACACCCGCAACGACGCTTCAGACATCGCGTGGCTGAAGGGCCTCGCCGAGGAAGGCTCGAAAGCCCCGATCCGGGGCGGATCCATCCTGTTTGCCGCCGGCATGATCTATGGATCCGGCAGCCTGGCCCACTGGGCCGTGGCGATGGGGATCATTCCTGCTGACGAGACGGCCTACAGCATCATCTGGGGTTCGACACTGGCGACCTTCTTCGTCGCACTGATCCTTCTGATCGGGCGCCTCAAGAGACAGGGTGGGGTGGAGACCGCTGCAAACCGCGCATTCAGCATTGTCTGGTCGGCCCTCGGCTGGGGGATATTCAGCCTGTTTCTCGCCCTCGTCGCGGGCGACCTGTCGCGCGGGGGCCAGTCCGACATGACGGACTGGTCGCTGGTGATCCCGTCGATCATCATGGCCTTCTACGGAGTCGGCTGGGCCGTGACAGCGACGATGGTGCGGTCGCGAAGCCTCTGGTGGCTGGCCGTCGCCGCGTTCGCGGCGGCTCCGGCCCTCGCGGTGCTGTCCGGAACCACATGGCAGTACCTTGCCTATGCTGCCGGCCTGTTCGGCCTGATGGCGCTGCCGGGCTTCTTGATCATGCGTGCCGCGAAAGCCTGAGCCATGCCCGACGATTTCGACATCGGCCGCATCGACGACGTCATCCACGGACGAGTCCGGCTGGGGATTATGGCGATTCTTTCGGGCGTGGAGAGCGCGGATTTCGCGACGCTGAAGGGCCGGCTGCAGACCACCGACGGCAACCTGTCCGTTCACCTTCGAAAGCTGGAAGAAGCCGGCTTCGCCGAGGTCACCAAACGGTTCGTGGGGCGAAAGCCCCTGACAGAGGCGTCGATGACCGAGGCGGGCAGGAAGGCCTTCGTCGCCTATCTCGACGCCATGGCGGGACTGGTCCAGCCGCGCTGATCGGTCCCCCTCGCCCGGGAGCCGCGCGGCCCCTATAGGGAGGACATGGTCAGCCGCATCCACGCCTTCGACGCGCTCGACAACTTCCGCGACTACGGCAGCTATGCCACGGCAGCGGGGAGTCATGTCAGGAGCGGAGCCCTCTATCGCTCCGCCCATCACGCCGGGGTCACGGAGGCGGACCTGGAGCGACTGGCGGCGATCGACTTCGGCGTGGTGATCGACCTGCGCCGGCCGGTCGAGCGACGCCGGCAGCCCTCAAGGCGACCGGCCAACTTCACCGGCTCCGTGATCGAGAGCGATCTCGACGAGTCCGGCGAGGCCCCGCACATCACGTTCCTGAAGACGGCCGATCTGACACCCGACAGCGGTCGTCGGTTCATGACCGAGACCTATCGCCAGTTGCCTTTCGCTCCGGCGCACCTCGACCTGTTCGCCCGGTACTTCCGGGCTCTCGCCGAGGTGGACCGACCCGTCCTGATTCACTGTGCGGCGGGCAAGGACAGAACGGGCATGCTGGCGGCCCTCACCCATCATGTGCTCGGCGTTTCGGACGACGATCTGATGGAGGACTATCTGCTGACCAATACGGCCGTGGATCTTGAGATGCGGGCACCCGGTATCGCCCAACAGTTGAAAGCCCTGACCGGCCGGACGGCGACGCAGGATGCGGTCATCGCCTTCATGGGCGTCGAGGCCGACTACCTGCATGCCGCGATCACCGCGATGAGGGAGCGCTACGGGTCGGTGGACGCCTATCTGGATCAGGGCCTCGGGGTCGACGTCGCCTTGCGCGACCGGATCGGGGAGCGCCTCGCAGCGTGAACGCGGGGGCGGTCAACGGCCTTTCATGGGTCGAGCCCCTGGCCGTCGCAGCCGGGCTCCGGGACCGCGAAGGAGCCCTTTGCCTGCTGTCGGACGGCGGGCCGAATGGACGGGTTTCCTATGTGGCAGCCGAACCGGATCATGTCCGCGTCGGCCCACTGGAACCGGACGGACTGGCGGCGGCGATCCGCACAGAGACAGGTCGCAACCTTGTCGGCGTGATCGCCTACGACTGGGGTGCCCGACCCGCAACCGGCAAACGGCCGACCGTCTGGCCGGACCTGATGCTGGCCCACTATCCAGCCATGCTGGTGTTCGACCATGCGGCGCGAACCGTCAGCGCGGTTGGCACCCCCGAAGTCGCCCTGACCTGGCTGGAGGCCGCAAGACCCTGCGATCTTCCGCTTCCGCCGGGTGACGCCTTTCCTGCCGTTTCAGAAGAGGACGACTATCGAGGCGCGGTCGCCGACGTGGTGGCCCGTATCGGGCAGGGCGAACTGTTCCAGGCCAATATCGCCCGGGCCTGGTCCGGACGACTGCGGGAGGAAGCCGATCCCTTCGACCTGTTCGCCCGGCTCGCCTCCGGAGCCGCGCCCTATGGAGCCTTCTGGCGTCTGGGCGACCGGGCGTTGGTGTCCAACTCGCCGGAGTTGTTCCTGACATTCGACCCCGGCAACCGCCAGATCGAAACCCGACCGATCAAGGGCACCCGTCCCCGGTCGCCGGACCCGATCGAAGACCACGCCCGCGCCGCGGAACTGATGGGCAGCGACAAGGACAGGGCGGAGAACCTGATGATCGTGGATCTGATGCGCAACGACCTGGCCCGGATCTCCGAGCCCGGCAGCGTGGCCGTCGGTCCGTTGTTCGCGCTCGAGAGCTTTGCGACCGTCCATCATCTCGTCTCGACGGTGACGGGACGGGCCCGGGCCGACGTCCGGGCCGGCGACATCCTGCAGGCGACGTTTCCGCCCGGTTCCATTACCGGGGCCCCCAAGCATCAGGCCATGAAGGTGATCGCCGACCACGAACCCCCGCGCGGACCATGGTGCGGGAGCCTGTTCCTGCTCGACGACGCCGGCCGGATGACGGCGTCCGTCCTGATCCGGACGATCGCCCTGTGGCGCGAGAACGGGCGCTGGTGGTTCCGGACACAGGCGGGCGCCGGTATCACAGCCGGCAGCGAGCCCTCTGGAGAACTGGACGAGACCGAAGCCAAGATCGCGGCTATCCGTCGTGCCGTGACCGGCTAGCAATCCGCGCAGGGGATTTGGTCGGTCAGACGGGGGCGCAGATAATGTCGCCCCGAAAAGCGCGTTCCAGCGGGCACGAAATTATCCAGTGGCGAGTCATAGTCATAGGCCGCCTCGCCCATGATGATGGTCTCGCCATTGGCGATCAGACCGTCCGGGACGGTCTGGACACCGGACAGGGGTGCCATACCTCGCCCCCGGCTCCAGTCGACGCGCGCCACACCGTTATTGTCGCGTGTGATGCTGGTCACGCGCAGGTCCAGCGGGGCCTCGGGAAAGGGCTGCATGATCAGTGACCCGATATCCATGACAGCATCGATCTCGGCGCGGGAGGTCTCCGGGGCACGAGCGATCATGTCGGCAACCTGCGACGTCGTGTGAGTCATCCGCTTCTGGGCCATATAGGCTTGGCAGAACTCCGAAAGTCCCAGGTAGCAGACGATCAGAACCGGCACGATAAGGGCAAACTCGATGGCCGCCACGCCCCGGACGTCACCGGCAAAGCGCCCAAGCCAGGATTCTCCGGCAGACGTGGATCGACGGGCCGGGTCAGCCATCGAACGGCTCGTTGCGAAATGCCGTCGTGACCGAGATGAGGGCTCCACCCGAGTCAAGCCGGGTCAGGGCCTGTGACAGGGCAGGAGTCACCACAGGGTGCTGATACCAGACGCGCACCAGCATAAGATCACCGGCGGCACCCGGATCGAATTCTCCCTCGGCGGGATCCAGCTGGCCGTCAGCGGTCGGATCGGGAGGGGCAGGGTTCCGGAACTGGGGAATGACCCGAACGTCAACGGTGGCTCGAGCCTCACAGTCACCCTCGAAGACGCTCATCCCCTGGCACAGGGCGGTCTTGAACTGCGCGGGCGAAACGGCACCACCCTGGGCCTGGCCAGTGCGAACGAGGCGGCTGGCCTGCTGGACAGCCGATTCCATTGTGGAGTCGACGAGGAAAATGATCCCAAGTTCAAGAATCGCGAAAATCACGAAGAAGAACGGCAGGGCAACGATGGCGAATTCAATCGCAGCCGTGCCTTCGCGGGGCGCGCGTGACCTGCGTCGTTTCCAGAGGGGGAGCGGTGTCTGCCCCATGGATCAGGGTGTGGGGGCTGCGGCCGCGCCGGCGTTGCGGACCGAAGGCGAACAGGACGCGGCGCAGGCGAGCTCGGTCGCCTGGGCCCCGCGCCAGACACGGACCGATCCGGTCGAGCCTCCGGTCACCACGATCTCGCCCTGGAACAGGGTACGACCGATCGCGTCCACGGCGACGATCTCCGTCACGCCATATCCCTTTCCGGTGACGAAAAGGGTATTGGCATCGACCACGGTGACATCGGCGATGGCGGGGTTGCCCACGATGACCGAAGCGGCCGAGCCGTTCAGACCGATGCGGCTGGAACGGTCGATCTCGACGTTCAGCGACTGGGCCTGAACCGAGGCTGCAGCCACTAGCAGGATCAGGGCGGGCGTGGCGGTGGTAATCCGGCGGGCGAACGGTCCGACCATGAGGCGAATCCTTGTCTCTCTCGCAGGCACGCGAGCGGGCCGACAGGATCGGTCGAAAGTATCTACAAAATCTGAAAGACCTATTGTTGCTCAAGCTTGCGCTGACGAAGGTTAATCGTCGTCAACATGTTGGACACAGGAGACTGCCAATATCGGGGCGTGAGCAGAAAAGCGACCTCTTTTACGGTGAACGGTTGAGTAACCATGACCTCTGACGTGGCCTTAACGGGTTCGGGTCATGTTGTCAGTGCGTTTGGGGGACAAGCGGGCGACCGGAGCCTCCCAGCCATCGTTGCTCGCTTAGCCAGTTTCACAAGAGAGGAAGTCACATGACCAAGTTCATCAATAAGTTCGTCAAGGACGAATCGGGTGCCACCGCCATCGAGTACGGCATGATCGCGGCGCTCATCGCCGTCCTGATCATCACCGCCGTCGGCCTGGTCGGCACGCGTCTGGAAGCCGTGTTCGAAGCCATCGCTGCCGCCCTCGCCATCTAAGGCGCAGGCCAGTCTTGAAGTCAGGGGGCCGGGGTGGAAACACCCCGGCCCCTTTGCTTTGGCACGGAACAAACCCGGCCTTAACGAAGGCCGTGACAAGGTGACAGCCATGGAACTGCTGATCCCGCTCCTGCTGACCCCCCTGCCCGTTCTTGTCGTCGTGGCGGGGCTGACAGACCTGACGAGCATGCGAATCCCCAACTGGATTTCCGCCACACTGATCCTGGCCTTCTTTCCCGTGGCCTTTGTTATCGGCCTGTCACCCCTTGAGGTCGGCCTGCACTTTGGTGTCGCCCTTCTGGTCCTCGCGGCCGGCATGGCGATGTTCGCCCTGCGGATCATCGGTGGCGGCGACGCCAAGGTGATGGCGGCAGCGTCACTGTGGCTCGGCGCCGAGGCGCTGATGCCCTTCCTGATCTGGACCGCGATCCTTGGCGGAGCCTTCAGTCTCGTCCTGATGCTCGGACGGACATGGGCCTCGCCGCACATGGCGGGCGCGCCCGCCTGGGTCTCGACCCTGTTTCGTCCAAAAGGGGATATCCCCTATGGCGTCGCGATCTGTGGCGGAGCCCTGATGGCCTACCCCTCCAGTATGCTCGTCGCGCGGGCCCTCGGTGGCTGAGACGCTTAGGTCCGCGTTAACCCGTGCCCGGCATGATCGTTAACGGTAGGCCCCGCGCACCTTGATCCGTGTGTCCGGCCGCGCCGGAGACCGTCGATGAAGCCCGCCCGTATCGCCGTCATCTGCATCGCCGCCGTTTCGGCCATCGGCCTCGCACTGGTGGTGCGCGCCATGGGGTCGTCCTCGGGTGAGCCGGTGGCCGTGGCCGCCGCCGAAGCCCCGCGCACCATGGCCAAGGTCCTGGTCGCCGCCCGCGATCTGGCCCCCGGACAGCGTCTCACCGATGCCGATCTCGAGTGGAAGGACTGGCCCGCCGACGAGGTCAATCCGGCCTTCATCACCGACGGCTCCGTGCCCGTCCCGACCGCAGAGCCGGCCGAGGGTGAAGAGAAGGCCGAAGAGGACGCGGTCGACGACAGCACCGTCGCCCGCGTCACCCGCGCCGCCAGCAACCTGGCCACGGGAGGAGCAAAGGCCGACTACTTCGGATCGGTGGTGCGCGAGCCCATTCTGGCCGGCGAACCCATCATAGGCCGCAAGATCGTCCGGGCGGGCGACAGCGGCTACATGGCGGCCTACCTGGAACCCGGCATGCGGGCCATGGCCATCGGCGTCTCGGTCGAATCGGCGGCCGGCGGCTTCATCCTGCCCGGTGATCGGGTCGATGTCCTCGTTACCGTCGAGCTTCAGGACAACGGTGAGGGCGGCGGTCAGACCCGGCACAGCTCGTCGATCGTGTTGCAGAACGTCAAGGTTCTGGCGGTCGATCAATCGACCCGCGCCGACGACGACCAGCAGGCCGTGGTCGGGGCCACCGCCACGCTGGAGGTTTCACCCGGCGACTCCGAGGCGCTCGCCCAGGCAAGGGCCGCCGGAAGCCTGTCGCTTGTGCTCCGCTCCTACGCCGACACCGCCGGGCCGTCGGGCCGCGTGGCCTCGGCACCCCGCGCGAACACGCCCGAGGCCACCTCGGTTCGAATCTTCCGCGGCGGCGAGCCCGAAGTGGTGAGCGTCCCATGAAGGCGTCCAAGACCATGTCCCACAAGCCCATCCTCGCCGTCGCCTGCGCATCCCTTGTCGCCGGCGCGCCGGTTGCGGCTCCGGTCCTCGCCCAGACCTATGGTACGACCCAGACCGTCGCGGCCGGATCGGGCACCCGGCTGGTCAATCTGCCGCGCGGCACCTCCTTCGCGGTCGATCTGCCCGCCGACGCGCGTGACGTGATCGTGTCGAACCCGACGGTCGCCGAAGCGAATGTGCACTCCCCTCGCAGGATCACGGTCATCGGCATTGCCCCGGGGGAGACAGATGCGGTGTTCCTTGATGCCGCCGGGCGCTCAATCCTGACTCTCCGGGTCCGCGTCGATGCCGGCGTCTCTGCGCTGCAGGACACGCTGGGCCGTGTGGCGCCGGGCTCGCAGGTGCAGGTCGAGGCCGTCAACGACAGCATCATCCTGACGGGCATGGTCACGAGCGCGGCCGAATCCGAACGGATTGCCTCGGTCGCGCGCGCCTTTGTCTCCACGCCGGAGAAGGTGCTGAACCTGACGACAATCGCCGCCTCTGACCAGGTCACGCTCCGCGTCCGGATCGTGGAAGTTCAGCGAAATGCCATCAAGCAACTGGGTTTCGATACAAATGCCGTGCTCGGACGCGTCGGAGAGGCGCAGTTCCTGCTGGGTCAGGTTGCCAGCTTCGGAATCAACGGCAGCCTTCTGGGTGGCCTGACCGCCGGAGCATTTCGCGATACCCGTCCCCAGCCACAGCTTGAGATCCCCTGCGCGGCCGGCGTCCAGGGCACCTGCTACGGCGTGATCGACGGGCCGAACAACCGCTACGGAGCCGAGAACTGGGACACCGCCACCGCGCGCGATACGGTCGGCGATGATGGCCTGAACCAGGGCGAGGCGACCATCAGGGCATTCGAGCGGGTGGGCCTGCTGCGCACCCTGGCAGAACCCAATCTGACCTCGGTCAACGGCGAGAGCGCCAGCTTTCTGGCGGGCGGAGAGTTTCCCGTTCCCACCGGACGGGACCGGGACGGCAATGTCACCATCGAGTTCAAGCCCTACGGTGTCAGCCTCGCGTTCCGGCCCATCGTCCTGTCCGAGGGTCGCATCTCCCTGCAGATATCGGCCGAAGTGTCCGAGTTGACGCAAACGGGAGGCATCACTCTCGGGGCCGGCAGCGACAGTCCGCTGAACATCGCCGGCCTGAACGTCCGCCGGGTCCAGAACACCGTTGAGATGCCCTCGGGGGGCTCGATGATGATCGCAGGCCTGCTGCAGGAAAGCACCCGTCAGGCGATCGACAGCTTCCCCGGTCTCGGTGCCCTGCCGGTCCTGGGCCAGCTGTTCCGGTCGCGGGACTTTGTGTCTGGCGAAACCGAGCTGGTGGTGATCGTCGAGCCCTTTATCGTCACCCCGACCTCGCGCGACCGGATGCAGACGCCGGCCGACGGCCTGAGGATCGCCAGTGACGCCCAGACCATTTTCTTCGGCCAGCTGAACCAGGCCTATGGCTCGCCGCCCCCGGGCGCGACGGGCGCGCCCGCCTGGCAGGGCCCCGTGGGCTATGTGATCGAATGAGCGCCCCCATGATCCGATCTGTTCTTGTCGCCGTCGCCTCTGCGGCCGCCCTTTCAGCCTGCGTCGGCCTGCCCGCCGAGGGAACCGGCCCGATCCCGATGACGCCGACGACGCGCTTCGCGCTCGGCGTCGAGCCCGGCATCGAGCGGATCGCCCTGGCCGTACACGAGGCCGGCCCCTCGCCGAACCAGGCCCGCGCCCTTCAGGATTTCGCCTATCGATTCAGCGCCGAAGGCGCGGCGGTCCTGCGTGTCGAGGCACCGTCCGGTGACGATCCTGTCTCCGGTGAAATGGCCTGGAGCGTCCGCAACGCCCTGGAGGCCGCCGGTGTGCCGGGCCATCAGGTGCAGGTCGTCACCTACCTCGCTCCGGACCCGCGAGCCCCCGTGCTGGTCGGCTTCGACACCGTTCAGGCCTCCGTGCCCCGATGCGGAACCGAATGGACCAATCTGGCCCGGACCGGCTCCAATGCCGGCCATTCGAATTTCGGCTGCTCTGTGAATGCCAATCTGGCAGCCCAGATCGCCAATCCGCGCGACATCACCACGCCGCGCACCATGACCCCCGCCGACGCCGGTCGGCGCGCGGTCGTGTTCGACAAGTACCGCCAGGGAGAACAGACGGCGGCTGTCATCGAAACCCTGCTCGAGAACGGTCAGGTTTCGGATGCTGTGGACTGACGGCTGATGACGAATGCGTTCCCTTCGCGCCCCTTTGAGCCTCTGGACGACGAGTTCGATGCAGAACTGGACGTTGTGGCCGTCGCTGCGCCCATTGCGAACGGGGATATCAATCCGCGTGAGCCGCTGCAGTTTACCACGCTCGGTGGTCATGATCCCAACGTCGCGCTCGCGGGGCCTACGGGAACCGTCATCGCCCATCCAGCCGGATTGCCTGTAGCCCCGGGCGGAGCACCCGTCGGCGCGGGATACAACCCCGTCGGCGATCTCGTGGCCGGGGCATCGGCCGCCATCGCTCCGCAGGCCTTGCAGTCGGGCCTGCAAAACGAAGTCACCATTCCCCGCATCGCGATTCACATCTTCGCCGAGCGACAGGATACGCTGGCGGCTTCCGAACGTGCGGGTCAGGACCGGCGCATGGCACGCGCCACCACCCAGATCCGGGTCGGCGGCGTTCCGGCCGCGGTCGAAGCATACAATCATGAGCCGACCCCGCCCCTGATCATCGTCGAATGCATGCAGGATCCAGGCACCCTGCTGTGGCAGGTCGATCGCCTCGCCGAGGTGTGCGACGCAGGCACCAAGGTGGTCGTCATCGGCGCGACCAACGACATCATCCTGTTCCGCGAACTGATGAAACGCGGGGTCAGCGAGTACCTCGTCGCCCCTGTCCAGCCGCTGCAGTTGATCGCCGCGATCGGCGGCCTGTTTTCCGACCCGGCCCAGCCGTTCGTCGGCCGCTCGATCGCGTTCGTCGGTGCCCGTGGCGGTGCCGGATCATCATCTGTGGCACACAACACCGCCTATGCCATGTCGGAAAAGATCGGTGCCAACACGGTCATCGTCGATTACGATCTGCCGTTCGGCACAGCCGGCCTGGACTTCAATCAGGACCCGCTGTCAGGCGTGGCGGACGCCCTTGGCCAGCCGGATCGTCTGGACCCCGTATTGCTCGACCGCATGATGGTCCGGTGCACGGACAAGCTCAGCCTGTTTGCTGCGCCCGCGACCCTCGATACCGACTGGGACATCAGTGCAGAAGCTTTCGAGGAAGTCACGACACAGATTCGGGGAACAGCACCCTTCGTGATTCTGGATCTGCCCCATCTCTGGTCGGGCTGGATGCGCCGCACCCTGATCGCGGCAGACGAGGTGGTCGTGGTCGCGACGCCGGATCTCGCTTCCCTGCGCAACGCCAAGAACATGATCGACCTGATCCGTTCGGGCCGTCCGAACGACGCGCCCCCCCGGCTGGTGCTGAATCAGGTCGGCGTTCCGGGTCGTCCGGAAATCCCCGCCAAGGACTTCGGCGCAGCCCTCGGCATCCATCCCAGCCTGTCGATCCCGTTCGATGCAAAGCTGTTTGGCGCAGCCGCCAACAACGGCCAGATGATCCTGGACGCGAACGCCAAGTCCAAGGCCGCCGAGGCCTTTCAGCTACTGGCCCAGATCGTCTCACGCCGGGAACTGCCCCAGCTCGCGGCGCCCGGCAAGCCTGCCAGAAGCGAGGCGAAGTCCATGTTCGCCGGCCTGTTCAAGAAGAAGACCTGATCCGTGTTTGGAAAGCGCACAGCCCAGCCCGGAGGTGGCGTGGAAACGGCCGCCACGGCTGCGCCCGCTGCCCAGACGAAAGCGCCCGCGTCCGCCCCCGACCCCCAGGCCCCGCCCCAGCCCGCACAGGGCCAGCAGACACAGGCCTTTTCCTATACGGCCGATACGAGCCCGTCAGAAGGCGGCTTCGCAAGGGGCGGCCGGCCTGCTTCCGCCGGCCCATCACCAGCCGCAGACCGGCTTGATGCACTGGCAACACGGCCCAAGCCCAAGGCGGCTCCCCCGCCCGGGACCGCCAGTGGACCCGGCCCAAAGCCCACGCCGGGTTTCGAACAGCTGAAAAAGGCTCAGGCGGTCGCGGAAATCGTTCGTGAACAGAGCGATTACTACCATGCCACCAAGACGATCATCTTCAACGCGCTGATGAACACCATCGACCTGGCCCAGCTGGCGCAGCTGGACACCAAGGCGGCGTCTGAAGAAATTCGCGACATCGTCGCCGAACTGGTGGCGATCAAGAACGTCTCCATGTCGGTCGCCGAGCAGGAGCATCTCGTCCAGGACATCGTCAACGACGTGCTGGGCTATGGACCGCTGGAGCCCCTGCTCAGCCGCGACGACATCGCCGACATCATGGTCAACGGTGCCGGTCGGGTCTTCATCGAGGTCGGCGGCAAGGTCCAGCTGACCAATGTCCGCTTCCGTGACAACGCCCAGCTGATGAACATCTGTCAGCGGATCGTGTCACAGGTCGGCCGCCGCGTCGACGAGAGCAGCCCGATCTGCGACGCACGTTTGCCCGACGGGTCGCGCGTCAACGTCATCGCCCCGCCGCTGGCCATCGACGGCGCGACCCTGACGATCCGGAAGTTCAAGAAGGACAAGCTGACGATGAAGAACCTGGTGGAGTACGCCTCCATCAGTCCCGAGGGGGCGCGGGTCCTCGGCGTCATCGGGGCCTGCCGTTGCAATCTGGTCATCTCGGGCGGCACGGGTTCGGGCAAGACCACCCTGTTGAACACCCTGACAGCCTTCATCGACCCGACCGAGCGCGTCATTACCTGCGAGGACGCTGCCGAACTTCAACTGCAGCAGCCCCACGTGGTCCGGCTCGAGACCCGGCCGCCGAATCTGGAAGGCCAGGGCACCATCACCATGCGCGACCTGGTGAAGAACTGCCTGCGGATGCGCCCTGAGCGGATCATCGTCGGCGAGGTGCGCGGACCCGAGGCCTTCGACCTGCTGCAGGCCATGAACACCGGCCACGACGGCTCCATGGGCACGCTGCACGCCAACAGCCCGCGCGAGGCCATCAGCCGGATGGAGTCCATGATCACCATGGGCGGCTATGGCCTGCCGTCCAAGACCATCCGTGAAATGATCGTCGGATCGGTCGACGTCATCATCCAGGCCGCGCGTCTTCGGGACGGCTCACGCCGCATCACCCACATCACCGAGGTTGTGGGACTTGAGGGCGATGTGATCGTCACCCAGGACCTGTTCGTCTACGAGATCACGGGCGAGGACGAGAACGGCAAGATCATCGGCCGACACCGCTCGACCGGTATCGCGCGCCCCCGCTTCTGGGATCGTGCCCGCTATTACGGCCTGGAGCGCGAACTGGCCGAGGCCCTGGACGCGGCGGAGTAGGCGAGATGCTCCCCGTCCTCGCAGCCATCCTGGCCTTCATCACCATCGGTGGACTGGGCTGGGTATTCGTCGGTGGAGACGATTCCTCGGGCCGCGCCGTCAAGCGTGCCGAAGCCATGGGCATGGGCCAGACCAAGGCCGCCCGGATCAAGGCTGCCAAGGCCGAAGCCAACACTCCCGAGGCGCGTCGGAAGGCGATCGAGATCCAGCTGAAGGAAGCCGAGCGCAAGGAACGCAAGGCCCGAATGACCATGGCCGCGCGGCTGAAGCACGCCGGGCTCTCCGTCAGCATCCGGACCTTCTGGCTGATCAGCGCCGGGCTTGGCATCGTCGCGACGCTCGTGGCGCTGGTCTTTGGTCTCCACATTTTCGTCGCCATCGGTGCCGGTGTGGCGGCGGGCCTCGGCCTGCCGCGATGGATCGTCGGCTTCATCGGCTCGGGTCGGATGAAGAAGTTCGGGCTGGAGTTCCCAAACGCGGTCGACGTGATCGTACGCGGTATCAAGTCGGGCCTGCCGGTCCATGACTGCTTCAAGATCATCGCCAAGGAAAGCCCCGCACCGCTTGGGCCCGAGTTCGCCAAACTGGTTGAGGGCCTGGGCGTCGGCCTCACCCTGCCCCAGGCGCTGGAAAAGATGTACGAGCGCATCCCGACGCCGGAGCTGAAGTTTTTCACCATCGTCATCGCCATCCAGCAAAAGACCGGCGGTAACCTGGCCGAGGCGCTGGGGAACCTGTCGGCCGTGCTCCGGGCCCGGCGAATGATGCGCGAAAAGGTCAAGGCCCTGTCGTCCGAAGCCCTGGCGTCAGCCGGGATCATCGGCGCATTGCCCCCCCTCGTGATGGCCCTCGTTGGACTGACGACACCCGCCTACATGGCGCTCATGTTCACCGACATCCGGGGACAGATCATGCTGCTGGGCTCCGCCATATGGATGGGTGCCGGCATCTTCGTGATGAAGCGCATGATCTCGTTCAAGATCTAGGGGCGGATCATGGGCATGATCGAAGCCATCGTCGAACCCAGAAACCTGCTCAGCATCGGCGTGGCCGTTCTGGTCTTCGCCACCTTGCTGACCCTCCTCGGGGCCATGACCGGCGGCGTCCGGCTGGACAAGCGGATGCAGGCCGTCTCGACCCGCCGGGACGAGCTGAAGCGCCGCTCGCGCGCCGCCATCGCCAGCGGCCAGGGTGGACTGCGCCACACCGACGACGGCTTCAAGAAGAAGATCGTCGATCAGCTGAACCTGTCCAAGCTGCTGGAAGATCCAAAGGTCGTCGAGCAAATGACCCAGGCCGGTTTCCGCGGCCCGCGGCCTGTCACGACCTTCTACTTCTTCCGCTTCGCCACGCCGATTGTCTTTCTGCTGTTCAGCGCCTTCTATTTGTTCTTTATCAATGACTTCGGGCTCCCGAGCATCACCAAGTTGCCGATGATCATGGGCGCGACCGTGCTGGGCTTCTATGGGCCGAACGTCTTCCTGCAGAACCGGATCACCAAGCGCCGCCAGTCCATCATGCAGGGGTTCCCTGACGCGCTGGACCTGCTGCTGATCTGCGTGGAATCGGGCACGTCGATCGAATCGGCCATCGTCAAGGTCAGTCAGGAAATCGGCACCAGCTCGGTCGAACTGGCCGAGGAGCTGGCCCTGTTGTCGGCCGAGCTGAGCTACCTCCCCGAGCGGCGCATGGCCTATGACGGACTGGCCAAACGGACCAACCATCCAGGTGTGCGCGCCGTGGCGACCGCCATGGTGCAGGCGGAACAGTACGGTACGCCCCTGGCCTCGGCGCTGCGCACCATGGCCAAGGAAAACCGGGAGCTGCGTCTTTCGGCGGCCGAGAAGAAGGCGGCGGCGCTTCCGGCCCAGTTGACCGTCCCGATGATCCTGTTTTTCCTTCCGGTCCTGTTCGTTGTTATCCTCGGACCCGCGATCATCCAGATCCAGGACCAGATGAAGACCCGCGACGGTCAGCAGGCAACGGCACCGGAGGCAGAGTAGCCGGTCAGCCCGCCTCGGCGTGGACCTTGAGCCCTTCGGCCACCGCCTCGCAGGCGGCCTTCAGGGGACGGCGGTTCTTCTCGTGAAAGCCCTCGCCGCGAAATCCACGGAAGATGAATCCATTTGAGACGATGCAGCTCTGCGGCTGCAGCTGCTCGATCTCGAAATAGCGCACAGCATGAAACAGGAAGCCGCGCTTCTCGGTCAGGACCAGCTGGCTTTCGGGCGTCCATTCAGCGACGCCCAGGGTCGTGCGGCGTTCCCCCAGCTCGGGGATGGTCTCGGTCAGGGTCAGGCTCCCGCCGTAACCGATGAGGCCTTCCACCCGGGTTTCGATCGGGTTCCAGCGGTCCCAGCAGGGCAGGTCTGCGATCACCGCCCAGATGCGATCTGCGCTGCTCTGGACGCCGATCCGCCGTTCAATCTTGAAGATGCTCATCCGGCCGATGTCGCAATCCGGATGGCGCGACGCAAGCGGGGTTTTCGCCGCGCGGCTACCGGCTGCCCTCTGGCCCCGGCTGTGAGGCCGGCGGTACCTCCGGTGGCGGTGTGTGCGGCGTCTTTGGATGGGGGTCGCGGCGCAAGGTCGGGGTGAGCACAGCCATCGTCATGGCCGCCGCGAGCAGCAGCGCATTGGCCCCGAACGGGACCGCCTCTCCAAGGCCATACAGGGCGACCCCCGCGACGGGGGGCACAAGGAAACTGAGCCCGGCCACCGACATCATCAGCCCCGCGACGGCCCCCTGCTCGTGCGCCCCGACCGCCAGCGATGACCCGGCGGTGAAGCCGGGCCGGGCAAAGCCGACGCCCATCGACACCACCGCATATCCCACCACAACACCGAAATAGCCCGGCGCGACCATGCTGAGCAGATTGCCGGCCAGGGCCAGTCCGGCACCCCATCGCATCAGGGCCAGCGGCTGCATCTTCAGCAAGGGGATCAAACCCCACTGCACCATCAGGGTCGCTGCAGCACCGGCGAACATTGCCACGCCGATGAAGGCCTGGGCCTGGACTGCGGGCAGGCCCGTCTCGGCCATCTCATCGATGACATGAAACCCCAACACCGCAATGTTGACCGCCTGGGCGCTGGTCACCAGAAGGCCGTAGAGCAGGAAATCACGCACGCGAGGATCGCGCCACAACCCCTTGCCGTCGCCGCCGCGCGCGGTCGGCTGTCGGACAACGTCACCGGACGGCAGCTGCTTCCACACCACGACGAGCACAACCAGACCGATCAGCGCAAAGGCGTACATGGGGCCGGCGAGGCCGATGATCGGCAGGACGAGAAACGGCGACAGCACGGGGCCGATCACCGTGCCCAGGCCTTGCGCCGAAGCCAGTAGCGACATCGCCTGGGTGCGCTGCTCCGGGCTCGTGCGATCGGCGACATAGGCCTGGGACGCAATCGGCGCGGCCGAGCCCAGCACGCCGTAGACAGTCCGGGCCACAGCCATCAGGACAAAGGCCGTCAGTGGTGCCAGCCAGCCCTCCAGCCCGAAAGTCGCGCCGACCCCGAAGCCGGCCATGGAGACGACAAAGCCGACGAGGCCGATCAGGATGACATTCTTTCGGCCGGCGCGATCCGACAGCCGCGCCCAGAACGGCGAGGCCACCGTCCACATCAGGGCCGATATGGCGAAGGCGGCCGCCACGAGCGTGTCGGCGAGGCCGAACGTCCGCCCGATGTTCGGCAGCACCGACTGCAGCCCCATGTTCCCCGCCGCCGCGATCAGGCTGACGACAAACAGGATCACGAAGGCGGGGGAAGTGGGTGACACCGCGTACGCATAGCCTTGCGGGACAGCGCGGTCACGCTCTGCCATCGAATCCATCCCTGCAGCCGGGCGCGGTCGGTGATCGCCTCAGGCCCTGCAAAGCGTCAATTTTCGCGCGTTCTCTCCGCGAGATCCCTGTTCAGGAGGTCCGGATGACCCTGTCTGCCGTTGCCGCTGTGGCCATGATGGCTTTTCCCGGAACGTCGCCGTGATGGAAAGCGGCGCTGCCCGGCCGCGTCCGGCAGCCCCGGGCGAGACCATGCAGCGCGTTTGTCGGCGAGAGCGGGTGACCGGCACCAATTGCTCGTGCCGTGTCTGCACCGATCGGGCGGCGTCAGCCCAAGAGCGCGACGACGCCCGCCGGGGGCTGCGGCGTCTCCAGGGCTCGCGGTTGCCAGACGGTCAGTAAGGGGAGATTTGACCTAACGGTCGACGTCGAACGCCAGCAACAGTGTCCTCTGCAGCGGGTTGGCGTTGTCGTCGCTCAGCAGATAAATCCGGGTCCCCGTTGATGTGGCAACGGCGGCGATCCCCTCGAAATTGTCGGTTGATGCAGGCGGCCGGAGCTGGATCAAGGGCGTTGACAGCGACCCCTCTGGCGACAGGCGGCGCACGCGAACACGCATGTCCAGCGGCGGCTCATAGAAGCGTTCCACCACGAACCAGCCGTCGCTGTGCGGATCGCGGTCGACCCCGGTGAAACTGTAGCCTTCAGAGGGGAACGGGGGCACCGGGCCCATCGCGTCACAGTCGTCGGCACAGAGCCACGCGCCCCCTGACTCGACCAGCACCAGCCAGTCGCCCGATGCGGCGGACGAGAGGCCTTCGAAGCCTCCATTCGGTGCCATATCGACATCCGGAGCAGCGACCGGGACAGGCCTGTCCTGCGCGTCCTGTCCATAGGACCAGATGCGATGGTCCCGCTCAAAGCTGACGAGAACCCGACCATCGGAGAGGATGGCGATGCCCTCTGCGTCCGCCGCAGCCTTGGGCGTCAGGACCCGGCCGTCCGGACCAGTAAGCGGTCGGCTGATCGCATCGCTCGCCGAGACCAGCCGACCCGTCCGGTCGTGCCGGAGGGTGAAGCGGATCAGATGGCCAAAGTCCGACACAACCCACGCCCGATCGTCGGCCACCTTCAGGTCCGAAAGCCCGTGCAGGTCCGCGCCGCGCAGGGTCAACCCCCCGGCATAACGCACGCCCGGGCCCAGATTGGCTCCACCGATCCCCAACGGCGTACGGTTGGCCTCCAGCCGGATTGCACGATCCGGTCCGCCCGACACGGACGTCGAGGTCGCCACAGCGGCGCAGGCCGCGGCACCCAGCAGGGCGATGACGCCCAGCACACGGAACCCTGCCCGTGTCATGCCGCGCGCTTCAGGCGGCGGTGCCCCTTGCCCCGCGTTCCGGTCTCCTTCGGTGCCGCGTCGAACAGTTCCGCCAGCTTCTCGATCATGACGCCCGCCAGCTGTTCCACATCGACGATGGTGACGGCTCTGGCGTACCAGCGGGTCACATCGTGGCCGATGCCGATGGCGATCAGCTCGACCGGGCTCTGGGTCTCGATCCGCTCGATCACCTGACGCAGGTGTTTGTCCAGATAGAGGGCGGCGTTGGCGCTCTGGGTCGAATCGTCGACGGGGGAACCGTCGGAGATGACCATCAGGATCCGGCGCGCCTCAGGCCGGGCCGTCAGCCGCTCATGCGCCCAGGTCAGGGCCTCGCCGTCGATGTTTTCCTTGAGCAGACCCTCCCGCATCATCAGGCCGAGGTTCTTCTTGGCCCGACGCCAGGGCGCGTCGGCGGCCTTGTAGATGATATGACGCAGGTCGTTCAGTCGGCCCGGCATGGCGGGCTTTCCGGCCGTGATCCAGGCCTCGCGCGACTGTCCGCCCTTCCATGCACGGGTGGTGAAGCCCAGAATCTCGACCTTGACCCGGCAGCGTTCCAGCGTCCGCGCCAGGATGTCGGCGCAGACCGCGGCGACCATGATGGGGCGGCCGCGCATCGAGCCGGAGTTGTCCAGCAACAGGGTCACGACCGTATCGCGGAACGGGCTTTCACTCTCGGCCTTGAACGACAGGGGCGACGTCGGGTCTGTGATGATCCGGGTCAGGCGGGCGGTGTCCAGCACGCCTTCCTCGAGGTCGAACGACCAGCTGCGGTTCTGCTGTGCCATCAGCCGGCGCTGCAGCTTGTTGGCCAGGCGGGCCACCACCGAGGACAGGATGGTCAGCTGCTGGTCCAGCAGCGACCGTAGCCGCTCCAGCTCCATCGGGTCGCACAGATCGGCGGCGTCGATGACCTCGTCATAGGCGGAGGTGAACACGCGGTAGGCGTCGATGGCCCGGCCGTCGTCGGCATTGTCCTGGCGGTTGGGCAGGGCCCCTTCGGCCACATCGGGACCGTCGTCGGCGGCATCGCCGTCGCGCTCGGCGGGCTGGCCGTCGGATCGTGCCTCGCGATCCTGTTCAGACGTCTCGTCCTCGGAGCGTCCGTCCATCGACTGACCGCCCTCGCCGCCGCCCTCGTCCTGTTCCTCTTCCTCGTCCTCGGACGGTTCCGGCGACTGGGGCTCCGGTTCGTCCTCGCCGGCGTCATCCGATGCTTCATCGCCGCGTCCGTCGCCGGGATCGAGATCGAGCGCGCGCAGGACTTCCTTCAGCGCCGTGCCGAAGGCGGCCTGATCGCCCGCCCTTTCCGCCAGAGCGTCCAGCTCCGCCCCCGCCTTGCCTTCAAGCGACGCGCGAACCAGGTCCAGCATGGCCCCGGCCCCGTCCGGGCTGGGGCGGCCGGTCACCCTCTCGCGCACCAGGAGGGCGACGGCCTCTGCCACCGGGACGCGATCGGCATCGGCGATGCGCAGCGCCCCGGACTTTTCGAGCCGGGTCACAAGGGCGGCGTCCATATTGGCCCGCACGCCCGCCAGAGAGGTCGAGCCATGCGCCTCGACCCGGGCCTGTTCAACGGCCTCGAACACCTCGGCGGCGCGGCTGTCGGCGGGCCGCAGGCGCGCGTGGACGGCTTCGTCGTGGTTGGCCAGACGCAGGGCCAGCCGGTCAGCCTGTCCCCTCAACGTGGCGCTCTCGCTTGCGGAAGCCACGCGCGGCGGGTGGGGCAGGGTCAGCACGCCGTTCGACAGGCGCGGCCCTTCGGAGCCGAACACCACTTCCAGCTCGGACTGCTCGGCCAGGGCGCGCGCGGCGTGGGCGAGCGCGCGCTTGAAGACGTCCTGAGGGCTATCGGAGGCAGGCATGGCGTTTTTCCTAGTCCGTCAGACCGTGCGGGACCAGAGCGACGGTTGGACGCGAACGTGGCGAACGCCGATTCACCGCGTCCGTTCATACCCACGCAGGGTTCGGCAGGCATCCTCCCCCGTCCCCCGGTCCGAGCTTCGCCCGGCCGGAGGATGACGACCGTCCCGGAGTTGCGTCATGAGGGAACTGCCTGTCCGCCTGGCCTCGCTGGAGGCCAGACCCCGCCGTCAGCTCTGGCGCGACGCCCTGTTTTTTACGGCGTCGTTCGTGGCGACCTTCTATGCCGCAGTCCTGATGCTGGAACATGCCGCCGCCCTTATGGCGTAGGGCCTGATCCGGAAAAGTGTGAGCGGCTTTTCCGGCGGGATCAGGCCCCGGAAGACCCTCGGCATCAGCCGGCGTAGGCGTCGTGCAGGGCCAGCACCGCCTCGAACACGCGGTCGACCGTCAGGGCCTCGATCGGGGCGAACTCGCCGCGAACGGAGTTGGACGCCGCGATCTCCGTGCGTGGTCCGCGCGGGCCGTACAGCCACCACTCCGTGGGGCCGAACAGACCGAGCGTCGGCTTTCCGAGGGCCGCAGCCACATGCATCAGACCGGAGTCGTTGCCCACGAACAGGGTCGCCCGGTCGATGGCCGCAGCCGAGGCGAGGATGTCGCCCCGGCCGACAAAATCGATGCCGCGGTTGCCGGCCACCTCCAGTGCGGGTGCAGCCGGAGCATGGTCGCCGGGCCCGCCAACTGCCATGAAGCGCCAGCCGGCAAAGCGGGGCTCTTCCATCAGCCGTCCGACCAGGTCACCCCAGCGGTCGGCGGGCCAACTCTTGCCCGGCTGGTGGGCGATGGGAGCCAGGGCCAGGATCGGACCGGGACCGGGTCGAACGGCGAGGCGCGGATCGATGACGGCACCGGCCTCGGCCTGCGCCCTGCCGTCGAGAAAGATCTCCGGCTCCAGCGGCTGGGTCGCCCCCATCATCCGGGTGACCATCTCGACCTTGGGAAGGCCGGTCTCCCATTTTCGGCTGTAGACGATGCGGCGATCGGCCCGCAGCAGCCAGGCGAGAGCCGACCCACGGATGTCAATCACGAGGGCCCAGTGCGATCCGACGACCTGTTTCCACAGATCCAGCCAGTGTCCGGAGGCCTTCTTCTTGTCCAGCACGATGACCCGCTCGACCCCGGGGGCGGAGCGGAAGAAGGGCGCGGGGGGGCGACCGCAAGCGACCGTGATTTCGGCACCCGGGACCAGCCGTGCGATCTCGCGAAGCACGCCTGAAGAAATGACGCAGTCGCCGATGCGATTGGAGGTGACGAACAGGACCTTTTTCGATGTCACGGAGGGTCCTTTTCCCACGCCGTCATCCCCGGGCTTGACCCTGGGACAGGATGCGCCTCACGGAGAACAGCGGGCCGACCCGCCATGCCTCAGCCCGGCGAGCGGATGTGCCCAACGTCCGAACCTCGGGTCAAGCCCGAGCATGACGGAGAGCGCCGTGACGGACATTCAAACCCTGACCCGCCCCGACGGCGAGAGCCTGGCCTTCAAGCGAATCCGGGGTGACGGCCCCGCCGTATTGTGGATCGGCGGCTTCCGGTCGGACATGGAGGGAACCAAGGCCCTGGCGCTGGATGCGGCGGCGCGCGAAAGAGGTTGGCACTACATCCGTTACGACCACTTTGCCCACGGACGATCCTCGGGCGACTGGCACAAGGCAACCATCGGCCGGTGGCGCGAGGACGCGATCGCCCTGATCGACAGCATCGAGGGGCCCGTCATCCCGGTCGGGTCTTCGATGGGTGGCTGGATCGCTCTGCTGGCTGCACTGGCCCGACCGGACCGAATGACAGGGCTGGTCCTGGTCAACCCGGCACAGGACTTTACGGAGCGACTGATGTGGCCTTCGCTGGCCGATCACCTGCGTCAGACAATCCTGCGCGACGGTCGCGCAACGATCGTGGAGGAGGGTCTGGGCGAATACGTCCTGACACGGATGATGTTCGAAGACGCGCGGAGCTGGATGCTCCTGGACGGAGCGATTCCAGTCACCGCGCCGGTCCATGTGGTTCAGGGGCGGGCCGACGACACTGTACCATGGTCCCATGCGATCCGGCTGACCGAGCGGTTGGTCGGGGGAGACGTGCGGCTGGATCTGATCGAGGGCGGCGACCATCGCCTGTCGACGCCGCGCGATCTCGAGCGGCTGGTCACAGCAGTAGAAGGAATGAGAAGCAGACTGCCTTAGGAGCGTGTTGCGCCCGCGGCGGGACGCAGGCCGGGCACCGAGGCCTGCATCACGACCGGGCGACGTTGGCCACCGGCGGCGATGATGCGGTCAATCCGGGCCTTTTCAGCGCGGAAGCCGGCGAGGTCGGCCCCGGTCAGTTCGGTCCCGACGTCGACCCGAATGCTGGTCGGGTTGATCCTCTGGCCGTTGCGCCAGATCTCATAGTGCAGGTGCGGACCGGTCGAGGCACCCGTCGACCCCACATAGGCGACGATCTGACCCTGGCTGACCCGCTGGCCGGCACGGATGCCCGAGCCATAACGCGACAGGTGACCATAGCCGCTTTCCAGACCGTTGGCATGGCGGATACGCAACCAGTTGCCATAGCCGCCCCAGCGACGCGCCTCGACCACCACGCCGTCGGCGGGGGCCACGATCGGCGTGCCGGTGCTGGCGGCGAAATCGATACCCTGGTGCATCCGCCGGTAGCCCGAAATGGGGTGGGTCCGCACGCCGAACGACGAGGAAACGCGGAAACCCCGGACCAGCGGCGTGCGCATCATGGACGAGCGGATGTTCTTGCCGGTCGAGTCAAAGTACTGGGGCTCGCGCGCGCCCGCAGGCTGGTAGCGATAGAAGGCGACGCCCTTGAGCTCGGCGTACATCAGCTCGCCGGTGTCCACCGTGCGCCCGTTCTCGGTCACCGAACGATCGAACACCAGGGTAAACTCGTCCGTCGCCCGGATGTCGCGGTCCAGATCAAACTTGTGCGCGAAAATCTGCGTCGCGCGACGCCGGATCGCGGCGTCCGCGCCCATGCGCTGGGCCGTGGCCGACAAGGAACCGCGCACTTCGGACGTCAAAACAACCGTCTCCTCGGTGACCCGCTCCTCAAGTGCCCGCAGGCGCAACGCGCCGTCGAAGCTGCGCGACACGGTCAACTGGCTGACCGGACCGGTTCGCATGGTCAGACCGATCAACCGCGCATCGCCGCGTCCGGCGCGGGGACGCGCAATCGCCGTCTCGAACCGAAGACCCGCCGGCATCTGCGAGACGTCATAGGCATTGGCCAGGGTGGCGGCGACGGCGGAGGCCTCCGCGGCACCGACGCCGGTGCGCTGAACGGCCTCTTCAAAAGTCTCGCCACGGCGAATTTGGACCGGGATGGCTTCCGGGGCTGTCAGGCCGGCGGGTGCACCGGCAGCAGCGAAGGCACGGGCTTCAAGGCTGGCGATCTGCTGCGGCGTCAGTTCCGGAACCGGCTCAGCCTGGGCGGGTTCATACACCCGTCCGGCAAGCGTGGCCACGGTCAAGGCAGCAGCGGCGGTCAGGAGATGCGGCGCAAAACGCATCGGCTGACGGCGCGGATCGAACTGAGCCATCGGTCCCCGGCGAACAACGACGCCGATCGGCGCCAAACTCTCTCAAAGCAAGGATCGCGCCCGGATCCCCCGGGCCGCGGACAGGTTCTATAGCCTGCCAGCATCACCATGGGAAGCAGGGTCGTTACAAATGATTAACCGCAACACGACCACCCGGTACAGTGGAGACAAATTGCGTATTCCGGCGGTGTCCGTGACAGTCTATCGCGAAGCTATGGACGCCAATGCTGTGATCGATGAATCGCGTCCGACCCCAGCTTGTCGTGGATGCACTCAAAGTGACCTCGTTGCCACTCATTGTGGCGCATCAGACACAAAGACGGTTCGCCGCGACATCTCGACTGTTCTGATCCGGGCCGGTGTGCCGCAACGGGACGGAAGACTGTCTTGACAGCGTCCGAACCAGGACAGGGCCGTTCGGCTTTTCGCGCCGCAAGGCCGCGCCGTGTGTGTCCCGGTCTCCTTGTCGCGGCGCTCGTCCTGGTCCTGGTCATCGTCGGCGTCTGGTTGAACCGGCGGGTGGCGGCCCGCGAGATCTTGGTCGGCTGGCTGGATCAACGCGGCATCAACGCCGAGGTCGAGATAGAGAGGCTTGAAATCGACGGCTTCATCGGCCGGGTCCGCATCGGTGATCCGGCACATCCAGACGTGACGATCGAACGCGTCGAGGTCGACTTTGGCCTGTCCATGCCTTGGGCACAGGCCGGCATCGGCGTGACCCCGACACGCATCCGGCTGGTGCGGCCGATCATGCGGGCAAGATGGCACCAGGGCCGGTTGTCATTTGGATCGCTGGATCCGCTGATCGAGGAGTTCAGTGGCCGGCCCCCGCAGCCCGACAGCCGTGGCCCGATCGTTCTGGTCGAGCGCGGACGTCTGGGGCTGGATACGGAGTACGGCCCCGTAGCGCTGCTGGCCGACGCCCGGATCGATGACGGCAAGCTTGTGCAGGTGTCCGCGCGGATGCCGACAACCTCGCTTCGAAGCGGTGCCACCGAGGCGCGGGACCTCGGCGGCACACTCGAGATGACGACCCGCGGCGACCGGGTCGCGACACGACTGACCCTCGCCGCCGGGCGGTTCGCCCTGCCCGGCGGTCAGGGTCAGGGCGTGACCGTGACGGCGAGCGGTGATCTGCCCTATCCGGACATGAAGGCGCGGCGGGGCGACGGACGGGCGGTCTTCGACGTGCGGCTGGCTGCCGATCGACTGGCGTTTGGAGGCATTGTGGCGGATGCAGCGCTCCTGACACTCGGCGCTGTCGGCAAGGCGACGGGCTGGGTCGAGACCCTCGGCTTTGAGGGCATGGCGACGGGGCGCCTGACGGCCCGGCAATTGACAGCCCCCGATCTGGCCGCGCGGGGCGCGGTCATTACGGCCTCAGACGTCCAGCTGGCGTATCAGCGTCGCCCGGCCGGGGCGAACTGGAGCGCCGAGGGCCCGGCGCGGATTGCGGTGGCCTCGGGTCAGGCCGGCGACCTCGCACTGTCCGACCTGACGGCGACCTCCAGCCGGCTGGCGCTGGCCGGCACCGGCAGCGGGGTTCGCGCCCGCGGTCCGATCGCCGCCAGGCTGTCTGGTGGGGACTTCGAGGACCTTCGGCTGGGCGACGTCGAGGCACGGCTTGAACTCGACTTCGTGTCCCACCGGGCAGCGGCGCTGGAGGTAGCCGGCAGCGTGGCTGCGGGTCACGGGGCATGGTCGCCGTTCGGTCCGCCGGGAGCCGATGATGTGCCGGAACTGGCCGGACTGAAGCGCAGTCTCGGTGCCTTCTCGCTTTCAGCACCGGCCATGAGGCTGACGTCCGGTACGACCGGGACCGTCGTCACTCTTGTGGAACCCGCGAGCATCACCCCGATGAACGGCGGCCGTGTTACCCTGTCCCCCGCCGCACGCGCCGTGTTCTCGGCCCGCCCGGGCGAGCGGGGTGGCGGAGCCCTGACGCTGACGACGGCCGGCGGTAACGGCCGGCCGGAGGCCTCCTTTGCCATACCTGACTGGCGACTGACCGCCGGCGGCTTTCAGGCCAGGCTGGAGGGAGCCGCATCGCTGGATTTCGGCCCCGCGCGAGGCGTGATGATCGAAACCGCCGGGCTTCTGGCGAGCGAACGCGGCCAGGTGACCTATGCGCCCGACGGGTGCCTCACGATCTCGGCCGAACGGCTCGACCTCGATGAGAACGACATCATGGACGTGTCGGGGCGGCTGTGCGCGAGCGGCGGGCCGCTGCTGGTGGCGGGGAACGGACGCTGGCGTCTTTCAGGCGCGATGCAGGGTGTCGACGCCGCGGCGCCCTTTCTGGCGCTGACCTTTGCCGACGCGGAGGGCCCGGTGGTCGCGACCGGCTCCCCGGCCGGGCTGGGTCTGGAAGCCGGTGTAGCCAACGTCATGGTGGAGGACGCGACCCGGCCCCGGCGCTTCAACACCCTGACCGCATCGGGACAGGCGCGGCTGGCGAACGAGCAGTGGTCCGGCGCCTTCACCCTCGCCCGGTCCGGCAATACGCTGGGGCGCATGACCCTGGCCCACGACGGCCTCGGCGGCACGGGCGGCATCGACATCGCGGCCCCCGCCCTGGTGTTCGCCGAAGGCGGGCTGCAGCCCGCCGACCTGAGCCCCCTCGTCGCGGATCTCGTGCAATCGCCCGCCACCGGATCGGCGTCCTTCGCCGGGCGGATCGACTGGAGCCCTGATCTGCCCGAGGGCGGCTCCAGCTCCGGCCAGCTGGTCATCCCGAACCTCGACTTCATCAGTGCGGCGGGACCGGTGAAGGGGCTGTCGGGCACCATCGACTTTACCAATCTGGCACCCCTGACAACGGCCCCGAACCAGTCGCTGAGGGTCGCGACGCTGGAATCGATCGCGCCCCTGACCGATCTCGACCTGACCTTCCGGCTCGACAAGGCCGCCATCACCGTTGACGGCGGGGCCATCCGGGCGGCAGGCGGCATGGTCAGCCTTGAGCCGTTCAGCGTGCCGCTGGACCGCCGGCCCTTCTCGGGCGTCATCGTTCTGGACCGGGTACAACTGGGCGAGCTTATTGCCGGCTCCGGCTTTGGCGACAGGGTCAGCCTGGACGCCGTGGTGTCCGGCCGCCTGCCCTTTACCTCCGACCCCGACGCGGGCGTCCGGATTACCGGCGGCACGCTGTTCGCCGAGGAACCCGGCCGCCTGTCGATCGCGCGCGAGGCCCTGACCGGGCTGGAAGCCGGCGGTGGCGGGGCCGTCCCGCGGGGCACCGTCGAGGATCTGGCCTATCAGGCCATGGAGAACCTGGCGTTCGACATCCTGACCGCCGAGGTGAACAGCCTCGATGAAGGCCGCGTCGGCGTCCTGTTCCACATCGTGGGCCGCCACGATCCGCCCGAGCTTCAGGAGCTGCGCCTGACGCTGACCGAGCTGATCAGCCGCGAGTTCCTGAATCGCCCCCTGCCACTGCCGTCCAACACCGGCATCGACCTGATGCTGGACACCACGCTGAACCTCAATCAGCTGATCTCCGACCTGCTGGAGGTCAACCGGGCCCGGACGGGCAACGGGGGCCCGCCGTGACCGTTCAGAGGCCGTTCACGCGACAGGGCGCATCCGACGTGGCAGTGAAAGCGTTCCCGATCCGGAGACCCCGCCGATGACACCGCCAAAGCGCCTGATCCCCACCACCCTGCTGGTTCTCGGCGCAGCCACATTGCTGGCCGGATGCACTCCGACGATCCGGCTGCAGGTCGATCCGATCCAGATCTATGCCAGGCTCGACGCCGATGTCCGCGTCCGGCTGGACCAGGAACTGCGCGACCTGCTGGCCGAAAACCCCAATCTGTTCTGATGCCCCATTCTGTTTCCAGGGAAGCGACCCGTCCCATGACCTTCAACAAGCTGTTCGTCGTCGGCGCCGCCGTAGTGGCGCTGGGCGTCGCCGCCGGCGCGGCCTTCGGTCAAACCTCCGAACAGAAGGCGATGATCGACGCGGCCAAGGTTCAGGGCGTCGTCGGCGAACAGGCTGACGGCTACCTCGGCATCCGTACGCCCCCGGCACCCGCGCCCCTGGCCGCCGCCGTCTCCGACACCAATGATGCCCGTCGAGCCGTCTATGGCGAAAGCGCCCGTGCGGCCGGCACCACGACCGAGGTGGCCGCCGCCCGGATGTTCGAGAGCCAGCTGTTCGCCCGGATCCCGGCCGGCCATTGGTATCGCAACACCGCCGGCCAGTGGGTGCAGCGCTAGGGGGACGCCGTGTCGCGGGCCTTCGCACCCTCGCTGTGCTAAGGCCGGCACCATGGCCGACCGTGTCGACAGCCCGGTGATCAAGCACGTCGTGACGGTGCTCTATGCTCTGGGCGTTTCCGCCCTGGCGACCGGAGCGCTGGGCGGCTTCTGGATGATGATCGGCGGGGGGGCCATGCCCGTCCACGGCTGGATCGCCATGGGGCTCGGCGTTCTCGGCACCGTCGGTTTGACCTGGCTCTTGATGGCCCTGGCGTTCAAGTCCCACCGCGAAGGTTGGGACGACCAGGTCAACAACAGCCTCGATCCCGGCCGCGACACCGGACGCGAGGATTAGGCGGCGGCCCGGCGGCCCAGGGCGGCCGGCAGCAGAAGTCCCTCCGACAGATGCCGGACCACGGGCACGGCCACGGCGTCCCCCATCAGCTTCAGGGCGGCGGTCTCCGATTTCGGCAGACGGTAGCCGTCGGGCAGCCCCATCAGCCGCGCGGCCTCGCGCGCCCTCAGCCGCCGGGCCCTCAGCCGCCCCCGATCGCAGACGATGACATACTGGCGCGACGAGCCCCCGGCCGGCGTCCGCAGGCATCCGGCCAGACCATCCAGCCTCAGCTCCAGACGCTGGACCTTGGTGCCGTTCTCCGTCCGGACCCGGCGATAGGCGGCGGCGACACGGCGCTCGCCCGAGGCCCGCGCCGCCTCCAGACGCGCCCGGTGCAGCGGCGCGGCCAGAGCGATCAGAGCCCGGGTCTCGGCCTCGTCGAACCAGGACACGGCCTCGTCGCACTCAAGCAGCTCGATCAGGTCAATGTTGCGCCGGGGCGGAGCGGGCAGGTTCCACCAGGCCCAGGCGGCGCGCCCATCGGGCGACAGCCGGTCGAAAGCCCCGACGATCCTCGGGGAGTGGAAGGGGTCCAGGGGTGCCGCCGCCTCCGGGCCCGAAAGGCCTCGCATCGCGACAATGAACAGCCGGGGCCGGGACTGGGGCAACCACAGGGCCGCATCCATCTCCAGCGCGCCCACGCGATATCCGGCTTCGGCCATCGCCTCACAGACGGCCGTGAAATCGCTGCCGCCGCCCGAGGTCAGCAGGCCGACCACATTCTCGACCACGATGATCGGCGGCCCGCGTCCCTCCGCGTCCAGGGACTGCATCAGACGCCAGAAGCCCCAGAAGACCCCGGACCGCCGCCCGTCCAGCCCCGCCCGCGCCCCGGCCAGGCTGACGTCCTGACAGGGCGACGACGCCCAGGCCAGCGTCGGCCGCCCCGGCAGATCTGCGGCCCGCAATGCCCAGACGTCGTCCTGCCTCAGCAGGCCCGCGTGATTGGCGCGCCAGGCGGCGGCCTTCATCGAATCCAGATCGTTGGAGAATGTCGTCCGAAATCCGCTCAGCCCCAGCCCCGCCAGCCCGCCGCCGGCGAAGAATTCCAAGGCTTCCGGAGCCGGCTCGGGGCGAATCGCCATGAGGCCAGCCTAGGCGTCTGGAATCGTCATCGCGAGCGGGCTTGACCCGGGCCCGACGGACGGCTTGTCTCGCGCAGAAGCCTGTTCGGAGACCCGCCATGAACCGCCTGATCGCCGCCCTCGCCGTCCTGTCGCTCGGGGCTTGCTCCACCGAGACTGAAACAGCCGGGACTTCCGCGCCCGAGGCCCCGGCAGCGGCAGCGGCAGCGCCATCCCAACTGGGCGGGATCGACCTGAGCCAGCCCCTTCTGGCCATGGGTTCCGAGCCGTTCTGGACGGTCGAGATTGTCGATGGCGTGGCCACCTGGAAGGACATCGGCGACTTCTCGGGCGACGTATCGACGCCGCGGACGGGTCCGGCCGTGCCGACTGTCTCGGGCGACGGCGTGGCCTATGCCATCACCCTCGCGGACGGGACATCCCTGACCCTGAGCCTGACCGCCGGGCCCTGCGCCGATGTCGGCGAACAGACCCGGGCCCTGAACGCCACGCTGGCATGGAGCGACTCGACCCAGACAGGTTGCGCCGACCTGCGGAGCGCCTACCCTGCAGAGGCTGTCGCCGGCTGACCGGCTCACGCGAGGAGCATACCATGCGTCCGATTTTCGCCGCCGGCCTGGCCCTGATCGCCGCCGCCTGTTCCGAAGCCCCGGTCGAGACGCCGGCACCCGCCGAGGCACCGGCGCCCGTCGTCCTTGGCGGCGTCGACCTGAACGCGCCGCTGCGGGCATTGGGCACCGAGCCCTTCTGGGGCGTGGACATTTCGCCGGACGGCCTGGTCTATTCCGCCGTCGACAGCGAGGGGATGCGGGCCGACAACCCGGGCCCGACCATCCAGGGCACCACGGCGGTCTTCGCCTCGGCTACCGAGGACGGCACGGCCCTGGTCGTGACCCTGATCGCCACGGAGTGCTCCGACGGCATGAGTGACCGGATCTACCCCCTGACCGCCCGGGTCGAACTCGGGGGGCAGACGCTGAACGGCTGCGCCGCCGACTTCGCCTTCCTGAACGGCGACCCCCGTCCCTGATCACGCCTTAACGGTTCCGGCACCCATCCTGCGCGAGGATGGGGGACATGACCCAGATCGAGACACCCCAGGATTTGCGCGCCCTGACGGCGTTGCGCTTCTTCGCGGCCGCCTGGGTCGCCCTCTACGCCTTCTGGCCGAACCTCGACGTCGCCATGACCCCGAACCTGGTCGCAAAAGGCTATCTCGGGGTCGAACTGTTTTTCGTCCTGTCGGGCTTCATCCTCAGCCACGTCTATCTGAAGGCCTTCGGCGAGGGCGGCTTCCGCTATGGCGGTTTCCTGTGGGCCCGGGTCGCGCGGGTCTATCCGTTACATCTGGCGACGCTGGCCGGCGTCGGCGTCCTGGGCCTGGGGGCCGTCGCCGCCGGCATGGCCATCGACGGCAATGTGCTCAGCTGGGCCTCCCTGCCGGCCCACCTGACGATGCTGCACGCCTGGGGTTTCGCGCCCGAGGCGGGCTGGAACCACTCCTCGTGGTCGATCTCGGCGGAGTGGTTCGCCTATCTGACCTTTCCGGCCTTCGCCTTTCTGGCCTGGCGGTTGAGACACCGGCCAGCGGCCGCCGTGGCCGGCACCGTCGCGTTCGGCGCGATCCTTTATGCCGGCTTCCCGACGCTGGCGGGCTTCTCTCTCACCGAGGCGACCTTCCATTGGGGGGCGCTACGGATCGTTCCCTGCTTTGCCTACGGCTGTGCGCTCTATCTCGTGCATCGGCGCGGCGGCCTGCGTCGCCCTGGCGGGCTGGCGGTCGGCTCTGTGGCCGGCATGGCGCTGGCGGCCTCGCTCGGCGCGCCTGACGGGCTGGTCGTGCTGTTCGCAGGTGGGGTCATCCTGGGTCTGGGCGGACTGTCGAACGCCTCTGCCGGATGGCTGGCCTCGCGCCCGGCGGTCTATCTGGGAGAGATCAGCTACGCCATCTACATGGTGCTGGTCCCCTGGCAGTTGCTGGCTGTGAACCTCGCCGCGCGGCTGACCGGCGCCGAGGACAAGCGACTTCAACTGTTCGTGTGGCTGGCGGTCGTTATGGCCCTGCCGGTCGTCGCCGCGGCGGCCTATCATCTGGTCGAACACCCCGCCCGGCGGGCCTTGCGCGGGCTTTCCGCTCGTCGTGCGGCCGAGGCCGAGCAGCGGCGTCAGGCCGCGCAACTCGCCTGAAAAGGGTTCTTCAACCTTATCCGACTATCGTCTAGGGATAGGGCCCGCGTAACAGTCGGAAACAATACAGCATGACGAAACGGCTCACCGCCGCTGTGGTTGCAGCGACCCTCGGCCTTTTTGCCCTGTCCCCGGCTCCGGCTCGAGCGGACGATCCGTACTGGCAGTGCGTGACCTTTGCGCGGATGTTCTCCGGCATCAACATCTTCGGCGATGCATGGACCTGGTGGAACCAGGCCGTGGACCGGTTCCGCACCGGGCGCGCGCCCGCGACCGGATCGGTGCTGGTGTTCCGTCCCGAAGGCCGCATGTCACGGGGCCACGTCGCCGTCGTCTCCGACATCCTGACCGACCGCGTGATCCGCGTGACCCACGCCAACTGGGGCGGCAGCCGCGGCCGGGTCGAGGAGAACGTCACCGTGGTCGATGTCTCTGGCCAGAACGACTGGAGCCAGGTCAAGGTCTGGTACAACCCGATCAACGACCTGGGCACCACGGTCTATCCGACCTATGGCTTCATCTACAACAGCGCCCGCGAGGGGCTGGAGGCCGGCCGTCAGATGGCACAAAGCGCAGGCTCGGCCGCCGGCCAGCCCTGACATCACCCGTCTGAACCCGCCCGGATGATCCGCCTCTATCGCACAGGCTGCGCGGCCTGCGAGGGTGCCGAGATCGACGTCGAAGGCTGGACCCTGCCGCCCGATACCCTCTGGGTCGATCTGATCGAGCCGACCCCTGAGGAAGACCTCGCCGTCGAAAAGGCCCTGGGTCTGTCCATCCCGACCCGCGAGGAGATGAACGCGCTCGAGGCGTCCAGCCGCCTGTTCCGCGAGAACGGCGCGACCTATGTCACCGCCGACATCATCCACAACAGCGAGATGGAGCTGCCGACCGTCGACCCGGTCACCTTCATCCTGACCCACGGGCCACTGGTCACCATCCGCTATTTCGACCCCCGCCCCTTCACCATGTTCACCGACCGGCTGGAGCGCGCGCCGTCCTTGTGCGTCTCAGGTGCCGACATGTTCCTGAACCTGATGGAGGCCATCGTCGACCGCGCCTCCGAGGTTCTGTCGCGCACCGGCGAGAAGGTCGAAGGCGTGGCCAGCCATGTCTTTGCGACCGAGACGACGATCGGGTTCCAGCATCTGGTCACCAAGCTCGGCCGGGCCCAGATCGCCAACAGCCGGATCGAGCAGAGCCTGTCGGGCCTGTCGCGGGTTTTCGCCTTCGTGGCCCTGGATGAGCGCCTTGAGATGGAAGGCGAAAAGCGCGAACACCTGAAATCGCTGGGACGCGACGCCACCAGCCTTCTGGCGCACAGCCAGGCGGTGGCGGCGGGGATCAATTTCCAGCTGTCGGCGACGCTCGGCCTGATCAACATCGACCAGTCGTCGATCTTCAAGGTCTTTTCGCTGTTCACCGTGGCCCTGATGCCGCCGACCCTGATCGGAGCGATCTACGGCATGAACTTCGATCACATGCCCGAACTGACCTGGACCTGGGGCTATCCGTTCGCGGTGGCCCTGATGGTGCTCTCGGCCGCTGTCCCCCTGCTGTGGTTCAAGCGCAAGGGGTGGTTCTGAGAGGTATGGAGGAGAGATTGCAAGAAGTGGGGCGCGCGCCGGCGGGCGCTCCTGCAAGCGCAATCGAAATCGCCGCGGAGGTGCCCTTACTCCGGCTTGATCGACAACTGAAACGCCACCAGCCCCTCGGTCACGTCGCGGTCGAACCCTTCGTCGCCACGCAAGCCCTCGGCTTCCAGTTCCCGGTAGACGAGGCCGAACGAGCCCTGCACATGGCCCCTGCGCATCGCCACGCCGATCGAGGCGTCCCCGAGGAAGGAGCCTGAGTCGCGGCTGACGCCCGAGTGGACATAGTCGCCGTCGCGATTGCGCGCGAAGTTGTAGCCGATCGCGGTGCCCGATCCTGCAGCGTACAGATACCAGCGGGCTCGCTCGCCGAAGGCCTCCATGCCCTCCGGCACCATGCCGTCAGCGTTCTGGCCGATGGTCAGCGTCGCCCCGGCCTCGGCCCGTCCACCCCGGTCACCGACGCCCACGCCTGCGTGCGGGGTCAGGGTCACTTCAAGGCCTGACGCGGTATAGCCCCGCGCAACGGGCCAACCCCGGGTATAGGACAGGTCGTAGCTGTCGGCGTCAAACGCCGCCTGGTCCAGAGGGGTGAGGGGCAGGGGCGATCCGTCCGCCCGACGCAGTTCACCCCTCTGGCGCAGCCGGAGACGATCGGAAAACCCCGGCCCCTCGCGCCAGACGTCTCGGGTGGTCGTGGCCGCGAACGGGCTTTCCGAGGCGAGCGGCGCGTAGTCGGCCGCGAACTCCAGCGCGGGGCCGAATTCGCGCCCTGCGGCGACGTTAAAGCCCGCCTGACGATTCAGTTGCATGGTGATCGACGCCGTCTGGTGCCGATCACCGTCGGACCATCCGTCACCGCTGAAGGCCGGTGTAGGCTGGACCGCGAGCTGCTGGGCGGCTGGAACGGGTGCGGGTCCCGACAGAGCCGGTGCGACCGTCGCAGGCAGCGCTACCCTGTCTCGCCCGTCGACATCCGACGCGGGCGAGGGAAGCGACGGGGGTTGAAAGGCCACATGGGCACCGGGCTGGCGATTCAGGCTGGCTGTCAGCGCAATGACCGCCGCCCGGTCCGGATCATAGGGAACGGGGCCCGAGAACGACTGGGCCATCGCCGGGGCTTCGACGGCCACCAGCGCGATGACACTCGCTATGCACGCTCCCGGATGTTCCAACGGTCCCCTCACCGCCGTTAACTTTCCACACCGTGACTCGAAATCGAACCGGTTCCAACCCTGATTTCGCAACACTTTGCTGACATCATCCGCAAACGCTGCCCGTGTCGAGCCGGTTCCCCCTTTGCGGGACCCGTCAGCCGTCGGGATCACTGCCCGATCGTGTCCAGGTCCCGCCCCCGGGTTTCCGGCATGAACAGCAGTGTCACAACGACGGCGATGGCGGTGAAGACGACCGCGTACCACAGGCCGAAATAGATGTTCCCCGAGGCCGCCACGAGCGCGAAGCTGGCAGCGGGCAGCAGGCCGCCCACCCAGCCCGTGCCGACGTGGTAGGGCAGGCTCATCGCCGTATACCGCACCCGGGTGGGGAACATCTCGACCAGCGCGGCCGCCTGGGGGCCGTAGAGGGCCGTCGCGGCGACGATGAAGATCATGAGAATGGCGAAGATCATCGGCAGATCGACCTGTGCGGGGTCCGCCCGGTCCGGATAGCCGGCCGTCGTCAGGGCCGCCTTGATGCGCCCCTCGACCTCGACCTTGACCGCCGCCAGCTCGGCCGGAGCCAGGGCCTCGCCTTCGATCGACATGACCTCGACCTCCCCGACCCGGACCCGGGCCAGGCTGCCCTTGGGGGCAGCGGCGTTGGCGTAGGACACGCCGGCGTTCGACAGGACGGTCTTGGCCAGGTCGCAGGAACTGGCGAAGGCCGCCTTGCCGACGGGGTCGAACTGCAGGGCGCAGGTTGCCGGGTCGGCGATCACCGTCACGGGCGAGGACGTCTGGGCCTCCGCCAGGGCGGGGTTCGCCGCCCGCGTCAGGGCCTGGAAGCCGGGGAAGAAGGCGATCAGGGCCAGGATCATGCCGAACAGCATGATCGGCTTTCGCCCCACCTTGTCCGACAGCCAGCCGAAGAAGACATAGAGGAAGGCCGACACCACGGTCAGCGCCAGCATGATCAGGTCGACCGTGGCCACCTCGACCTTCAGGATCCGCTCCATGAAGAACCGGGAATAGAAGTAGCCGCAGTACCAGACCGCGCCCTGGGCGATCATGGTCCCGAACAGGGCCAGCAGGACGAACTTCAGGTTCTTCCACTGCAGGAAGGACTCACGGAAGGGGGCCCGCCGCGCCCCGCCCTCGGCCTCCATGCGGCGGAACGCCGGGCTCTCGTTCAGCTTCAGCCGGATCCACAGCGAGATGATCAGCAGGAACAGCGACAGCAGGAAGGGAATGCGCCATCCCCAGTCGTTGAATGCCTCCACCCCCACGATCATTCGCGTCGTCAGGATGACGGTGAGCGCCCCGATCAGGCCCAGCGCCGCTGTGGTCTGGATCCAGCCCGTCAGATAGCCCCGTCGGGGTGCCGGCGAGTGTTCGGCCACATAGATCACGGCCCCGCCGTACTCGCCGCCCAGGGCGAAACCCTGCAGGATGCGCAGGACGATCAGCAGGATGGGCGCGGCGATGCCGATGGCGTCATAGTTGGGCAGAAGGCCGATCCCGACGGTCGCCGCCCCCATCAGGGTTATGGTCACCAGGAACGTCTTCTTGCGGCCCGTCCTGTCGCCGAACCAGCCGAACACGAGGGCTCCGAGGGGCCGGACGACGAAGCCGACACCGAACGTCAGAAGCGCCAGGATATAGGAGGCCGCCTCCCCGACATCCGCATAGAAGTTCTGGGCGATAACCGCGGTCAGCGAGCCGAAGATGAAGAAGTCGTACCATTCGAAGGCTGTCCCGGCCGCGGAAGCCCCGACAACGGTCGGCAGCCCCGGCTCCCCCTGGTCGGGTCGGACGGCGTGGTCGGCGTGATCGGTCATTGAAGGCTCCCCCGCGCCGTCTGGCGGACGCATTGCCGTGAACCTAGCGGGGCCGTGGGAAGCCGGACAAGAGAAAACCCCGCCGGACGTGGGCCGACGGGGTTGTCACGATAGGCGCAAGGATCAGTTCTTGGCGTCTTCAGCGGCGGACGTCACGGCCGACCCCGCGGCTGCGGTATCGCGGCCAACGCCGGCGACAGTATTGCACGCGGCGGTCGCCAGGGCGGCGGCGGCTGCAAACAGAACAAAGACCTTACGCATCGGGAAACTCCTGAATTCGATCACGGTGGGCAGGTCCCACCGCTACGGATGATCAACGCGATCCTTTCGTCAGGGTTCCCGGCCGGACCACGGCATCAACCCGCTCCAGGTCCCCGGGGTCGATCGGGCGTACGACTTCGGGCGTGGCGAAGGTCATCCGGGCGATCGTGCCACGCGGCTGCGCCGCAACGATCTCGACCTCACCACGAAGCTGCTTGGCAAATGCGCCCATCAACGTTCGGCCGACGCCGGCCTGCATGTCCTGGGCGCTCGGGCCTGGCCCGTCATCCTCGACTTCCAGTACGCTGCTGTCTCCCTCGACCCGGAACCGTACGGACAGCGCCCCGCCCCGACCGGCGAAGGCATGCTTCTGGGCATTGGTCACAGCCTCGACCAGCCAAAGGGCCAGCGGGGCCAGCTTGTCGGGGTCCACCACCAGGCTGTCGGCCTCGATGGCACTCGTCACCACGGGGCCGCGGCCACTGTCGCTGGCCACAAGCTGCCCGACCAGTTCGGTCAGGAAGTCCCGGGCATCGGCGTGACGGATATCGTCGCTCTGATAGAGCGTTCGATAAATCAGGGCGAGCGCCGATATCCGCTGGCGCGTGTCGCCGAGAGCGGCCTTGGCGGGCCCGTCCTTCAGCGCCCGCTGCTGCATCGACAACAGGGATGAGATGATCTGGAGATTGTTTTTCACCCGGTGATGAATCTCTCTCAGCAGCGCATCCTTCTCCGCGAGACTATCCATCAGGGAGCGGTCCCGGGCGTCTATGGCCTCGGCCAGTTCATCAAGGGTGGCGGCCAGTCGCCTCACCTCCGAGGGTGCATGGGCGGCCTGGACCGGGCGTACGGTGTATCGACCCCGCGCGTAGAGGGCGGCGATCCGCTCCAGATAGTCGAGCCAGCGGACGACGATGCGCTCCGTCACCCACATGACAGTGCCAAAGGCCACCATCCACGCCACAACGGGTGCGAGGAAGACGCCGAGGGGATTAAGGTTGGCCCAGGACAGCAGGGCCGGCAGGATCAGGATTGGAAGCAAGGCCACGGCGAGAGCGACGCCCAGCCGGAAGCGGATCCCCTCGTACCTCCCTGTCAGGTCGACCCGTCCGGAACGTCGCGATGCCTGTGGCGTCGCCTCATGCCGGTGTCCGGGCCCTGGATCCGAGGAAGCCGGGCTCACGCGCTCAGCCTTGACGGGCCGCACTCAGGCGATCCGCATCCGCGAGGATCGAGCGCATGGCGTCGCCAGCCGCCCGTCCGTCGCGGCCGTATGCGCCGCGCTCCAGGATGGCGTGCAGGGCCTTGCGGGCCCGGCTGACCCGGCTCTTGACCGTGCCGACCGCGCACTGGCAGATCTCGGCGGCCTCCTCGTAGGCAAAGCCCCCTGCCCCCACAAGGATCAGGGCTTCGCGCTGCTCTTCCGGCAGGGTGTTCAGGGCCTGGCGCAGTTCGTCCAGGGCGACCGGCGCCTCCGGATCGTCGACGGCGACCAGGGTCCGTTCGGCCGCCTCCTGATCCAGCTGGGACGACCGCCACGAGCGACGCTTTTCGGAATAGAGCTGGTTCCTCAGGATCATGAAGGTCCAGGCCTTCATGTTCGTGCCCATCTGATAGCTGGCGCGCGCATCCCAGGCCTTCATCATGGCGTCCTGGGCCAGATCATCGGCCGCCGTCGCATCACCGGTCAGTGTGCGGGCAAAGGCGCGCAAATGCGGGATCAGTTGCACCAGTTCGCGCTTGAAGCCCTCGTCGTCTGCAGACGGCGGCTTGGGTGCTGAACGGTCAGACAGGCTCACGCCTTGTCTCCGCGCTGGTCAGCCCGTCGGAGAATCTCCAGGAATTCGTCCGGAACGGGCTCGTTGACGACCTCGTCGAACAGGTGCCGTAGCTTTGCCCCGATCGCCTGCTGTCGCAGACGCACCTCCTCCGGGCCAGGTTGGCTCGACGGGGCCGCAGCGGGCTTGTGCCGGGGGTCGGGGGTGTCGATCATGGTCTGTCAAGCCGCGAGGTCATGGATCTCATTCACGCCGGAGGGCCTGCCGGCCGTAGCGTCCGGCGGGTCCGTGTGAACCGCGTCAACGTCGCCGGTACGGGCCGGTTCCGGCTCTGACTTCATTTTATGGTCAAGCTCCTCGCACAGACCGGGAACCGTGGCCGTGGTGATACGTTGTGCGCGGGACTGATGCCCTTCCTGGGGCAAGAACCTGTTGTCGGGGATTTCCAAAATGAGCCTTCTGGCCAGACTCGCGCCGCACCTGCCCTATGTTCGTCGCTACGCGCGGGCGCTGACCGGGGATCAGGCATCCGGCGACAACTACGTCCGGGTTGCTCTGGAGGCACTCGCGGCAGGCGAGCGGCATCTCCCTCCCGACATGACGCCACGCGTGGCTCTCTACCATGTCTTCCATGCCATCTGGTCGTCGACCGGAGCCCAGCTGGAGGTCGTCGGCAGTGCGGACCCGCACACGGATGCGGCGAGCCGATTGATGCGGATCGCGCCGCGCTCGCGTCAGGCCTTCCTCCTGACCGCGCTGGAGGGATTTACACCGTCTGAGGCCGCCCAGATCCTGTCATCCGACGCCCCGTCGGTCGAGCGACTGGTCGGCGAAGCCCAGGCCGAGATCGATGCCGAACTGGCGACCGATGTGCTGATCATCGAGGATGAGGCCATCATCTCGGCGGATATCGAGAGCCTCGTGCGCGAACTCGGGCACACGGTCACCGCCACGGCCACCACGCACGACGAGGCGGTCGACGCCGTCGCCCGTCACCGACCCGGCCTGGTCCTCGCCGATATCCAGCTGGCGGACGGATCATCGGGCATCGACGCGGTCAAGGACATTCTCAAACACCTTGATGTGCCCGTGATCTTCATCACGGCGTTCCCTGAGCGACTGCTGACCGGCGAACGGCCGGAGCCGACCTTCCTGATCACCAAGCCGTTCCAGCCGGAGACCGTCAAGGCCGCCATCAGCCAGGCCCTCTTCTTCCATCCGGCCCGCCACAAGGAAGCCGCCTGACGTCAGGTGCCCTGGCCACAACAGTTCAAGGCCCCTCCGGTCCGACCGGAGGGGTCTTCGGCTATCCGGTCAGCTCAACTGCCCGAGGGCTCCGCCTGCACTGTCGGTGCATTGACGTTGGGGGCCCGGCTGGTCCGGTTGGGGGTCAACGGCCGAAACGCCTTGGTGAGCGTGGCTGTTCCGGCAGAGTGCCTTGACGAAAATACTTCACCGGTCGGGGAACGCTGTGACCCTCGCCACGTTATCAGACTGCGGAGGCGGCAACGCCCCCCGACCAGGACCAGACGATCGGTCCCGCCGCCTTCGCGCCTCATTCTCGATGATGCCACCTCAGGGCGGCCCGCAAGGGTCGCCCTTTTTCTTTGGCGTGTCGGCCACGAAAAAGGCCGCCCGGTCACCCGGACGGCCTTTGGTTCGGTCTGGCGTCGACGATCAGGCGAGCGCGGCGCGCACCTTGTCGGCGATGGCCTTGAAGCCAGTCTCGTCGGCGGCGATAGCGGCCATGACCTTGCGGTCCAGTTCAATGCCGGCCTTCGACAGGCCGTGGATGAACTGCGAATAGGTGAAGCCTTCCTGACGCGCGGCGGCGTTGATGCGCTGGATCCACAGGGCGCGGAAGTTGCGCTTCTTGGTCCGGCGGTCGCGATAGGCATATTGCCCGGCGCGATCCACGGCGGCCTTGGCCGTACGGATGGTATTCTTGCGGCGGCCGGAGAAGCCCTTGGCCTGCTCCAGAACCTTCTTGTGACGGGCGTGGGACACTACGCCCCGTTTGACGCGAGCCATGTCGCTATCCTTTCAAATTCAATGCTGTGATGAGATCAGGTCGTGCGCGCGCCCATCAGGCGTACGGCATGTAGGACTTGATCTTCTTGGCGTCGGCGTCGGCCATGACCGAGGTGCCGCGGTTCTGGCGGATGTATTTGGAGTTGTGGCTGATCAAGCGGTGCCGCTTGCCCGCAACCCCGGCCTTCACCTTGCCGGTCGCAGTGAATTTGAAGCGCTTCTTGGCGCCCGACTTCGTCTTCAGTTTCGGCATTTTGACTCTCTCTTGAAGGGCGGTTGCCCGTTCGAACCATGAAGGTCCATTCGTACCGCCCAGGCATGCCTGTTCGCCCGGCGGTCCGTACGCGAAGGCGCGGCTTCTAGGCGAAGCGGGGCGCAAAGGCAAGTCTACCCGGCCGCGACGGCCACAGAGGTCATGCGATTCGACGCCCGGCCGGCATTGATGGCCATCATCGCCGCCGGGATCATCAGGACCGCTCCGACCGCCAGCGGCCAGTCGTGACCGAGGCCCGAGAACATCGCGCCCGCCACGATCGGTCCCAGGATCCGCCCGGACGAACTGGCGGCCATGTTCAGCCCCAGCATCGCGCCCTGGCGATCGGGCGGGCTGGCCCTGGAGATCATGGCCGAGATATTGGGCATGGTCATCGCCATGCCGACACCGCCGATGATCATCGCGATCGTGACAAACCAGGCCCCCGGCGAGAAGATCTGGCCCATCAGCCCGCAGCCGAACAGCAGGCACCCGGCCGCCAGGACGCGGCTTTCGCCGAACCGCCGTGCCAGTCGTCCTGTCATCGACGTCTGGCAGATCACCGAGACGATCCCCACCGTCATGAAGGCGAAGGCCACCTCACGCGCGCCCCAGTCGTAGCGCGCACCGGTCCACAGGCCGAAGGTCGATTCCATGCCCGAGAAGCCGGCCATGTAGATCAACGTCACCAGGATCACCCGCGAAATCACCGGATCAGCGGCCGCGTCCCGCACGCCACCGAGAAAGGGCGTGCGCTCCGGCAGCGTCGCCGACCGCACCAGGCTCTCCTTCAGAAAGAAGACGACGCCCAGCGTCGCCAACAGCGCCAGTCCGCAGGCCGCGAAGATCGGCAGCTGATAGCCCAGCCGCCCCATATCCTCCTGCACCAGGAGGCCGGACAGGCCGGGCCCGGCGATGAAGCCCGCCCCGAACGCCGCGCCGATCAGCCCCATCCGTCCGGCGCGCTTCTCGGGCGGCGTGACATCGGCGACATAGCCCTGGACCGTCGAGACATTGCCGGCCCCCAGACCGGTGAACAGCCGCACTGCGATCGCAAGCCAGATGTTGGGCACGAAGGCCAGCATCAGATAGCCGACGGCATTGGCGGCGACGGTGATCAGCAGCACCGGCTTTCGCCCGATCCGGTCCGACAACCGGCCCCAGAACGGCTCGGCGAAGAACTGGCCGACCGAATAGGCCGAGAACATCAGGGCCACCTGCCACGCCTCGGCCTTCAGGCTGCTGCCGAAGAAGGGCAATAGCGGGACCACGAGGCCAAAGCCGACCAGATTGATGAAGACGATCGCGAACAGAACCGCGAGGGCGCGCCGGTCGCCACGATCGGCAGCGGAGGGAACGGTCGGGCTGTCAGGCATGGGCGCCTTCTAGCCGAGCGACGCGGCGGGCGCGAGAGGCAGGGGGTCGCGTCAGCGTTTTGCTCCGTCTACGGAGTTATTGCGATGAATTCTCTGCAAAAGTTTCAACAACGGCAAAGCCTGTATTAGAGCGTCTTGGGTTTAGTTGGGCGCATATCCGGCATGTTTGAGGTAGTTGGCGCATTCTGAGGGGCTGAAGCGGTCGAGCAGTTGGCCGATGCGTCGCCATGTGTCCTCGACGGTTCTCTCGTC
>Ga0247843_1001640_pt1 | contig 44252 bp, 28 predicted proteins | sample LaCruzMarch2017__FD_192420 | JGI IMG/M metagenome (GOLD analysis project Ga0247843, IMG submission 192420) | Freshwater microbial communities from meromictic Lake La Cruz, Castile-La Mancha, Spain - LaCruzMarch2017_8m | ecosystem: Environmental > Aquatic > Freshwater > Lake | place: Spain...
GTCACGACCCAGACACCATGTTCTTCAGAGCCCTTGGGGCCTGCGTCAAAGCCCAGCCCAAGACCGAACAGGTACTTTTCAGATAGGCATTGTTTTTTAAGTACGTAGTATTCAGACTCGTCATATGCCATTCGCTCTCTATTTTTTGGAGTTCACTCAAATACAACTCTGTATCAATTCCTCTTTCGGTCGCTTCGATCATCTTTTCTTCAATTGGCATATGGTCATAAAGTTTACTTCGCAGCTCGGCTTTCTCATATGAGGTAACCCCGGGATTTTGAAAATACCGTCGCATAATTTCTTGATTTCGATCGTGATTTTTTAGATCGGTTTCAAGTATGGAGGGCACAGTTCGTAACTCCACAGGACCCGCCGAATCTCGCACACCACGAAGAGCTCGGTGCATTGCCTTCATCTCATTGCTAATTTTGGGATGCTGCAAAAAGGCATTAAAATCGCGATGAGTGGCTTTTTCGATTCGCATTTTAGTTAAATCCAAATCGTGCAGTAAATAGTTGACGTGGGAATTAAGATTTTTGATTTCTTGAGGATCCTCCGTCACATCGAAAAGTACGCTGAGAATTTTTAGATTTTGCTTCGAGGGTCTCAGCTTTTCAGCGATCAAGGCAGCGTAACGTTTGTCATTACTCGCGAGCTCTGTTGCGAGCTCTGGAGTTAAGGCATCAATTTTTAATAAAGAATCAACGGTTTCGCTTCTCGCCATACGTGTATCACTATGCAATGTCCCATCGGCATTTGATTTTGCCTTCATCGTAAACAATCGTTTTACGGAATCAATAATTTTAGCGCGCCCAGCTGTATTCTTCTTTCCCTCGATTTCTTCTAACATTGTTAAGAAATCAACTTTTTTAAGAACACCCACTTGATCAGAAGTGAGCCGCTCATTAATAAAATTTAGAATAGGTTGGTGATGTTTGAGTATTTCACGCACTCGATCTCTGCTTGAAGCATCCATGGGCGAATCATTTGCTAAAAAACTCACAATGGAATTAATCAAAAAAGGAATAAGGTTTGGCTTTTTTTCTAAAATTTTTATCACTTGAATCGGATCTTCGGGACTTGTGTAGTTTTTTAAGGCACAAGTCAAAACTTGAGTTTGCTGCATCGGCAATAACTCTTTTGGATCGGAGCTGTACATCGCGGGCACAGCATTAAGATCACGATTTTGAAAACTCGATGGATTTGAAGCAAGACCTTTAAGCTTTTCTCTCTGTCCATGTGCCAGCCATGCTAAGATCGCTTGTTTTTCTAATTTCCCCTGTTGATAATTAGGGAGTTCAATTTTTTGCAAAAGCGCGACCAATGCTTGGGTATGACTTGGGTGACTTTTGCTAAGTGTAGGCACGGAAATGGGAGCTGAATCGTTTTTTACCTTCGCAAGGTTGGCAATAAAATATGGCAAACTCATTTCACTTCGAGCTTTTTCGCCAGGCGCGGTTGCCGTCCAACCAAATACACTTGCGCGAGGAAAAGTTCGCATATAGCGAGACGACAAAGGATTGGATTGATCAAGGGCTTCCGAAAACATTTGGCTCAGTTGAGTGTATGAAAAATTGAGATTGTCTTCTTCTCTAACATTGAAAACTCGGTCGGTATGAAAATCGGCATTCACCGCGTTGGCATTTCCGGCGACAATGTTTGCCCCCAGAGTTCGGCAACCTTGTAACCAAAGGGCATTCACTTTGTTAAACCATTCTGCATATTGTGGATCACAGGAAAGTTTTTCAAGCATTTCAATAGAGAGTCCTTTGTTGGAATCATCGCGACTTCCGAAAAACGAACCTGTATGGTGACCAGAAATCACTAAACCATCACACGAAATTCCCTTCTGCATGTGTTCGTTCATCATGGCGACAAAATTTTCTTCAGGGCTTTTTCCTTTGTTCTGATATTCGTGCACAATGATTTTTTTATCGCGCAAATTTTGGTTGTGGGCTTTTGACCACTTTTCCATCACAGTAAATTCTTTTTCGTGATTCAAACTAAAATAGCAAAGATGCAGTTCTTCCTTTTTTGAACCTGACCTTGTTTCTTCTCCGCTTTCGCTGCGCTCATGTCGTGCAACTTGGGCTTCGATTGTGGGTGTTAAAAAAAACAGAAAAAATTCAACACATACAAGTTGATAAACTTTCATAGTTTATACTTTTCGGTTATCAGGAGCGCAAAGTGTAGACGGACACAGTCAACGCTTTGACTAGGGTGACAACCTATTGCGGTCTCGAGGATACATTGTCGCCTCGCGCACGTTTGAAAGTTGCATAATTTGAGCAGTCAAGCGCTCCAGCCCAATGGCCAATCCGCCGTGTGGAGGCATGCCAAGTTCAAACATCCGCAAATGCGATTCAAAATTTTTTACTTCTAGTCCCCGATTTCGAATCGCGTCTTCCAAACTTTTCCGCGTGTGAAGTCTTTGTCCGCCTGTGGTAATTTCCAGTCCTCGAAAAAGCAAGTCAAAGCTTTGAGCCGCTCCGTTATTCACGCCACTCGATGATTTACGAGGATGAGTATAAAAAGGACGAGAACTCAAAGGATAGCCCAATACAAACACGGTAGGATTTGAAAACTCCTTTTGCGCAATTTCACAAAGTTGCCGTTCGCCCAAAGGATCTATATCGTCCACCAGATCAGTACGCTGAAAAGTAGAGTGCAAACGCTCAAGACATTCCTCAAACTCCCAGATCGGAGCATTCATCATGTCAGGTAAATAATGGCCGCTGCGCTTTTTAAAAGTTTCACCAAATTCTTGATTTAAGCTTTCAAAAATTTCTCCTAGAAGTTCCTTTTCCAACTGAATAATTTCTTCAGATCCTTTTATAAAACCCATTTCCAAATCCATCGAGAGGTATTCTGTCAGATGGCGGCTGGTCGCGTGGGGTTCTGCTCGATAAACGTGGCCCGTTTCAAAAACTCGCTCCAAACCCGCCACGCCATGCTCTTTAAAAAATTGTGGACTTTGGGCCAAATAAGCCGATCGCTCGAAATATTTTAATTCAAAAAGATGAGTTCCACCTTCGGTACCACTTCCTACAATTTTAGAACTCACAATTTCTGTAAAATATTTTTTTCTCAAGTGCGAACGAAAAACCTCTAGAATTTTTGCTTGAACCTTAAAAATGTCGCTCCCCAGATCACTTCGCAAACTTAATGGGCGATGCTCGAGAATTGTTTCAAGTCCTATCTGAGAAATATCGGTGGAAGAATGAAAAGGTAAGTCGCTGGCAGCAGGATTTAAAATTGTCAGTTCAATCAAATCAATTTCGAATCCTACTTTGGACCTAGGTTCGGCGCGCACTTTTCCTCGTACTTCAATGACGTCTTCAAGTTTTAAAGAAAGATGAGAAAGTTGCTGGGGCGAAGCAACGATTTGCACCGTTCCGCTACAATCGCGCAAGACGATGAAAGTGGTTTTAGCCATTGCTCTATAATGATAAATCCAACCTGAGATTTTGATTTCTTGACCCAGCAAAGAGCTTGCTTGTTCAATAAACGTGCGTTCCATACGCAAAACCTAACTGTCTTGAAAATTGCTGGAACCCGTAAAGACGGCAGGTGGTGCCATCCAGCTTCAAGGAATACCTTGATCTTAATTATCATCCACTGTCGTAGGACTTCCGTTTAAAACTACTAGGACCTGCGCTGCCACTCCATGCACCCGCAAACGCTTCGTGCTGCGATTTGATGCTGGCGCTTTCGTTTCGCTTCAACCTCTCAAAGGGGTCTATCCTTATCTATGAGTTGTTTTTAATTTATCACAGGCGGAGCTAAAACACCAAGATCATCATTTTGAATTTTTTGAGGCGGTGAAAAACTTTTAAAAATATGATCCCACATCACAAAAATCGTAGAAAAATTAGAATGTTGAAACTGCGATTTTTTTAAATGATGAACATGATGCAAAGAAGGAGTGACAAAGACTTTTGACAACATATTCTCAACAGGGGCCGGCACTTGGAAATTTGAGTGTTGATAGAGATTCAATATACCGTAGAAAATAACAAAAAATTCTAGACTTTCTCTTTGAAATCCTAGGATCCAAACAAAAAAAGCCCTCAGTTGAAATCCCATAAAAACCTCAACGGGATGAAAACGATAGGCTGCCAAAGGATCGAGTGTCGTGGCTTTATGATGAAACGAATGGAAAAACCAAAAAAATTTGCATCTGTGATTTAAGCGATGCCAAAAATAAGAAAATAGATCCAGAATAAACAGACAAATCACTAAATCGAGCACCTTATTTCCGAAGTGAATTGATAAAACTTGTTTTTCCGGAAAGATTTTCCATTCCCCGAGTAAGCGGACTTCAAACAAAACTACCAAAGCAAAAATAAAGTGAAAAATCAGGTTCTTCATTTGTGTGCTTTTTACAAATTGTCTCAAAGGAAAAAAATATTGAAGAGCCACCATCGAGGCGGCAAAAAGGGGGAGTATCCACATCGCAGCTCATACCCTAAGCTTCTTTTTTGATTGACACCATGTGGCAAAATTTCTAAGAGGGGCAAATGCGTAAAACACTACTTGTATTAACTTGTTTAATTTTCAGCAACTTAGCTCTCGCACAAACCCCAACAACTGATTCCGTAAGAGCAAAACTTTTGCAAATGGAAAGCACTCTTCGATCAAACTCCAGCAGTTTTTCTGCAAATGAAATTTTACAAATCGACTCACTCGTCGAGCGCGCACGCGAAGCGATCAATGTTCATGGCACAAACGACGAGTATGTCAGATGCCGGCAAGCGGGATTTACCCATGAAAGTTGTCAGGGACAGACCTCCGCCTATGTGAGCTGCAGACGCGCTGGTTTTACGCATGAAAGTTGCAACGGCCAAAGCGAAGATTATGTTGTATGTTGAAGAGCGGGTTACACTCACGAAACTTGCAAAAATCAAAATCCAAACTATTTGGACTGTCGACGTGCAGGCTACACACATGAAAGTTGTGACAATCAACAAATTGGATATCTAGAATGCCGACGCTCGGGTTTTACCCATGAATCCTGCAATGGCCAAGATTCATTTTATTTAGAATGCCGCCAAGCGGGATATACCCACGACTCTTGCAATAAACAAGGTCCAGGGTATTTAAATTGCCGACGTGCTGGATATACGCACGAAAGCTGCAGCGGTAATTAATGTGACTTAAATTGTCTGCTAATTAGACTAGCGCCAACCCTAGGCCTTTGCTAAAAGCTATGCACTATGAATAGCCATTTAGCTACGCTCAAAAAAGAACTTCAATCCTTAAAACTCAGTGCTGAATTTTGGGACGTTCGAATTGAAGATTCTTTTAAAACTCAAATCGATTCGCTTGAAGGCGACATTAGCAGTGCAACATGTAGCCCCTCTCTTGGAGCCTTTGTTAGACTTCGAAAAAATTCATTTTGGATGTTTGAATCCACAACAGATTTAACAAAAATCAAAAATGTTTTGCAAAAACTTGATGAAACAAAAACTCCCATCAAGGAAGCCACACCCTATCCTTCGCAAAAAGCTGCACCTTTTTTAAAGCTCAGTGCCAAAGATAAAAAAATCAGTGCAATTCCGATGAAAGATAAAATTTCTTTGGTGGCCCATTACACTGAAATTTTAAAGAACTACCCAAAAATTGTTTCTTCTAAGGTGAGATACCGTGATGAATACAAAGTGAAGTCTTATTTGAATTCATTAGGTACCGAATTTGAATTTGACTTTAACCAAGGCGGGTTAACCCTAATTTATACTCTCAAAGACGGCAGTGAAAAATTTGAAGACTTCTATCGAATTTATGGCTCTGATTTTTCTCAACTCAAAGTTTCCGATGAACTGATTTATGATTTTATCAAAGAAAGCGAAGCGTTCATTCACGCGCCCTCTATTACGCCAGGAAAATACCGAGTGTTGCTTGATCCCGAAGTTGCGGGGATTTTTACCCACGAATCATTCGGGCATAAGTCGGAAGCGGATTTCATGCTTGGAAACACCACCGCTCTTGAAGAATGGAAAATCGGAAAAAAAATTGCCGCTGATTGCTTAAGCATTGTCGACGATGGAACTTTTGAACGAACTTCGGGCTATTGCCCAATTGATGATGAGGGCATACCAGCGCAAAAAAATTATCTCATCAAAGATGGCGTTCTTATGGGTCGTCTGCACAGCATAGAAACAGCGCAGGCGTTAAACGAAAAACCCACCGGCAATGCTCGCGCAATGACTTTTGAATGGGAACCTATCGTGCGCATGACCTCGACCTTTATTGAACCTGGAACTGAGAGCATCAATTCTATTTTGGCTCGATGCGAAGGTGCGCTACTTGTCAAAGGTGCAAAACATGGAAGTGGCTTGAGCACATTCACGATCGCACCTAATCGTGGATATCTTATTGGCCCCAAACAGAGCAAAACGCCCGTCAAGCTAGCTGTGATTTCGGGTTCAGTGTTTGAAACTCTCGGTAACATTGAAGCTGTTTCAAGCGAGTTTGAACTTCACAGCTCGGCCATTGGTGGTTGTGGAAAAATGGATCAGTCTCCACTTCCAGTTTCTGATGGTGGTCCCTATGTATTAGTCAAAGAAATGCAGGTCAGCTAATGAACTACGATTTGTTAACGATTCAAGAAAGTTCCTCATCCATCAAGTCGAATGCTGGAAAAATTGATTCCTTCAAAAATTCTGACATCCAAAGAGTCGGCATAAGACGTTTTGAAGGTGGAAAAATTTTTCAAGCTTCAAGATTAGGCGCAAGCACTCTTGATCAGTTGATTGCCGACACTCGCGAATGGGGCGGACCCGGCATTCCTCATGATTATGGATTTGCGCCAGCAGCCAAAGAATCCCGAAAGTCTGAAGCAAACATCAGCCAAGTTTTTGAAGATTTTGAAGCGTGCCTTGAAAAAGTTCGAACACAATTTCCCGAATATGTTTTTAAAGGTGGCTGTGAAAAATCTTCATCTCAAATTTCGCTGACTTCGGATTATGGATTGGATCTGCACACAAGTGGATCACACTCTGAGTGGTACATCATGTATCAACTCAAAGGCTCTGGAAACGTGATTGATGGATATTTTGGCGAAACTTCCATTCAACCGCAAGTTAAAGAAGTTTTTGATTCTCAGTTAAAATACTTAGAACTTAAAGGAAAAAAAGCAAAACTGGAAAGCGGCAAACTACCGGTACTCTTTACAGCTCCCACTGAACCTATCGATAAACTTATCGAATCCCTTCGCATCAATACTTATCAAGAAAAAGCGGGGCTCTTTAGTGGCAAGATGGGCGAAAAACTTTTTCACGACAAAATTAATTTAATCGATTCGGCCTATGATCCACGAATTGGAAAAATTTCTTTTTTTGATGGCGAAGGCAGCCTTCGCAAGGATGACAATCTTACCCTTGTCAAAAATGGAAAAATCACTGGACTCATGAGCGACTTACGATTCGCAAAAAAATACCACAGCACCAGCAGTGCCAATGGACGAAGAGCTTATAACAGCGGTGTGAATGTGATGTCGCAATCTTTAAGATTTGCTGCTGGTGAGAAACCTTGGCAGGAAATTTTAAATTCCCTTGATCGTTGCCTAGTCGCAGTGGTTGCGGCCGGTGGCGACACCAATGATCTTGGTGAGTTCTCAACTCCCGTGCAAATTGGTTATATTTTTGAAAAAGGCCAACTTGTTGGACTAGCACCTCAACTGACTGTGAAATCAACAGTTTCTAATTATCTCGGCGCAGGTTTAATTGATGTGGCGTCCAACGGATTTTACAGAGATTCTGCCGGTGCTGCCGTAATTTCTGAAATGTACATTTTGATTTCCTAGTTTATTCAGGAGTGGCAGCTGACAAATCGGGATCCTCAGAAGTTCCGATTTGTGCCTCTTTTAAAAATGTTGGCTTCGCTCTTAGATATCCACCATGTCTGTCTTGAAGCGCGTTGATTGACATCCCCGCAAGAATTTCGGCGTTGCTCGATTCATCAGGTGATGCCGTTATGATGATACGCGAAGTATCAAAATCCAAAACACCTTTAGTGATTTCTCGATTCATTGTACCAACATACTCGGTCGAGCCATCCGCTTGGTACATGTCCACCGCCCATTCGTACCAGAATGGTTCGTCGTTTCCAGTCGGAATAGGATCATTGGCCACTTCATTATCTTGCACAATTGTCAGTCCTGCGCCTTCTGTAGGGCGTGCAGAAGAGACAGGATATGAAGTGCCATCGGTGGAGGCCCATACAAAAGTTGAATCAAGCGCGTCTTTGTTTTTGATCAGCAAATCGCCACGATGGAAGTAATATTCCGAAACAGTTTCAGTGCCCGTGAAATCACTTTTTGTATTGCTCATAACAAGGCGAATAACTTTTTCACCAGCGGCACCCGCATTGATGTGAAAATCCATATACTGAAACAACATTCCGGCATCTCCGGCCGCAGCACCTTCACAACCCTCGCGAATGCCTCCATCTGTTGGATCCCATGATTCAGGATCGGTGAGATCAAAATATTCAGGAACTCTTCCAAAGACTCCCACTGCCCCACCCACATTTCCCGCGCGCCACAAATTAAACGCACAACCGTCTTCTGCAGTGTAAACAATCATCGAGTCAGCCATGCCGTCGATATTGGTGAGAGTATAATTTGTGAGAGGCCGGTGCAGGGTTTCTAGTTTTAACGTGTATTTTGAAAAACTACGCAAAAGTTTTTCGGCAGCCAAATCGCTGGATTGAAGTCTTGCGACAACAGGCCAAAGACTTGATCCACCGCTACCCTTTTCGCCACATGCCGAAAGAAAAAACATTGGGGCAAGAAGTGTTGAGCTAAATATTTTTCGGAATTGTTTGCCAATTTTTTGGCACAAAAATTTATTCTTCATGCCAAGAGTCTAACCAAAGTTTTAGAAATTAAAAGCTTAGTTTTTTAAACTTTCGCTTTTAACTTTAAACTTTGGTAGCGGCGGCAATCGCTTAGATGGCTTAGTAGCCGACATCGACACGGTGCCTTTGCTAAAGGCGTGAATCGACGGCGTCTGAGGAAGTTTTACATTTGGACTTTCAAAAGTTTTCTCCAAAATTTTTGAAGAGATTTTCAAGTCACTAAAGTACAAGAAATTTTCGAACTCGCTAAGCGGCATTGCCAATATTTGTGACCAATTGAGTGAAGTTACAGCTCGGTTCATTTCCTCAATAGAGAAAAAATTCAGTAAGGAAGTTTCTAAAGTCACTTCTTGTTTTTCATTTGCACTTTCGTAATTCAGAGTTTCTAGGCGATTCATAATTTCTTGCGTTTTGTGCGTGGTACGGTGAGGAATAAGGATTCCCAAAAATTCAATATCACCAAGAGACAAATTTTCTAAATGAATCACCGTTCGAATCGCCTTGTGCGCGCGGTAAACCCATTCTTCAAACTGGTGGGCGCGTCCCAAAATTCGAATTTCGGTCTCGCTAAAGACGCAAAAAATGATTCCACGCTCTAAAAATGCTTTGTTCAAAAATCGTATAACTTGATCTTGAACTTTGGAGTTTTTAAATCGAAGCTTAGCAACAAAACTCAAACGGCCTGTCCCCACTTCGGTTCCTTGACCGGATCGACCCAACGAACAAAGAGCCACTTGATCGGAAAAATGCTTCCATGTTGCAATCTTTCGATTTTGGTCAATCCATTTGCCCCACCTAGTTTCAGTAAAAACGCCGCTTCCAGACAACTGAGTGACAATTTCGTGAAGGATATTTTTTTCGAAAGGATTGAGACCCGATTCAATGGAACTGAGTTTGGGGAGGTTCTCGACTCGACCAAACCTTACTTGACTTAAAAACTTTTGAATCCACTCAAGACTATTTCTTCGAGTCCGGAAGTAAAAAGACCATACACACAATGCCAAACAGACAATCGTAATTCCCCATGCCATCATGGGTTTTACCAAATTGGTGATCATCGCTGGAAGCACCGTAGGAAAATCAAAACGAGACAGGATGTAAAGATTTGTTCCCTTCACTGAGCTCATGAGGTATAAACTATGTTTTTGATCAGAAAGCCAATCACGCGTGCTAGGTGCAGAAGCTAAACGACTTGCATCTTTAAAGTTGCTCCCACCAAACCAAAATTGGGTTGGCAAATTTGCATCTCCCGTTTCGCGACTGAGTGTAGCTCTTGAAACACGAAGGACTTGTGAAAAAATTTCCGTGGCAGAACGTCTTTCAAAATGATCGCTGAAGGAAAGAAGATACGCCTCTTTGTTGAAGACAGAAAATCTAACCTGAGAATCAACATCCAGAAGTTGTGCAAAGGGTTCGGTGCCCGACAAGGACTCGATTTCGATTGGCGAGTTAGGGACCGCTGAATGCGTGGCCATCAAACCTTTAGGCGATTGAAAGATTTCAAAAGTACCATCGACAGTTTTACCCAACGACGTTTCAAGCTGAGTTTGCAAATCCACAACTTCTCGCTCGAGCAGTTTGGCTCCTGTTTTGTGGAGAGCTTCGTGCAGCGCCAGCGAAGAAGAAACTTTAGTTTGTATAATTTGTTTAAGCACATCTTTTGCAATCCAAGCCAGCCCACCGAGGGCAATAATTGCAAAAAATACGAGTGAAACCTGGAGCGAAATCAAACGATTGGGATTCAAAAATCCTTGCACAGATTCTTTAAATTTTCTTAAACGAATTTTCATATTGTTTTTTCGGTAGAATAAGAAACGAGCTTTACTCAAATTTGAGTCATAAATTTGATGTTTCAGTCAAAAAAGAAGCTCATACGCGCAGCAAAAATAAAACCTGTGGCCCCAACGGGAATCGTCACCTCAGTGGTTGAGGCGGTAGATACTCCACCAAAAGTCGTCAGGTACAGTGCTTCAACTCCGGCCGAAAAATCTTTCGAAAATGGCTGGTCAAAACCCGCACTCATAATAAAACTAAAAGCTGAAGCACCAAAAGCAACTTGGTCAAAGTCTTGGAAGTTAAAAAAGGCAAGACCGATTCCAGACTTAACAAAAACACTTGCACGTCGTTCTTCTAAAGTGACAGCGCCATCAAGGTTAAGTTTTTTTAGAGGAGCTCCAAAGGGATAGTAGGTCACTGTCGCGCCATTCAAGTTGAGAGCCATTGGCCCATAACTCGATAAGAGGAGTCCTTGATAAAAAACCCCCAGCGCAATCGGCGCTGTATCGAAGAGTTTTTGAACTTCAATTCCAATGCCAATTTTTGCGCCCATTTGAACTCGCACACCGTCATCGACGTCGGTAAAAATAAGAGGGAAACTGGGATTAACTGAGAGAATCGTTTTTGAAAAACTGGGAACGCTAGTAACCAGAAGACCGATACACACTAGCACTTTTATATTTTTCATTATTTTGACCTAAGTCGAAGCTTCAAAGGATCAGGACTTAAGGGCGAACTGGCTGGTGCCCGATCTAAAACTTCCATTTGATCAACATTTGCTGGCAATTGCTTTCCCGCTTTACGGTACGCAGCAACCAAATACTGGCGAGTTAAACGTTCTGTGGGGTTGATTTCTAAAGCTCGTTCCCAAGAACGAATGGCATCGGCATAATCACCCTTTAAATAGCGAATCGTTCCTTCCAGAACATGTCCTTGCGCTAAATATTCGTCACGATCGATAATTTTTTTGACGGTGTCCTCTGCGGCATTAAAGTCTTTTCGCTCGATCAACTGTTGTGCTTTGGTAACCAACGAAACTTGGGTGTCAATTTTGTCGCGGTCATAGCCTGCCGGACCGGTTCCATATCTTTGTGAAAAAAGGGCATCTTTGTAGATTTCAAAAGTTCGCTCTAAGACCGCCATTCGCTTAGCCATCTCAGCATCGTCGCCTTGCTTAGGTGCTTCACCTGGTTTTTTTTCATCTTCATTTTTTGCATCAGGTCCAGCCTCGGGATTCGGCGCAAGCTTACGGGGTTCAAGTGTGACTGCCACATTGGTTGAGGCGCCACTGTTCCGAGAAATAAAAACTTTTTTAGGATTAAAAGTATCTTTTTCTACACTCAAAACAAAACCTTCTCCAAATCGCTCTTCAAAAGGAAAAGTGACGGGACCTTCGCCCATTTCAAAAACTTCTTTGGTCACGATGTTTTCAACGCGAACTTTAGCACCAGCCGGATAGGTGGAGACCTTGTACTGGGTCGCACAAGCGCTCATGCCCAAAAGCGCCATTGCTAGCGCCCAAGAAGGAAGCTTGATCAAAGAAAATTTACGCGACAATAAAGTCATCAAAATTTCTATCGTCATTTAGTGGCTGAATCATTAGCTGTCGGCTATGATTGCTCGAAGAATTGTGTCACTCTTCAAGCGCAGCGTGTTAGTCTTTTTAATTTTCTTTTTTTGCAAAACAAATTCTGTTTATTCACAAGCTTATACTGAAATTCCCACAGAGCTAAAAGGTGGGCGTCAGGGCGATGAGCGACAGTTTAAACTTCATGCCAAATATTTAGCGGGCAGTGACAAAAATCTGGCACTCTTTTTTCAACGAGATGGCAAAAATGAATTCATTTCAATTGGTGAAGCTATACCTGAATCTTGTATTTTTGAATTCTGCACCCTTCGAATAAAAATTTCGTCAAGTATGAAGTATTCTCAGATTCCCGAATCCAATGCCAAATTGGTCATCTTTCCGGTGACCCCTCGATTAGAAATTGTTGAGCTTATTGAAAAAGAAAAAGTCCCACGTTCCCCAAACTTTTCGGGGCAAATTCCCTCAGCTGGAGAAGTTGAACTATTGGCCGGTCTGGGAATTTATTCCTATGATGAAAACTCTGAGTCCAGTTTTAATTTCTACAAATTCACGCAAAAACTTTCGTATCCAAAAAATTTTCAGCTCGCTGTGAACTACGGCCACTTTCAAGTGACTGGCTCGTTTGAAAATATTTTTCTTCCCACTTCTGATGTTTTTCAGGAATCCATCAAGTCTAGTCTTAAAACATTAAATTCCTCACTTAACTACACGCTTCAACGTGGTGGAACCCGCCCTTTTCTTTGGGACTACGCACTGGGATATGAATTCGAAACTTTTAGCTTTGACACCGAAAACATCGACAACGAAGTTATTGTGCCAACTCAGGGATCTTTGCACAAATTAGTTTTGGGAGTTTCTCGAAGGTTTGGGCAAAGCCTTTTGGGCAATGAATTTTCGAATTTTCGCATCTCTATTGGAGAAGTGATTTTGAAACTCAAAACAGGGCTTAAGGGGAAACAAATTGACACCAATGAATTTCAACGTGGAAGCTTGGGTTCCTACTTAAATAATGAGATAAATTTTCGGTGGAAAATTGTAACCCATGGCAAGTCCTTTATCAGCGATGGATGGCTATTCGCTTTTGATGGAGTGTATGAATTTGGAAAAGTTAAATTTTCGGGAGATCCCAGCCCTCCAAGCTTTAGTGCAGGATCTTTGAGTACACCCAAACAATGGTCAGTAAATTTTTTAATAGGGAAACGACATGAATTTTAGAAATCTTTTTGTTCTTTTGTCTTTTGTTTTCAGTACGACATTTGTTTTTGATGTCCAATGTCAAAGCGCTGCTTCAAAAGATGAAATGACCTACACTGAAATTATATTGGATGCTTCGGGCTCAATGCTAGGCGAGATCAATGGGGTTTCCAAAATTTCGACTGCCAAACTGATGCTAGGCCATTTTATAAAAGGTGTAGAAAAAGAAAATCATCTTATAGCCCTTAGAACTTTTGGCGCACGAAACGGAAACTGCAAAGACATCTCCCTAAAAATGGATTTCTATGCAAAAGATGCTTCCTCGGTTCTAGAAGTTGTGGGTGATATCTCACCTAAAAATCAAGCCAAAACTCCTCTCGCTTCCGCGATGGAGGAAGCGTTTAAACATCTGAAAACAAAAAAAGGAAAACGCAATCTCATAGTTTTTACTGATGGCAAAGAAACCTGTGGCAAAGATCCCTGTAAAATTGCCAAAAAAATACAAAAAGAAATTCAAACAAAAATTTACCTGATCGCATTTGGAGTGAACAAGGTCAAAGATTTTAAAGAACTCAAATGCGTGGTGGACGAAACAGATCCCGACGGACTTGCTATCAATTCCAACTCCCCCGAAGCTTTGGCAGAAGCCCTGGCTAACGTGCGAAAAAAGATCAATCAAAATTCCCAGGGGCTGATCATCAAAGGCCCCGACCCTACCGCTCAAGCCGTTGCCACAAGTATAGATGGAAAACAGGGCTTTGACTTTTTGGCATCCATGGGAACAGATTTACCCGTGGGAAAGTACAATGTTGTCGTCCAATATCGAAAGCCTTTTCGATTTCAAAATGTTGAAATTAAAAAAGGCCAGTTAAAAGTTTTAAACGTCACCGGACTCACCACGATTTCACAATCATTTTTTCATGAAGATATGGAAACCGAAGCTGTCAACGCTGACTCGGGCATGAAGTATCTCATCAAATCACTCGATCCCATTCAAGTACCCCCTGGAAACTATAATATTGTCGCAAAAACAAAATCCGGTGTGGCTTTTCAATGGCCTAAACAACTTTTAACTCCCGACGACACAATCAAACTCAGCGTTCCACCCTTCGGTATTTTAAATTATTCTACAGATTCCCAACAACCCATTCGCATTTACCGAAAACAAAATCAGGGAATGGGAGCTGCAACTTTGGATTCCACTTCGATTAAAAAAATTATCGCCGAAAAAGATGCCGACTTTACTGGTGTTTCCAATCGCGACATTGTTCTTGAAGAAGGTTTTTATACTTTAGTTTTTGCCAACGGCGCAGTTCACGACAACGTGAAAATTACCAAAGGAAAACTTCTCGAATTGCCGGTTGAAGATTGATGACTTGCTAGACTTTGATCGACGTTGGCAGTAGATCGTTGCGCGAGAGCCGCATTCGCGGAAAATCTGAGCCTGACGGAAAGGGCATCCGCGCCCCTGTTTTAATACTGTCAAAAGATTCATTCGGCCTAATAATCTTACCGGCAATGTTTCAAGTTCCCGCATAAAAATTGCATTCATCTTGCGAACGGGCTTGACTTTGTAACCCATAGCTACTATAATTTTCAATGTGTTTGAAAAACAAACAAAACTTTTTAAAAAACTGAATTCACACAAGCAATCAGTTTTTGGAGGATCACTTCTTAAGAACTCGCATGCCAAAACGAAGCGGCCTTTTCGCCCTCATTTGGCACTGCATGTTGTTCTCAAAATGAACCCAAAAATATGTGATGAGTCCGATCCTAAAATTTTCACTCGCAAATCACTTTTTGTTTTCATGAATGAAATTGATTCCGTGTTACTAGAGCAATCACGTCGCCATAAGATTCGAGTCTATGGTGCTGCCAATTCTGGAAATCATTTGCATCTTGTGATTCAAGCTCCATCAAAAATGCACTTAAATTCGTTTTTAAGGGCTTTCAGCGGGAGAGTGGCTCAAATTGTGCAAGGTGAGAAGTTAGAAAAAAGTCGGAAATCATTTAAAGAAATGTTTTGGGAGGCCAGACCTTATTCAAGACTTGTGAGTTGGGGGAAAGATTTAAAAGGACTGCTACGTTATATTGGAATCAACGCGACCGAAACTGTTTTGGGTATATCGCGAGAGACTACCCAGAAGATGTTTGCTGAAATTCGAGAAGGAATTAAGAATGGATTGTTTGTCACTTCGCCTAATTTGATCGCTTCGGGTTTTGGATAGTTTATTTCGCGCCAGGCTGAAAAGGATTTGCTGGTGGAACTGCGGGCTGCGCAGGCACTGGTGCAGCACTAGGCACTACAGCATTTGGTGTGAGCTGAGGTGGAGCAATTTCGGCGCTCGGCAATTGGGCATTCGAAGTCGCTGCTGGAGTTACGGGTTGGCCTGCTGCAGGAATAGCTTGTGCTGTCTGAGGAGCTGGTGCTGGCGCCACTACTGGCGATGTTTTAGAGTTTTTCTCTTTTGCAGGTATTCGCGATTTATCTTTTTCAATTTCAATCCGTTTTAAAAACATCAAAACGCGACGATTTTTTGCGGCGTTTTCGGGTATCACTTTCCCAGCCGCATCACGGTTCGAAATCAATGGACGCGAACTTCCGTATCCAATCGCTTCGAGTTGGGAGTTGGCGTAACCGAGTTCTTCGAATCGGCGAACCACGCGATTTGCACGCGCGGACGACAATTCCCAATTTGAGGGATACAACGGACTATTGATCGGCACATCGTCGGTGTGTCCTTCAACCCGAACTAAAAAACGATCCTTAGATTTGTTTATAGAAGAATAAATGTTTTCAAAAAGTGCTAGTGCCTTGGGATTTAAATCGGCAGACCCCGATTGGAAAAGACTTTGTCCGGAAAATTTTAGCTCAATCCCCTCGGATGACTGAGTGACTTCTACTTCTTTACTATCAATGCCAAGACTGCTCATTTCTTTTACAATTTCGCGCTTCATCGCTTCAGTTGGCAATTGATACTCACCACCAAAAGCCTCCGTGGCGCCTTTTTTAAGAGCTTCGTATTTTTTGGGATCAAGTGTGGACATCGAAAAAAGAATAACGAAGAATCCAAAAAGAAGCGTCATCAAGTCGGCGTAGGAAATCAGCCAAAGTTCTTCACTGCCGTGTCCACCCCCTTCATCATGGGAATCATGGTCGACATGTCGTTTACGATGGCTACCAGAATGTGACGAATGTGAAGCAGCGGTACTTCCTTTTCCTGTGATCTTAAAAGTGGGAGGCGAAGGAGGTTTTGTCATGGCTAAATTCTCTTATGCAGCCTTTCGACCTTTTTCGGAATTGCCGTCGCTATTTAAACGCTCATTAATAGGCAAGTAGCTGTTAAGTTTTTCGATCACCACGATAGGACTTTCTCTGCGTTTGACCAGCAACGCGCCTTCCACAATAATTTTTCGCTGATAGTTATCATCCACGGCCAACTTCATATAGTAGTCCGCCAAAGGAAGTAAAATAATGTTGGCTACCGCGATACCCCAAAACGTCGCAATCAACGCAACGCCCATGGCTGCACCGATTTGTTCGGGTTTAGAACTCCCAAGTTCAAGCATCATGGCCACCATCCCGCTCACCGCACCCAACAATCCAAAAGCGGGAGGATATTTTGAAAGCGACTGAAATATTTTTGCGTCTTGCATATAACTTGTTTTAAAGTGTTCGCTTCGACGCTGAAGAACATCTTCCAAATCATTTTCATTAAGAACGCCGTCAGCGACCAATGAGAAAGCTTCGTTCAAAAAAGGATGGACCATTTTAACGTTTGTTAAAGCATTGGGATTTGTTTTAGCCACTCGTGCGCCTTCAATGATATTTTGCACGAGCGCACTGTTTTGGAGTTTTTTTCCAAACAATACACTTTTCACAAAAAAGCGGGCAATATTAGCAAGTTTTGCCATGGGGAAGGAAACAAATGCCGCAGTAATGGTTCCCCCGAACACCAAGATCAAAGCGTGAGAGTTAAGAAAAATCTCGGGCTTCGAAATCGATGCCACTACCCCAAAGTAGACGACCAAAATCGCAATGACATAACCTAGAATCGATGAAATGTTCATAGTCGTTCAGCCTAAGCTGCCTCCGAGTTTTGGTTTGAGTTTACAAAAAATTCATTCAGCATTGCCGTGTTACCGGCAATATATTTGTTGTAGAGATAATCCAAAAATTGCCTGCGGGAATCGGCAAACTCGCGAGTCATTGTTCCTTCCGAGAGTTCTTCAAGAATAGATTCCACCTGCGCTTGCTTTTTTTCCGATAGTACAGAAAATACATTGTCTTGTACGTTAGAATTTAGACCACGCAAAAGTTTTGCAATTTCCTCGCCGCTGCGATTGGCAATCTCTTCTCGTAAAATATCTTCACGAAGTTCGGCCAAGTGTTGGGGATAAATGCGGAAAGGTCGTGCCCGCTCGAGCACTGTTTCGTCTTCGCTAAACAAAGTAAAAAACATCGCTTCTTCTTCAAAGGGACTCAGTTGCGCGAGAGCCGAAAATATTTTTTGGTCGTTATTCAAAGGTGCCACAAAGGAAAGTGACTTACCTTGCAATTTGTTTAAAATTCGCTGCTCGGCTTTTTGATAGTCCGCGGGAGAAGTTTTGATGCCGCGGCTCATTGCTGAGATGATTTTTACGCGCTCATCTTTTGGAAAAGACACAATGATGTCATTGGAAAGTGTGTTGGGTAACATGGATATAATACAAATAATTTCTTCAAGTTTTTCACCTTGCAGGGCTTGATACAATGCGCTGGCTTCGAAATCCATGAGGGGTGAGCTTTTAACACTCATGTCATCGTTGCCTTTTTTCTCAACTACAAAAGCCAAAATTGCCCGATAGACAATGGCTAGGTCATCCAGGCTAACGGGGTTTTCGTCCGTCAGCGGACTCTCGCTCATGTGGTGACCGATGTCGCTCCACACGCGTTTGGAAACACCTTTAAAGAGAGCAATACTTTGTTTATGACCCAGCAGTTCAAAAAGTGCAGCAAGACGAACAAGATTCTGAGGATCCTTGCTAAGTTTTTCGATAGCTTTAGAACTGATCCCGGGAAACTGCGATGCAATCGAAGTCACGTTTTCTAAAACTTCTTCTACATTTTTGGCGCGGTAGCGGTTCACCATTTCTACGGTGAGGGCTTGTGGAGCTACGGGATTTTGGGAATTTTTTTGATTGACGTTTAACTCATGATTGAGGCTAGCATCAGCGGGAATATTGGGTTGGGTGTTTGAAGGTTTCGAAAAGTCATTTCGCTCTTCATTTTGATTTTTTCGATTTTTCAACAGAAGTAGCAAAACGGCAATAACAAAGATGGCTCCGATCGCAATGCCTGCAATCGTCCATGGACTAATTTTTTGAAGACTTTCTGTTGGGTCTGAGGCAGGCATTCGCTCTTGGCCTGGTTCAAAAATTTCGCCGCGTTTGACGGCAATTTTATCGATGTCTCCAGTAAGATTGAGACGCAGTTTTCCGGTCAAGGTTTCTTTGATAAGTGTTTCTTGCTCAGCTTTGAGCTCTGGAGCCAAAAGCAAAAGTATGCTTCGGTTGTGTGGAAGCGTTTCCAGTTTTCCTAAAAATTCATCTTCATCAGGTTGATGAGTGCGAATTGTTCCGGGCAAAGGTTCGTTTTGAAATTCTGCCAGTGATTTGTCCAAATCCACCGAGGGATCAAGGCGCACATCGACAAATATTTTAGCTTTATCAGGGCCTGCTAAAAATCTTAGAGATTGCTCGGCCATCTTTTCGTAGTGAGTAGACAGAGTGCGTTCGATATAGGGCTTAGAATAGGGCGTCGGAGTGCTTTCGCTTTCTTGCGCATTCGCTTGGAATGAGAGTGCAACAAGCATCACTGCAAACATATTTAAAATGTCACGCGCAAGCTGATTCCAACGAAATAGAGTACTCATGCATGGCTTATCGGAGGATTGGCGGGGGAACTTTATGAGGGGTTAAGTGGTTGAAAGAATTACTTCAGTCTCCAAATGATTTTGTTTGCTGAATCGGCCACATAGCACATATCTTCACTGTCTTGGCAGCTAAGAGCATCAAATCGTGCTCCACCTAAACCACCCAAAAAACCTTTATGTTGTGCGTTTAATGCGGGACTTGCATGTAAGTCGATCGTCGAAAATGTGGACTGATTCGGATCAACAAGTACGAAGGTACCCGTGCTTGGCGAATTTTGTGACTTCCATCTTGGATAAAGATGAGTGAAATATTTTAAATTGAGCTTAGCAGTCTGGACATTCAACTTATTCAACGGCAGTAAAAATAATCCATTGATTGAGTTTTGATTCTCAACGAGAGTTCCATCAGCGGTATTCATACAGCCAAACTTAATATTTTCATCCTGGGATTCGACTTTTACAAACAGATACACAAATTCTACATATCCAGAATCGCACGCACCAGATGCGCCAGCTGCTTGATTTTTAGCAGTCAAAAAGACTCCAGCACTTTCTGCAGTAACATATTTGGTACTCGGATTTCCAGAAGAGATTTCTGGCTGAGAGCCCAATGTTAATGAATAAAGCACAGGAGTTGAAGCCGATTTGAGATAAAAATATCTGTCCGGTTCTGCGCCCTGCACCCCTCGCACAATGATTCCTTCCCCAGAGGGCAGTGATGCTATTGATTTCACCTGGACTCCGGTCAATTGGGAGATAGCCGTACCATTGATTGTCGCAGTCGAAGCTGTAGCCTCAAAACGGACCACCGAGCTCCCAAACAACTCTTGAACGACTTGTTTTCCGTTAAAGTTTTTACCAGTGAAGGAATTTAAATTTGCAATAGAGGTCGTCGTGACATCGTTTTTCCAATTTCCGGAGCTATTATCAAAAGCTCTGAAAGGACAGTTCGTGCACGCCTCTTCCGTTTTCCACATAGAGGAATGGGGCCTTAAAAGATTTGTTGAAAATATTTCAGTTTGAAGTGCAGATTCCTTCGCGTGGTAGGTTGAGGCAGAGGAAATCTTGATTGCCGTATTCATGGATTCAAACAAAAACGCCCTAGCCTGAGTATTTCCGGCAGAATTTTTTGTATTAAAGACACCCACAATTTTTTCAATTCCATTTGTCAATACTGAGAACAAGGATTGAAATTTTGAAAGCGTATGACCATCGGCTGAAGTCCAAGTCGCTAAGTCACGCGCATTTGAAGTTTCACTCAAATTACTCACGATCATGGGTGAAGTATTTCTCACATAAAAATTTAGTCTAAAAATTCGATATCCCGCATTCACCACTTTATTCTGATAGTCCCCTGGGGAACTTGCGGTATCAAAATCAAGAACTGGATTTTTATTGGGATCAGATTGAAAAGCTACAGAGTTGTCTTTTAGAATCACAAAGAATTTTCGAATTCCTGGCTGATCAACCCGAGATTTAAAAGTGTAAGTGGGATTCGAAATCGGATTCAGCGTCGAATGTAACAATTGGTCATCCATAATCCAATGTGCACTCAAGGCGTTACTAACAGTGTTCAGCGCTGGAAGATTTTGCAATGTCAAACTGATAGATTCATTTTCATTTACATAAATCAAGGGAATATTATTCTCATTGAGATAAGGGCGGGATCCAAAAGAAAGCGTCACGTCATCTAAACTCGTTCTAGGCCCTTCTAAATTTCCTTCGAACTCAGGATCAAAACTCGCTGACTTAACTGAGAACACCCATTCATCATCAAAAACACCAGCGCCAACTTTAGTACGAATTTTAATGGTTCTCTCGGAATCCGAAAGAGCTGCCCACTTCGCTGCATAAGTGGAAGTTGGACGCCAGTAAATGAGACAGGAATTTTTTGGAACAGAACCAAGTGACTTCACAATATCTGGGCTCAAAGTGGAATGAGAGACCGTTTGAAGATTGATCATTTGTGGGAACTCAGGACTTGTCGTGGGAAGTTGAGTCGCAGAATTACCGGTGGTTGAAAACCAAGGCTGGCCTCCGCTTTGAAACTCACAGAGAATATTTTCCTTTAGTGGATTAAAGAAGCTGATGGGTGCGACATAGACTTCTCCCAAAGCTACTTTTTCAAACCACTTGGCAGGTGCGACAACTTTATCTTTTCGTTTAGTCAAAAGAGCGGCCGGCGCTGACAGTGTGCTGTTAAACTCTAAAACCTGATCGGATGCGGGTTGAATTTTTGTAAGGTCAGGATGAACATTGTAAAAATTTGCCATAAATGCTGATGATGCATTAGCGCTGTTTGATGCGTATTCCGAGATCCACCAGGGGATGTCTTGGACAAGAATCTTGAAATTGAGCTGTGTGGAACTTTTCAGCACCGCAGAGTCGTAGTACTTTAACTTGAATACAAAACTACAAGGTGCATTCACACAAGCACTGCTCGTGGAGCCCACCCCACCCACTGCCTCAATGGAAGGACTTGTTTCGGAAACGTTACTTTCAAGGACCGAAAGTTTTACCTGGTCACCCACATCTTTCTCGACGATTGTAAAACTCACCTCTTTTAAAGTGCTTGCTGCGGGAGCCACATGCGATAATGCGGCAGTGCTTCCAGGAAGTTGAGGCGCTTGATTGACGTCCCATACTCGAGCAATAATTTTTTGCTGTCCTGGACTTGAGCTATTGACGGTCCCCACTGCACCACTTTCTTGGTCCAATATGGATCCCGTAAACTCTACCGCTGAGATAAAGTCGCCTGTTTTTTTGATGCCATTTTCTTTAGGTGTCAACATGGCAAAAGCGTTTCGGATATTCTTCACTCCTGCACTGGGATTACTTTGATAGAGCGATGGAAATTCTACTGTCAAATCAGCAGGTAACTTTTGACTCACTTGCCACGAGGAAAGATTGCTCACGGTTGTGCCAAGATTGAGATTCGGGTCATAGGCACTAAATTTAAAAAATGCCGTTTGATTTTCAAAAATCGAAGACCAGGTTGAAGCAAAGGACGAGGCAGCTAAATCAAAATCCTGTGCTTTTTCGTATCTTAAAATCGGCAAATCAGAATTCGCATATGACGAAACATCACCTACAAGCGATACAAAGTTTTCAGCACCATCAATGGCTTCAAAAAAGTTTTTCATTGTCACAACATTGGGATCGCTATCAATGATTTTCAAACAAGGTGTTCCTGCAGCTGGCTGGGAAAAGCCAGAGTACACTGCACAGGGTTTCAAATTCTTTTCGACAATTGTTGAGGTCAGTGTGAATATGGGCGTCTCGGCCGTTCTTCCTGGGTAAAGATTGTAGTCAAGTCGTTGCCCGTTGAATGGGATGATTCCTTTTTCTTCTGCTGTTAACCCAATTTGACTTGGCTGTGAAAAAATGTCGCTGCCCAAACTGGCAGAAAACAATCGCCGCTTGTATTGAAGGTACGGAGAAAAACCCATTTTTAGTGTGCGGTTGAACATTTTACCTTGAGCGAAGGGTGAATACATCCATTTGAAAACCCACTTATGAGGTGAACCACTTGTATCGTAATTAAAAAATGCACTGTATTTTGAGTTGCTGTTGTAAGAATCCCACTTATCTGAAGCAGGATTAAAGTTGATGCGATCATTCAAATCGGTCGAATTGATGAAATCAGGAGTGTAGGCTGAGTGAATCGATGTGGGATCTCCACCTATCGCAATGGCGCTTTGTACGTAAACCTCCGTGGCTTCAGGATGCGAGTATCTCGCCATTTCACAAGTCACATCAGGATTTACAGGATCAACGTCGACGCCGTTTTCTCGGAAGACTTTGGTGGAATTGCAAGACCCCGTTCCTCCGACGGGTCCCGTGGGAATTTCTTCTTGAGCTCGAGATTCTACCCGGAGCGTTCGATAAAAAAGGTAAGTCCCATCAAACACTCCAATAACTGCATGAAACCTGCTCGAACGTTGAGCGGTCGTAAGATTTTGTGGCCATTTCAAAGTGGCAACCTTCTCGGCCTTTTCGACTCGCTCATCATCGCTTACAGTTTGCGTAAAATTGGGAATAGGATCAGCGAATTCCGCTTTGAGTTCTGCTGTAGTGAGCTGCGAATTTGCTGTATAAGCAATTTCAAATTTACTGTGCACTGCCGCATCTTCATAGCTATCCCAAACAAGGCTCTTCAGCGCTGCCGTATTTGCAGCACAAAAAATTCTCCCTTGAATCTGAGTATCAACGCCTGAGTTGCCATTTCGAGCAGCATTGTAAGGATACTTTGCGATGAGTTTACAATAAATGGTTCCAGAATTAGGACTAAAGTTTAAATCCAATCCACTGAGGCTAAAAACACCTGCAGTGTTCGTGTCGGCTTCTTCTGAACTAATCGCCTCGAACTCCGAGTCGTAATCCGCAGAAGCATTGGATGAATCCGCGATTCGTAACTGAAGTTTTGTATAATGTGTTGGACTCGGGTATCGGAACTGGATCTTTGCAAAAGTTGTTAAACTCAGTGAATTCCCCGCAGAATCAACCCCGCTCTCGACATTAAACTCGGGACCAATGGCGTTTTCAATTTTTGATGAGGCAATCTGCAAGTTTGCATAAGTGACGTTTGCGCCACGAGTATCATAGATTTTTATCAAATTATCTCTTAATTTTTTGCTTCCGTAAGGATGACCCAAAGGTGGACTAGGGTCAAAAGGACTGACATCGTAAAACCAATCGTTGCTCGTTGTGGGGTCTACTAAATTTCCAGAACTGTCGGTTAGGAAAAATGCCGCCGGAAAATCCACGGTTGCTCGCAGCATAATTTTTGAATCTACCGGTGTTGAGCTTTTAGATCTTTTGACAAAAAGCTCAGAACCTAAGTGTCTTACAAAAACGCCATTTAATTCTATCTGCTCAGAGATTTCAGGCTCGCCATTGGAATCTCGATAGCCACCGACGTTTGATGGGTCTTGAGGCAATGAATTCGAATTATCCTCAAAATAAATGGAAGGAGGATTCACAAAATTATTTGCAAAAATATTAAAACTTAATGATCTTGATTTTAATGACTTCGGATTTTGCAAGACAACGTAAACCTGATAGGGGGTGCTTGTCTTCTGGCCAGGCCGCCATGCAAAAATAGCCTCGCCTGCTTGAGGTTTGAGCATTCCTAAAATACTGAAGTCAATCGTATCTGAGCCAATTCTTGTAAGCGTATTGGCTTCGTCGGTATAAAATATTGCGGCAGGAGTTGCCACATCAATCGATCCATTTTTTACAGTCAATGAAAGCGGAAGGTCCCGTTTTAAATCAGCAACCACAGATGGAGTTAAGACTTGTAGACCTGGTGTTTTGTATTTCAAATTAATCGCAAACAATGCGCCTTTAGTCGCATCGTAAGTTCGAACATTGGCATTGTCTAAAATATTTTGTGATGTTTGGGCATTAGCGGGAGTTGAAACCTCGTGAATGACGTCTTCGCGAACCGCACCGTAAGAAATGGGGCGATTTTGTCCAATTTTGAAACTTCCTTGGCTTGAAAACTCCATTGTCACTACACCACTGTCTCTGGAATAAAGCTTGGGACTGGAATCCGTTTGAGAGCAACTCAAAACCCACAGTGTTCCTCGCTTGCGAAAACCATAACGGCAGTAGCGAAAATATCTCAGAGGATTGAAAGAGTTTGTTCCATCCACTGCAAATTGAATTTTATTTTCTCTAAAAAAAACTTCGGCGCTTCCAGTTCCTGGAAATGACTTTCCGTGTGTATATGAAAAAGGAAAGCTTGTGTTCACTAAGGGATTAAAACCCGCTCCTAAACTCGAAGGGTTAATCTGTAAATATTGCAAAGATCGGCTGGCTTGTCTCAATCGACTGAGAGTAATGATTGATCCTAGGGAATCATAGGTATTTGCTTGCCCGCAAGATTTAAATGATTTTGCAGCCTCTCCAGGAGCAGGAAGAGCTCGCTGACTCGCAAAGTAGCAAGACTTTAATTTCCAATGAGGTTTTCCAAAAACTGTGTCGGTCAAGGAAGGAGTTTGAAGCAGCGTTTCTCCCACCGCTCCGCTTTGCACTAACTCGGGATATTTTTCTGGCAATACGAATCCATTGGTCACAAGTGCAAATCGCAAATGATACGGATCGGAGTACCCATTCGAATCTACAGTTGGGAGCGCATTAAAAGCGTTTTCCGTTTTGGCACAACGGAGTATCCAGTCGCCTAGCAAAGGCTCGCGCGCTGATTTAGGGATTTCTCCTGTTCCAACAGGACCGGGGCTCGATGCTCCATCTACCTTGGCATCTCCACCCGTGGAATGAAAATCACCTCTGCACCAAAGATGGGAGTTATAGGAATAGCGAGAGTCCGAACCCAGGTTTCCAGCATGAAGCACCTTAAATTTAAAATAGCTTTCTTTGTCCTCAAGAACTTCATAACTGAGGACCTTTGAAATTCCAATATTTTGAAGGTCCATAGAATCGGGATTTTGAAATCCATTGAGAAAATTACCAGAAGATCCGGCTTGCAAAAGAATTTTTCCTTCAGTGGTCCCAAATTTAGGAGGAGTAAAAAAGAGATAGGCCGAGTCTTTAAAGACTTCCAAATCTGCATTTCCTAAAATCAATGGAAGCGATGAGTCCACTTGTTCCCATCGCAACATTTGCCACCAGTGGGGCTTTGTTTTGCCCATTGCTCCCGCACTATGGTGACGAATCAGCCCACCGTAAATATCTTTATCATCCTCCGCAAAAGTTCCCGATGTTAAATAGGGACTGTGATTTGAAGTCAACAAAGGAACAGATCCAGAAAAAAAACTGCTAAAGTTTTCGGATCGTAATTTCTCCGGTTCAAGTTGAGCCTGATTTAAATAATGTTTAAATTTCACAACCGAGTCCCATTGGGGATCGGATTGTGAATTTTGAAATTTTTGTAAACTTAAATTCAGGGATTTGGCTTCTTGATTTCCAGCTTCATCTTCTACCGTCATAAGAGCTCCGTACAAAATTGAGGATCCTGACATGATATGCCGCGCGCGACTGGTATAGATCCCGACATAGACCGATGCCTGAGAGTCTTCCACGCCTCCTGGCTGTGAAGTATAAACCCCTTCAAGGACATGACATCGATTGTTATAGGCTGAGGGAACAGTTGCTATCTCCGCATCGTTTTTGTCGGTGCAGCGATATTTTGCGATCCAGATTCCATCTTGCTCAAGATTTTTTGGATAGCGTCCCAAGTTACACGTAATTTGAAGTGAATAAGAATCATAAAGTCCTGAGTCTATTCCAACACAAAACAAAGCAGCGTTGTTGATCGGCATGGGATCAACGATATTTATCCCATTCAGTGTTTCAAATCCTTCAAGGCCACCAATTTGAAATCGAATAACCTCTCCCTCAAGATGATCAAGATAGCTTCCATGTTCAAATTTCACTCTTGCAGTTTGAGGACCTGAAGCCCCTATTCCATCTACAATCACTCTTTCAGGAAGCGTGTTTGTAGCTTCTAAAAATTCTAGAGTTGAGGGATTGTCATCTTCAACGGCTCGAGCAGCACCCAGCCAAGCATCATTCCACAATGAGGATGATTGGCCTTTGATAGGAACTCTTGCAATCGCTTCAAATTTAAACAAACCCTTCAGAGCTCGAGCTTTGCGGAAACTCTCTAGATTCAAAAACGGAGTTTGTGACAAGTAAACTCCCGGAAAAATATTTCGCGAAAGCTTGAACTCTAATTTTTCGCCATCGACATCTTTTGCACGAATTTGGATAGATTTGAGTTCTGAACTCGAAACGCTCAAATTTTGCTCGGGAAACTCAAGCAACTCGGGTGGACGTGAGGCGTTGTTGACTTCCATCCGATACTGATAAACCTGCGCCGGTCCGCCGTCGCAAAGTTTCAATTTGATGTCATAGATCGATGCCGAACCCTTTTTGGTAGTTTCGAAATTTGTTTTAATGGAAAGCCCGTTGAGCTTCCAGAAAACTGGAGAATCTCCTTTGACTGAATTTCGACTTTCTGTTGCCTCCGGAGACAAAGCAATTTCTTTGTCATTGATAATCCATTCACTGATAATTTGATCTTTGTCTGAATCCGTAATGTTGACTTTAAAATCTGTCAATTCGTTTTCACTCGTTGAAAAATCGGTGGGAATGCCTAGCACAACGCCGGGCACTGCGGAGCGGAGTTTGGGAACTTCGTTAAAGGATAAATAGTTTAAAATGTCTAATTCTGTTTTATTGTATCGACTCTTAAAAAAGTTTTTAAACTCCTCGGAAGCAAACAGCGCATTATTGACACCTCGTATACTCACATTCAAATCAGGAACGGTTTTTCCTTGGAAACAACTTATCGAAATAGCCGCTTCCAATTTTAAAACGAGTTCCTCAAGTTCCGAAATCTCACTTGGTGACCGCTCGATTCCCTTGGTAAAAAATCTGACCGCTTCATGACTTAAAAAATCAACAGTAGGGTTTTTAAACGCAATGTAGGCCTTAAGAAATATCCATTCCCCCGAATCTGATAAAAACTCAGCTTCCAAGAGATCTCGAAAATCTGGCTTTGCACTTAAGGCATACTGAATAATAATTTCGCCGTTTTCAATTTTGTATAAACCTTCAAGCGGAGCTCCCGTTTGATAGGAAGTCACTTTGGCTCCAATAATAGCGCCTTTGAGTCCAAGCATGTTTTTTCCGAGTGTCACTTTTAATTTTTCACCCGGTTTAACGATCAACGACTCTTTAGAATTTCCACCACTGTTAAGATCCTTTTTACATGAAACCAAAAACACCGAAAGGCACGTCAAGGCTCCAAGAGCCATCCTTTCAATAAATTTCTTCATTTGACGTGCATCCATATCTTTTTTTCTCTAGTTTTTGATTACTGCCAGAGAATGATTCCTCCAAAGTGCCTAATGGTCTGATAAGGCGCAGGGTGTGGGAAGTTTTGCGTCGGGGTCAACATAAGGTCACTGGTTTTACGTGGCAGATCTAAGCTGAAGGTGTTTCGACTTCCAAAATCAGAATGGAAAAATTTCGTTTGAGTTTTACTAGGATGGAAAATCATTCCTCCCCGCCCAATCCATCTTTGCCCTAGATCCGTAGCCTGTTTTGCGAACTCTGGAACGACGAGCATCGGTAAACATCTATATTGGGCTCCGAAATTTTGGCATCTCGCCAACTGGGTTGGACTTCGAAGCGTATAATCAGGAACGGTTCCCGAAACAGTCGAGCCCCAGCCCACATCAATACTTCCTTCCACAGCATCATGACCAAAGAAAATGATCGACGCCCCTTGTGCCGTAAAATTATCCGGACTTAACTCAGGTAAACTTACGAGGAGATCGTGATTGCCATCGCCGTTCACATCACCAGCTGCATCGACGTAGTTGCCAACACCTTGATCAGGAGAAGAGCTTGCAAGGTTCCATTCATTAGGCCAAATCAGATGTCCGTCTTTTCCACTGCTGTCGCGGCCCGGCGTTACGCAAGGAATTCCCGGACGATCGCAAACAAAATAATTGTAAATCTTCACATAATTGTCTGGAGCTAAAGCAACCATGTTCCAATCCGCAGAAGTAAAAATCTCATGATCATCTTGAGGCGGATTAAAGAAGTCGCTTCTTCCGTAAACGGAAACTAAACCTCCTGTCCGAATTTTTGACTCTGTCGGATCAGCGGCACCGTATTCAACAAGTCCTGGCGCACCCAAAACAAAGTCACTCAAAGGATAACGTCCATTCGCGCCATCAACAAAATCGTTGTTGATGTTTCCAAGTCCTGCGGCTGATATTCCCAACATCGAATATTTCAGCGCGATATTGATTTTTGCTGCCGCTGAAGACGAACCCAAAAGCTGTGGAGTATTTGCTTCGACCGATCGGGTAGAACCGGTGCTTAAAAATTCATTCGCCTGAACTTTGAAGCTCACCACACTGGGCTTGTTGCTTCCATAAGGGCTATTTTTTAGTCCGTCCACACCGCCACGGAATACCATAAATGATCCCGCTCTAGGACCTTGTGCATGAGGCATAGGAACGAGAAGATCATCAAAACCATCTCCGTCAATGTCGCCGATACTTTCGCAGTTTTCTCCGAAGCGATCATAAATCGCTTTTTTCCTGTTAACTAAAGCAGTATCCGTGTCTCCTGTTTGTGAGTAGCGTCGGAAGTGCGAATCTCTCCAATACTTGTATGGAAAATAGTTATTGGGATCCGAATCATCTCCGTCGTTGATAAACTGCAAGGGGTCAAAAATCATCCCCGGCCGACAACCCTTGTTTGTCAGGCAAGCCGACTCTAAAGGTTTTCGTCCATCAACTTCGTCATTGTAGTCGGCTGCGCTGTAGACAAGTTGTAGTCCTAATGAGCCACCGTAAAAGACAAAAAACTGAGTATTGATCGCCGCTGCATACGCCATATTTGCGTTAAAGACTTGATTGGCACTACTTGTATAATCACTTCTTCCCCAAGCCTTGTATCCATGATTCCCATTTGAACCGATAGCGATATCTGAATATCCATCTCCATTAAAATCACCATGACATAATGGTGGCTTCCGCATTGTCCCAACTGGAGTTTGATTAAAAGTGTTCCAAGTCGAGAGCGCTGGTTGCAACAAGGGATATGATTTTTGTTCTTTTCCTATATCTTCGTTGTCAGCGGGTAAGGGCGGTCCACTATCGGGATCCCATAGAGCTGAGGTTATGTCGGGATTATTGAGGTTGTCGCCTACATCGTCATAGTTCCAAGATCTAGGCTTAGGAGTATTTCCACTTATGCCCGACCAATAATCTATTTTTGTACTCACATCAGGAAAACGAACAAATTGAGGTGACAAATTGTTTGAAGTCAGGGCGGGTTGCCCCATGACCAAACCCCCTTGACTTCCAAAAATCAAAATAGGTCTTGTATTCATCACCAATAAATCTCCGCAGCGATCTCCATTGACATCGCCAACCCCTGCAAAAAGTTGCAAGGGGTTTTTGTCATCGGAAGGAAACGACACAGTATCAATCCACTGAGGGGCAAGTGCACCCAGTTCAGACAATCTTCCACTCGTAGCTTTGGTCACAGGAATGGCAGAACTGCCATCCGCTTTTTTTGTCACTAACCCGTTTTTCGAGCCATAAAGAATCAGCAAATCTCTTTTTGTGGAAGAATCATAAGGCATCACTAAATCTGCAAACCCATCACAGTTCAAATCGCCCACCATGCGAGATTCTTTAGCCGCGCCCTTGGTGGCGATACTCAACGAAAGATTAGTCGCGTTGGGAACTGAATCAGTCGTTTCAACCGCAAGATTTATCCCAGAGGTTGCCTGAAAGTTGTCTTCGCGATCCCTTAAAAATAAATGCACAGATCCATTTTTAGGAACCGAGGTGTATTGCTCGAGACTTGGAATAAAGAGTGCACTTTGGAGCGGGTCACCCACTGCCGCGTGGTAGGAAATTGGATTGCTGTCAAAATCTCCAGTGTTGATATTGACAAAATATCCTCCGGCCAGTCCAGCGCCAAAAGCGCTGTTTTCCGCAAGACTTGGTTGCGGTCGAAGAGTTTTGTGAGTTGAAGACAGACCACTGCTGACAGACGTTTCATAAAGGTAGGCAGTGCCTCCAGTGGGGGACAATGCACTCGCCAAGAGTACATCCAAGCTTCCGTTGTCGTTGGACATAGGCTGAAGTTTTCCGCCCCAATTTTCATTGAGATAAACTCCCTTACAAGTCGGACCGGTGCATTCACCAAACGCTAGTGGAGTTTTAATAACTGCCAAGCGCGATCCAAACCTATTTGCTCCAGTAGGTGCATCTAAAACACTTCCAGGGCAAGAAGACGCAGAATCGCATAATGTCCGATTGAGATTTGTATTTTTAAAAGTTTCCATGCTGCCCGAGGGAAGCGTGGCAAAAGAATAGATTCGTCCTGTGTTATTTGCCCCAGGTGCTCCCACAACTAAGACTTGCCTAATGGGTGTTCGTAAGCCAACTCCCAAACCCATGGAAAGGTTGCTATCGACGCCTAATCGAGGCGAACGAAGTGATCCCACCGTCATCGCCGCGCCAAACTCAGATTTCCAGTTTTCACCTCCGGAAGCTGCCTCTCCCTCAAATGTGCGTCGAAAGACATTGGCATTCGCAGCTGTGTGATATTCTGCATAATCGGCAGAATTATCTTCAATATGATAAACAGCGGGTAGGTGTGGGCTTGCCCCCACTTTTTCTAATTTTACAAAACTCACTAAACCTTTATTGAGTGCAAAACCAGGGGCACCGATAACGGCATAAACACTTTCACCATCATCATTGTCGCGGGTATTGCCCACGAGGCTATGATTGTCCTCCGTTGTTGGAGTACCTGTAATGAAAAAATTAACAATTGCTACACTCGCCCCAAAAAACTGATCATTTAATCGAGTGGCTCTTCCTAAAACAAATTTGATCGGACTAAATTGCGCCGCCGTATTTTTTTGATTTGCTGCATAGAGTGATTCAAAAGCTATCGGTGCCGCTCCTGCGCCTTCGAAGTTTGGTGCGGGATTTGTATAAATCCCTGAAGAACTTCCAAAATAAGCAAAGGCCTCTCCAGCGTATTTTGCTTCAGCGATTGTTTTCACATTTACTGCATCTTTTGGAAGGATATATTGAGTCGCAAAAGGGGATCCGACCATTAAATCATCGTAACCATCAGAGTTAAGGTCCCCTGAAGCTAAACTCAAACCAAAACTTGGAACTGGAGTATTCCCATTTTCTTGAGCTTTACTGCCATTACTTAAGGAGCTGAACTCAATGGTTCGATAATAATCAGAGTTTTCGTCAAATTCACGAAACGCTCCATTCACTGTAGAAGCTTCACAATCTACGGGGCCGCTGACACCCACACACTCATTTCGCGTTCCATCTCTCTCAATGGTATGGGAAAATATGCGGGTTCCCACGCAACTTGATGAGGGAGCCACTTCGTAATTTCGCATTTTTTTGCCATTATTTGCCAATGTATCTGCAGGATCAAATGCAGGGGTCCCCGAAAATTTAGGAAAAACTGTATCATTTAAGGAATTCACTTCGCCTGGATTGCAAGAACCCAAGGTCATCGAAAAGGCTTTGTTATAGGTTTTCCATCCACTTGAATTGTCAAATCCAGAAGGCGAGCCGTACTTAATGTAAACCGAGCCATTGCTTGTCCCAAAGTCAGGATTTGTTCCAGCAACAGTTGCGCTAATTTTTTCTCCAGGCGCACCGATAGCCAAATCCATACACTGTCTAGCAAATGCTGACTCATCGTCTTTTTCGTCTCTCGCAAACAAGTCTCGATTAAAATTTCCTACTGCCAGTGTTTCGCCAAAGCGAGCACCCGAATTGGGGTCGATCACCGTTCCATTAGCGATCTCAGGAACCAGAATAAAGGGAACTCTGACAGAAGAACTATCCGGCAATGTTAATTTTTTAGGTGTGAAACTTGGAGCCGAGCCGTTGACTTTAACTCCTTGATACATGCCATAAAAAAGTGGATTCGCAGAATTTCCGGTACCATAATAAATCACCACAACTCCCGTGGGGTAGACTTTTCCACTGCTTGACTCGCGCCAAGAGACCGAAGGAAGTCCAACGGCCAAATCATCATTTCCATCACAATCAAAATCTCCGGCTGCCAAGGCTGCACCCATTTCCATCGATGCTTGAGCGCTACCCACATTGGTATAAATAAAATCTGCTTTTCGATCTGCAGATTTGACATAAAACTGCTTGCTCGCAACGGCAACTGGATCTTCCCCTTCTTTTTGAAAAGTCCCCTTAAGAATAAATTTTCCACCAAAAATATCAGCGCTGGGTTTGTTGTCGAAGGCGTTAGGAAGGGAAATGATATTTGTCCCATTCGAGAGTCCCGACTGAGATTGGAAAGTGTATACAGAACCTCGGTTCTCATTGAGAATTCCGGAAGACTCTAAAAGCAAATTCAAAGTTCCGCCAGAAACTTTTGAGGCAGCTACTGATATGGCACGACTCACTTGAATTTCATCAATTGAGAGAACAGGTCCATCAGCTGCAGAATCACTGACAACGGCATCTGAGGTTTCCGTGCGCTGCGAATCGGATCGGGAAGTTTTTCCATCTCCATACACCACTTCGCAACCCACTCGATACTCTTTCGAAGGTTCAACACTCACGCCGGCATTTAACACTCGATCACTCAATGCGCTTCGAACGACAACGGTTTTTGAATTTGTGAATAGCTCTGCCGCAGGGACTTCAATTGTTGACGCAAAATAGCACTGCATTTGCGCTTCGGCTGATGATTCAGATGTGACTTCAGGCAAAGCACCCGTAACTTCCCAAGGAACGTAATCCCAGCTGACTTCCAATCCTGCTCGTGGCTTTGACTTCAAGGTCCAGTCTTGGCCTTTAAACTCGCCCCACATGGTAAATTCCCAAGACTTATGGGGTTTCGATTTAGCATCATTACCGTTTGAGGAAGGGTAGAGTTTAAGTTCTTGATAGGTCCCTGGCAGGTCAAAGGTAAGTTGGGTATTCGTGAAAAGCAAATCAGTTCGGACAGGCTCTACTGTATTCACAGAATACAACACGTAGTTGTTCACACCGCTTTTTGCGTCCCAACTCAATTGCACGGTCCATGGCGAAAGTGCCGAGACTCCTTCAGCTTTGGAACTCGAACTCCCGGCTGCTTTTTTGGATTTTGACGAATTCAAACATCCGAAGTTGAAGAGACCCAGCATTATGAAAAGCAAAAATGTTTGATTCATCCTTGGCCGTCTAAACTTTAAAAAATCCATAAACGTGCACCTCGTAAAATTTTGAGCGATAAAACATTGACGCTCTTAAGTCTAAAATCGGTCATCTCTCATAAATTCTAAAGTGTTGAATGCTTTAATGTATTTTATAAATTTCTCAATACTAGTGACTTCAAAAATGAAAACCGAGTAAAGAACCAAGAGTATTGGTATTTTGACGGCACTATAAATTTTGCGTGAAGAGTTGGCATGAAGGGATTTCAAGCAACAAAAATTCTAATTTATCTGAGTTGGAACCGTGATCATCGAGTCATTGGGGTCCAATAAAACTATTCCCCCTACACGATTTGACTCACGCGTGGTCTGGGATCCAAAATGGGTAAAGTTTCCCCAAACTATCATCGTGCCATTGTTGAGCACCTGGCATCCGCCGTCAGCTACTCCTCCTCTTAAAAATTCCATATCGTACTTAAGCCAAAACGATTGGAGAGGCTCATAGTCGTTGTTATTTTCACTCAAGTAAGCTCCACTAACTGTGCTGATTTTGTACAGCGAATTTAACTCATTGTAACTACCAACCAACTTCGTCCCAATTTTCAAAATACTACCACTTAAGACAAGTTTGCCGGTGGAGGTGATGCCACACGGTATGGGTTTTTCGTGACCGAATCCATTTAGACCTTTGGACAAATGCTTCATCACAAAATTAGGGGCGTAACTTCCGTCTGCAGAAGGAGATCCATCCGTGTTTATTTTGGAGAGAAATGCATTTTGATTTGACGTTTTATCTCCCCTGCCAAAAGGATAGCTAATTTTAAACGATCCAAATGGGCCGTACATAGGAGAATTTTCAAAGTATTCTGGCGCTTCAAACAACTGACCGGCAATTGGCAAGAGTACGGAATTCTGAGTTGCTGGATCAATACTAAATTTCTCATAGTCACTAACGCTAGCAATGACATAATCCCCATTAGCGACAATTTTGTAAGCGACGGTGTCTTCTAGGTTGGAGTTCCCTATATCTACTACACTTAAACCGCTTGTAGCAAGGTGTCCCGCCAAAGCACCTGCATCTCCACTTCCGAGATTCCCAATCTTTTGAAGGTAAAAATTTGTGTCAAATGTGGGATCAGTGGCATCTTGTTTGCCTGCAAGGTAGGTAACATAATAGGAATTGTTGATTTCATAACTATAAATGTCATTGACCCCAGGCCCAATCACAATGCCTTGATTAAATATTGCAGCGTTCCCTGTAGTCTTAAACAATAGCAATTGACTATCGTTGAAGAGTATCAAGAACCAATTGTAAATATCTGAGCTGAATTTACTTTTAATATATTTTATTTTGTGTCCAGTTGAAAGCTTTCGAACTTGGGCACCCACGCTGGGTTCTTTATTCACAAGCTCCGCGTTTAATGCAGGTAAAAAGCCCGTTGATTCGGGCGTTTGATCAAGGTCACCAAACTTATTTAACTTCACAAAAACAGAATCTAAATCCTTGCCTCGATACTTTAATTTATTTTCCTCGACATTATTTTCTACAGTTCGTTCGAGCAACACTAACAATCCGTCATTAACGGGTTCAGCCGCCAATTGGATAGGTGTATGGCTAAACCCTCCAAGAGTCCCTGCCGAGGTATCGAATTCCGGAATCAAATCTCCAGCTCTGCTAAATTTTACAATTTTTCCGACGGGTCTCCCGTTGAAGTGAGTAAAGCTTCCTCCAACGAAAAAATGAAGTCCATCTGGACTAACTTCTACTGCTCGAATAAGCACTTCAGAAGCAAGGGCGCCCTCTCGACTAAATCCTGTACCGAACTTAGATCGCGGCGCAAATATTGGAGCAGCCGGACCTGTAGTTCCACCCGAAGCGCTTCCGCCGCTCCCACTGCCGCCCTCGCCTACCGTTCCACCTTCCGAATCGCCCGCTTCGCCAGTTTTACCAGACAAATCCTCATGAGTTCCTCCATTCCAAAACGGAACGCAGGCGCTAACCATCAACAGAGCGAAAATATAAACGGTTGAAAAAACTATGCGCACATTCACAGTGTAGTTTTTTGCTAATAATTATCTGAACAATTTCCTCAAGTGTTGAATTTTAAACGACGCGAAAAAAAATTCACACAACATTAATCTCTTCCTTTCAATCAAATCGGGCAGAATTAGCAATATGAAGGCCGGCCTTACCCTATTGAATTTTGTTTTTTCTGCCGTTTTTTCCACTATTTTTTCCACTGTGCCCTTTGGTGTGGCCATGGCCTCGAGTCCACCCCAAAACTCCTTCGAATTCCGCGCCATGCCGCGAGACTTTAAACAGCAAGAAGGCGCACCCGGAAAAGAGCAAATTGAAAATCTTGAAGCCGCCGAAATTTTTGCGCTTCACCAAAGCCTTGAAGACGCAGGACTGGCAGGGGCAAATAAAAATTTCGCAAATGGCGCTGATATTTTTGGCGTTGACCAAATATTTTCGTCGCAGCATTCGAAAAAAATTGTTTTACTAAAACTCAATTTAAAATCAACTCAAGACGAGCACCTTGGAAAAGTCCTCACCCATCAAAATGACTTTTATTTTCATGCAGCCACACCCAGTGGTTTTCCATTCGTTTTGTATTTTTCTGATTTCAAAGCAGACGAACTGCGAAGTCTTTTAGCAAAAATTACCTATGATCTTGACCAAGCTTCAAACAACTATAAACAAGCTTCACATTCGCCGAATATCCGCAAATCACTTTTTTCAAAATTTTCAATTTACAATCAAGCCTGCGCCGGCAGTAGCCATCCTTTCTACAATAACCCCGGTCAATCAACGCACTCAACACGGAAACCTTTGTTTGGTTCTTCAAAAAATGATCCTCCGGAAGCTACTTCGACGAGTACAAATAAAAGTGACAAAGCCGAAACGATTGTTGCCAATGTAGGTGCTTGCCTAAAAGGTTTAGGCAGAGGTGTTTACAATTCAACTATAGGTTCGGTGTTTTCGATTGTTGAAGGTGCCATCCGACTTGTCAAAGGCACAGCATGGGCGTTGACCCACCCCACCCAGTTCTGGCAAGAAGCAAAAAAAAGCTTTCAACGATTAACTGCCGCCATAAAAGGGTTTTCTCTCGACAAGGCTTTTCAAAAACTCAAAGGCAAACATGCAAAAATGAATTCCCTTGAAAAAACAAATTTTGTTTGTTGGTTGATAGGCGTTGTTGGGACCAACGTTGCGCTATGGTATTTTTTGCCAGCAAACATAGATAAACTGGGCACAAAAATAAAAGAATACTACGACAATGCCTCCCGAGGTCACAAACTCCAAAACATCGTCAGTCCTCCTCCACCTAAGTTTCCAAAAATTAATAAGAAGTATTAGTTTGATAAAATGAACGAGTGATAAGCTAGGCATTTCTCCCCACCCTCGGGGAATAATGACTCAACTTTGCGCCAATAGAAACTTGCGTGGCATTTATCAATAGCCTACCCGTGGTCCAGATCCTGCATTGCTGGAGCACATGTCGCAAACTTCCTTTCAAAAATATCGCTTTCTGGCCTTTCGGGAAGATCAACACCGGACCTGGACCGAGCGGTGTATGAGAGAACTTGGAATCGAAGTTCTAGTGAATATGGCGGCACGATGACCGGTGCCTTGATGTACTATGGCGGCTACGGAGTCCACATGACTCCCTTCTTAGCCGAGCTGGGCCGGCCCGCCTCTCACGGTTGTATTCGAATGGAAGACGCAGGTATTTACAAAATTTGGGAACTCGCTATTGGCGTTCCCAATTCAAATATTTTTGTAAATGTTTTGAGTGGCCAAAACAATGCCACCGCCCCATCAGGTAAGGCACCTTACGAGGGCGGATATCTGCAAAAAATTGAAAACAAAATAGGGCGTCCATCCGGTGGACGCCTTGGTGCAAGTGAAACCTAAAAGCGCGAGCTAAAAAATAAGCATTTTAGAATTTACTTAATTTTTCGTATCGCCTTCACTTCGCCCACTGTCATGCTGCTAAAAGGCCCGATGTCGATGATATCATCATCAGGTGTGTTGGGATCGCCCGATCCATCTGAACCTGACGTCAAACCTAACATCGCCATAGCCGCTTCAATCATGGGAGCGTACTGAGCGTATTTAGGATTGGATTCCACGTACTTCATGGCCACAAACAAAATCAAACTTTGCAAATTTCCACTTTTGCCACGAGTGTTAAACAGAACTTTTAAATCCTGAACATCATCGATGTTAAATTTTTCAAGCCACTTGCCGTATTTGGGATTGGACTTGGCCTGTGCAAGAGCCAAACCTAAAATCACTTCAATGTTGGCTTGGCTGCCGGGATCTTTTAAAAGAGCCCGTAACGAAGCTTCATCCGTGACACCTAGCTTTGCAAGCATAGCTGCAATTTCGGGTTTCTTTTGGGCTTCTAAAAATGCCAATCTCGAAACAATTGCCGTAATGTTTGAGCCATCCGAATTTCCTTTTAACAAATTCCTCAAATCTTGGGCGCTGTTAATTCCTAAAGTGTTCAGGACGACTGCATATCGAGGATCATTTTTTGCGTAAACAATGGCAAGTGTCAGAGCTAGATCGATGATTTGCGAACCGTTTCCATTTGTGGGGGGTGTCACGGTGCCAGGATTTGATCCCCCACCCGACCCCGGATTTTCTGCCACCGGTTTTTTTGCGCCTGCGGCATTAATCGGTGCCGCGAGACTTGTGCACAGCAGGGCCGTGCTAATCACTTTCGCACATAGGACATTGTTGAAAAGAAATTTCATGATTTTTAACTCCTGCTCAGAATTGAGCTAAGACGTTTTTGACTGTGGTCTTTCGAGCTACCGTCACAAGATCCACAATCTATGTTGATTCTAGAAACATGAAGAATCGGAATCAATAAGATTTTTTTAGAGTAAAATTTACAGAATCTTCATTTGAGAAGCTAAAAGATTAATTCTATTGTTGGAGGAGAGATTTGCAGGGACTTACATTTAAATTTCACTCAAAAATTGCCTAAAAATAAATGAATTGACTGTGCACCCTCTGCTCCACATACCCGTTTGCTCGATGGCCGATAGACTTCGCAAAAAATTTATCCAAATCCCGCTGCCAAAAGTGATGGTGACTTTAAAATCCATCCTGAACGAATGGCATTTTGAATCTGCGAAAACATGTCTCGAGTAAAATCACGTGGAAGCCCAAGAGCTAATTCTGTAGAATTGATTCCGATATAACGACAAACATTTTTAAATTCACGGCCCCAACTTACGATGCGTGAATAAGGTCGCGTGTCCCAAAAAGGACTCTGAAATCCTACCCGCTTTTGTTCTTTAGCCTTACCTTCAATCAACTGAGCTATTCGACCAGCGATAGATTTCAAAAAGGCCGCTAGATACTCAGGTGAAACTGCTTGAATCACAAGATGCAAATGATTCCCAGCATTGGCGGCTCCATGTATTTTTACATGGTGTCGCTTTGCTTGAAGATCCAGAATTCTTTCAATGTCCTGATTGAAGCGAAGAAGCGACTTTTCTCCTACAGCTTTGCTTGATTTCATCACAACGTGCAATGGCAACTTCGCTCTAAAAGGACGAGCTTTTTTGGGATTCGATCCTTTTAAAAGAGATGCCCCAAAAGCAAAATGGCTGGACAGCCAAGATTTGGGGAAAAGTTTTAGCTGTTGCCTTTTCACATCAAAATTCATAGTAGCGATGGGTAGATTTTGCAAGTAAAAACCATAGAAAATGAGTTTTTTCATAAGGATTTTTTGTAAACAAATTAGCCACAGAGGCTCGAGCTCTTCTTCATTCCAACGGTTAAGCTTTTTCCCTCACACCTTCCAAAGTTTGCAGCAAAGTTTTTTCTTCTTGAGATGTGAGATGGCGCCACTTGCCCACCTGCAAATCGCCTAATAAAATATTCAACACGCGAATGCGTTTGAGTCGCATGACTTTTAGTCCCACCGCTTCGGCCATTCGCCTTATCTGGCGATTACGACCTTCGGTTAAAATTAATTTCAATCGACGTGATCCCACAAGTTCCACTCGACAAGGCTTGGTAGGCCCGCGCTCATCGCCTATATCAACGCCGCTTTCATAGATTTCTTTTATTCTTCGATCAATCGGCTGATCATAAGTCACGAGGTATTCTTTTTCGTGTCCATAGCGCCCACGCAAGATCAGATTTACCAAATCTCCCTCATTGGTGAGCAGTATGAGTCCCTCACTCATCATATCCAAGCGACCAATATGAACCACCCGCTCAGGATAGTTTACGGCATCAATAATATTATTTTCGGATCTTGGATCACTGGTGCATTCAATCCCGACAGGCTTGTGATACGCCAACAAGACAAGTTTTTTTTTCCTGCGATCAATAATTTTTCCATCGAGCGAAACAATGTCGTCGTCATGAATTTGATCGCCAAGTTTTGCAACTTTAGAATTGATTTGGATCCGACCTTCTTCGACCCAGCGGTCGGCCTCGCGTCGACTACAAATGCCCTGATCGCTAAAAAATTTATTGATTCTCATGGGAATAAACTAAAAAACGATTTTCACTTTTGACGAGCCGCGCGCCTTAGACTTTGCGCATCCAAATGTTTGACCGTGTTTTCGAAAGTCGAAGTCCAATCTCCTTCAAATCTCACTGCTAAATCGTCAATATAAACATCAGCGACCATTTTGGGTCCCATCCAAATGCTATCGAAAGGAATTCTAAAATTTTCCAAAGTCTGCTGAATAGCCGCAACTTCTTGATCAAGCGTGCCGTTTTCCATCGCTATACCGATGCGACACGTGTGGATGACAATTTCGTGTCCCATGCTTTTCAGTTTTTCAATATTTTCACGCGCTCCATCATAGCAACAGAGCTCATCATCTCCATTGAAATAAAAAAGAGTGTGGTCAAAATCTAAAGCCACAATTGCCATAGAACCATTCTACCGTTCATCAGCAATGAGGCAAGGGTTCATACGCGTGTTGATTTAATTTCTGCCCATAGAACTCCTATGAGTGTAAGAAACATCCCCCCTATCATCATAGAATTCAGACTCTCGCCTAACAAAAAAATCGATGCCAAAACTCCCGCCAGCGGCTGAACGTAAAGAGATCTCGAAACTTGAATGGCACTCATGTGGCCAACCAACCAATTCCATGCCCAATAGGTGAAACCCGTCCCCAACACTGATATAAAAAAGATAACTTTCAACTGCTCAATGTTTGGTGAAAAGGTTAAGTCTACATCTTGCGAACTCTGTGCGAAAACAAAAGGAAGGATTGCCAAAACGCTAATAAAAAAAGGCAACACGGTAAGCGCACCCGCACCCCACCTTGCGCTCAAGACTTTGCCAAGAATTGTGTAACTTGCGTAACACAAAATTGAGGCAATCATCAAAAGATTTCCGGCAAAAACATTGGGAGCAGAAGTGTGGGCCGTTTGTGAAGAAATCGAAAGTGTAGCCACTCCCAAAAATGCCACAAGAACTCCCACCCATTCAGAGCGATTAACTTTTTCGCCTAAAAAAAACATCGCAAGTGCCATCACACACAAAGGCTCTACCGCAATAATCATGGAAACATGACTGGCATAAGTCATCTCAGTGGCCCAAAACTGAATCAAAGTTGCAGCCGCACTTCCCATAACTCCCATCAAAATGAGTAAAAAAATATCTTTTTGTAAAATTTGAGCCGGAAACTGATTGCGTCTGAGTAGAGGAAACAAAATCACAGCTCCACCTAAGAGTCGCCAAAACGAAAGCCCTATGGCGGGATAGTCCTGCAAAACTTCTTTTGTTAACGGATAGGCTACCGCCCAAATGACGTTGATAAGAATCGCTACAATCCACAAAAAAACCAATGGGGGGTTTATTAAGAATTTAGTCAATTTCAACTCCCCGAAAAGTTTTTTTGATGGAAGGACTTTGGCACGCATGCAAAAGAGCGGTGTAATCAATTTCAAAAGCAATGACACTTCCAACTGGGTAGGAAGATCTCGAGTCGTGAATCTCTACAATTGTGTGGTCACTTGTCTGACCGAGTATAAAAATACTTTCGTCGATGGGCCAAATATTTTCTGCCGGCAAATCCTGCCTTCCCAATGCAAGAATGGCGCGACGCCTTAAACCTCGATCACTAAATTTTTTCACTTTTAAAAAGGCGTCCACGCCCGCTTCACCATGGGGCACTGTGGGCTTGATATTAACTTCTATCACTTCTGCTCGCAGCTGATACAGGTCCGACACAACTCTTTCAATAGGCATTTTAGAATGATGAAAACCCTCAACATATTTTGTATCCACGTATTCAATGCCAAATTGGTGCAAACCGCCAATGCGCAGTTCATTGATTCCGTGCAAACTTTGCCCCTTATGAATCAAGTGAAAGGAGGTACAGTTCCCTCCCGAAACAATTGGAAAGTGAAAATTTAAATGCGCTTCGAGTTTTTTTACGATACTGCAAAAATCTTCAATCTTTTTAGCACTGGGTTTAATCGCGCCAAAGCAATTAAAGTTTGTTCCTATTCCATAGATTTTTAACTCGGGTGATGCGAGGGCTGCCTGGACTAAACTCAGAATTTCCGAAAAATTTTCAAACCAAATGCCTTCTCGCAGATCGCCCATATCAATCATCAGCAAAACTTCAAAGCCTTTTGATTGTTTTTTGGCCTCTACAGCCAAGGCTTTTAAAATGGCAAGTTCAGTAACAAGCGCCAAATCCGCCAATCGCACGGTCTCTGCAATTTCCGAGAGCAAAGGACTGCGGAGCAAGACCTTCTTGCATTTTAATCCCGAAATCTTTTCAAGATTTTCTAAACGAGATTCCGCAATCCATTCAATACCAGCATCAACGAGAGCTTTTGCTGTAGATTTAAGTCCATTAAAAACTTTGTTGACCCCCATGACACGAATGCCATAAGGGTCTAAAAGATTCTTTTCATATAAAATGTTTTCGCGCAGCCGATTGAGATCAATTTCTAAACTCGGATTAAGCGACCTAAACATTCATCTAGCGTAGCTCAGCACACATTTCGTTGCGACGGCTTTCGAAAATATTTTGCACCTGATCTAACATCACATTGCAAGACGTTTGAATCTCGGCTTCTTTGCGGTTAATGGGTCCATAATGACGTCGCAATACTCGCAATGTGATCATGGCATATTCCGCGGCAAATGCAGGGCAACTTTTTACAAATGTTTGGAAGTCCGCCCCAGCACCGCTTCCCACAATGGATTGTTTTTTACAGCTCACGTTTTTAGAAAACTCTCCTAAATAACATTTCGAAGGTTTGGCACGATATTCTGCATAGAGGTTTTTTAATTCGGGAGAAGAATTGATCGAGTCATACGAAAACTGAAACATCCCAGATTCCGCCGTATTAGCTGCCTGATTTTCAGCAGTGACGTCATAACCTTCGCAATGCTTGCCCGAACTCTCGCGCATTCCGAGCCCAATTCCCAGAGTGTAAAGAGTTCGAAGTGTGTCCGGACCACTTCGGTCGATTTCGAGTTTTTTGGCATCAAGTTCGGCTTCGAACCATTTCAAAGCATCGCGACTCGAATCGCTGCCCAATTTTGAGGCCATAATGATGCCCGCGTTTTCTTGCAAATTTTCTCGGCACAAACTTCGAGCAAAACTGAGTGCCATGCCTTCCACATATCCTTGTGGGGCGCGCCCTCGATCTTTCCATTCGTAATTTTTGCAACTCGAATCGGCTACGATTTTTTTGACCTGATTGACGAAGTTTGCACTTGGGTCAACCGCGGGAGGAGTTGGAGTGGGTTGAGGAGTAGGTCGTGGAGCGGGAGCCGTGGGTGGTTTTGCCCCGGCCGCACGAATTTCGGCTACTTCACAGGCAGTCATGCAATACAATGGGAAAAATACAAAAAACGAGTTTTTGCGCACGAGGGTCCTCCATGAAATCAGCGGCAAATTGGGTCTTTAATGGGAAACTCAATAAGCGCCTTTGATTGCTTGTCAGTCCTTTGGGCGCTTACATGAACGTTAGAGCTGACGTGATCATTGTGCTAAGAGTCGATGAAGATTTACAAATTAATTTTCTGTGAACAAAGTTTAGGATAGGTTAAGGTTTGAATTTATGGAACATCTCCATGCACGTCACAAAAGGTGTTACCAAGACGCATGGAATCAAAGGTTTACGTAGAAGGCAAATTGAGTGGAATTGGGTAACAAAAAGAATATGACGTTGGAGCTGCTGACGTCACAAATCTAGATG